>WNGD01014748.1_pt1 | contig 11040 bp, 13 predicted proteins | sample 5400671 | NCBI WGS metagenome assembly WNGD01 (sample SAMN13153369, study PRJNA577476) | soil metagenome | isolation source: 40 cm soil or saprolite under grassland replicate 2 | place: USA:California | collected 2016-06-15
AGTGCCCGATGAGCGACAGGTTGATGGCCACGGCGTCCAGCGGGGCCGGGACCATGTAGGCCGCCGAGTCGGCGAACCAGAGCATGAGGCACGCGCCCAACGAGCACGTGGCAGCGACGACCTGGTTCTCCGTGAGGCTCGAGGTCAGGGTGCCGATGGAGACGAGCAGGCAGGCGAGCAGGAACAGCCCGAGATAGCCGCCATAGATCGGCGCGAGGTCAGGCTCACCATACAGTCCCAGCACCACCGCGTAGGCGCTCGAGGCGGCGAGCAGGCCCGTGACGAGGATCAGGGCGGCCAGGAACTTCGCGAGCACGATCCACACCTCGTGAACCGGCGCGGTCAACAAAAGCTCGAGCGTGTCGGCGCGGCGCTCCTCGGCAAAGGCCCGCATGGTCAAGACAGGTACCAGGAGAATCAGCAACACGTACATCTGGTGGAAGATGTAGGTCAGGTTCGCGACCTTGGTGAAAAAAAGCGTCAGGCTGAAGGTATAGCCAGTGACGAGCAGGAAGACGGCCGCCACCGTGTACGCGATGGGAGAGGTGAACGTAGCGTGCAACTCCTTGCGGAGCAGCACCGCGGGAGCGCTCATGTCAGCGACAGGAAGAGAGCCTCGAGGTCCGGCGTGTCGGCCAGCGCCTCGACGCTCAGGAGCCGCCCTTGCAGCAGAATGGCGACGCGGTCGGCCACTTTCTCGACCTCACTGAGGATGTGGGAGCTCATGACGACCGTGCGCCGACCGGCCAGCCCTCGGATAAAGTTGCGTGTCTCGATGATCTGGCGAGGGTCGAGACCATTGGTCGGCTCGTCCAGGATCAGGATGTCGGGTCTGTGCAGGAGCGCCTGCCCGATCGCCACGCGCTGCCGGTAACCCCGGGAGAGCGTGCGTATGGGAGCAGAGAGGCGATCACCCAGAGCCATCTGCGCGGCGACCTCGGCGATGGCCGCCTCGGCGGTGGCCGAATGGAGGCCGCGGAGGCGGGCCATGAACCGCCAGAACTCCCGGACGCGCATGTGGGCGTAGAGGGGAAGCGCCTCCGGAACGTATCCGATGCGCCGGCGTGCGTCCATCCGCTGGCGCTCCGTGTCGTACCCCGCCACCGTCAAGCGGCCGGAGGTCGGGGAGAGATAGCCCGTGAGCATTCGCAAGAGCGTGGTCTTGCCCGAACCGTTGGGTCCCAGCAATCCGAGCACCTCGCCGGAGCGGACGTGGAGCGTGACGTCGCGAACCGCGGCAATGCTCCCGTAGAGCTTGGACACACGCTCGATGGACACGATCGGGCTGTCGAGGGAGGCGGATTCCGGGGCTTGGCTCATGCGAAGCGTCCTGAGACACCGCCAGCCCGGAACGATAACCTGCTCCGGGCTGGGGGGAGGCTCAGAGAACAGCTTGGTGAGGGTCGGCTACTCGTAGTAGGCCGGCGCCTGTTTCGTGGCTTTGAACACCTCGGGGTCGTGCCCATAGAAGATGCTCGCGCGCTCGCCGTCGCGGACCAGCCGGAGCTTCTGGTAGCTGTCGTACATTGCGCCGGGGCTCCACGTACCGGGGATCGGCGGGATCAGGTTCTTCTCCAAGCTTTCCTTCAAGTAGACCACGTCGCTCGTCAGCACCACCGTGCCGGTCTTGGGCAGCCGCACCACCGCGAACTGGCTACCCGGCGTGTGGCCGGGCGCGCGGCGGAACTCGATGCTCTTGTCCCCGAAGAGATCCAGGTCACCGTCCAGCCGGATCATGTTGTACTTCTTGCTGTCTGCGAAGTCCCCGGGAATGTAGTAGATCGAGTAGCCGACGTCGGGCCACCAGGCTGCCTTCATTTCGTCGTTCTGGACGATAAAGGTGGCATTGGGGAACTGAGAGACATTGCCCCCGTGATCGAGGTGCATGTGTCCCACGGCGACATACTTGATGTCCGACGTCTTGAGTCCGATTTTCGCCAGCTGGGCCGCCATCGCGTCGTTCTGAGTCATCTTGAGACCGAAGCCCTTGGCGAGCGGGCCCCACCACCCATCGGGATCCGTGATCGTCTTGTCATTGTTGCCGGTATCGAACATCACGTTGCCCTTGGGATGCATGATCACGTAGAAGGAGACGGGGGCCCAATCGATGTTCCCTTGGCCACCGATCTGGAGCGCCCCTTTGGGGAAGCCCCCCAACGAGCCCGACGTGAAGACGTAGAGCTTCATGCCGGCCGGGCTCTGCGCGAGCGCCGGGAGGGAGGCGAGAAGGAGAAGAGCTACCAGGCCCGCGCCGATGAGTGCCTGCCGCTTCATAGTGTCCTCCCGGGTCGGAAGTGTCCGGAACGTGGCCGAATTCTCGGCCCGTGCGCCCGCCTTGTCAAGCCTTCCTACCCGTCCCTCCCTTCATGAATTTTTACCTCGCCTACACACCCGCTTCACGCCCTCCCGTCACCTTCCCAGCGTGCCCGTGATGTCCACCCATCACCCAGGGAGGTTGGCCATGCAGACCGCGCACCACGCCCGGATCCGTCTCGGTGCCCTCGGCCTCGGCCTGTCCGCGCTCCTGTTGATGGTTTTCCCGCTCGCCCGGCCGTTTTTCCGGATGGACATCTTCGCCCCCGAGGAAACGATGGCGGCGGCAAGCCCGGCCTTTGCCTCCGTGGCATGGACGCTGTCGCACTACCTCGCCATGCTCGGCTTCGTCCTCTTGTTGGGCGGCATGCTCGCGCTCTACGCGTTCCACGCAGGCCCGGAGACCGAGCCGTGCGCCTTCCGCGGCCTGCTGTGGGGCATCATCGGCGTCGCCCTCATCCTGCCCGCCTTCGGCGTGGAGGCGTTCACCATGCCGGCCATCGGCAGGCTTCACCTGGATGGTGTCACGGGACTGGCGCCGATGATCCCCCTGACCTATCGCGGCCCGATGACGATCGTGCTCATCCTCGGCCTGGTATTTCTCGGGATGGGCGCCTTCAACTTCGCCTTCGCCATCCGTCGGCGCGGACAGCTTCCCGTCTGGGCGGGCTTCGTCTTCGCCATCGGCCTCGCCCTCTGGCTGCCGCTTCTGCCGAAGCCCGTGCGGATCATCGACGGTCTGCTGATCGGTCTCGGGGGGATTCCCCTCGCCTGGAGCATGTGGCGAAATGCCGCTCAGGCCCGAAGCTTCTTGAGCGCCTCCACCGTGTGCGCGGGCTCCGGGCGCCGCGTGTAGTCGGGATCGGCGTCCGCCGCGCGAATGATGCCCCCGCGGTCGATCACGAAGCGGGCCGGGACGGGCAGGCGCCAGGTGCCGTCGCCGTTGCCCCGGGGCAGATCGATGCCGAACTTCTGGTAGATCGCCTGGAGATCCTCGGGGAGGGTGAAGGCAAGGCCGTACGCCTCCGCCACCCGGTTCCCGAAGTCACGCAGCATCTCGAAGGAAAACGGCTTCGGCTCTTCCGTCTCGCGGGAGGTGCGCGCGACCTGGGGGGAGATGACCACGAGGCTGGCGCCGCCGGCCGTAATCTCGGGCAGAGCCTGCTGCAGAGCCTCCAGCTCCGCGTTGCAGTACGGTCACCAGCGCCCGCGATAGAACGACAGGACGACGGGCCCCCGCGCGAGCAGCGCCTTCAGGCTCACCTCCTGGCCTTCCGCGTTGGGCAGGCTGAAATCCGGGGCTGGCTGGCCGACCTTGGCCACGTGGGTCATGATCCCTGAGGCGCGAAGTTGCTCGATGCTCCGCTCCATGGTCGCCCGGGCTTCGGGGGGAATCCGTGCCTTCGCCATCTCGCGGATGGTCTCGAGCTTTTCGCGCAGCGCCATCGCGCCCTACCCTTTCTGGCTTCTCGCCAGCTTGGTGCGAGACTCTCGCCAGACTTTCGATTCGTCCAGCCAGACCGCATAGCAGGCGGCGTGCGCACGAGCCGGGCGAGGCTCCGTGATCCAGATCTCCATGTCGGTCGGGAGTACCAGCGTGTCGCATACGCTACACAGCCGTCGCGTTCCTCGCGCGCCGAAGCCGTTGCCGTCCACCGGGAAGAGCTCGCCGCTCTCGAGTCCGTCACGCACCGCCTCGCGCACGGCATCGTCAGACGCGCCCGCGAGTGCCCAGTGGGAGTTGAGATGGCGCCGGCTGCTGCCTATCAAGACGCGCGACTGCGCCACCAGGCGCCGGCAATCGAGACAGAGAGCCTTTGATCGAGCGATGAGCTGCCCCAGCTCGCGCGCCCCAGAGAGAAGAGTCGCCTGACTCATGATGACCTCCGCGCTTGGTCGGCGATGGTCTGGGAATGGCCGTCTGCTTCGCCGAAGGCGACCGATTCCACGCGCCACGCGCGGTAGCACATCAAATGCACGTGAGCGCGTCTGGCGCCGATCAGCTCCTGGGACACCTCGGCGGCGAAAATCGGCTTGCTGCACACGGCGCAGATGTCGCTGATGCCTCGCCCGGTCCACGACTTGTCATCCGCGAGCACGAACAGTGTGCCCGCGGCAAACCGGTCACGCACGGTCTGACAGAGCACGGGGAGATAGTCGGGCGTCCTCGATTGCCGGGAAGGCTCCAGCGCGTCCGACTCTTGCTGCCAGATCGAATAGCACGCCACGTGCGCCCGGACGGTCGTGGGCCCTACGATCTCATTCTCGACCTCGGCCGACGAGATCGGCTTGCCGCAAACAACGCAGACGTGCCCGCTTCCATGTCCGGCCCACACCTCGCGAGGTACGGGAAAGAGGTCCCCGCTCGCCAGACGCTCGCGGACGGTGCCGCGCACGTCCTCCTCGACGGTGCCGCGCACGTCCTCCTCGGAGGAACCGGAGATTGTCCATGCCGGGTTGAGGACACGACGTCCCCAGGCAATGAGGAAGCGGGACTGCGTGAGGAGCTTCTCATTGGCATGACAACGTGTTTTCGATCGAGCGGTCAGCAGGGTCGTTCCACTCGGGGGATACCGCGCGTGGCGAAATGATGAGCGAGCCATAGCGCCTCCCACTCCATTGCTCAGGGAACCGCGAGAAGGGCCGGCCCTGGGAAGTATACGCCCCCGTCAATCGGCAAGAGGGATTTCGCTATGCTCGTTCCACGACAGGGAGCGCCCTCAGCTCCCGGCGCGGTGTCCCCAGGTGGGCCGAGACCTATTCGAGTCCCAGGGTAGCGACTCGCTCGCCGCTGAGGACGGACGACAAGGTGGTGGAGCGGACGAAGATGCCGTCGCGGGGAGCCGTGACCGTTTCCAGCAGATCGCCGTAGATGCTGTGAATGCGCGCCAGGGTGGCGCCTGCGTTGACCCTCTCCCCCAGCTTCACGTCCGTGGTCAGCAGGCCGCCCCGGTTGGCGCGGAATCCCAGGAAGGCGCGCATCCGGACGCTCGTCGGCGGCGGATCAGGAGCGCCCGGCAGCATGCCGAGATGCCGCATGGCGTTCAGCACGCATCGGAGCCCCGTCACCGTCGCCTCTTCCTCGACGCGGCCGCCTTCTCCGATCTCGAAGGTGAAGCAGGGCACCCCGGCCCGCGTCGCTTCGACGCAGAGGATGCCGTCGCGCACGTACATGCCCTGGTCGGCGGCCATGAGATAGCCCGAGCCGAACGCGCGCCCGAGCGCCTCCGCCTTGCCATAGGCGGGCAGAGAGGGGTGCGGCAGGATGGTGATGGGGACATAGCGCCCGCCGCGCGTCGGCGTGTGGATGTCCACGGCGGCGTCGCATCCCTGGATCAGCGAGAAGAGGCGATGGGAGAGGCGCTCGGTGACGTTGCCCGCGGGATCGCCGGGGAACGTGGTCCACGGGTCGATCGGCGCCTGGTCGAGGGGCGTCTTGAGATAGAGCCCGACGGGCACGCGGTGATCGGCCTGGAAGGCGAGCGGGTTCTGCACGGGGACGCAGATGAGCCGTCCCGCCACCCCGGCGGGATCGAGCGAGGTGAGCAGCCGGCTGACGATGGCCACGCCATTGGCCTCGTCGCCGTGGATGGCCGCGCCCACGTAAAAGGTCGGTCCGGGGCGGGCGCCGTTGAGCAGGGCGAGGGGCAGACTCACCCGCATGCCGTCGGGAAGCTCGACCAGCTCGAGGCTGTGGCGGACCATCCTGCCCGCGGGAACAGCAATGCCCGCGACGCTCCACGTCTCGCTCATCGCCGACCTCCGGGCACCAGCATGTCGAGGACGGCGCCCGCGTGGACGAGGGCGACCTCCAGCAGGTCCGCCGTCTCGATGGACTCGTCGGGGCCACCCATGTTGTGGACGGCGGGGCCGTAGACCACCGTGGGAATGCCCGCGCGGCGAAAGAAGCGGCCGTCGGTGTAGCCCAGGCGCACCACGGGCAGGACCTGGCGGTTGTTCTCCTGCCGAGCATTGTCCCTCACGAGCGAGACGAGCCGCGAATCCGGCGGCGTGACGTACGGCTCGCAATGATTGAACACCTCGACCTCCACGCTGCCGCGGGCTGCCTGCCTGATCAGGCGGCGAGCCTCCTTCTCGATCCTGGCCGTCGTGAGTCCCGGGGGCACGCGGAGATCCACCTCAGCCAACGCCGACTCGGGAATCAGATTCACCTGCCCGCCGCCCGCCAGGGTGCCCACGCTGACCGCCAGTCGTCCGGCAAGCCGCCCCGTCCCCGGCCCCCACCAGCGCTCTGCCGCCTGCCGCTGGCGGCTCATCACCTGGGCGACCGAGGCGTTGGGCTTTCCGCGCCGGCCGTGAAGTCGATCGAGAGCGCGGAGCGCCGCGTGCAGGCTGGCGATGGCACTCGTGCCCTGGCGATAGGCGGCATGGCCCGAGATGCCGGCGGCGCGCAGGCGGAGCCAGAGCACGCCCTTCTCGCCGATGCCCGCCGACCACGTGCCGGAGGATTCCCCGATGAGGCAGGCGTCGCCGTGGACGGCCGGCACGTTGGCGAGCAGCCATTGTGTCCCCCACGCGCCGCCGGTCTCTTCGTCCGAGGCAAACGCCAGCGTCAGCGTCCCCCCCCCGCGGGAAACTCGTCGAGATGGCCCGCAAGGACGACGCGGGGCCCGCCGCTCCCGACCCGGGCGACCAGGTTCGGCCGCCCCGCCATGGGCTCGTGCCACTCGGGCTCGATGCCGCGCGAGACGAGATAGTCGCGGATGAACGCCGCGAGCTTGGTGGTATCTCCGGGAGGATTCTCGCTGGGGATCTGGACGAGCCGCGAGCAGAGGGCGTAGAGATCCGCCTGCCTCGCCTTGAGCTCGTCGATGAGCCGGCGCTTGATCATGACAGGGCGCGCCTCAGCTCCCAGGCGGGGCGGCGGGGAGGTCATAGCCCGCCAGGCAGCGCTCGACCATGGCGCGGGCCGCGGCGAAGTCGAAGGCGCGGTAGACGCGCACCGAGGTCGTCTGCGCGCGCCCGCCCGCATAGAAGAGCTCGTACTGCTGATGCCGCCCCGCGAACTCCGAGCCGACGAGGTCCCAGGCGAGCTTGTAGAGCTTGGTGCGCTCGATCGACTTGAGCCCGGGCGAGCGGACATAGCGCTCGAGGTCACCCGCGATCTCCGGGTTGAGGTAGTCCTTGTAGGAGGCGGGCACCTGGAGGAGCCCGCTACCCGCCAGCTCTCTCAGGTAGGTCAGCATGGTCTGGTAGTACGTCGCCTGGAGCCAGTTGTTCGCGTAGAGGTAGGTCGCGCTCGGCGAGACGAAGCCGCGTGGGTCCCGCACGCACTCGGTCTCCGAGGCGACCACGAGCCCGGCCGCCATGGCGCAGTAGCTCGCCAGCTCGCCCAGCATGGTCTGCGTCTGCGGCGTCTTGTCCACGCCGATGGACTCCGCGATGCGAAGGGAGAGGCCGGCGAGGAACTGCGCCTTGCTGGCGAAGCGGACCTGCGCCTGGTGATTGCCGAGCACGTGGGCGGGCGTCTCGTAGAACTGGGCGCGGGTGAGCGCGGTGTTCCTGTAGACGAACACGCGCTCCCACGGCACGAACACGCGATCGAAGACCACGAGGGCGTCCGTCTCGTCGAAGCGCGAAGAGAGGGGGTAGTCGTACACGCTGGGCGCGGTCTCGGCATAGGGGCGGCGCACGATCATGCGCAGTCCGGGGGAGGCCGTGGGCACGCAGAGCGAGAGGGCGTAGCTCTCGTCGCCGGGGCCGAGCGGCACGATGGAGCTCACGAAGATCTCGTTGGAGATGGCGGCCCCCGTGCCGAGCGTCTGGGCGCCCGTGACGACGATGCCGTCGCTCCGCTCCTCGACCACCCCGGCATAGAGGTGCGGATCCTCCTGCTGGTGCGCCGGCTTCGAGCGGTCGATGTGGGGCGGGATGATGACGTACGCGGTGTAGAGGTCGTGGTCACGAAGGTAGGCGTGGAACCGCACCACGTTGTCGCCGAAGCGCTGACCGTCCCGCGCGAAGAGGTCGGGGCACAGGGCGAAGCCCGTCATGAACCCGGCCACGTGGTCGGGCGAGCGGCCCATCATTCCGAAGGTCGCATCCGCCCAGAGGCGATGCGCCCGCCGGCGCGCCACGAGATCCTCGGGGGTCCGCGGCATGAGGAACGACATGTTGGCGGGCGCGCCCGTGGCCGGGGACGGAAAGGTCATGACCGTCCGGTTCTCCGGCGCCGCCGCGAGGTCGTACAGGCCCGCGATGCTCCGGATCGCGCCCTGCAGCGCCGGGTGCTCGGTGACATCACGCACGCGCTCGCCATGCATGTACACCGTGCGATCATCCCTGAGGCTCGCGATGTACTCCGCCCCCGTCCTCACCATATTTGCCCCTTAGTCCGCGTTTCTCTTGAACGCGCCCTTGTCATCGTACGCCCCCCTCACCCTTGTATCTTGAAAGAAGAGGGGAAATGATACGAGGGAAGCGCGGGCCGGGCGCGACAGACCGACTCACCCAAGGTCGTGCGAGACCGCAGGGCAGCATGGGTCGTCGCGTCCGCGACCTCCTCCACAGCCCGAACAGTTGCCTGGGCCACCCTGAGCCCGCATCGTGCAAGGCCGGGCAGCGAGGAGATGCGATGCGTGCCTCCGCGGCCTTCTTCGTCGGTATCGATGTGTCGAAGGAGCAGCTGGATATCGCGGTGCGCCCCAGTGGCGAGAGCTGGACGGTCGCTCATGAGGAAGCCGGTCTGAGTGCACTCGTCGCGCGACTGCGCGGGCTCGCACCCACACTGATCGTCTTGGAAGCGACGGGCGGCTGGGAAGTCCCCGTGACGGGGGCCCTCGCGGCCGCCGCGCTGCCGGTGGCGGTCGTGAACCCTCGGCAGGTGCGCGATTTCGCCCGTTCCACGGGCCTCCTGGCCAAGACCGACCGGCTCGATGCCCAGCTGCTCGCGCAGTTCGCCGAGGTCCTCCGGCCGGCGCCCCGCCCCCTGCCCGACGCCCAGGCCCAGGAACTCACCGCGTTGCTCCAACGCCGGCGGCAACTGGTCGAGATGCTCACGGCGGAAAAGAACCGGTTGCCTCTGGCCGCCCGGCGCATTCGGCCGCAGCTCCAGGCCCACATTGCGTGGCTGCACCAACAGATCGCCCAGTTCGATGAGGACCTCCGGCAGCTCATTCGCTCCAGTCCGCTGTGGCGCGAGAAGGACGACCTGCTGCGCAGTACCCCCGGCGTCGGCCCCGTCCTGGCCACCACGCTCGTGGCGGCCTTGCCCGAACTCGGCACGCTGAGTCGTCGGCAAATTGCCGCGCTCGTCGGCGTCGCCCCCCTCAACCGCGACAGCGGAACCCTGCGCGGCCGGCGCACGGTCTGGGGCGGGCGCGCGCAGGTCCGGGCCGTGCTCTACATGAGTACCGTCGTGGCCGTGCGTCATAACCCGGTCCTCATCGCCTTCTACCAGCGGCTCCGCGCGGCCGGCAAAGCTCCCAAGCTCGCTCTCACCGCGTGCATGCGTAAGCTGCTCACCATACTCAACGCCATGCTCAAACATCACCGTCGCTGGGCCCCCGTTCGTGCTCAGCACGCTTGACACCCAAGACAGTTGCTGCCCTCTCCCCCGCGACGGGGGAGAGGGATACATGCAGGTGTGAATTCTCCTCCTTGGATCCCTCTCCCCACTGGGGGAGAGGGCAGGGTGAGGGGGCAATGCCTTCACGCGTGTCACAACCTAGCCCCCGAGGTATGCGCGCCGGACATCGGCATTGTGCAGGAGATCTCTGGCCGGGCCCTCGAGCGCGATGCACCCGCTCTCCATCACGTAGGCGCGGTCGGCCATCTGCAGGGCCAGCGCCGCGTTCTGCTCCACCATCAAGACCGTCACGCCCTGGCGGCGGATCTCGTGGATGACCTGGAACACCGTGGCCACCATGGTCGGCGCCAGCCCCAGCGACGGCTCGTCCAGGAGCAAGAGCTTGGGCGCGGACATGAGGGCGCGGGCGATGGCCAGCATCTGCTGCTCGCCGCCCGAGAGCGTGCCGCCGAGCTGCCCGAGCCGCTCCTGCAATCGCGGAAAGTGGTGGAAGACGCGCTCGAGGTCGCCGGCCCGCGCGCCGTCACCGCCCCGGACATAGGCGCCCATCTCGAGGTTCTCGAGCACGGTCATCTCCGGGAAGATGCGCCGCCCCTCCGGGCACTGGGCGATGCCTTTCTTGAGCACGGCATGGGCGGGGCGGCCATCGAGGCGCTCGCCGAGAAAGCTGATGCTCCCGGCCGTGGGCCGCAGGAGCCCGGAGATCGCGCGCACGGTGGTGCTCTTGCCCGCGCCGTTGGCGCCCAGCAGGCACACGAGCTCGCCCGCCTCCACGCGGAGGCTCACCCCGTGCAGCACCTCCACGGCCCCATAGGCGACCGAGACGCCGTCAAGAGTGAGCAAAGATCTCTCCCGAGCCCAGGTAGGCGCGGATCACTTCCGGGTGTCTCTGGATCTCCGCGGGTGTGCCCTCGGCGATCTTCTGACCGTAGTTGAGCACGACGACCCGGTCGCACAGGCCCATCACGAGCTTCATGTCGTGCTCGACGAGGAGCACGGAGAGCCCGCGGCCCCGTATGCCCTCGATCAGGCGCATGAGCCGCTCCGTCTCGACGGCGTTGAGCCCGGCGGCGGGCTCGTCCAGCAGCAGTACCGAAGGGTCGGGGGCGAGCGCGATGGCGAGCCCGAGCAGGCGCTGCTCGCCGCAGGAGAGGTTCTTCGCGGCCTCCTCCGCCTTG
>WNGD01006624.1_pt1 | contig 11039 bp, 11 predicted proteins | sample 5400671 | NCBI WGS metagenome assembly WNGD01 (sample SAMN13153369, study PRJNA577476) | soil metagenome | isolation source: 40 cm soil or saprolite under grassland replicate 2 | place: USA:California | collected 2016-06-15
ACAACCCATCCTGAAAGATGGGCTCGGCCAGCATCACGCCAAAGCGAACCCGGAACCATGAGCCCGAGCTTCCAACGCGGGATACATTCTGGAGACCCATGACCATCGCCCATAACCTCGGCTTCCCCGCCATCGGCGCCCTGCGCGAGCTGAAACGCGCCACCGAAAGCTACTGGACCGGCAAAGTCTCTCAGGCCGACCTCCTCAAGACCGGCGCGGAGCTGCGCGCCCGCCATTGGCGGCTGCAACAGGACGCCGGCCTCGACTTGGTCCCCTGCAACGACTTCTCCTACTACGACCGCGTGCTCGACGCGTGCGCGCTGGTCGGCGCCGTCCCCGCACGCTACGGCCTCCGCGGCGATCAGGTGGACCTGGACACCTACTTCGCGATGGCCCGTGGCAGCCAGGGCAAGGGTCGCGACGTGGTGGCGATGGAAATGACGAAGTGGTTCGACACCAACTATCACTACATCGTCCCCGAGCTCGAGCCGGGCCAGACATTCAGGCTCGCGTCCACGAAGCCGGTGGATGAGCTGCGCGAAGCGCAGGCCCTCGGCGTCGCGGCGAAGCCCGTGCTCATCGGGCCCGTCACCTTCCTTCTTCTAGGGAAGTCGCGCGCGCCGCACTTCGACCGGCTGTCACTGCTCGACGCGCTGCTGCTGGTGTACGCGGAGGTGCTGGGCCGCCTCGCCGCCCAGGGCGCCCAGTGGATCCAGCTCGATGAGCCGATGCTGGCCCTGGACCGCACCCGCGAGGAGCTCGAGGCGTACCGGCGGGCATACGGCTGGCTGGCCGACCGCGCCGGCGGCGCGCGCCTCCTCGTCGCGACCTACTTCGCCGGCCTGGACGACAACCTCGACACCGCGCTGGCGCTGCCGACCCACGGCCTCCACGTGGACCTGGTCCGCGCCCCTGGCCAGCTCGACGGCCTCCTGAAGGGCTGGTCCCCCGCGGCGAACCGCGTGTTGTCGCTCGGCGTCATCGACGGCCGCAACGTGTGGCGCGCCGACTTGCAGCGCCTGCTGTCCACTCTCGAGCGCGCTCGCGACCGCGTGGGGCCGGAGCACCTGTGGCTCGCGCCGTCCTGCTCGCTGCTCCACGTGCCCATCGACCTCGCGCTCGAGAAGAAACTCGACCCGGAGATCCGCGGCTGGCTCGCGTACGCGAAGCAGAAGCTCGAGGAAGTGGTCGCCCTGCGCCGCGCCCTCGATGAGGGCGCGGTGACGGTGGCCGCGGAGCTGGACCTCGCCGGCTATGCGGCGAACAGCCGGCGCACGAGCCCACGCATCCACGACCCCGCCGTGAAGCAGCGGGTCGCGGGCGTCACCGAGCGGGACCTGAAGCGCACGTCGCCGTACGCGGTGCGGCGGGGGCAGCAGGTGCGCCTGCCGCTCTACCCCACGACGACGATCGGCTCGTTCCCGCAGACGGCCGAGGTGCGCAAGGCGCGCAAGGAGTTGAACGACGGCGCGCTCAGTCGCGAGGCGTACGAGCGCTTCGTCGAGGAGCAGATCGACAAGACGATCCAGCTCCAGGAGCAGCTCGGGCTCGACGTCCCGGTGCACGGGGAGTTCGAGCGCAACGACATGGTGGAATACTTCGGCGAGCAGCTGCGGGGGTTCGCCTTCACCGAGCACGGCTGGGTGCAGTCGTACGGCAGCCGCTACGTGAAGCCACCGATCATCTACGGCGACGTGGCGCGCCCCCAGCCGATGACGGTGCGCTGGAGCCGCTACGCGCAGTCCCGCTCGGCAAAGCCGGTGAAGGGCATGCTGACCGGACCGGTGACGATCCTGCAGTGGTCGTTCGTGCGCGACGACCAGCCGCGGGCGGAGACGGCGCGGCAGCTCGCCCTGGCGATCCGCGACGAGGTGCGGGACCTCGAGGCGGCGGGGATCCGCGTGATCCAGATCGACGAGCCGGCGCTGCGCGAGGGGCTGCCGCTGCGCCACGCCGACTGGGCGGCGTACCTTGACTGGGCGGCGAACGCGTTCCGGCTGGCGACGGCGGGGGTGAGCGACGCGACCCAGATCCACACCCACATGTGCTACAGCGAGTTCACCGAGGTGCTCCGCACCATCGAGCGCATGGACGCCGACGTGATCTCGATCGAGAACGCGCGCTCGGGCTCGGAGCTGCTGGGGGCGTTCCGCGAGTACACGTATCCCAACGAGATCGGCCCCGGCGTCTACGACATCCACTCGCCGCGCGTGCCGAGCACCGACGAGATCGTCACGCTGCTGCGGGCGATGCGCGACGTGCTCGAGCCGCGCCAGATCTGGGTGAACCCCGACTGCGGGCTGAAGACGCGCCGCTGGGAAGAAGTGCTCCCCAGCCTCGAGCACATGGTCGCGGCGGCCCAAACGCTGCGTTCGGAAGCGACGAACCCCGGGCGCCAGCCCGGGGAACACCGCAAAGCCTCGGGCCCCGCACGCAAGGCCGCCAACCCCGGGCGCAAGCCCGGGGAACCCGCGAAGCCCCAGGCGCGGGAGTAGGTTCAGCATACCCAGGCTGTCCCCCGCATACCCCGGGCTGTCGCCCGGGGTTAGTTTAGTCTCGTGGACGCGCAAACCATCACCATCACTGCTGAGCCGCTGAACGTCGAGCGCTGCAAGTTCGTCGTGGGCGTGCCCGTGTACACCGGCGGCCTGCGGCGCTTCACCGCCCCGCACGAGGCGCACGGCAGTCCGCTCGCCGAGGCGCTGTTCGCGATCCCCGGCGCCGAAGTGCAGGAAGTCATCGTGTCGGGCAACCTCGTGACGGTGGTCAAGGCGTCGACGTTGCCGTGGCAGGTGCTCGGCAAACAGATCGGCGCGGCGATCCGGGAGGCGCTGGCGGGACCCCGCCCGGCGATCGCTCCTAAAGAGGAGGCACCCGCCGGGGGAGTCGACGACGACACCCTGTACGAGCGGGTGGCGCGCCTCTTCGACGAGGAAGTGAATCCGATGGTGGCGCGCCACGGGGGCCGCGTCGAGCTGATCGACGTCCAAGACGCCGTCGTGATGCTGCGCATGGCCGGCGGCTGCCAGGGGTGCGGCATGGCCGACGTCACGCTGCGGCAGGGGATCGAGGGGATGCTCGGTCAGCGCGTCCCCGAGGTGAAGGGCATCATGGACATCACCGACCACACCGCGGGTGAGAACCCCTACTTCGCCGCGTCCAAGAAGTAATCTGGCCCCGCCCCGGGTCCTTCTTCTTCTTCCGACCAGCACCTACCGCACCACCGCTTTCGTCGAAGCAGCGCGCCGCCTCGGCGTGCAGCTGACGGTCGCCTCGGAGCGGCCCAGCACGTTCGAGACCGCGCAGCCCGACGGCCTGCTGACGCTCGACTTCACCGACGCCGAGCGCGCCGGCCGTCAGGTGCGGCAGTTCGCCAGCCAGCATCCGATCGCCGGCGTGGTCGGGGTCGACGACGACACGGCGATCGTCGCGGCGACCATCGCCGCGGCGTTGGGGCTCAAGGGCAACGCGGTGGGAGCCGCCATCGCCGCTCGCGACAAGCACGACCAGCGCCGGCTGATGTCGGCCGCCGGGGTCGCAGTGCCCCGATTCTCGCTGCACGGGATGGAGGAAGACGCCAGGTCGCTCGCCGCAACGGTCCGCTACCCGTGCGTCCTGAAGCCGCTGCGCCTGTCCGCCAGCCGCGGGGTGATCCGCGCCAACGAGCCCACCGAGTTTGTCGCCGCCCACGCTCGCCTCGAGCGCATTCTCGCCGCGCCCGAATTCACCGGCTGCGGGGAATGGGCCCGGCAATTCCTGGTGGAGGACTTCGTGCCCGGTCCCGAGGTCGCGCTCGAGGGCCTGCTCGTGGAGGGCAGGCTGCAGGTTCTCGCATTGTTCGACAAGCCAGATCCGCTCGATGGCCCCTTCTTCGAGGAAACCATTTATGTGACGCCGTCGCGTTTGCCGGACGCCGCGCAGGCCACGATCGCCGCGTGCGCGCAGGAGGTCACGCGCGCGCTGGGGCTCATGGAGGGCCCAGTGCACGCCGAGCTGCGCTGGCACGATCACGGCGTGTGGCTCGTCGAGCTGGCGGCCCGACCGATCGGGGGCCGGTGTAGCGCTGCTCTGCGGTTTACGGCCGCGGGAGGGGGAAGGGGGAAGGGGGAGGCGACGCTCGAGGAGATCGTCATCCGACACGCGCTCGGCATGGAGCTGCCAGCGCTCGAGCGCGAATCCGGCGCCGCCGGCGTCATGATGATCCCCGTCCCGGGAGCCGGCGTGCTGCGTGACGTGATCGGCATCGCCGAGGCGAAACGGGTGCCGCTGGTCGAGAGCATCGAGATCACGGCGCATCGCGGGCAGGAGCTGGTGCCGCTTCCTGAGGGGTCTCGCTATCCCGGGTTCATCTTCGCCCGCGGTGAGAGCCCTGCCGCCGTCGAGGGCGCGCTGCGGGCTGCGCACGCCCGCCTGCGCTTCGAGCTGGAGCCGCCCGCCGCATGAAAGACCCCCCGCTGCCCCGCTGGGCCGCCTACGGACTGTCGGACTGTTAGGCGCCTTCAGTCCGACTGTCCAACCGTCCGTCTGTCCGACTGCTACATCTTATGCACTCCCAATGCACCCACGTGCACGTCGAGGTTGTGGTTCACGCGCAGGCCCACCACGCCGACCGCGTCCACGTCGCTAGCCTTCGCCGTGTAGACCTCTTTGCCGTTCACCATGAACTTGACGTTGCCGCCGCCGACGAGGATCGACAGCTCGTTGGTCGCCTTGCCGGCGCTGTCGGCTTTGACCACCGCGTCGTTGGCGGTCCAGCCGCCCGGGTTCACGACGGCGGTCGAATCACCGATGCGGCGCTTGATCAGGAACTTGCCGTCGCCGCGCACCAGGAAATAGGTGTAGCCCTGGCCCGCCCCGGCGAGATCGTGCCCGCCGATGAACAGCCCGTACGCCTCAGGGTGCATCGGCGCCTTGGTCTGCGTGAAGCTCGCCACCGTGTGGTAGCCGCCCGACGCGGTATCGGCGTCCCGCCACACGATCACCGCGGGGCCCAGCGTGAAGTGGGTGCCGGAGCCCATCGTCACGACCTTCACGTTGGTCAGGGGCGCGTTGCGGTCGGTGCGGGCGTGGTACCCGGCGGGCACGCTGCCGCCGCCGGCGACCGCGCGGTCGGGATCGGCCTGGGCGGACAGTCGGACCGTCGGCATGGCGGACACGGCGAACAACATCAGGATCGAAAGCTTGTGGCGAACAACCATAGGGGCCTCGGGAACGGAAATGGGAATGGAGAGGTTACACAGATGCCCTGCTGCGTGACCAATCTAAGTGACCTACTCAAATCGTCTTAGTCAAGAAGCCGAAGGCTCGCTGCTCGAGCGCCTGCGCGCGCGCGACGAAGCGGCCCTGGGGGAGTTATACGATCAACTCGCCCCATGGGTCCTCGGCTTGGCCCGGCGCATCCTCAGCGACCACGGGGAGGCCGAGGACGTGCTGAGCGACGTGTTCGTGCAGGCGTGGGAGCACATCGACCGGCACGATCCGCGGCGCGGGTCGCTCGGGCCGTGGGTGCTCGCGATCGCGCGTACCCGCGCGCTCGATGCGCTGCGCCGCCGGCGGCGCTGGTGGCGTAAAGCCGACCGCTGGGGCGAGGCGCAGTTCGCCGAAGACGGCGGGACACTCCCCGCACCCGACCCTGCCGAAGCCGGCGTGCCGGGGTGGCCCGTGCACCGCGAAGTACACGCGGCGCTCGCGACGCTGCCCGAGGAACAGCGTCGCCTGGTGGTCCTGGCCTATTTCGAGGGACTCACGCATTCGGAGATCGCCCGGCGCACCGATCAGCCGCTGGGCACGGTCAAGACGCGCCTGCGCATCGCCCATGCGAAGCTGGCGGAGGGACTGAAGCACATGAAGGAATGGCCGCGATGACCGACTGGTTGGGGATGACCCCGCGCCCCGAGGCGCCGCGCGCCGAGCTGCGCGCGGAGGTGTTGGCGCGCGTGCGCGGCGGCCGGCGACGCCCACGCTGGGCGGTGGTGAGCCCGCTCGCGGCGGCGGCGGTGCTGCTCGTCGTGGCGGGGGCTGGTTGGGCGGGCCTCTCGCTGCGGCGGGTGAACGGCCGGGTGCGCGTGCTCGAGACCCGGCTCGCCGCGGCCCAGGACACGATGCGGCTGCTGCGCGGGCCGGGGACGCGGGTGGTGCAGGTTCCCGTCCGCACGGCGGAACGGATCGGCTCGATCACCCTGTTCGCCGACACCGCGGGGGGGCGCTGGTACGTGGCGTGCGAGAACCTCGCCCCCAACCGGCCGAACGAGGCATATCAACTGTGGTTCGTGACGGAGACCGGAACGGTCACGGCGGCGCTGATGCCGATGAACAGCTCGCAGCCGATGTGGATGGCGGTCGAGGTCCCGGCCGGGGTCGCCCGGATCACGGGGGCGGCGATGAGCATCGAGCCGCGGGGAGGCTCGGCCGCACCGACGGGGGAAGTGTTGTTCAGGATGACTCTCTGACGGTACCGCCCTCTACCGCCTTCTACCGCCTTCTTCAGTCGCCAGCTCATGCACCGTCACCAGATCCGTAATCTTCAGGCGGCGCTTGCCCACCGGCAGCGCGATGGTCACGGCGTCGCCGACCTTGCCGCCGACGAGCGCCTTGCCGAGCGGGGACGCCATCGAGACCGCCATCTCGACGGCGCCTTCGTCGCCCTCCACGAACTCGCCGAGCGTGAGGGCGTACACTTCCTTCTTCTTGGTGTCGAGATCCTGCACGGTGACGCGCGAGCCGAAGCCCACCCGGTCGCGCGGGATGTCCTTCTCCGAGACGTCGGACAGCTTGCCGAGGCGCAGCCGCAGGTGCGACAGGCGGGACGTCACGAACTGTTGGCGCTCCAGCGCCGCCTTGAACTCCGAGTTCTCCCGCAGGTCCCCGTGGGCGCGCGCCTTCTCGATTTCCTTGGGGAGGACGAAGTTCAGCTCGTGGTTGAGCCGTTCGACTTCCGCGTACAGTTTCTGCTTAAGGGCGTCGAGCATGGCGCGAAGGGAACAAGCTAGACGGAGCGGGCGGGGAGTGCCAGCGGTCCACGGCGGCCCTATGTTAGCTGCATGATCTCCGACTCACGGCTGCGCTGGCATGTTTTCTGGTGTCGGCGCAAGAGCGACACGAAGAGCCGCTTCCTCCTCGAGCTGGCCCGTGCCGTGGCGCGAGCCCCGCGGCCGCCCGATCCGCCCCCGCTGCTCGAAATTGGTACGCGGAGCGGCGGGTCGGCGCTGCTCATGCTGAGAGTGTTGGACGACCTGTATCCGCGCAACGCCCAGCGCCCGGCGCTACTCACCGTCGACCCGTACGGCAGCCGGCCGTACGAAGGAGAGAGCCACGTCTACGACGACAGGCACTATCGGGCGATGAAGCGCAACCTCGCCCGCTACACGAACCACATCCACTACATGATGGACTCCACGCTCTTCCTCCAAACGCTCGCGGCCGGCCTGTACCTGTGGATCAACGGGGCGAAGCGGCCCGTAGACCAATTCACCCTGGTGTACCTCGACGGCAGCCACCACCCGGACATCGTCTGGTCCGAGATCGAGCAGCTCTCGCAGCGCGTCGTGCCCGGCGGGTTCCTGATTGTGGACGACACGGACTGGTTCGGGGGCGACGTGCGGCGCCGCCTCGAAGGCGCTACTTCGCGTCTGGGCGTCCGGCTCCGGCACAACGGTAAGCAGACCATCCTCGAGCGATAGGGATCGCCGCGGCGTATGGCGGGCCCCGCGCGCGGGAGACATTATTCGCGCATGCCCCTGCACATCCGCACCTACCACGATTTGACGGAGCCCGACCGCTCCGGGCTCGGCGAGCAGATCGCCGCCCAGCGGCGGCGGTTGGCGGATCGTCTCGCCGTGGTGGGCCGGGTGCTCGTGGTGATGAGCGGCAAGGGCGGCGTCGGGAAGAGCTTCGTGACGGCAAACCTCGCCCGAGCCCTCGCCCGTGACGGACGGGCGGTGGGCGTCCTCGACGCCGACTTGAACGGTCCCACCGTAGCGCGCCTGCTCGACGCGACCGACGCGCGGCTCGTCCCGCAGGATGACGGCGTTCTCCCCGCGACCGGGGCCGACGGCGTGCGCTTCGTGTCGATGGCGCAGCTCCTCGCCGACGGCCAGCCGCTCGCCTTCAAGGGACCGGCGGCCGAGAGCTTCGTGTGGCGCGGGGCCGCCGAGGCCGGCGCGCTGCGGGAGCTCCTCGCCGACATCGCGTGGGGGACGCTCGACGTGCTGCTGCTCGACCTGCCGCCCGGCATGCAGCGGTTTCTCGAGCTGTGCGACCTGCTCCCGGCACCGCCCGCAGTGCTGACCGTGACGATCCCGACGCCGGAATCCCGCGACGCCGTGCGCCGGGCGATGCGCGCCGCCGTGGAGCGCGGCTCTCCGCTCGTCGGCATCGTCGAGAACATGGTGGGCGGGGAATTCCGGGGGACCGCGGGTGACGACCTCGCGGTGGAATTCTCGACGCCGGTGCTGGCGCGCATCCCCTGGCACCCGACACCCGACACCTGGCACCTCCTCGCCACGCGCCTATGAAGTTTCTTTGCGTCGAGTGCGACCGGCAGATGACGTTCGAGGAGCGCCAGCTCCCGGGCGACGGCACCCTCGCGGCCGCGTTCCGCTGCCCCAAGTGCGGGCGCGCCGTCGCGCTGCTCACCAACCCCATGGAGACCCAGCTCGTCTCCTCCCTCGGCGTGAAGATCGGCGGGACGACCGTGCCCGCGGAGCCGCTCCAGACGATCCGCGGCATGGTGGCGACGGGGCGGGATGACGCCTTCACTGACGGACAGTCGGACGAGCCTGCCCCGAGCGCAGCGAGGGGGACAGTCGGACTGAGTTGGTCCTCGGAGGCACAGGACCGCCTCGCCCGCGTCCCCGGCTTCGTTCGCGGCATGGTCAAGAAGATCTATGCCGACTACGCCAAAGAACGCGGCATCGGGGAGATCACGCCGGCCGTGATGGATGCGGCCCGCGCCGACCTCGGCCTCGAGGGGATGTGAGCGACGGGGAGGAGCGCATCGTGGCCGGGCTGCGCGTGCGCATCGACCGCACCCTGTGCGTCGGCTTCGGGGACTGCGTGAAGGAAGCCCCCGAAGGTTTCAAACTGGACGCGGACGGCGTCGCCGTATTCGTCGACCCGGATGCGGTCGAGCGCGACCGCCTGCTGCGCGCGTGCGACGCCTGCCCGGTGGACGCGATCAGCGTCTGGGACAGCGACGGCAAGCAACTGGTACCGAGCCCCGCGTAACTTGACAGCCTGTTGACCGGGTCACATACTCGCCGCGCCTTCCGAGGGAGATCCCGGTGTACCGCGAAATCTTCGTGCCCGTTGACAACTCCCAGCATTCGGATTGGGCCGTGGAGCGCGCCATCGAGCTCGCCCGCGCGAGCGACGGCCGCCTCACCGGCAACCACGTCTACGCTGCCCGCCTCCACGACGTCCGCTTCCGCCAGCTCGAGACCGGACTCCCCGCCCAGTTCCAGACCCCGGAGGAGATCAAGCGGCAGCGCAAGATCCACGACAAGCTCATCGAGAAGGGCCTGCAGCTCATCGCCGACAGCTTCCTCGACGAGCTGGGGAAGAAGTGCGCGGCCGCGGGCGTTGGCATCACGCGGCAGCTGCTCGAGGGGATCAACTACGAGGAGATCGTCAACGAGGTGAACCGCGGCGCCGGGCGGCTCCCGGGGCTGATCGGCTTCGATCCCAACCGCGCCGCCGGCTACGACGGCGGCGAGAAGGTGCGCGGCGACGTCAAGGTCGGCGAGAACGGCCGCCTCGTCGCCGAAGATGAAGACCAGGCCGCCCGGCTCGTCGGCTCCTCCGGCCGGCAGTACGACCTCCTCGCCATCGGCGCGCACGGGCTCGGACGCCAGCCGTTCTCGCAGCTGGGCGGCGTGGTGTCGCGCGTGCTGCGCGGCGTCGAGCGCGACGTCCTCCTGGTGCGCGACGACCGGCCGCTCCAGGGCGGGCGCTTCCTGGTGTGCGTCGACGGATCGTCGTACAGCTACATGGCGATGCGCGCCGCGCTCGAGCTGGCGCAGCACTTCGGCGCCTCGTTGTACGTCTGCAGCGCGTTCGACGTGGAGTACCACCACGTCGTCTTCCACAACATCAAGGACGTGCTCTCCGTCCAGGCCTCGAAGGTCTTCAAGTTCGAGGAACAGGAGGAGCTGCACAACAACATCATCGACAAGGGGCTCCTGAAGCTCTGCCAGGCGAACCTGAAGCGCGCCGAGGTGATGGCGGGACAGTATCCCGGCGTTCCCCTGAAGACCCAGATCCTCGTCGGCAAACCGTTCCAGGTCGTGATGCAGTGGGCGGCGGAGATCGAGCCGACGCTGCTGGTGCTGGCGCGGCACGGCGCGCACCGCATCGAGGGCACCGACCTGGGCTCGCAAGCCGAAAACCTGGTGCGCCTGGCAACGTGCAACGTGCTGCTGGTGGGCACGGTGGGGATCCGACCCGAGGACATCCCCTGGATCGAGGAGGACGGCCAGGCGGGGCTGCCGTGGGCGCCCGAGGCGGAGGTGCGCATCCTGCGCGTCCCGCCGTTCGCGCAGGGGATCGCGCGCCGCGCGGTCGAGGAGTACCTGCTGGAGCGAACCAACGGTCAACCGGCGACCGTCACTAACAAGTGGCTCGACGAGGCGATTCAGAAGCTGCTGCCGACGCACATGCAGCTGATCATGGGCATCGGGACGGCTGAGGAGATCGCCCTGGCCGAGGTGAAGGCGCAGGAGCAGCTCAAGGCGACGAAGGTGCGCGGCTCCGACGCCGACCCGGAGCCCTCCGCGGAGGTCGAGGTGACGTGCCCGGTCACGGGGGCGGTGTCCACGCGGGCGCGCGTGGCCACGGATCCGGTCGTGTGGACCGAGGAGGCGTGGGCGCGGCTGCAGGCGGTGCCACTGATCGCGCGCCCGCTGGCGCGGAATACGGTGGAGCGCTTCGCGCGCAATCACGCGATCTGGCGCGTCACGACGCCGGTGATGGACGACAACAAACAGGCGATGATCGAAGCCGACGAGTTCGATGTCGATACGATGATGGTGATGTTTCAGGAA
>WNGD01007910.1_pt1 | contig 11039 bp, 8 predicted proteins | sample 5400671 | NCBI WGS metagenome assembly WNGD01 (sample SAMN13153369, study PRJNA577476) | soil metagenome | isolation source: 40 cm soil or saprolite under grassland replicate 2 | place: USA:California | collected 2016-06-15
ATTCGCGTCTCGTCGAAGTATGGGATTACGACGATGCCGTCGGGCCGAACGACCGGCTGGACGCCCGGCGCAGCGGCTCCCTGGATCGATGCTCGGCCCGGGAGCCCCGGCGCATGCGCGGGCCCCGACCACGCAGCGCCCCCGTCGGCGGAGACCTGCGTCTCGATCTCCACGCTGCCGAGGTCGTCGTAGCTCAGGTAGCAGTGGCCGCGGAAGGGGCTCGACGCGCCGTTGTCGCAAGCGACCCACTGCTTGTCGAGGACGAAGCCCTGGCGCAGGTTCGTCGTGACCGGGCTCTGCCAGTGGAGCCCGTCTGTCGAGCGGCTGATCAGGAAGGCGGAGGCGTTGTCGCTGAAGGCCAGGGAGACGACGAGCCAGACGTGGTGGGCCGAGTCGTATGCGATCGACGGGTCGCTCACGCGCGGCCAGGACCCCTTCGGCTTCGACCACGGCGTGAGGCCCGGCAAGAAGCCGTGCTTCCAGGTGCGTCCCGCGTTGTGGGAAATCGCAAAGCCCGTGTTCGCCGCGCCGCCGCCGAAGACGCGGTCACTCTGGAAGACGGCGACGACCGTCGATCCCCAGGACGCGGTGTCGGGCTCGACCTGGGTCGCGTGCTGGCCCGAGGTGGTGTGGTACGGGTCGGTCGAGATCTGCCGGGTGACGGTCTCGCAGTCGCGCGCCACGCGGTCGAGCCCGTCGACGGTCGCGAGGTCGTGCCCGCGGCCGCACGAGACGACGTCGCGCTTGCCGTTCACCGTCTGGATCCGATCGGCGTGGCGTGTGCCTCGGACTCGCGCGGCGCCTGCTGTCGCCGCCACCACCAGCGCGACGGCCGCGACGACGACGACTGCCGACTTCAGCTGCCGTCCAGGAAGGGGTAGCGGTAGTCGCGGGGCGGGACGAACGTCTCCTTGATCGTGCGTGGACTGACCCATCGGATGAGATTCCACATCGATCCCGCCTTGTCGTTCGTTCCGGAGGCACGCGAGCCGCCGAAGGGCTGCTGCCCGACCACTGCGCCGGTGGGCTTGTCGTTCACGTAGAAGTTGCCGGCTGCGTACCGTAGTGCCTCCTCGGCCTCGTCGATTGCCCCGCGGTCCTGCGAAAAGATCGCGCCCGTGAGCCCATACGGCGCCGTCTCGTCGACGAGCTCCAGCGTCTGCTCCCATTCGTTCTCGGGATAGACGTAGGTCGTCACGATCGGCCCGAAGAACTCTTCTTTCATTAGACGGTCGCGCGGGTCGCGAGTTTGGATCACGGTCGGCTCGACGAAGAAGCCCTCGCTGTCGTCGGTGCCGCCGCCGACGAGCACCTCGCCGTTGTTGCCTTTCGCGTGCTCGATCGCCTCGCGCTGGCGGGCGAACGAGCCGCTGTCGATCACGGCGCCCATGAAGTTCGAGAAGTCGCTGACGTCGCCCATCTTGATCGTCCCGACCTCCTCGACCAGGCGCTCTTTCAGCTGCGGCCAGAGGTTCGACGGCGCGTAGACGCGCGAGGCCGCAGAGCACTTCTGCCCCTGGTACTCGAAGGAGCCGCGCAGGATCGCGGTCGCGACCGCGTCGACGTCGGCGCTCGGGTGGGCGACGATGAAGTCCTTGCCGCCGGTCTCGCCGACGATCCGCGGGTAGTTGCGGTAACGGTCGATGTTGTTGCCGACGGTCTTCCAGATCGAGTGGAAGACCTCGGTCGAGCCGGTGAAGTGGACGCCGGCCAGGTGCTCGCTGTCGAGGACGGCGTCGCCGATCTCGGCGCCGCTGCCGTACACGAGATTGATCACGCCCGGCGGCAGGCCGGCCTCCTCGAGCAGCTTCATCGTCCAGTACGCCGAGTAGGCGGCCGTCGAGGCGGGCTTCCAGACGATCACGTCGCCCATGAGCGCCGGGCTCGTCGAGAGGTTCGCGCCGATCGCCGTGAAGTTGAACGGCGAGATTGCGAAGACGAAGCCCTCGAGCGGGCGGTACTCCATCCGGTTCCAGACGCCCGGTGAGGAGACGGGCTGCTCCTCGTAGATCCGGACCATGAACTGGACGTTGAAGCGCCAGAAGTCGATCACCTCGCAGGCGGCGTCGATCTCGGCCTGATGCGCGGTCTTCGACTGGTTGAGCATCGTCGCGGCGACGAGGGTCGAGCGCCACGGGCCCGAGAGCAGCTCGGACGCGCGGAGGAAGACCGCGGCACGCTCCTCCCACGGGAGCCGGTGCCAGTCTTCCCACGCCTTGGCGGATGCGTCCACGGCTTGCTCGATCTCGCCGGCGCCGACCTTGTGCACCTTCGCGAGGACGTGGTCTTTGTCGTGCGGCATGACGGCCTCGAAGGTCGTGCCGGTCTTGATCTCCTCGCCGCCGATGATGGACGGGATCTCGAGCTGCTGGCTCTTCATCTCGTCGAGGCGCTTTTCGAGCTCGGCGCGCTCGGGCGAGCCTGGGGCGTAGTCCTTGACGGGCTCGTTCTGGGGCGGGGGCGGCTTGAAGATCGCGGGTCGGCTCATGCCGTGATTCTACGATTCGGCCGATGTTCTCCGAAGACGTGCGGAACGAGCTGGCGGCGATCGCGCCGGAGCGGGAGTGCGATCGGCTCGCGGAGCTCTCCGCGTTGTGCCACTTCGCGGGGCGGCTGCACCTGCTCGGGCGCGGTGAGGTCTCGGTGCATCTCGACCTCGCGAGCGCGGCGGTGGCGCGGCGGGCGTTCGGGCTGCTGCGCTCGTTCGACGTCGGCTCGGAGATCAGGACATACCGGCGCAGAGCCTTCGGGCAGGACACCCGGTACCAGCTGCACGTCGACGGCGGGCTTGCCTTGCTCAAGGAAGCCGGCGTGGTCGACGCAAAGGGCAGGCCGCGGGAGCGGCCGCCGCGCCGCGTGCTCGGGCGAGGCTGCTGCTGCGCGGCGTACCTCAGAGGCGCGCTGCTCGCCGCCGGGTCGGTCAGCCCGCCGCCGACGCCGCACCTCGAGGTGCGGAGCGAGAGCCGGGCAGGGGCTGAGACGGTCGCCGCTGTCGCCGCTGTCGAGGGCGCGGAGCTGCGAGTGGGGGAGCGGGGGGAGCAGTCGGTCGCATACGCCAAGGGGATCGACCGAATCGCAGGCGTGCTCGCTGCGGCGGGAGCGAGCGACGCGGCGCTCGCCCTCCAGGAGCGCGCGGTCGTCGGGTCCACGCGTGCGCGCGCGAACCGCCTCGCGAACGCCGACCACGCGAACCTCGTGCGCTCCGGGCGGGCCGCTCACGCCCAGCTGCAGGCGGTGCGGCGGTTGCAGCGAGGCCGCCGCCTGGAGGAGCTCGACCCGCGCCTGCGCGAGATCGCCGAGCTCCGCCTGAAGCACCCGGCGCTGTCCTTGCGCGAGCTCGGCGCGAAGTGCGACCCACCGGTGACGAAGGCCGCCGCGCACCGCCGCCTCCAGTCCCTCCTCAGGCTCGCGCGGCGCTAAGCCGCTTGTTGTGCCAGACAGAGAAACGAACTTGAACGGGAGGCGATATTTACGACTTTCAAGAGCCGTAGTCTTCGGCGCGGGGCTTGCGTAATACTCCCAGCGGCGGGTTCGCGCTCGTCCGGCGATGGATTCAGACCCCGTCCGTCGCCAAGGTCCGGAGCGCGACAATGCGGAGGGGGAGGTCGTCCTCGGAGCTTCCCCTCCGGCCCGCCAGCTCCGCTGGCGGGCCGGAGGGACTAAGACGCGCGCACGGGCAAAGCCCGCACGGCCTCCAAACGGCGTCGCAAGCGACGCCTCACCGGCCCGCCACCGTGAAAACCAGCGCTAGGACTAGTCCTCGCTTCCGGCGCTAGGACTGGCCCGCGCTGGGTATAAGCAGGCTCGGGAATCCAAATGATGCGCAGCTTGCTCACCCTTCACCGGCTCGGCGTGGGAGGTGTCGTGCTCGCGGCCGTTGGGGTGCTCGTGTTCGGCGCTGCGTATTCATACGCCCGCAGCCAAGACGACGTGATCGCCCGCGGGGTCCACGCCGGCGCGATCGATCTCGGTGACCTCTCCGCGGATGCGGCCCGCGCCAGGCTCGAGCGGGCCTATCGTCCGCTCGCGCGCCCGCTCGTCCTCCGCTACGCGCGTGGGCGGGTCGTCCTGACCCCACGGGCGGCAAGGGTTTCGGTCAGAACCGATGCCGCCGTTGCCCAAGCGCTCGCCCTCAGCCGCCGCCCCTGGTTCCTTCCTCGCGCCTGGCGCGACCTCACGGGCGCACAGGCGAAGGCAAACATCCGGTTACGGGTCGCCTATTCCCGCTCTGCCGTCGAGCGGATCGTCCGGGAGCTGCGGCGAAAGATCGACCGCGCGCCCAGGAACGCGCGGCTCATGCCGAGCTTCGACCATCTGTCGGTCACGAAGAGCCGGCGCGGGGTCTCGGTCGCAGCGCGTCTGCTGCGGCGCGAGATCGAGGAGGCGCTCGTCTCGCCGCGGGCGCCGCGCCTGCTCGAGGTCCCGCTCCGCCACCCTCGCCCGCGGGTGACTGTGCCGGTGCTGCGCCGCCGCTATTCCTCGTTCATCACGATCGACCGGGCCGCTTTCCGGCTCCGCGTCTACAGGCGCCTGAGGCTCGTGCGCAGCTACCCGATCGCCGTCGGCCAGCAAGGGCTGCAGACGCCGGCCGGTATCTACCACATCCAGAACAAGGTGGTGAACCCGTCCTGGCAGGTGCCGTTCAGTTCGTGGACCGGCTCGCTCGCTGGCCGGTTGATTCCGCCCGGCCCCGACGACCCGCTCAAGGCGCGCTGGCTCGGGATCTTCAACGGCGCCGGTATCCACGGGACCGACGAGACGTGGTCGATCGGCCATGCCGTCTCGCACGGCTGCGTGCGGATGACGATCCCGGACGTGATCGACCTCTACGACCGGGTCAGCGTCGGAACCCCGGTCTACATCGGGGACTAGGTCGCGGCACCGTCAGCTACCGGTGTAATCGCGCACTTTCGAAGCGACGGGCAGCCGGCCGGCTGAACACACCGCTTTTCTTCTCGAGTTGTGGAGGGTGTCCAGCCGTTCCACAGCGGCGATCGCATCTTCGTCGTCACCGGGACGTACGCCGGAACGTACAGCGGCTCAACGAAGCTGACAGTGTCCGCGCGACGGCCGGGCGGTTCGATCGATCCCAGGTTCGGCAGACGCGGCCGAGCGTGGGTTCGTGCGCCGTGGCGAGGACGCGACGCCGCTCTCGAAAGCATCGTCTCGATCAGCAAGGGCAGCGCGAAGACGATCGTCATCGTCGCCGCGCGGTACGGGGGCCGCCAAGTACAGGTGATCCGCCTGCACCTCTGAGGCCCACGAGGCTCCCGTTAGACTCGGCGAGGCAAGCGACGGGGAGGCTCGATGGCGATTCGGGTTGGGATCAACGGCTTCGGCCGGATTGGGCGCAACTTCTTCCGCGCGCACCTGCAGCGCGGCGGCGACTTCGAAGTGGTCGCGGCGAACGATCTCGGCGACGTCGAGACGATGGCGTACCTGCTCCGCTACGACTCCGTGCTCGGGCCGCTGGGCAAGGAGGTCACGGCCGGCGACGGCAAGATCACCGTGGAAGGGCAGGACATCCAGCTCCTCGCCGAGAAGGATCCGGCCAGCCTGCCCTGGGGCGACCTGGGCGTCGACCTGGTCATCGAGTCGACGGGCTTCTTCACGAAGCGCGAGGGCGCCGAGAAGCACCTCGAGGCCGGCGCGAGGAAGGTGATCATCTCCGCGCCCGCGACCGACCCCGACGTGACGATCGTGATCGGCGTCAACGACGACACGTACGACCCCGAAGCGCACAACATCATCTCGAACGCCTCCTGCACGACGAACTGCGTTGCGCCGCTCGCAAAGGTGCTCCACGACGAGCTCACGATCGAGCAGGGCTTCATGACCACGATTCACGCGTACACGAACGACCAGCGGGTCCTCGACCTCCCGCACGAGGACCTGCGCCGGGCCCGCGCGGCGGCGATCAACCTGATCCCGACGTCGACCGGGGCCGCCCGCGCGATCGGGATCGTCATGCCCGACCTCAAGGGCAAGGTCGACGGCATGTCGATGCGCGCGCCGGTGCCGACGGGCTCCGTGGTCGACCTCGTCTGCGTCGTCGGGCAGGAGACGACCGCGGAGGCAGTCAACGAGCTCTTCCGCTCGAAGGCCGACACCGGGAACTTCGAGGGCATCCTCCGCTACACGGACGACCCGATCGTCTCGACCGACATCCACCACTCGCCGTACTCGTGCATCTTCGACAGCGAGCTGACGATGGCGAACGGCTCACTCGTCAAGGTCTTCGGCTGGTACGACAACGAGTGGGGCTACTCGTGCCGGCTCGTCGATCTCGCGGCCACGGTCGGCGCGACATTGCCGGCAGCAGTGAGTGCGTAAGCCTCGGTCCGTTCGTCAGGCTGAGGTCGAGAGCAAGCGGGTGCTGGTGCGGAGCGACCTGAACGTGCCGCTCGACGACGGCCGCGTCGCCGACGACACGCGGATCCGCGCTTCACTGCCGACACTCGAGTACCTCCTGGGGCACGACGCGAAAGAGGTCGCGGTCTGTTCGCACCTCGGCCGGCCGAAGGGGCCGGATCCGGCCTTCTCGATGACCCCGGTCGCGAGGCGGCTGCGCGAGCTGCTGCCCGACGAGCGGATCGACGTGCTCGAGAACACGCGCTTCGACCCCGGCGAGACGAAGAACGACCCCGAGTTCGCCCGGAAGCTGGCGGACGACTACGAGCTGTTCGTCGAGGACGCCTTCGGCTCCGCCCACCGCGCCCACGCTTCGACGGTCGGCGTCGCGGAGCTGCTGCCCGCCTACGCGGGCCTGCTGCTCGAGCAGGAGCTCGAGCATCTCGGCAAGCTCATGGGAGATGTCGAGCGCCGGTTCGTGCTGATCTCCGGTGGCGCCAAGGTGGAGGACAAGCTTGGCGTGCTGCGCAACCTTGGCGGCAAGGCCGACACCGTCCTCGTCGGCGGCAAGATGGCCGAGCAGCTGCGCGAGGACAACGCGCTCGGCTTCGAGGTCGAACTACCCGTCGACGTTGTGGCAGCGGCCGCTTTCGAGGAGAACGCGGAGACGAAGCTCGTCCCGTACGACGCGCTCCCCGAGGGGTGGCTCGGGCTCGACATCGGCCCGGAGACGCGCGAGCGGTTTGCAGCCGAGATCGCGAAGGCGAGAACGATCTTCTGGAACGGGCCGATGGGCGTCTTCGAGTGGCCGCGCTTCGCCGAGGGGACGAAGGCGGTCGCGGAGGCGGTCGCCCGGTCGGACGCGTACTCGGTCGTGGGCGGCGCCGACTCGGCCCGCGCGCTCCACGAGCTCGCCCTGCAGGACGAGGTGAGCTGGCTCTCGACGGGCGGCGGCGCCGCGCTCGAGCTCCTGGAAGGCAAAGATCTCCCCGGCGTGGCGGTGATCCCATCCTGATCGCGGCGAACTGGAAGATGTTCAAAGGCCCGTCGGAGACTCGCGAGTTCTGCGCGGCCTTTCAGCCGCCCGAGGGCGTCGAGGCGGTGCTCTGCCCGCCGTTCGTCTCGCTCGCTGTGGCGGCCGAGAGCGGGTACACCGTCTTCGCCCAGAATGTCCACTGGGCGGCTGAGGGGGCGTACACCGGCGAGGTCTCGGCGCCGATGCTCGAGGAGCTGGGAGTTGCCGGCGCGATCGTCGGCCACTCCGAGCGGCGGGAGTACTTCGGCGAGACGGACGAGACCGTGGCGCGCCGGACAGTCGCGGCCCTCGAGCACGGGCTGCGCGTGATCGCGTGCGTCGGGGAATCGCTCGAGGAGCGCGAGTCCGGCCAGATGGAGCTCGTCCTGCGAGTGCAGGTGGAGGCGCTCGCCGATGCTGCCGGCCCGCACGAGGGACTAGTGATCGCCTACGAGCCGGTCTGGGCGATCGGCACGGGGAAGACCGCCACCCCGGAGCAGGCGCAGGACGCGCATGCGTTCATCAAGACCTTGCTCGGCGTGCCGGTGCTCTACGGCGGCTCGGTCAAGCCCGACAACGCTGCGGAGCTGCTCTCGCAAGCACACGTCGACGGCGCTCTCGTCGGCGGCGCGTCGCTCGAGGTGGAATCGTTCACCGCGATTTGCCAAGCAGCCGCTTCCCTCTAGTCGCGCTCGTCATCCTCGACGGCTGGGGCTGCGCGCCGCCGGGCCCGGGAAACGCCGTCGAGCTCGCCGACACGCCCGTCTTCGACCGGCTCTGGGCCGAGTACCCGCACACCACGATCAAAGCGTCGGGCGAGGCGGTCGGCCTCCCGCCGGGGCAGATGGGCAACTCGGAGGTCGGCCACCTGACGATCGGATCCGGCCGCGTGCTCGACCAGGACCTGCAGCGGATCAACCGCTCGATCGCCGACGGGTCGTTCAAGGAGAACCCGGCCATCAAGGCCGCCTTCGCGAAGGGAGGCGACGTCCATCTGCTCGGGCTCGTCTCGTACGGCGGCGTCCACTCGCACATGGACCACCTGAAGGCCTTGCTCGAGCTCGCGCCCGAGCGCACCTGGGTCCACGCCTTCACCGACGGCCGCGACGTCTCGCCACACGCGGCCGCGAACGACCTCGCGGAGCTCCCGGCCGAGCGGATCGCGACCGTCGTCGGCCGCTACTACGCGATGGACCGCGACCAGCGCTGGGAGCGGACGCAGCGCGCGTACGACGCGATCGTCGAGGAAAAGGGGGAGCACGCCGACGATCCGGTCGCTGCCGTCCGCGCGAGCTACGAGAACGGCGTCACCGATGAGTTCATCGAGCCGATCGTCCTGGAAGGGCGGCCGCGGCTGGCGCGCGACGACGCCGCCATCTTCTTCAACTTCCGCCCGGACCGGGCCCGCCAGCTCTCGAAGCTGCTCCTCGACGAGGGCTTCGATCTCACGACGATGACCCGCTACAGCCGCGAGCTGGACTGTCCGGTCGCCTTCGGCGAGCAGCAGGTCGACGAGACGCTCGCGCAGGTGCTCGCCGAGCACGACGTCCGCCAGCTCCATGTCGCCGAGACAGAGAAGTACGCGCACGTGACCTATTTCCTCAACGGCGGCCGCGAGGACGAATGGCCGGGCGAGACGCGGATCCTCGTTCCGAGCCCGCGTGAGGTCGGGACCTACGACAAGAAGCCGGAGATGTCGGCCCCAGAAGTCGCGGAACGCTTTTGTAAAGAGCTCGAGGACGACGGCTACGGCTTCGCGATCGTCAACTTCGCGAATCCGGACATGGTCGGGCACAGCGGCGTGATTCCGGCCGTCGTCGAGGCGGTCGAGGCGACCGACCGATGTCTCGGCCGCGTCGTCGAGACCGTCCAGGGGCTGGGCGGCGTGTCGCTGATCACCGCTGACCATGGGAACGCCGAGGAGATGCTCGAAGCAGATGCCACGAGCCCGCATACCGCCCACACCTCGAACCCGGTCCCGCTGGTCGTCACGGATCCGGCCGCGACTCTCCGCGACGACGGCGAGCTCTCGGATCTGGCGCCCACGGCTCTCGCTTACCTCGGCATCACGAAACCCTTACAGATGACAGGAGAAAACCTCTGCAATTAGCCCATTCTGGGTGCTCCCAACCGTCCCCGTTCCGGTCTATACTCCGCAGGCTTTGTCACTGGCCCAGCCCGACCCCGGCGTCCTGCGGAAGGCGCAACGTGGCGATGAACGTGCTTTTTCCCTGATCGTCCGCGCCTACGAGACGCCCGTCTTCAACTACGTCCTCCGGCTGGTGAACGGCGACCGCGCGCTCGCCGAGGACCTGACGCAGGAGGTCTTCCTGCGCGTCTTCCAGGGCCTGCCGAAGTTCTCGCTCCGGTCGAAGTTCACGACCTGGCTCTTCCAAGTGACGAAGAACCGCGTGCTGGACGAGCTGCGCGCCTTCGAGCGCCGGCCGCGCGCTCTCGTCGCGCTCGACGACATCGCACCGCTCGAGGTGCTCGACGCGCCCGTCGAGCGGCTCGAGGAGATCGACGCGTTGTGGCGCGCGGTCGAGGACCTGACCGTCGACCTGAAGATGGCGGCTGCGGCTTCGGCGAGCCTGACCCGCCTGTGGTCAGCGCGATCACCGTCAGGAAGACCGCGGCGAGAGCAACGAGGCCGGCGAGCACGAGCCAGAGCGTGCGCCGCTGTGCGCGCGGCCGCGCCATCCGCTCGGTCGGCGGCTCCGGCGCAGGCGGCTCGAGCTCTCGGACAAGCTCCTCCGCCGTCGGGCGGTACGACGGGTTCCGGGCGAGACAGCGCATCACCAGGTCCTCGAGGGCGCGCGGTGTCTCCGGCGCAAGCTCCCGGACGGGCGTGACCGCCATCCTGCGCTGCTGCTCGGCCAGGTCGGCGAGCGAGTCGAACTCGAACGGCGGCCGCCCGGTCAGCAGCTCGTAGAGCACGGCGCCGAGCGAGTACACGTCGGCTGCGGGCGTCACCTCCTCGCCGAGAGCCTGCTCCGGCGCGAGATAGGCCGCGGTGCCGAGCACCGTCCCGGCCTGGGTGAGCGCAGTCGCCTCCGCGGCGCGCGCGATTCCGAAGTCGGCGATCTTCAGCGTTCCCTCGAGGCGAAGCAGCAAGTTCCCGGGCTTGATGTCGCGATGGACGAGGCCGGCGTCGTGTGCGTGGGCGAGCCCCCGCGCCGCCTGCAGCGCAAGGCCCCGCGCCTCGTCGGGCGGAACGCGACCGCGCTCGGCGAGTGAATCGCCGTCGACGAGCTCCATCACGATGTACGGCCGCCCGTCGTGCTCGCCGGCGTCGAAGACGTTGACGACGTTCGGATGCGAGAGCCGCGCGGCCAGCCGGGCCTCGCGCAGAAAGCGCTTCCGGAGCTCTTCGTCCCCCGCGAGGTTCTCTCCGAGCAGCTTGACGGCGACCGCGCGGTCGAGCCCGGTATCGCGTGCTTCGTAGACGGACGCCATCCCGCCGTGTCCGAGCGGTCGCCCGAGCTCGTACCGGCCGATCCTCATCCGGGAATGAAGCGATTGCTTCTCTTCGCCACTAGTCGCCTTCTTCGTGCTTCTTATGCTTCCCGTGGTCGTGCCCGCGGCCGTGGTCCTCATGTTTCTGCGGAGGCGGCGGGCAGGCGGGAACCCGCGCCGCGAGCTCGTTTGCGGCGCTCATCAGCTGCTCGCGGTA
>WNGD01008378.1_pt1 | contig 11039 bp, 8 predicted proteins | sample 5400671 | NCBI WGS metagenome assembly WNGD01 (sample SAMN13153369, study PRJNA577476) | soil metagenome | isolation source: 40 cm soil or saprolite under grassland replicate 2 | place: USA:California | collected 2016-06-15
TCACCCGGGCCCTCGAGGCCCGCGGCTACAGCGACAGCGACGTCCGGAAAATCCTCGGCGAGAACTTCCTGCGGGTGCTCAGTTCCGCTCGGTGATCCCTTCCTTGGACGTGCCCAGCGAGTAGCGAACGCCGCCCTGCAGGCTGTGCGTGGTGCCATCGAGCAGGAAGCCGCGCGCCGACGACGTCAGAATGTACTGGCCGAACACCGACAGCTTGCCGTAGCTGATCTGCACGCCGCCCGAGAGCCAGAAAAATGCCTTGCTGGACGCTTCGTCCGCTCGATCCTGCGCCGCAATCTTGTCGGCCTGTGAGGCGCCGCAGTCTGCGTTCGGACCTCCGCTGCTGCAATCGACGACGGGATTGAGGACCTGCATCAGGGCGAAGCCGCCCCCGGCGAAAGGTTCGATCACCTTCTGGGTCGGGAACGCCAGGACCCCGAACATCAACCGCCGCATGTCGTGGAAGGTGACGTCGCGCAAACCGGTGCTGGAGTTGGGATCTGCGATGATGGCTGGATCGTCCCCGAGGAATACCGCCTGCTCGTACGCCACGTACAGTGCAGTGCGTCGCGCCGTGATCAGCCAGTGCCCCCCGATCATCGGGTCGTAGGTTGTGCCCTGCACGTTCGTCTTGGAGATGAAGGCGCCGCCCTGCGCGCCCCAGTACCACTGGTAGTTGTTCGCCGCGGCGCGGTTGCGCCCCTGCGGCGGGATCAGGAAGTAGGACAGCCCCGCGGAGCCGATGACCTGGCCGCCCCAGGTACCGGTCGGGTAGTTGGTCTTGGGGGACCAGATCGCCCGCCCCTCAAGGCGCAGCGCCAGATGCTCGCCGAAGAACACCCGGTCGCCGATGGCGCCGTGCAGGCCGTTGTCGGTGAAGCTGTATGGCGCGGCGTCGCCGAACGTGAGGCGCGAGAACCCTCCCAGGATGTAGAACTCGTTCGTCTTTCCAGCCGGGTAGTTCAGGACGAGGCTCGCGCTCGCGAGCGAGAGGGTGGCCGTCTGCGTACCGGACAAGTTGATCGGGTTCTGGTAGCCCCCTTCCAACTCGATGCCGACCCGGTTGCTCGTGTAGTAGCCGATGCGGACGCCGCCCCCGATTTGGCTCTTGAGCAGGAACGCGCGGTCGTACCGCGTGAACGAGCCGAACCCGCCGATCTCGATTTGCTCGGCGCGTTGGGCAACAGCGGGGCCGGCCAGCAGACCCAGTAGCAGCACGCTCATGAGGAAACGCGACACCGGCTTCATCGGACATCCTCCCGCAGCCGCTCGAAGGGGCTGCCGCCTAGAGGCTCCGAAGATAAGGTGCTAGCCTGTTGCGCACAAGCATTTTAAGGCACTAGATCGCGAAACTACTTGAAGTCCACCATCCTCATGGGACTGTCGCCATGGTGGCGACAGTTTGCACGGTCACGGCGCTGCCAGGAGCACCGCGTTGAACAGCAGCTTGAACGTGCCCTGGGTCTGGCCCCGGAATTGGGACCGGAAGCCGAAGAGGATCACTCGCCCACGGCCGACGGGCACCTCGACCACCGCCGCCTTCCCCTCGATGCGCTCGCCGTGCTGCACGTACCCTGACCGCAGTGGGTCCGCCGTGTACCGGGCCAGGACGCGAGCGGGGCTGCGAGCCTCGAAGGCACCGCGAGCGTCACCGCGAAGACCGACCCGGGCGCGTAGAATCGCGAGCTCTGCGGCCCCGACGCCTCCCCGCTGAGGACGTTCGTCACGGGAAGGTCGAGCTGAGTGATGGCGAGATCGCTGGCGCCATCGAGACACACCAACGTGCCCCCTTCCCGAACAAATGCCGAAAGGGCGGCCGCTCCAGCCTCGCCCATCCCCCCGGCGTACTGCACCGGAATGCGAGTCGAGTCCAGCCCGTGCAGCAGCCGCTCCGCCGCCTCGTCCGGCAGCACGATGACGTCGAGACGGTCGCGGAGCCGCCCGCCTTTCAGGTCGCTGTCGTGAATGGTCGTGTAGGCAATCCCATACTGCTCGAACAGCCACCGCGTCCACCCTTCGTCGATCGTCGCCGTCCACGGCTGATAGATCGCGATGCGCGGCAGACGCCGGCGCGCCACGCCGGCGCGCGGTGCCCGGGTGGCCGTCGCCGTGAAGCCGCGACGTGCCGCGAAGTCGGCGAGGATCGCCCGGGCCCGGGGTCCGCGCACGGACACGCTCTCGCCCACGACCATCACCTGCTGCCCCGCGGCGAGGAGCGCCGCGATCGCGCTCGACTCACCATTGGTGTGGTTGTCCAGGGCGAACACGTCGCCGCTGCCCACGACCCTGCCGGGCGGGACCGTCACGCTGTCCACGCGGCTGAGCCGCGCGGCGAACGGCGCCCGCACCGCCACCGCGGGCACGTTCATCGTGAGCGGCAGCGTCCAGCCTGCTACGTCGTACGGCGGCTGTCCCGCGATCATCGGATAGCGCTGCGGCTCGAGCAGGTCCTTCGCATGCGCGCGGAACGGCTGTGCCATCGGCACCACGAGAGTACCGGGGGGATACGCCCGTCCGTCCGCGGTGAACGCCGACTCGGCGCGCTGCACCTCGACACCGGTTTGCAGCAACACGGTAGCGAGCCGGGCGCGGGCCTCGGGGTCGCGCGCGCTCGGGGGCAGCAGATAGGCGAAAGGATCGCCTTGCCGACCCGCCTCGACCGCGCGCTGGCCCAGCGCGACGAACCGGTCGATGAACGCCTCGCGCTCATGAGCGGCAAGCCGCACGAGCGCCCGGGCGGCCACAAGCTCGTAGCGCGCGATGTCGCCGATGCGCCAGGTTCCGCCCCGCCACGGCCCGGGATAGTTCACCCCGCGGGCGGGTTGCCGCAGCGCCTCCGCCGGCAGCGTCATCGGGGACGCCAGCCGGACGCTCGCGGCTTCGGACAGGATGCCGATCATGTTGTGCCGCGCCGGCACCGACCGGAACCCGCCGTGCCACCACAGGTCGAAGCTGACCTGGTGCGCGACGCCGGTGTAGCCCGAGTCGTACAGCGCGCTCGCCATCGTCGTGCCCACGAGGTTCGTGGCCTCGACGAGCATCGGGTCCAAATTGGGGTTCACGGGATCGGCGAACGGGGGCAGAAACAGCCGCGGACCGTTGCTGCCCATCTGATGCACGTCGTAGGCGACTTCGGGGAACCAGTCGTGGTAGAGGACTCGCGTCACGAGCCGCGTTTCCGCCTGCGTCAGCATGAACCAGTCGCGGTTGTTGTCGTGGCCGACGTACGGGTGGTACAGCCACGGCAGCGGCCCGCCCTCGTAGGGCGTGCCTTTGTATTTGCGGTACCAGGCGACGACCGTGTCGAGGCCGTCGGGATTCATCGACGGCACCATCAGCACCACGACCGAATCAAGCAAGCGGGTGAGTGCCGGGTCGGTCGCCAGCTGGTAGGCGAGTGTCAGGCCCATCAGGCTCGAGGCGATTTCCGTCGAGTGGATGTTGTTGTCGATGAGCACCACGGCGGGCTGTGTGGCCCGCAGCTCCGCGAGCGTGGCGGGGGTCAGCCCGCGCGGGTCCGCGAGCAGCCGCTGGCCGCGCTTCAATTCCTCGAGCCGCCGCTGATTGGCGGGCGAGGTGATCGTGAGCAGCAGGAACGGTCGGCCCAGCGTCGTCCGTCCGAGCGTATCCAAACGCACGACGGGGCTCGCCACGGCCACCGAGGTGAGGTACGTCGTGATCTGGCCCCAGTCCGCGAGCAGGGAATCCGCGCCGGGCTCGAAGCCCAGGCCTGCGAAGGGTGAAGGGAGTGGCAACTGCTGGGCGGTCCCTAAAGGACTCGCTTGCGCTCGCAGGCGGTCGGGCGGTCGGGCGGTCAACACCAGCGCGAGTGCGAGAAGGCGTTTCATCAGATCAACCCCAGTTTAGTGCCGACCTTCTTGAAGGCCCCGAGGGCGAAATCGAGGTCGTCGCTGGTGTGGGCGGCGGAGATCTGGCAGCGCACGCGGGCGTGCCCCTGCGGCACCACGGGATGACCGAACCCCGTCACGAACACCCCTTCGTCCAGCAGCATCTCGCTCATGCGGATCGCCTTGGCGGTCTCGCCGAGGATTACGGGAATGATCGGTGTGGCGCCGGGGAGCGGCCGGAAGCCGAGCGCGGAGAGCTGCTCGCGGAAATAGGTCGCGCTCTCCCGCAGCCGGGTGACGAGCGCCGGGTGTGCTTCGAGGTGGCGCACGGCGGCGAGCGCGCTCGCGGCCACGGTGGGGGGCAGGGCGTTGCTGAACAGCTGGGGGCGGGAGCGCTGCGTGAGATAGTCGGCGAGCGCTGTGGCACCGGCAGTGAAGCCGCCCGCGGCGCCGCCCAGCGCTTTGCCGAGCGTCGACGTGATGATGGGCACTTCTCCCACGACACCGTAGTGCTCGGCGGTGCCGCGCCCGGTCTTGCCGAGCACGCCGGTCGCGTGCGAGTCGTCGACGGCGACCACCGCGTCGTACTTGCGGCCCAGCTCGAGGAGGTCCGGCAGCCGGGCGATGTCACCCTCCATCGAGAAGATGCCGTCGGTGAAGATGAGCTTGAGCCGGCGATCCTTGGCCGCTACGAGCTTGGCCTCGAGGTCGGCCATGTCGGAGTGCTGGTAGACGGCGGTCTGGCACTTGGTGATCGTCTTGGCCAGACGGATGGCGTCGATGATCGACGCATGGTTCAGCTGGTCCGAGATGACGATGTCCTGCTCGCCGAGCAGGGTGGGGCAGAGACCCTCGTTGGCGTTCCAGCAGCTGACGTAGGTGAGGCTGCTCTCGCAGCCGACGAGGCGGGCGAGGGCGGCCTCGAGCTCGCGGTGGATGGTGAACGTGCCGCAAATGAACCGCACCGACCCGGTCCCGGCGCCAAAGCGGTCCAAGGCGGCCTTCCCCGCGGCCACCACCTCGGGGACGTTGCATAGTCCGAGGTAGTTGTTGGACGAGAGAATCACGACCTCCCCGCGTCCCTCCATGACGGTGCGCGCGCCCTGGGGGGCGTCGAGGTAGTTGAGGCGCTTGTAAACGCCATCCTGCTTGAACTGGGCGAGCTCGGTCTCGAGCCGGGCGGCGAAGCTCATGCGATCTCCAGAATGACCTTGCCGGCGTCGCCGGCGCGGATTGTGGCGAGCGCCTCGTCGATCCGGGTCAGCGGGAAGCGGTGGGTGATGACGGGCCGGGGATCGAAGAGGCCCGCCGACAGGAAGCGGCGCATCTGGTGCCAGGTCTGGTACATCTTGCGGCCGATGACCCCGTAGACGAGCAGGCCCTTGAAGATGATCTCGTTGGCGAAGTCCACGGGCACCGGCCCCGTGGGGAGGCCGAGCAGCTGCACGCGGCCGCCGAGGCGCACCGCAGCGAAGGCTTGATGGACGGCGGCGGGGACGCCGGACATCTCGCACACCACGTCGGCCCCTTCGCCGCCCGTCGCGCCGAGCACCGCGCGCACCACGTCCTCCGAGGCCGCGTTCACGGTCACGTGCGCGCCCATCTTCGCGGCGAGCGCGAGCCGCTTCGGGTTCACGTCCGACGCGATCACGCGGGACGACCCGGCGGCCCGGGCGATGCCGACCGCGAAGCAGCCGATCGGCCCGCACCCCGCGACGAACACGGTGCTGCCGGGGATCTCGGCGGTCAGCACCGCGTGGAAGGCGTTGCCCATGGGGTCCATGATCGCGCCGATCTCGGTGGGGATGCCGTCGAGCGCGAGGACGTTGGTGGCGGGCATCGCGATGAACTCGGCGAACGCGCCGTCACGGTCGACGCCGATGATGCGCGTGTTGCGGCAGATGTGGCCGTTCCCGGTGCGGCACTGCAGGCAGTGCCCGCAGACGATGTGGCCCTCGGCGGTGACCAGCTGCCCCACCTTGAGCTCCGTGACGCCGTCGCCCAGCGCCACGATCTCGCCGGCGAACTCGTGTCCGACGACGACCGGCGGTTTGAGCCGCCCCTGCGCCCAGGCGTCCCAGTCGGCGATGTGGAGATCGGTGCCGCACACGCCCGCGTGGCGCACGCGGATCAGCACTTCGCCGGGGCCGGCGGACGGCTTGGGGACGGTCGTGACCGTCAGACCGGGGGCCGGGCGTTGCTTGACGATTGCCTGCATCGGGGCGTCGAACTCGGGGCGATGAGCGGCAAGGAATCTACCCGGGCCAGGGCAGCTGGGTGAGCCCGCCAAGGCAAGAGCCCACACGGCGCGTATCTTTACGGCCCTGCCCCGTTGGCCTTCTCGAGGGACGCGTGGCTCACGAGCAAGCGACGATTCGCGAGGCGACGACGAAGAATACGCATGCCGCGGTGGCCGCGCTCCTCTCGGCAGAGCCCAGCTGCCGCCGCGTGCTCGACATCCCGTGCGGGGAAGGCGCGTTCGTGAGCCGCCTTCGCGCCACCGGATACGAGGTTCAGGCAGTCGACGTGCAGCCGCTGCTCAAGGTGGCGGGCGTCCCATTCACGCGCGCGGACATGAACGCCCCTCTGCCGTTCGCGGACGACGGCTTCGACGCGGTGGCGTGCATCGACGGGATCGAGCACTTGGAGCGGCCCTTCGACTTTGTGCGCGAGTGCCGGCGCATCCTGCGGCCGGGCGGCGTGTTGCTCCTCTCGACGCCCAACATCAGCGCGCTGCGGTCGCGCTGGCGCTGGTTGCTGACCGGGTTCCACAACAAGGGCAAGACGCCGCTTGATGAAACGGCGCCCAACCCCTGGCACCATATCGGCTTGGTGTCGTTCCCCGAAATCCGCTATCTGCTGCACAGCAACGGTTTCCGGATCACGGCCATCGCCGCGAACCGCGTGAAGGCCGTGAGTTGGCTGTACACGCCGCTGTGGCCTCTCGCGTGGCTCGTGACAGGCTTGGTGTTTCGGCGGTGGGAGAAGAAGGATCAAGCGAGGCGCCAGCGCTCCGCGGAAGTGCGCCGCCAGCTCTATTCGCTGCCGGTGGCGTTGGGGGAGACGCTGATCGTGAAGGCGGCCTGCGAGAAGCCCTGAGCGGTCAGTCGGCGGGAACCGGTGCGGCGGCGCGCACCGGCTCGATCTTCACCGCGCAGATCTTGAGCTCGGCCATCTTGGCGTAAGGGTCCAGCACCGGATTCGTCAGCAGGTTCGCCGCGGCCTCGCGGAAGTGGAACGGCACGAATACCTGCCCCCGCGCCACGCGGTCGGAGACGCGACACGCCGTCACCATCGAGTTGCGGCGCGAAGTGAGCCGCACCAGGTCGCCCTCGGTGACGCCGAGGGCGGCCGCGTCGGCCGGGTGAATCTCCACGATGGCAGTGGGCTCGCGGGCATCGAGGCCGGTGGCGCGCCGCGTCATCGTTCCCGTGTGCCAGTGATACAACTGGCGGCCGGTGTTCATGATGAACGGGTAGGCGTCGTCGGGCAGCTCCGCGGGGTCGGTGTATTCGACGGGCACGAACCGGGCCCGGCCGTCGGCCGTGGGAAAGCGGTCGGCGAACAGGAAGGCGGTGCCCGGGTGGTCGGGTGCCGGCACGGGATACTGCAGGCCCGCTCCCTCGAGGCGTGTGTACGTGACCCCCCGCCAGCTCGGGGTCACCGTGGCGATTTCCGTCATGACGTCTTCCGCCGTCTGGTGTGTGGTTTCTAGTCCGAGCCGGTTCGACAGCTCGAGGAGGATCTCGAGATCCCCGCGGGCTTGTCCCGGCGGGTCCACGGCGCGGTGCACGAGCTGGATGCGCCGCTCGGTGTTGACGAACGTGCCCGTCTTCTCGGCGAAGCTCGAGCCGGGGAGGACCACGTCGGCGTAGCGGGCGGTCTCCGTGAGAAACAGGTCCTGGACGGCCAGGAACTCCAGCTCCTGAAACCAGTGCTCCGCGTGGGCGATGTCGGGGTCCGAGATGATCGGGTTCTCCCCCATGATGTACATGCCCCGCACGCCGCTCTCGGGCTTGACGACTTCCGTGACCATCAGCCCCTCTTCGAGGGAGAGGCTCTCGGGCGCAACGCCCCAGGCACGGGCGTAGTCGGCGCGGATGGCGGGGTCCTTGACCGAGCGGTAGTCGGTGTAGACGAAGGGAATCGCCCCGACGTCCGAGGCGCCCTGCACGTTGTTCTGGCCGCGCACCGGCAGCATCGCGGCCCCCCAGCGGCCGATCATCCCGCACGCCAGCATGAGGTTGAGCAGCGACGTCACGATGTCGGTGCCGTTGGCGTGCTGCGTCAGCCCCATCGCCCACAGGGTGCTCGTGTTCGGGCCCCGAGCGTAGGTCTCCGCGGCCCGGCGGATCACGTCGGCCGGGACGCCCGTGATCTTGGCGGCGCGCTCCGGCGTGTACGGCTGGACCGCGGCGCGGACCTTGTCGAAGTCGTGGGTGCGATCGCTGAGGAACGCCCGGTTCTCGAGCCCCTGGGCGAGGATGTGCTGGAGCATCGCCGAGTACAGGGCGACGTCGGTGCCCGGCTGCATCTGGAGGTGGATGTCGGCGCGCCCGGCGAGCTCGGTACGGCGCGGGTCGGCGACGATGAGCGTGGCGCCGTGCTCGTGCGCCCGCTTGATGGCGGCGCCGAACACCGGATGCGACTCGGTGGTGTTGGCGCCGGCGATGAAGATGACGTTGCAGGCGGCCTCGATCTCACGCATCGATCCCGACGCCGCCGATGTACTCAAGGCCCGCTGCATCGCCGCGACCGACGTGGAGTGGCAGAGCCGCGTGCAGTGATCGACGTTGTTCGTCCCCAGTGCGCCGCGGAACAGCCGCATGAGGAGGTAGTTCTCCTCGTTGGAGCACTTCGCCGAGGAGAAGCAGGCCAGTGCATCGCCCCCGCGGGCCTGCTTGATGCGCAGCAGCTCCTGGGCCGTGAGCTCCATGGCCTCCTCCCAGGTGGCCTCCCGAAACGGCTCGTACCAGGAGGGCGGAGTCGCGACGCGGTCTCTGATGTCGATGTCGAGCCGCTCGAGGAGCGGCAGCTCGCGCACCGACTTGCCCGTGGCCCGGGGCGGGGTGCCCGGCTTGGACCGCTGGCCCTCGCCTTCGATGGTCTGCCACGGCCCGCCGCGGCGCTCCGCTCCCCAGCCGCCCCTCCACACCCAGCGCCCGCCCTCCTGTTCCCATCCCTTGCGGATCAAGGGCTTCGTGAGCCGGTCGTGGTGCTGCGGGAAGTCGTAGCCGAAGCGCCCCTTTACGCACGTCGAGCCCTGGTTCGGCGTGTCCAGCTCGATGTCCGGGGAAGTGACCCGCGAGACCTGGCCGCCGGCCACATGGAGATCGACCTGGCATCCCACCCCGCAGTAGGGGCAGACGGAGCGGACCACGCGCTCGGGGGTCCGGATCTGTTCGGGCGTAAAGCGCTGGCGCGGCAGGGTCTCGAAGATCGCCCCGGTGGGACACACGCGCACGCACTCGCCGCACCACGTGCAGCCGGCCTTGTCGGGGTCGCCGTCGGCGCCGACCACGATTTCCGCGTGCTCCCCGCGCCACGCCACATCGAGGACGCCGACCACCTGGATGTCTGCGCACGCCCGCACGCAGCGGGTGCAGAGGATGCAGGTGGACATGTCGTGGCGGATCATCGGGTCGCCGGGGCGCTCGTCGCCGCCGCGCAGCGGCAGGTCGCGGCCGGCGAGCGGCGTGGGATCGACGGCGTAGCGCACCACATACCGCTCGAACTCGTTGCGCGGCCGCGCTCGCCCGCCGTTGCCTAAGTGGTCGGAGGGGTAACGCTCGAGCAGCAGCCGTAGCACGCCGCGGCGGTTTTCGACGGCGGCGTGGGACTCGGTCGTCACCACCATGCCGTCGGCCACCTTGGTCGCGCACGCCGGCAGCAGCTTGGGCTGACCTTCCACGGACACGAGGCAGATCCGGCAGTTGCCGACGATCGGCAGCTTCGGATACCAACACAGGGTGGGGATGTCGATCCCCGCAGCGCGCGCGGCGTCGAGGATCGTAGCGTCGGCGTTCGCGGTGAGCGTGCGACCGTCGATGGCGAGGGTGGGCATCGTCCGGTAGATATAGAGGATTACGCTGCGGGCGGCAACCGTCGCATCATGTTGTGGTCACGGAGGATGCACGATGCACACCATGCTCGCGTTGGCGGCCGGACTGCTCACCGCGGCGACGCCCGTGGATACCACGATCACTGTACGGGGCATCCTGCAGCTGCAGCTCGACTCCGCCGGCCGCCCTGCCCGGGCGATCATCGTCCTGCCGGCGCCGATCGCGCTGGGCGGTCACTCCATGAACACTTTCATCATTCAGGGGGACCCGGCGCGCTGGCGGCGCTACGACAGTCATTACGTCCAGGCGACCGGCGCGGTGAGCGCGCCGGGTGCCGATGGCGTGCCGTTCTATCCGCAGCGCGTGCGCGAGGTGGAGCCCGAGGGATCCGTGGGCAAGACGGTGTCGCTCAGCTTTTCGCAGCGGGCATTGCTGTCGCTGGCGGTACTGCCGCCGCGCTTCGCGTGGCAGGTGGAGGGCCGCCCCAGCGGAGTCACGCCGGTAGCCTTGTTCCGTATCGGCAACCACGGGGAGACCGAGCTGCAGTTCGAGTTCGCGTCGAACGAGTTCGTGTGCGTGTCGGTGCTCTCGGCGGATGGCGATGAGGTGTGGAGCTATCAGTGGCGCTATCCGGCCGCCGACACGCGGCTCACCGTCCGCGTCGGCACGGTGTTCTGGGCGATGGTCCCGCTGCCGCGGGACGCCATGCCCGATCCGGGGCGCTACGCGGTGCGTGCTTCGTTATGCGGCGTTCCCGACTATCAGACGGAGACGACGGTCGAGGTGACCCGATAACAGCAAGGGCCGGCAAGCGCCGGCCCTCGTTCGTGCTGCGACCCCTACTCCCTACAGCGTCGGATCCACGGGCAGATGGCGGTGCGTATGATCGCCGTCTTCGCCCTCATCAGCGAACCAGCAATAGGCCCAGATCTTCGCGGGGCGCAGGGCCAACTGGCCGGCCCGCAGGATGATGCCGAGGGGTTCGTCGTCGAGTACGAGGGGCAGACTGGTCATGATCGGTTGTCGGTTGTCGGTTATCAGTTTGCCAAGGCAAGCTCCCTGCCAGAGGCGCTTCCCTGGGCAACATCATTACCGACAACCGATTACCGACAACGGGGGCGGGGCGGGG
>WNGD01018722.1_pt1 | contig 11039 bp, 9 predicted proteins | sample 5400671 | NCBI WGS metagenome assembly WNGD01 (sample SAMN13153369, study PRJNA577476) | soil metagenome | isolation source: 40 cm soil or saprolite under grassland replicate 2 | place: USA:California | collected 2016-06-15
ACTTGGTTCGTGCGCACGACGTCGTGGAGCTCGGCGAACGTGAGGTAGAAGATGTCTTCCCTTTCACGAAGTACGTGGGCTTGCACGAGGCGCTCGGCGTCGTTCAGCAAGGCCTGTTTGTAGACGAAGTAGCGGCTGATCATGTGGTACTTCGGATACTCCCGGTACCCGATGAAGGTCCGGATCCGGTCGATCATCCGCTTGGCCTCTTCGGCCTTCCGCTCCCCGTCCGGCAAGGCCCGCAAGCGCGTCAGCAGTTCCTGTTCCTTCTTCCAGGCCTTCTGCCGGCCTTGCTCGAAGCGCCGCTCGCCGGCGCCCGGCTCGAAGTTCTTGATGTTGCCGAGGATCATGGGCACGAGCGTGGTGGGGCGTTCACTCCAACGTGGCTTCGTGATGTCGATCTCGCCGACGCAGCGCATGCCGTACTTGTCGAGGTAGGCCTGGATGGCGTCTCGGGCTTCGCGCCCGCCTGCGAGCGTGGGTAGCTCGTCCAGGAAGTTCTCGTCCTCGACGTGCTGCAAGAATGCCACCACGTCCGGATGTGGGCGGATCACGTCAGCGACGCCCAGCAGCGCCAGCCCCATCTCCGACGTGACGTTGTGGGGGACGGACTGCGTGAGCGTGTCCGCCGCGTTCTTCTCGCCCAGCCACGCCTCCAGCTGCTCGTTGAGCCACCACGTGGCCTCCATCGCCGACATGAACACCTGATGGCTCCGCGGATCGAACAAGATCCGCTTCAGCTCCTGGATGTCCGCCCGGATGAAGTCGAGCAGCGCCTCTCCGGACTTCGTCCGGATGTCGCGTTCCGAGGCGGCGATGGATGCCTCGCTGCGCCCGATCAGCTCGGCGACGATGGCCGGATCGGTCTCGATCGGAGCGGGCGCGCTGTCAGCCGGCGTCCCGCCCAGGCCCTCTTCCGGGAGGGTCGGGATGAAGTCGCCGCGTTCGAGGATGGTCTGCAGCGCGTCCCCGATCAGCGGATCGGATCTCCCCAGGGCCTTCAGGAGGCCTGCGCGACTCGTTGGCGAACCCAGCGCCTTGGTGACGTCGACGAACAGTCTCCCGCCGGCCTCGGACATGGGCCGCGGGGTCGTCAGCTGCCACAGGGAGAGCCCCAGGGGCTTCATGGGGTCGGTCATCATCTGCTGATGACCGACGGAGACGTAGACGTGGTTCCCTTGATCGCTGGTCGCGGGGATGGGAAACAGCGTGGTGATCGGCCGACTCTGGACAATCTGGAACCCATCGTCGACCAGGCACCATTCGATGTCCTGGGGGTGGCCGAAGTGCGCTTCGATCCGCCGACCCAGCTGAGCGAGCCGCACGATCTGCGCATCGGTCAGCGCTGGCTGCTCCTGACTCTCTGGCTCGATCGCCAGTTCCTGCGTCCCGCCTGCAGGCCAGGCGTGGATGGCAAGCTGCTTGGTGGCGACTGCCTTGACGACAACTTCACCGTCCCGCACTCTGTAGACGTCGGCGTTCACCAGGCCGGCTACCAGGGCCTCGCCGAGGCCGAAGCTGGCCTCGATGGAGACGACCTTCCGGTTGGAGGTGACGGGGTCGGCCGTGAAGAGGATGCCGGCCGCATCCGGGAAGACCATCTGCTGCACGACCACGGCCATGTGGACCTTCTGGTGGTCGAAGCCGTTCCGCACGCGGTAGGTCACGGCCCGCTCGGTGAACAGCGACGCCCAGCATCGGCTGACGTGCTGGAGGATCGCAGCCAACCCCACGACGTTCAGGTACGTGTCCTGCTGGCCCGCGAAGGAGGCCGTCGGCAAGTCCTCCGCCGTCGCGCTGGATCGGACGGCGTAGGCAGCTTTCCCGCCAAGCCGGGTGACCGAGCGGGTGATCGCCGCCGCCAGATCGTCAGGAATGGCGATCCCCTCAAGGGTCCGGCGGATCTCCGCACTGAGCGTGCGGATCGCCTGCCGGTCGTCGGGGTCCAGGCGCGACAGCCGATCGAGCTGATCGTCGATCCAAGGCGCCGTTGTAATGATCCGCCGGAAGGCATCCGTCGTCACGCAAAAGCCAGCCGGCACACGAATGCCTTCGATCCGCGAAAGCTCCCCTAGGTGCGCGCCCTTGCCGCCAACGAGCGCGACCTGCGTCTTGTCGATCTCTTCGAGACCCAGCACGTAGCGCTCGATCATCGCGATACCTCCAGGGAGGCCGTGCTCCGCTGCACTGCGATGGCCGACAGAGCGTGCGGCATGACAGACTCTGCCGAACCTCGCGTTTGGCACGCCCTCATCTCGTTCCTTCCCCCCCGCGCGAGTCATACATCGACAACAGCACACGCACCTTCGGATCACCCATTCCATAAATTCCGAGCCCGGCCTGCGATTATGCGGCACGACCCTGGCCTTGCCGCAAGTCCCCCGGTGCGCTATAAATTGAAAATGGCAAGGGGCTGGATCTCCTTGCCTTTGCTTTTTGCTGTCCGCTGTGGACGGACAGCCTCCTCGCGGAGCGGCGCACCGCCGTGTACGGCGGCACGCCGGGACAGAGAAGCCGTTCTAAGAGGGCATCTGATCCCGGTTGATTGCGGTCTGTTCTAGCGCGGGGAAACCCTGCCTTCAAGATCCCACACTTTTCGATGGATCACCTGCTATAGATCGCCGTCGTGACCAATCGACGTACATATCGCACTGATCTGTCCGATGCCCGGTGGGCGCTGATCGAGCCGGTCCTGTCGGCGTGGCGGGCCGCCCGCGCCGAGGCTGGCCTGGGCCTGAGCGCACCGGTGCATGACCTGCGCGAGATCGTGAATGCGATCTTGTACGTGAACCGGACCGGGATCGCCTGGGAGTACCTGCCGCAACGATTTCCCGCCGTACAAGACGGTCTACGACTACTACGCCAGGTGGGAAGCAGATGGGACCACAGCGGCCATCCACGGCCTGCGCGGCCGGGTCCGCGAGCAGGCCGGGCGGTCGCCGGAGCCGAGCGCGGCGATCACCGACGCGCGGATGGTGAAGGCTTCCTCCAACGTTCCCGACGCAACCCAGGGGTACGACGCGGGCAAACGCACGAAGGGCCGCAAGCAGAACATCGCGACTGACACGCTGGGGCATCCGGTCGGTGCACTCGGCTCGAAGTCGGCATGCCGCCCAGGCCAGATCCAGTAATCGAGGCCCCACAGGGTCGGCCGTCCCCATGGCCGGTTCGCAAAGGGGGGCGTGTGCCAGCATGCGCAGCCGTTCGGGATAAAAATGGTCTTGCGAGCCAACGGCGGGCAAGCGGACCTGGCGCGGCCCCGCGCATGGCTGCATTACTAAGGAGCGTTACAGAATGATGTGTGCACGACGGTCTGCAAGGCGGATCTTCAGCGTCCTGGTCGCGCCGGTGATGGTGGCGGGCGTTCTCATCGGGATCCCGGCCACGGCCTCCGCGTCGACGTGCTTCAACTGGACCGGGGTCCAGCCGCCGAGCCCCGGGGGATTCGACAACAATTTATTTGGTGTGGCGGTGCTGTCGCGGTGCAACGCCTGGGCGGTCGGGGCCTATTACAACGACGAGCGCGAAATTGGCCAGACGCTCATCGAGCACTGGAACGGCTCGTCCTGGAAACAGGTGCCAAGCCCGAACCCGGGCGGCAGTTCCGGCTACAACATCCTCTACGGCGTCGCTGCTGTGTCCCGGGACAACATCTGGGCGGTGGGTCACTACTTGAACGGCACCGCCGACCAGACGCTCGTCGAGCACTGGAACGGCACCGCGTGGAAGCAGGTGCCGAGCCCGAACACCGCCAGCGGAGGCATTCTCTACGGCGTGGCGGCCGTTTCCGCCACCAACATCTGGGCCGTTGGTGAGTACTCCAACAACGCCGACGTGGGACAGACGCTGATCGAGCACTGGAACGGCACCGCGTGGAAGCGCGTGCCCAGTCCGAACCCGGGCGGCGCCCTCAACGGCAACTTCCTTTTCGGCGTGGCCGCCGTCTCCTCGGCCAACGTCTGGGCGGTGGGGTCCTTCTCGCACAAGTCCCTTGTCCTGCACTGGAACGGCACCGCGTGGACGCACGTGGCGAGCCCCAACTCGAGTTCGGCCCTCAACAGCCTGAGCAGCGTGGCCGCCACCTCCGCGAGCAACGCCTGGGCGGTGGGTTACTACTTCAACGGGACCGCCGACCAGACGCTCATCGAGCACTGGAACGGCACCGCGTGGAAGCGGGTGGCGAGCCCCAACCCCAGCGGCACCTCCAACTACAACATCCTCAATGGCGTGGTCGCCCTGTCCGCCAGCAACGCCTGGGCCGTGGGCGAATCCATCGACGGCACCGGCGTGCACAAGACTCTCGTCGAGCACTGGACCGGCACCGCATGGAAGCATGTGCCGAGCCCGAACCCAAGTTCGTCGGGGAACACCCTCTACGGCGTGGGCGCCTCGTCAGCCACCAACATCTGGGCGGTGGGCACCTACAATGGCACCACCGCCGGACAGGCGCTTGCCCTCCACTGCTGCTGACCGGAGGGGCTGCGCCACACCCCCGAGGGGCTCGGTCGAACTCGGCGGCGCGGTTGAGAAGGACGTCCGTCGGAGGGGATGCTCCAGAACGATCCGCTCCTCATTCGGCCCCTGTCTCATGCCCAGGCGGAGGGTGGGATCGAGATAGGGCTGCTCGGCACGAGCGTGGCCACCGAGACGTGCGGCCAGGTCAGGGTGTTGAAGTTCAGGAAGACCTGCTGTGAATACTGGATCTGCCTCGCCTTGACAGTGATCGGGCGCGGTGCCGTGATGGGGACCGGCGGATCCACGAGGAACTCGGGAACGGGTTGCCCGGCGGCACCGGTCTGCGCTGGGATGATCAGCGGCGGCTGGCCCGGTTCGAAGATCGGCACCTCGATGGTGAATTCGACCGTCTCGATCCAGAACGTCGCCGCCATGTTCACGGTCTGGGCGTTCGGCGCGCTGGCTGTCGCGTCGCCCTTCAGGAAGGCGATGTTGACCGTGCCACCGCCAAACAGGGGGACGGCTGGGTGGCTGGAGATGGAAATGATGGTCGTGGACGTGATGGCCTGCGACGCGATGTGGTTGCGCAGCAGGGTGTTGGGATCAGTCAGCATTGCCTGTGTGATGGTGCCGGCGGCGATGAAGGAGGTCAGGTTCTGCGGGATCCGCGCTGTGTTGTTGGTGGCCGCCGTCTGGCTGGGGAAGGGGATCTTGTTGTGGGGCGCGGCGGTCGAGAACGGGGTGATGTCCACGGCCGGTATGGTCGGCTTTCCGGCGATGGTGGACGAGGTTCCTTGGGCCTCGAGGGTCGTGCCGTGGGGAATCGACGCCATGCGCACCACTGTTGACCCCTCGGCGGGGGCGGTGGTTGCCGGAACGGCCATCCACAGCCCCGGCTCGAAATGGATGCCGACGGGCTGGCTGGGGACGGTGACGTCGCTGATGGTCTGCAGGTAGGAAACGCCGTTCAGGAAGATGTCGCCCTGCACCATGCCCCGGTTGGGAACAGAACCGAGCCGGTGCGAGAACGACAAGGTCTCGCGGGTTAGGTTCAGTTCGAGCACGTTGTCGCTGCCGGAGACGGGTACGGGCAGCGGCGTCGGCGTCGCCGTGCTGTCAGGCCGGAAGATGATGTTGAAGCCACTGCCCCTGAACGTGCCGGTGAAGGCGGCGAGTGGGCCCAGGCTGGGTGCCGACGAGCCGGGTGTCGTGAGTGCGGTAAGGCTCGACACCTCCCCGAATCTGAAGCCGCGGGGCAATGAAAGGGCCGTCTCCAGATGCATGTCGGTCATGGTTTGTCCTCCGATCGGCCCATGCGGTCCACCCGTGAGCCCCGTGGCGAATCTGATGCCGGAAGGCGTCCCCGACCGAGCCGGACCAGCAACGCTTGGACCAATGCCCTTCATCTGTTTGGGAAAAATGGAGCGGGAGAAGCCTCCGGCGCCTGATCGCTGGCTCGCTGTGCCGAGCGTCCTCTCCGATTCAATTGTCACGCCGTCATCGGCCCTACACAATAGGTGATCTCCGCCAGCGGCAAACGCCGAGGAAGTGCAGAATTGGTTAATCTTTCGCGCAGCTGAGGCCAATGCTTACCGGCAGCTGCGCAAGAGCGTCACCGCCTTCCGGCCCGGCATGGCCCCGGCCAGCGGCCGGTGACCGTTGCGGCCGGTCTCAGCGGACGTAGGCGGCGAGCACGTCGTCCAGGGCGTGGAGCAGGCGGTCGGCGTGTTCTCGCTGGAAGACTAGGGTGGGCGGATCTTTACCACGTTCCCGGCTGTTCTGCCTCGTCGTCCTCAACGGGTGTGACCGAGACGTAGCCGCCGATCATCGGCTCGGCCGCCTCGATGGCGTCATCGCGGCCGTGCAGCACGTCCGCGATCGCGACGGCGAGGTCGCAGACAAGCGGCGCGTGGCTCATGTCGCCGAAATCCACAATCCCGCTGACCCGGGCATCCCGGTCGAACAGCACGTTGTCCAGGCTCATGTCGCCGTGGATCACCTGGGCGCGCAGGTATGGAAGCGCTGGCGCGGCATGCGCTTCGAACCGGTCCAGGACCCGTTCGAGCTGAGCCCGGCGCGGCGCGTCGTCGAGGTGGGCGAGCAGCGGTGGAGCTTTGGCGCGTGTTTGATGCCCCAGAGGATCTCGTAGTCGGCGCAGGGGTGGAAGAACCCCTGCAAGGCACGCCCAAGGCGCGCCGTGATCTCCCCGAAGGACCAGATCACCGGAGCGGTGAGTGCTGACGCCGCTGTGATGTGTCCGGGGAGGAACGTAAAGAGCCGTACCGGGTAGATCCGACCGTCGGGCACGGAAACCTCGGTCCAGGGTTCCCCGCCCGTGGTCGGCAGCGCCCGCATCACAGCCAGGCCGGGATCCACCCCCTCGATGTGGCGAAGCGCGGCTGTTTGCATGTCCACGACGGACGCCCCGTCCGCGGGGTTGGAGATCTTAAGTAGCCAGCGCCCGCCATCCGCCGCGTCGGCCCGGAAGTTTTGGTCGCGCTCACCTGCCAGCGGGGCGAGCGACGCCTCCACCCCCAAAGCGTCGCGCAGGATACGCCGGGCTGCCCCGAGCTCAAGGGCAGGCGGCACGCTCGCGAGGGGTCAGGGCGCTCTGCCATAGCCTCGAAGGCTATCCCGCGGCCGCGTCGCGCCGTCCACGGGCGCGTATTTGTCAGCCGGGGTGGCCCTGCGCAGCTACCTCCAGTTGTGCCTTCATCGCCTCCGCCAAGGCTAGCGCCGCGGACAGCGGCCTGACCATCACGGCGAACTCGTCGATCAAGCCGTCGTCTGCGGTATGCAGGAAGTCGCATCCCTCCAGGTGGCGATTCCCGACGCGCGCCTCGAACAGCAGCGCGTGGTCGCGCGCGCCGACCGCGCCGATTTCGCGCACGTAGCGGAAGTCCTCGAAGACGCGCACGACACCGGCCAGGATCGGCGCGACGGCAGCACGGCCATGGTAGGGCTTGAACACGACCGGGCTGCGGAAGACGACATCCTCTGCGAGCAGCGCCAGGGCACCGGGCAGATCCCTGGCTTCGATCGCGGCGCGAAATGGGTGCACGGCTTGACCTTCCGGTGAGCGCGCGGGCCCTGGACCCGGCGCAGATCTAGAAGCATAAGCTAGCAAGCTCGGGCAGCTGGCATTCTAAACCTTGACTTTTTCCTGGCAGCTGGTCAGTGGCCTCGAAAGCGCTATTCGTAGGCAAGCACGGTTTGTTCAGAACGGGCAATTTCCCGAGCTGGGCGGTCTGAGGCAGTTAAGCAATGGGGCAGCTAACGATCTTACTCGCCGCCGCCTCCCTCGCCACCCTCTCCAGGGGCTGGGCCTTCGCCACCCCCAGGGCCGTTCTCGTCGGGGAGGTTTCTGTTGCCGTCGTTCGGCACTACAGGCGGCTGCTCATTATTATAGGTGTTGCCGGGCGCGCGTCGGCAGCCCGTAAGCAACACCCCAGTTCCGACCCCGAGCAGCGCCCCGCCGACGCCTCTTAAGAACCAGCGCCGCGGAAGGCCCCACTCGCCATACAGGCTATCGCGGTCTACGGCCCCATCCATGGAATCCATCCCCCGCACAACCACGCGCGTGATGACCACCTACAACCAAGATTGACGAGAACTTTGATATACCGCAAGGCCACAAAGGCGTAACGGTGCGGTTCGAGGAAGGTGCGAGCCCGCACGACGACCACCCAGCTTTCTGCGATCATTGAGAGGGCCGGACGCCACGACAGGCACGGCTGCATGCACGGCCGCAGCATCATCGATCACGCATTTCACGAATGGCTGCTGTACGACAATTGGGCATTGGACCCGTAGTACCGGCAGCCTCGTGCGGCGCACGCGCGCGGCCAGCAGCTCCTTCGCTCGGGCATGCGGGCACAATGACGCCATGACCGGCCATGTCCCCCGGGTGGGCAGGTCCGCACTGGCGCAGCAGCTGCTGAAGACCGCCGGGATCCCGTGGCTGCCGACCGACGTCGTCAGGACCGTGCGCCGCGTCCTGCCGGAACTCGACGCGGTCGACCAGGACCCGGTCGACGCCGCGGGGCTCGCCGAATTGATGTACCCACATATCGAGCAAGCCGCCGAGGTATGCGCCGAGGAAGCCGAGCAATTCCTCATCGAGGGCTTCGAATTGTCGCCGTCCCACCCGGCGCGCCTGCAAGCCGCGGTGGCATGAATAAGGGTCCGGGCATGCTTTCTTGGGCATCGCACCTTCTCGGCCGGCGACCTTGGCGGCGAACATCCGGCAGTCGCCACCGAGGGGTGCACCTGCTCAAGACGGCCCTGGCTGACGCCCGCGCATTCCGGAGCAATACGGCGGTGACGGCCGCGCCTGCCAGGCCGTCGCACCAGCCCCAATCCGGCCACAACCAACCCTGGCACAAAGACCAGGCCGGCAACGCCAACGCGACATCAAGCTGATCTCACCGAGCGCCAGGTAGCCTTGCCCAGGAATCGCCCGCAAGGATGCGGCCAATAGGACGGTAACGAACAAGTCCCAGCGTCTGCGCCGCGTGGTGCCGCGGCTCAGCCGACCCGCTCAATCGAGTTGCGCCGACGCGGTAGCGCAGGCGTTCATCGCCCGCGCCGTGCGGCGCTGCGATGGCGATCAGGAACAGCCGCATGGTGGTGCGACCCGCCGAGGCTTGGCGTGTCGAGTAGCCGTATCCACCCTTTCGTGTGGACTTCTTCGACGATGACCCGTATGCGACGGTACGTGCCCGGTTCGGCCTCGGGGTTCTGAGAGACGACCTCCCGGTAGAACCACTTGCTGGAGCCTTGTTGGGTGTCATCACCTTCTATGGGTGATATCCCGGCGAGCGCCGGCGAGGCGCCGACTCCATCCGGTCACGCCGGGCACCGGTGTGGCGGGCCGACCGACGGCATCGCTGGCCCTGCGACCGGCCGAGCAACCCGCCGATAACGGGCCCGCTGGTCGCCAGACGCTCAGCCCCGTAGCCACCGACGTTGCCTTTTTCTTAACGGCTGCGCGCCGTGGCGCGCCCACGCCGGGTGCTGCCTTCTTCCGGCTTTCGGGCAACAACCTTTCGGCCGGCTCGGCCGTCTACGGGACAGCGGAAGGGGACGGCCATGGTTTCTGTCAAGGTCTGCGTGCTGGCTGGAGCGACGGCCGCCGGGCTGCTCATCGGCCTGGCCGGCTGCTCATCTGGGCATCAGCCGGGGGCGGCCGCGCAGCCATCCGGCCCGGCCTCGTCGGGGCGGTCCCAGGTCCACAACAGCGCCGTCCCGGCTGGTTCGGTGCCGACGCGGCCAATCGGCGGTCCCGTGCCCCGCGGGTTCGCGGCCACGTCAGTCACCTTCGCCTCGGCGGACGAGGCGTTCGTGCTCGGCACCGCGCCGTGCGCGGCGCCGCCCTGCACATCGATCGTGCGTACCCTCGACCGCGGCGCGAGCTGGCGCGGCCTGCCCGCTCCGGTCGCGCCGGTCAGCCAGATCGGGTTGAGCAGCGGGCCAGATGTGTGGGGCATCCGCTTCGCCACAAAAGCGCGCGGCTTCGTTTTCGGCAACGGCCTTTGGGAGACCACCGACGGCGGCGAGCACTGGGGTCACGACGCCCGGCCCGGCGGCTCGATCCTCGCGCTTGCGGCGCTTGACGGGCAGCTGCTCGCGCTCACCGCGCGGTGCCCGCCAGGCAACGGCTGCGGGCGAGGCAGGCTGCTGCGCCGACCGCTCGGCGGCGGTTCGTGGAGCACGGTCGCGACCATTCCTATCGCGGGGAGCACCGACCCGGTCGACATGATCGCCACCTCCGCCGGCACCGCGGCGCTGCTCGACGGCACCAACGTTCTTGTCACCGGCGACGGAGGGCGGAGTGTCAGCGTCCACCGCACGCCGTGCACCGCGCTCGGCTTCGACATTGCCACCTCGGTCGCGGTGAGGTCTCCGCGCGGCCTGGCGCTGCTGTGCATCGGCCAGGGCTACACCGGCCACACCGACAAACGGGTCTACCTCAGCGACGACAGCGGGGCGCGGTGGACGAGGGCGGGCAGGCCGAACAGCGAAGGCGACGGCGGAACCATCGCCGCGGCCACCTCCCGCCGGCTGGTTATCGCCACCGCGAGCGCGGCGAGCTGGCTGTTCCGTTCAGGCGACGCCGCGGCCAGCTGGCAGACCGTGCGCACCGAGGACGACGGCGGAATGGGCTGGTCCGACATCGGCTTCACCACGTCATTCGACGGGGTCGTTGTGCACGGACCCGCCCACAGCGACGGGAACAGCGACCACCGCCCCGGCCAACTGCTGCTCAGCTCGAATGGCGGCGCGACGTGGCAGCGGGCGAGGTTTTGAGCACAAGCTGCCCGCTCGTTTGGTCGAGCCTGGGCTGCCCGCTTGTTTGCGCGGACCTCACGTTCCGGCCTGTCCCGCTCGAATATAGGGTCGGCGAACTGACCTGCGGGTTTTGCTGCGGCGCATGGCTGAGCCCGGGAGTCTCGCGGGGTGCCTTTGACGCTGGCTCACATGATCGTGAGGGTCGTGCTTGACGTCGCCGCGGTCCTCATGCCCCGCGAGGCGTCCAAGGACGTCGAACTGCTGGTTCTTCGTCACGAGGACGCCGTGCTGCG
>WNGD01026907.1_pt1 | contig 11039 bp, 10 predicted proteins | sample 5400671 | NCBI WGS metagenome assembly WNGD01 (sample SAMN13153369, study PRJNA577476) | soil metagenome | isolation source: 40 cm soil or saprolite under grassland replicate 2 | place: USA:California | collected 2016-06-15
GACCTCGGTTTCGGTGATGAACGCGCTTTGCAGCCGGATCGGGGTGCTGGCGCCCATGGGCACGAACAGGGCGTCGCCTTGGCCGGTGAGCTTCTCGGCGCCGGGCTGGTCGAGGATGACCCGGGAGTCGGCCAGGCTGGCGGTGGCGAACGCCAGCCGGGATGGCACGTTGGCCTTGATGAGCCCGGTGACCACGTCGACGCTGGGCCGCTGGGTGGCGAGCACCAGGCGGATGCCGGCGGCGCGGGCGAGCTGGGTGATGCGGACGATCGAGTCCTCGACCTCGCGCGCGGCGACCAGCATCAGGTCGGCGAGCTCGTCGACGATCACGAGCAGGTACGGGTGCGGGGCGGCGGGCTGGCCGTCGGGGCCGGTGAGCCGGCCGGCGGCCGCGTTGCGGTTGTAGTCGGTGATGTGCCGCATCCCGTGGGCGGCCATGTCGTCGTAGCGGCGGTCCATCTCCCCGGCCACCCAGGCCAGTGCCTCGGCGGCCTGGCGCGGGTCGGTGACGACCGGGGCGGCCAGGTGCGGTACCCGGCGGAACATGGCGAATTCGACCCGCTTGGGGTCGATCAGCAGCAGCCGGGCCTGGCCGGGGGTGGCGCGCACCAGCACCGAGGTGATCAGCGAGGCTAGGCCCACGGTCTTCCCGGCACCGGTCGCCCCGGCGACCAACAGGTGGGGCAGCCGGGCGAGGTTGGCGACCACGGTGCGGCCCTCGACGTCCTTGCCGAGCCCGGCCAGCAGCGGGTGCTGGTCGGCGGTGGCGGCCGGGGAGCGGAGCACGTCGCCGAGGGCGACGATCTCCCGGTCGGGGTTGGGGATCTCCACGCCGATCGCGGACTTGCCTGGGACCGGTGCCACGAGCCGCACGGCGGCCGAGCGGGCGGCGTAGGCGAAGTTCTTGGCCAGCGCGGTGACTTTTTCGACCTTGACGCCGGGACCGAGGCTGACCTCGTACCGGGTCACCGTGGGCCCGCGGGTGAACCCGGTCACCTGTGCGTCGAGCTTGAACTCGGCCAGCACGTCACCGAGCGCGGCCACCATCGCCTCGCTGGCGCCAGTGCGCGTCAGGGGCGGCGTGCCGGGCCGCAGCAACCCAAGCGGCGGGCACACATACCCGCCGTCGCCGGGCGTAGGCTGCGGGCAGTCATCGCCGTCAGCATCCGTGACGGGTCCGGCGCCCGGCCCTGCCAGGTCCTGGCCGCCAGCGGCAGGCGTAAGGCTGGCCGGGTCTGGCTCGCCGGCCAAGTGCGGGACCGCATACGGCGCGGAGTCGGTGACCTCCACCACCTCAGCCGCAGCGTCGCCTGAGGAGTGCCGCGCCGCCACCTCGGCCCCCTGGCCCGGGATTGGCCAGCATAGGCGCACCCGGCGGCATGCGGTGACGATCAGCTGGCGGGCCGGCCTCCCGACGGCCACCCGGATGCCCCACACGGTGAGCAGCGCGGCCAGGGCCCCGGCCGCCGGGGCACCTCCGAAGTGGCCAGGCGGTGCGGTGACCGCCCAGCCGGCCAGTCCCCCGCCCGGGCGCACCGGGGCCAGGCCGTGGGCCGGTGAGGGAAGCCCCGCGGCCACCGCCGCCAGGCCGCAGGACCCCCCGCAGGTCAGGGACGCCCCGGCCAGGATCCGGCCGGTGTCGCGGGCCTGGTGGGGGTGGCGGAACAACCGCCAGGCAACCAGCAGTGCCAGCAGCGGCAGCAGCGGGGACAGCACGCCAGCCAGGCCGGTGGCAAGGTTGTGGAGCGCGGCGGCGGGGCGGCTGGTGGCCGGCCACCAGGTCACCGCCGCCAGGACAACCGTAGCGGCCAGGGCGGCCAGGCGATGTCGGCGCCGCCGTGCGCCCGGAACGCGGTGCCCGCCGCCACCGCGGCACCGTGGACGGCGTGACCAGCCAGCGTCCACAGCAGGCTCTGCCGCCGCGCACGTGGTGCGGGCCGGTAGCGGGAGCCAGCGGCTGCCGGCCGGCCGCGGGCGCGGCCTGCCGGGCGGGGCCTTCTGGGCGCGGTGCCGCGGCGGGGCTGCGCGGTCCTGGTTCGCCTGCGTGTGGTGGCCATGACGGTGCCGCCTCACCAGGGCCGGCCAGCGACCAGCCGGTGGCGCCACCGGCCGTCCCGGTCCTGCACGCCGACGTCCCGGAACACCGCGACCGGGGTGAACGACCCATCCGGCCAGGCCCGGTACACGTGTTCGCCGTGGCGGGCCCGCCGCCACCCGTACACCGCCGGGACGTGCAGGGGGACGAACCCGGCGCGCACCAGTTCCCGGGTGCCCTTGGCAGGCCAGACCCGTGACAGGCGCCGGGCCATGCGCTGGGCCCCGGCTATGTCCTCGCCCAGTGCGGGCTCGCCCGATTCGGGCTCACCCGGGCCGGGCAGGCCGGCGGTCACGGGGCTAGGGGCCCCGACCGCCCCGACGGCCTGCCAGGCAGATGCTTCCCGCGGGTCGGGGTCACGTGCGTCGTGCGGTCCCAGGTCGCCGGACGGCAGCAGCGGCAGGTGGCCGGCGAGGATGCCGATGGCGGCCGTTCGGGTCCGGGCGCCGGTGACCGCGATGACGGCCGAGCGTTCCCACAGCCGCAGGCCCAGCGGGGGCCGCCATTCCGACGGCACCCAGCAGCGCCCGCTGCGGATCATCGCCCTCATTCGCTGCCTCCCTCCTGGGACACCAGCGCCTCCTCGCCGCCGTCAGGGTCGCTGGAGTGCAGGACCGTGTCCTCCGCGATCCGGTGCTCTGCCCCGTCGTCCTTGGTGCCGGGGCTGGTGAGCAGCCATTCGCCGTGTTCTCCGCCCTTGTTGGTGACCGCCCCGGTGGTCGCCAGCGCCCGCAGCGCCTGGGCGATGGCGCTTTCGCTGTAGTCGTGACCGGCCGCCCGGATCTCCTCGATGAGGGTCCGGCGCTTGATCCGCCGGTGCCGGCGCAACACCGCCATGGCCAGGCTCATCGCGGTCGGCCCGCCAGGCGCAGCTGGCGTCCCGGCCCCTGTGGCCCGGCCGACCGCCGGGGGGCCGAGCATGGCGTCCACCTGGGCGTTGATGTCACTGACGTCGAGGTCGGCTTCGCCCATGTCGGTGTCGTAGGCGGCGAACCGGTCCCACCGGTGCTGGTAGTCGCCGGTGTCACCATCGGCGGCGCGGGCCTCCGCAGCCGACAGCCGCAGCGACTGGGCGCGGCGCGCCCACGCATCAGGGTCAGCGGCCCGGATGGCCCGGACCGGCGCCTGGCGCAGCGATGACGCGGCCAGGTAGTGCATGCCGGGCCTCTGCGGCAGGGAGCGCGGGTCGACTTCCCACGAGCCGACGGTGACGGTCTTGGTCCATTCGTCGCCGGTGCGGAACACCGCGATGTTGCCGTCTTTGGCCAGTGCCCGGATGACGTGCGAGCCGCTGGCGCCGGACTGGTCGCCGAGTTCGGCCATCAGCGGCACGTGGGTGGCCAGGTCCACGCCGATGCCGGTCTTTTCGGCTTCTTGCAGCAGCATCTTGACCAGCCGGACGCAGTCGGGGATCCGCAGCACCCGGTGCGCCTCGTCGATCACGATCTGCACGAACGGCTCCTCCTCGGTGGCGGCCCAGTGCCCTTCGCGACGGGTGGTCTGGCGGCGGGTGCGGAACACCCGCAGCCGGGCGGCGGCCTTCAGAACGCGCACCCACTCATCGGGGTGGATGGCGGGCCAGTCGACGTGGTCGAGTAGGCCGGGCATGGACGACCCGCCCATGCCGTCGATGAACCAGACCAGGAAGATCCCCGAGTGCATGTGTTCGAGGATCTTGTGCTCCAGCAGCCGGGACTTGCCTGAGCCCTGCGCCCCCACGTACAAGCCTGAGGCGGTGCGGATCGGCTGCCCGTGCTCGTTCACCTTGTACAGCCGGGCCATGGCCATCTGGCCGTCCGGGTAGGGCCCGTCGGCGAACAGCCCGGTGCCGCGGTCCAGAGTGGAGCCGGTGAACTCGTGGATTTGGCGCTGCGGGTTGCGGCGCCGGTCCAGCACGGTCAGCCGGGCCAGGTGGTCGGGGCCGGGCTCGTCCACGCTCTCACCGGGCATCGGCTCCAGCACCAGTTGGCTGCGCACGATGCCTAGCGGTGCCAGCGCGGACGAGATCGCGGGCAGCAGCCGGACGATTTCCTCCGGGGTGTGCTTGCCGGGGGTCAGGTTCACGGTGTAGACGCGGGCGAACTTGATCCGGGCCGGGCCGGTCAGCCAGGTGCCCTCCCCGCGCCTGCCCGGGGCGGCGAAGTTCTCCTCGAACGCCACGATCACCGGATCGGCCTCGGCCGGCTGGGGCGGCGCCCTGCGGGGCCCGGTCTGGTGGTGCTGCCACCACAGCCACGACAACGGGAACATGCCCGGCACCACCAGGCCCAGCAGCGCGAACCGGCCCGGCCCGTCCACCGGCCCGTACCGGACCACCACGATCAGCCACCCCGCCACCGCGGTCACACACGCCACCGCGTAAGCCCGCTGGTCGCGGCTGCGGTGCCGCCGCCACAAGGCCCAGGCCACCGCGGCCGCCGGCACCGCGGCCAGCCAAGCGGAGCCGCGCGCGGCTGACACCAAGTGGGCGGCCAGCCCGGCGATCGCGGTCGCGGCCAGCACCAGCCAGGGGCGTAGCTGGTAGCGGTGCCGGTGGGTGCGGTTGGCCACGGCCCGCCGCATCTCGCCGCGCCGCGGACGGGCCGCCACCAGCCGGGCACCCTGCCACGGGGCGCCGTCCGCTGACACTTGCCAGGCGGCCGGCTGGCCTGGGACAGCGCCCAGCGGCAGGCCGGGCTGTGGCTGGTACCGCGGCACGTCTGCAGGTCGCTGGCCGCGCGCTTCCCAGGCCATCGCCGCCTCTCCCTTCTGCTGGTCAGTGCCGGAACGCGGACGCCTCGGCGTCCACACCCGAGGTGTGGTACTCATCGCCGGCCGCGTGGTGGTCGACCAGGACCTGGCGGGCGCCACTGGTGTGGGCGCGGAGCTGGCTGGCGACCTCCCGCAGCGCCCGGATGTGTTCCATCAGGCCCGGGTCGCGGTCGAAGCCGTGCAGGACGAGCTGGGCTTCCAGGGTTTCGGCGGCCTGCTCGTGCTGCTGGGCGACCTGGTCGTAGCCGTCCATCGCGGTCAGCGCCGCCCGGTAGGGGGAGTCGCCGGCGAGTTCGCCGTTGGGCATCGTCATGCCATTACCTCCATCAAGTGGGGTGTGTTGTGGTTCCCCGGCCTGCTGGCCGGAGCTGGTGGCGGCCGGGGGGCCTTCCTGCCCGGCCGTGTCGCCGCGGCCGCCGGGTTGCCGCCTGGCCGGCTGGTGGCGCTGGCGGGCGCTGACCGGCCCACCGGCCTCGCCGCCCCGCGGCGCCTCATGAACGTCCCCGGCCGCCGCTGGGCGTGTGGTCAGCCCCTGGTCGCCCTGGTCGCCGGGCCGAGGTGAGGGCCGCTGGCCGGTACCTGCGGTGCCGGTGGTGCCAGGCTCCGGATCGGTGGGCTGTGCGGCAGTACTGGGCTGGGCGGCAGCGTTACGGGCCGGCAACTGCCCGGCTCGGGAGGTGGCTTGGCGATACCACTCGCCGAAGCTGGCGGTGGTTTCGCCGCGCTGGACGGCCGCTGCATGAGCGACCCGCTGGGCGCGGATGCCGGCGAGCGCGGCCCGCCACTGGCCGATCCGGGCTTCGGAGCTGATGCGTTCCTGATCGCGCAGGTACCGGACGTGCTCGCGGTCCTCCTCCCAGGCACGCCGGATGGTGGGGAAGCTGTCTTTGGCCTCGTGCGCCCACCAGCCCAGCGCCCGCCAGGTGGCGTGGCGGCGGACCTTGCGCGGGTGCCACATCGGATGCTGGCTGGTGATGGTGCGGGCGTGGCCATCGCGGGTGTGCCGCCACTGCGATTTGGCGTTCTCGACCGCGTAGGCGAATGCCCAGACCATCAGCGCGGCGGTGACCAGTTCCATGTCACACCCCTAGCCCGGCGGCGATCTGGGCCGCGATGGCCTGCGCAGGCGCCTGCAGCTCAGCATCCAGGCTGTGGAAGAACCCGGACTGGAACATGGCCAGGCCGAACGGCAGCACGAACGCGAGCGTCATCGCCCGCTCGGTCGCGATGCGGAACACCGCCACCCCGACCGCCAGCACCGTCGCGAACGTGGCCAGCGCCAGGATTGTCTTCGCGCCGGGGCCGAGCCACCCCTCGGCGGTGGTGATCACCGATACGATCCCGGGGTGCCGCGCGCCAGTTCCCCGGCGAACAGCATTCCGAGCACGGCCATGGTGAGCAGCACCTCGCCGGCCATCGCCCTGCCGGGCACGTGGTGACGGACCCGCGAGAGCAGAATCGCCACCCCGGCGACCAGGACGGCCAGCCCGTTCCCAATCAGGCCTGTCAGCATGAGTCATTGCCTCCTTCAGATCGCGCCGGCCACCAGCAGGCCGGCCAGGAACAGCCCGGTAGCAACCAGCAGGGCCGCGAACCGGCCCGGCCGGGCCGCGGCGTCTAGCACGAACCGGGCCGCACCGCAGACGGCAAACCCGGGCAGCCCGAACACCCAGTACGGGACCAGCCACCCCCACCCCAGGTCCGCGACCCGGCGGCTGCCATCCACCAGGTCGCCCCACACGCCGGCCATCGCGGGCCCCGGCTCGGACCAGATCCGGAAACAGCGCAGCAGGGCACGGGATCGGCGCAGGCGGTCCTGGCCGCCGGGACCGTCGTCCTCAGGTTCCCCGTCAGGCTCCGCGAGCGAGACGGGCCCGACACGGGTGCCCCACCGATGCCGCGCCAGTTCCACCGCGGACCGGACACTCCCGGTTACCGCCGGGAGCGCCCCGCGCCCCAGGGCCGTCCCGCTAGGTGGGCCGGTACGCGCGCGCGTAGGCGACAGCCGCACCGGGGGGTCTTCGCCCGCAGGGCAACCGTGCACTGCACTGTCCGGTGCACCATCGGGGCTGGTCACTGTCGGTGCTCCTTCCATCTCCTCACACCCGGGGTGTCTGGTGCTTGTCGGCGAGCGCGGCGAGCGTGTCCGTGACCGCAGCCAGGTCGGCGGCGATCTCCCGGCGCACGGCGTCCAGCCGCGCTTTCGCCGCAGCCGCCTGCCGACCATTGCGGTCCTGGCGAGCGCGGTCGTGCTCGACCGCGGCGCGGCGTTCCCGCTGGACCACCGCGGTGCTGAGCTTGTCGGCCACCACCCGGAACAGCTGCAGCGGTGTGGTCGCGGCGGCGATCCGCCCGGCCCAGTACATCTCGCGGCGGGCGCGGGACTCACCGGCGCGGCGGTCCCGGGCTTCCCGGTATCGTTCGCCGCGGCGGCCTGGCTCCCGGACCGGGCGGCCGGTCATGTCAGTGCTGCTCACCCCGCCGCCCCCTCTCCCGGTCCCGGCGGCGCGGCGGAGCCGCCAGCCGGCGGGCCAGCGTGCGCGCGGATCTCCCGCAGCAAGTCACCGGCGAGCTTCTTGCGCCGACCCAGGGCGAGCGCGAGCTCGGCGACGGTGATCTCCTGGCCGCTGGTTGCCCGGTGGTCGGCGGCGATCCGCCGCGCCTGCCCGAGCAGATCGCCGCTACTGGGAACCCGGTTCCCGGCCGCGGTTCCCGCCGTGCCGGGCTGGTTCCTGGTGCGGGGTTCCGGGCGGTTCTGGGCGCTGGTTCCGGCGCGGTTCCCGGGCCGGCCCCGCGTCCCGGTTCCGGACCGGTTCCGCCCCCGGCCCGTAGAACCGGTTCCCCCGTCCCCGCTGTCTTCTAGGTTGGCAGTGATATGGGCAACCCGGGCGCACGCATCAGCCACGCGCACGCCGTTAAGAAGCATCCAAACGAGATCGTCCGGGGCGCTGGTGCGCCAGCCGGGGCCGTAGCGGGCGGTGAGCCGGATGATCGCCTGGCGGCGCGATAGCTCCATGTCGACCGCGTCGGCGTAGCTATTGATTCGCCACAGCACCATCCGCCGCCACAGCACGAACGTCGGCCACGGCGCCATCACCCAGCGGGCCGCCGGGATCGGCTCCCGCCAGCTGCCGTCGCTGCCCGCGCGCAGCAGCACCGACCGGGCGGCCTCCACGAACACCAAGATCAGCAGCGGCGGGGCGGCGTGCAGGCCCACCGATACCGGGTCGGGCCAGCCGGCCAGCATGTTGGCGGCGACCGTGCCGGCCACAAACACCCGGGCGACCGCGCGCAGCCAGGCCAGCGGGTAGCCGGTCCAGGTGAGCACGATGTCCAGGGCCACCGTGCCGATCAGCCCGCCGTCGATCCCGGCCGGGACCAGCGCCGGCAGCGGCACATGGTGGGCGGCGGCGAGGTTGCGCACCGACACGTAGGACCCGGCGGCCCCGTAGCCGGCAAGCCCCAGCGTGGTGAGCGCGATCGAGGCGACGGCGAGCCGCTGCGCCGCGGTCAGCCGCCCCCGGCCCCCCAGGCGGGGTTCCGCCGTGGCCTGGGCATCAGGCGCGTGCCCGGGCCGGGGAACCGGGCCGGTTCCGGCGGCGGGAACCGCACGGGAACCGGCCCGGGGAACCCGCCGGGAACCGGCACCGGGAACCGCCGCGCCATCCGGGCTGGAACCACGCCGCGGAACCGGGACACCGATTGTCCCGGCACCGGGGCCGGGAACCATGGCGGCCACCGTGCTCATCACGCGGCCCGGCCTTCCCGCGCCACCCCGGCCCTGCCGGCCGGCGCTGGGATGGCCAGCCGGAACCATACCGTCTTGCCCACCGGCCCGGGGCTGGCCCCGCACGCACCGGCGAGCGCGGCCACCACCGCCAGTCCCCGGCCGTGCTCGGCACCCGGCACCGCCGCGGCCGGTGCGGGCATCCCCGGGTCGGTGTCGGTGACCTCGCAGGCCAGCTCCGCGCCTGGCGGGCCAGGCCGTACCTCGACGTGCACCGTGACCGGGGGCACGCCGTGCACGCAGGCGTTGGTGACCAGCTCACTGACCATCAACATCACGTCCGCGGCGACCGCGCTCAGGCCCCAGCGAGCCAGCGTGTCACCCACCGCGGCCCGCGCGGCCGCCGGGCGCTGCGGCCCACCGTCCCGCCAGGCCCAGGCCGCCGAGCATGGCCCGACGGCACCGATGGCGACGACACCGTCGTGCGCGGGTATGGCCGTCATGGCTCGGCCCTCCACCAAGGCGCGAGCTTGTTGCGGCCATTGCCGCGGTTGATCAGCTCGACGGCGGCCGCGGCGACGCAGTCGGCCGGGGCGGCACCGGTGCCCTGGCGAAGCTGGCCCGCTCGCGACAGCAGCCCGTTCACCCCGCCGTGGGTGGCGGCCAGCCGAGCGACGGCGTGGTGCTCGGTGAGGTCACCGTCGTAGCGCTGGCACAACAGCGCGATGCCGTCGATCACCGGCCCATCCAGGCCGACGTCACCGTAGGCGTCGCGAATGATCCGCAGCGCCCGCGACAGCACCGCCGGGCCGCCCCGGTCATAGACCCGGCGCAAGGTGGCGACCGCCGAGATCGCACCGCCGGAGCGGCCCGCCGCGATCCGCAACCCCAGCGCACGGACGATCCGGTCCACATCCCCCTCGGCGTCCCGGCCGGCCTGCACCGCGACCTTGAACTTCGCGAACGCGTTGACGGTGAGGGTGTCGTTCAGCCTGAGAAACTGCTCGGCCTCTTGCGCCTCCGACAGGCCCTCATAGCACCAGCACTGGGCCTCCTGGCCTTCCCACGAGCCCAGCCACCGCTTCAGCGCCTCGACCCGGTGCTGGCCATCAATCAGGTAGAACCACTCACCGCGGTGGCTAACCACCGGAGCTCCCATCTGCTCCGGCTCGAAACAGGCCGCAAGCTGGTTCACCCGGGCCTGGCTGAGGTCCCGCTGGGCCAGCGGGTTGACCCGCATCTGTGCCAGTGGCACCCACCGCAGCCGGGCATCCCGTTCGATCCGGCCCGCCAGCTTGCCGTTGCGCCAGGCGCCCGGGCTGCCGTTGCCAGCCACCTGCAGCCTTGGCGTGCCGTTGCTGCTCACTTGGTTACCTCCTTGAGCTGGCGGGCGAACCGGGTCAGCACCCGCAGCGATCTGGCCAGCGATGCTGACCACTCGGGCACTTGCACAGGGTCGATCTCCGCGAGATCAGCGAGCTCGACACTCATCGCCAGGCCCTCCAGCGCATGCACCGCCTCCCGCGCGATCCGGTTGGAATCCAGCCGCCGGGAGCGGCCCACCACCTGATCGGCCCGGATCGTGATGCCGTGCTCGCGGGCCATCGCCCGGACCCTGACGTCTCTGATGCCAAGCCGGGCGGCGATCTGGTGCGAGGTCATCCCGTGACCGGCCAGTTCGGCGATCAGCTCCCGGCGGCGTTCCGGCGGCGGCTCCGCCTGGTGATCTATAGGGCCGGCTGGCCCGGGCGCTCCGGGCTCCGCTGATCCTGGCCCTGGGCGGGTCCGGGCCGATGTGCCACCGCTCGTGGCGCTGCGGCGCTCACGGATCTTGCGGACCACGTTGGCGCGGCTCAGATCCTCCTCGACCTTCGCCCCCGCCAGCGCGGCCTCGAACTCCTCATCGGAGATGCCGTCGGTCAGGTGGTAGATCCCGGTGCCGTTGCCGCGCAGCTCGCTGTCGGTGGCGAAGTCCGCCGGGGACGACATCGTCTTGTCAGCACGAGGTCGCTCCGCGCCCGGCGGCTGGCCGCCGCCCTGGCCCTTGCGCCGGATCTCCCCGCTCTGCTGGCCCCTGCGGATCGCCAGCCCGATTCCCCGCTCGGCGCGGCGGACGATCTCCGCGGCGGCCAGCTGGGCGTCGCTGCCAAGCTGCTTTTGCATCGTGTAGATGCGCACCGCCTCGGCCTGCGACCGGGCCTCGGCAATCTGCTCGATCTCCCCATGCTCCAGCGCCTCCCGCAGCCACGCCTTCGCCCGCTCGCACGCGGCCACCACGAACTCGCCCGGATCGGCGGCCCGCTCGATCACCGCCGGGTCGGCCGCCAGTGCCAGTCCGCCGGTCACCGCAGCCTCCCCGGCCGGACCTCCACGTCCAGGTCGGCGGCCTGCACGCCGCGCCCACAGGCCGGGCATCAGAACACCACCGGGCCGCCATCCAGCACCGCCCCGCACCGAGGGCAGCAG
>WNGD01006626.1_pt1 | contig 11038 bp, 15 predicted proteins | sample 5400671 | NCBI WGS metagenome assembly WNGD01 (sample SAMN13153369, study PRJNA577476) | soil metagenome | isolation source: 40 cm soil or saprolite under grassland replicate 2 | place: USA:California | collected 2016-06-15
TAGCGCCGTACAGCCTCTTCATGATCAGCCAGCACATCCTGTATGGTGCTCTCATCGGCCAGTGTGGCATCCACAATAGCAGGATCAAGGTTGGCCTTTTTGGCAGCATCTCGTATAACGTCAAGTTGTTTGATACTTTCTTTGCGTCCGTGCTGTGCTGCTCCCAGGGTAAGATAAAGCTTTACAACGGCCTCGTTACCGCCCTCACGCCGTGCCATTGCCAGCGTCCGTAGTGCCGCCCAGGCGCCTCCGTTTTGGTAGTCCGGTTCTGTGCCTTCCTTGCGGTTGATAACCTCCAAACTAAAGAAACGCCAGGTAACATCAACTGGCCGCACCTCGCGTACCTCGCGTATCCATAGCGCGGTACGCCATGCCAGAGGACAAGAAGGGTCAAAGTGTAAGTTAATGCTTGTAGGTGTGGTTGTCCCTTTTGTAGTCATCAATATAGTCTCTTCCTCAAATATGTTTTAACCGTCATCCCTAAACACTTCATTTTGTGAAGTGTACAAAAATAGCATACGATGCATTACGCGAGGGTGTCAAGGTTTCAAAATACCTCTGCAAAACATTGAAAAAATGACATAAGAACATGTATACTCGTATCATATTCTTTCATCTTGTGAGCAAAACGCCAACGTAATCACAACAAGAAAGGAGATATCTTTACCCCTCATTCAAAGGAAGATTGCCTTTGTCCATTAAACACCAGGTTGCCTGGTAATGCGCATCACTGGCAACGGCCTTTGTCAATTCCGGCACGTCGTACATGCCTTCTCAGGCTGAATCAAAAGGAGCAGACCCATGTCGCTCAGTGATAATACGCAAAGCTTCTCTGAGGATCAGACCCTGCAAAAATTCGGCTACCAGCAGGAATTTAAGCGTGAACTGAAACGCTTTGCCTCATTTGCCATCGGTTTCTCATTCATCTGGATCAGTCCTGAATTCAAGCGGGCCATTGGGCATATGGACCTGGCCGCTTGTCATCATTGGTCAATTATTCGTCTCGCTGGTCTTTGCCGCGCTGGCATCACGTATACCGCTGGCAGGCTACTCATATCAATGGACGTCACGACTGGCGAACCCTAAAGTTGGCTGGCTCATCGGCTGGATTTCTTTCATCTTTCTCATTGTAGACGTCGTTGCAGTTGACTATGCCGTAGCCGCGACAGTAATACCTAGCCTCTTGAACTATACTGAAACTCCTCAAAATGCTTTGCTGGTCACAGCGATAGTGATATTGGTGCAGATGGTACTCATCATTTTCTCCACTTTGTGGTCAGCCCGCGTCAATAATACTGCTGTCGGAACCGAAGTGATCGGCATTGTGGGGCTTACTCTCCTGTTAGTAATCGTAGGGGCTGTACAAGGTCTACTGCACCTGGATCATTTGTTTAGCACGGGTGCGGTCTCTTCTAGTGGATGGTTGACTCTCGGCGGGCTTAATTCTGCCGGTCCTTTCATGCTCGCATTCTTGCTTGGGGCTTTCACCATTGTGGGCTTTGAAGCCGCAGCCAATCTAGCCGAGGAGACGCAGGATGCCCATCGAGTGGTTCCCACCGCTATGTGGTTTTCTGTTCTGTTGAGTGGGATAGTCGGCTTTGCCTTCCTCATTGCGCTCAACCTGGCATCGGGAAACATCGCAACACTGACCGCCTCTTCAACGCCGGTCGCCGATATCGTTACTGGGACGCTTGGTGGTGTGGTTGGCAAAATCTTTCTAGTGCTGTTCACCTTCTCCATCTTCGCATGTGGCCTGGTGATCTTCATTACCGGTTCGCGCCTGGTCTGGGCTATGTCACGAGATCAGCGCTTCCCGGGTTATCAAGTATTCAGCCAGGTAAACAAGAGCACGGGCACACCGGTTGCTGCAACGCTGCTCTCAGGTATTCTGATCGAAGTGGTACTGGCAGCCTTTGCAGGATGGGGTATCTTCACCAACCCGACCAATGCTGCCAACCAGACCACTACCCTGTTCAGCTTGTTCAGCGCAGCAACCCTACTGCCTGCGGTCATCTACCTGGCAACGGTTATTCTCTACATCTTTGCAAGGCGCAAGTTACCAGAGACACACGGTTTCAGCCTCGGAGCCTTTGAGTGGCCGGTCATCATCCTGGCCCTTATCTGGCTGCTCTTTGAACTCTCCATCTTCCGGGATGTATCATTTACCACACCCTGGATCTACTCTCTCGTGATGTTCGGACTCGGCTTGATCTACTTTCTCTGGATGCTCATGACGCGCCCGAAAGTGCTCCAGACGGCTCCGCAAGGGGAGGAGCTCAACATATCACGGACTACGGATACAGAAGCAGGATAGTGTTGAATTGTACATTAAGCGGCGACCGTCTTTGACGGCCGCCTTTGCCAGTTGCCTTCGTCTACTAATTTGTAATAGAATTTGGCTTGCAAGAGGATGCTTCTTTATCAGATAAATTGTGAGGGAGTGAGATGATGTTTAGAAAGCTCTGGTTAATACTCCTGGCTTTCCGGCTCGCGCTTTTGGTCGCACTATTGACCCTTGGAAGCTGTATATCTAGACCTCCGGAATCCTCGCCTCATACCGATTGCAACGCGAAGCAATCCAGTGCTGGCGGAACTGGCAACTGCCGTAAAAAGCTGCTCGTTTTTTCCAAAACAGGTGCATTTCGCCATGCCTCAATTAAGGATGGCAAAATAGCCCTCCAGAAGCTAGCTACTGAACATAACTTTGCTGTCGATTTTAGCGAGGACTCAACAGTTTTTAGCGATGGGAGCCTTTCAAAGTACAATGCCGTTGTTTTTCTACTTACTACCGGAAACATTCTTGATGACACCCAGAAAGCCGCATTTGAACGCTATATTCGGGCTGGCGGCGGCTATGTAGGCATTCACTCGGCCAGTGACACCGAATACAACTGGTCATGGTACGGCGGCCTGGTTGGTGCCTACAACAACCAGGCCAATAAACACTCAAGCGTAACGCAGGCAACTATTCACGTGGAAGATCGCACCTCTGCATCGACCAGCATGTTACCAGCACTCTGGATACGGACCGATGAGTGGTATAACTTTGCTTCAAATCCTCGTGGGCGCGTCCATGTACTGATGACTGTAGATGAGAAGACTTACAAAGGTGGAACGATGGGCGCCGACCATCCCCTTGCCTGGTATCATGAGTACGACGGTGGACGAGCGTGGTATACTGCATTAGGTCATACCTCGGAAAGTTATTACGAGCCTTTATTCCTGGCCCATTTATGGGGAGGTATTACCTATGCTATTGGATAGATCGATCGAAGAATTTAATATAGGAGAAAAAAGATGGCAAAGAAAACTGCAACAAGAGAGACTTCAAAGGGAATTTGTAACTTTTGTAAGGGCGAGTTTGACAAGCCAAAAATGACCCAGCATTTGAAGTACTGCAAGCAAAGAATAGCCAGTATGGAAACTACAAGCTCACAAGAACCGCAGAAAACCAAACTGTTCCACCTCGTCGTTGAAGGGCGCTACCTTCCAATGTACTGGATGCATCTCGAAATGCCTGCCGACGCAACACTGGCAGATTTAGATGACTTTCTAAGGGATACCTGGCTAGAGTGCTGCGATCACCTGAGCGCATTTAGAATCGGTAAAGTGTCTTACTTATCGCAGACGGAAGACATGTACTGGGAATTTGCTGATCCCAATACTACTCCTGAAGAGGAAACCGGCGAGGAGGAGAATGAAGAGGACGCTGAGGAAGGTGAGCTTGAAGAGCTTTCACCTGTTGAGGTGGTAGAGACACTTCTTGAGGTTTTATCTGCTGAATTTCAGGGTAATCTCTCCGACGTTCCACTTCCCGAACTGGAAGCCAAACTCACTGAGATATTGACTACTAGACTTGGTGTCTCATTGCCTCCCGAAATGCAGCCTCAAGTCAGCAACCTTGCTCACTATCTACAATTGAGTTCATCCCTCTTTGCGGATAGCTATCGAGAGCAAGATATGGATGTTGAGTTGGGCGAGGTTCTCAAAGTAGGTCAGAAATTTACCCACGAATATGACTTCGGTTCCACTACCGAGCTTGCCGTGCGACTAGTAGCAGAACGTGAAGGTGTAATGAGAGAAGATGAAGACGGGGATTCTGTCCTTGTCGATGTTATGGCCAGGAATGAGCCTCCCATCATCCCCTGTCGTGTCTGCGGCAAACCCGCTACCAAAGTAGCTGCCGGCTACTACTATGTTGGAGATGGGGCGTTATGTGATACCTGCGCTAAGACCAATAGGAATGAATACGAAGATTCGTTCCTGCCCATCGTCAACTCCCCCCGAGTTGGCGTGTGTGGCTATACAGGAGATCAGGAGTACGTATATTGGGACGAAGATGAGGATGAGGAGTACGAGGATGAAGAAGACGAAGAAGATACCGATGAGGAAGAGTAGGGAAATGGCGTCTGCCATTTCCCTACTCTTCCTCATCGGTTATCTATTGGCTTCACGAGCCGGAACGCGGGCATAGATACAGGTTCCCTGGCCTGGAGTGCTCTTGATCTGGAACACGCAGCCAAGGCCTTTCACGCGCTCCTGCATGGAGTGCAGCCCCAGGTGACCGGGGAAGGCAGCCGTTGCATCAAACCCGCTGCCATCATCACATACCTCCAGGATGACCGCTTCGCTCGTCCTCATTCCCACTGCCGGGAAACGGGGAGAATACGCCAATCGGTTTCAAAGATGCGCTGATGCAGTTCTAACTCGACGATGGCAGCGAGGACGCCTTTCTGACGCTCGGCATCGGCTGCACTCGTGACTTGAAACGGCCAAAAGCCTGCGGTACCTCCAGAGAGATGGGGATGCAGGAAGCCCTGAGAGTAGTCGACGACAATACGCACCGGCTGGAGCGGTCCGCGAGGCCCTCGCATGACTTGTGCTGCTCGCTGTTCCGGCCAGCTTAACTCAAAGCGGGTCACCACACCGCCAGAGCCATCTTCTTCTGGGCCTATCACCTGCACCTCTCCAGTGGCGTTTAAGAACAGGGTATTGGCCTCCTCTAAGATCGCCACTGCGACTGGCGTAAGTAGTTCAACTCCCTGGCGATACACCACCTCTTTTGCAGCGCGGCTCATTGCTCCCTCATAGGTGCCGGACCGCAAATCCCGCAGGTGACGAAGCAGATCCTCAGCGCGAACTGTTGACGAGATCGGATGACTCATGATGCGCTCCTTTTGAAGGTTGGAAGACGGGTGCTACGATCAAGACCTGTCCAGTCTCTAGTTTATTCCACAAGGTCAAGTTCGGTTCCTGCTCGTAATTGGTTATCATCAGATGCTCTGACTCCCGGTTATTCCTGTCCTGAAAACTGACCAGGTACTTCTTATCGAATGTTTGCATGTTCAGCCCTTTCCCAGCATATAAGTTCAAGATCGTAGGAGTATTTTTAATGACAAGCATAAATTTTGTTGTGCATCGGTTCAGCAGATAATGGGCAAGGCGTTCCTGGTCGCTCTTATCGAACGCATTTTGGGTATAGGTGCTGAATTCACTATCATATGGCGGATCAAGAAAAATGAAGTCGCCGGCGCCTGGTGTATATTTCTGAAGGAAAGCCTCAAAGTCCATGTTCCCAATGACGGTGTTAGTAAAGTGCTGCTGCACCTCTGGGGAGTGCATATAGGCAATCTTCCTTGCCAAATCTTTTCTGTTGTAAGAGATCCCCCCGTAAGGAACGTTGAACTCGCCTCGGCTGTTGTAACGGAACATAGAAGCGTAGGCGTTCTCTCTCACCAGAAAGAAGATGGCAGTTGCAGAACCTGGCGAGATTCCATACCCATGGATATTGTTATAGAGGTGCCTCAGATGCATGTAGAAGGCACTTTTTAAAGCGCTCTCCATATTTGCCACGATATCACTCTCTGGCAACTTCCCTTTTTTGTTCTCCAGCTGTTTCATACGAGTCGTCTTACTCACAAGGTTTCTCTTAATTTCCCGCAGAAAGTTCTCGCTCTTCTTCTCAATATACCTTGCAAACATATCATGAAAATCATCTGTATGGCTGAACACGAATTCAAGCAGTATCTCTCTCATCTTACCCGGTGGATACTCATCCATTGAATAGGCTTTATATATACTTATGAGTTCCGCAGCATGGGTATCCACGAACTGGCTCATGCGTCGCCACTGATAGAAAAGGCCGTTTAGCGTTTGAAAGAACTCAGAGTTTTGTTCAGCAACCATCCTATACAGGCTAATTAATTCTGAGGACTTGTCATTAATAAATTTCATCTCTGCTTGTATTGAAAAAAATACTGCACCTCCTCCAACGAAAGGCTCATAATAGCGATGGAAAGGTGGAAGCATGGGCAGAATATACCTTAATTCTTGTTCTTTCCCACCTGCCCATTTTAATAAGGATGGTAATCTCTCAGCCCTTATGACTTCTACTCCCCGGTACATCGGACCCCCTTGAATCATTTTGCTCATATGCTCTCTTTTCTCACGTTGTGAGTGCACCTGGTCTTGCCCCGTTTTCGTGGAGTCAGAGAACTTGGAAGCTCAAATTCTCTAACAGAGAGCAATCTCCCTTGTGCTGTTCGCGCCCGAAACAGGCTTGGAAACGTGGTATACTGATCCATGGAAGATATTTCACTGAATCGCTCAGATGGGGAAGACAAGATTACCCCGAATGACAACACAGGAAGAAGACCATCTGACGTGGAACGGTGATCTGAAGAGTAGCCTAACATTGGCAAAGAGGAAAGTCAAACTTGATTCATCCTTATAGAAGAGGTACGAATTGTGGCTTCATATAGGGATAGAGCGGGAAGGTACTCAACTCCTGCTCAAGCTGTTCTCTTGACTCCCCTTTCATGAGCAGCCAGACCACTGTGCGGTCGGCACTCACATAGATCGCTTCAACTATTCCCTTGCTCATAAGCCCTCTGATGTGCTCCTGCTCTTTAGGAAGCAGGGCGCTCATTGCTTCAAAGTGTTGAGGATCAAAGTCAATTGTAATCATCATTCTCATTACTAGCGTCCTTTCCCCTCTGCCCCAATCGCCGTCTCTATCGGCACCAAACGCCTCTAGAGGCCGGTTCATCTAAACCCCGTTTAGACGTCATTATATCCGGTTGCGAATGGGTGCAGCTCTGTGTTTTGAATAGCTGGTTGCTTGGCATAAACATCGTGCCAGATCATCTGGGCTCGGCTGTACATCAAGTGAGTACAGAAGCCAGGCTTAGCGGTGAACCGTCCACTTTCTAAGAAGCATGGCGGTTCTGATCCTGGCGCAGTCGCTCTAGTACCCAAATGCGTATGAGTGTGGCCTTCTTCACTCCGCGCTCACGTGCTATTGCCTCTAATTCGTGGTCAGTTTCTGGGTCAAATCGTACCTGTACATTTGCGGAGAGGCCGCGCGTTGTACGTACTTTTACTGCTTCGGTTTCTTCTGTAAAGTCGGTGATGCTGTGGGTATCCCAGAAATTGGCTTCTTCTTCGTAGCTATTGAAAGCTGGAATGGAGCCGTGTGCTTCCGTGGGATACTCTGGCCCATGGTATGCTGATGTATCGCTCATTGTTGTGTACCTACCTTCCATTCGCGGTATTCGCGATGCTCTTTTCTATCTGCTGGCCGCGCACTGACCGGGTAGAATTTCCCTGACCCCTTGGGCGCTAAAATCAGTACCATCAGTCGTCTATCTGCTTTTGGTCCAATGACTAAAAATCGGCCGCCATACGTTTGGCGTGCATACAGGTTTTCAGGCGGGCCGTATGCTACCTCCTCAACCTCAGCGCGTGTCAACTGGTGGCGCTCCCATATATGCGCCTCATTAAAAGTATCCCACACCAGTCCTAAAATACTCAAATCCTTCATGGGTCTATTGTAATGATTTTCAGTACAATGTCAAGAGCAAAATGCGCGAATTGCTCCGCGCATTTTAAACAATCAAGGGTGAGTAATTGCGCTAAATGAGCGTATTCTCGCGCACGAGAGGGGTTCTCTGGATCATACCCAATTTAATTAAAATGTGGGAGCTGCGGCATAGCCCTCCAGGCACCAGGCTGTGTAGGTGGGGCTGTCAAATGCCCGCAAGAGCGTCAGGCCTTCCCGGTAGCGCGCTTTTGCCTGAGCGTAGTTCTGCTGCTGGCGAGCCAGGTGGCCGAGCATGGTCATAATCATGCGCCACCAAATCTCATTCCCATGGCTCGTGCGACCGCCAGAGCTTCTTCGTACAGCGTGGTGGCACGGGCAAGGTCTCCTTGCATCCGCGCCAGCTCCGCAAGATTGCGCAGGGTAAAGCTTCGCAAGTCTGGAAACCCTCCGAGCCTGGCATGCTCGTCGCTTTCCACCAGGAAGGTTGCCGCCTCAGCGAGGTTGCCGCTCCTCTGTGCGATCTGACCCAGGATGGCCAGGGCGCTGCAGATGCCGCAATGATCCCCACTCCTCTGAGCACGTTCCATCGTCTCGCGGGCGACAGCCTCAGCCCGCTCCGTCTTCCCGCGTCTCAGCAACGATTGTCCGAATGCGTACAGAGCTAGAGCGCGCGGTCCAAATGGTACTCCCTGCTCTCCGCTACGCCAGCTCAGTGCCAACTGGCCTATGTTCTTGCTATCAATGATAGTCGAACCGATAGGGACTTCGAGGGAGATGGTCCCTCTATTCCACGCATCGCAATGAGTGCCGGGCAGGCGGTGGAGCATTTACTTGAGCAGCGAGAACGCTACGGGTTCTCCTACATTCTGGTGTATGGCGGTGCGCAAATGGAGAAAATTGCCCCCGTGGTGGCTCGACTTGCTGGAGAATGAGCTGATTTTTATCATTAACCCTGTTTTGTACCAAAATCTGTTGACCCATTTTCAAAATCACATATAATGAAATACACCTGGACAGAAAATTAGGGACATCTGAGGAGAAAAACTATGACAGAACAAACGAAAGTAAAACCAACTTATTCAGGTCTTTGCAAATTTTGCCGGGGCGTATTTGAGAAGGCTAAAATGTCACAGCATTTGAAAAATTGCAAAGAGCGCGCGCGAATGGAAGCAGAAACAGCAAAATCATCTGAAGGCAAAAAGTTTGTGCGGACAAAACTGTTCCATATTGTGCTAGAAGGAAAATACAATCCACAATACTGGATGCATATTGAGATGCCCGCCGAAGCGCAGCTTATTCACCTGGATGACTTTATAAGAGCAGCCTGGGTAGAATGTTGCGACCACCTGAGCGCCTTCCAAATTGGGGAATTCTACTATGAGTCAGAGCCGCCATCTTTCGACTTCTCCAGTATAAAGATCCTTGGTTCGGATGAAGCGGCAAGTACAGAGGTGAAAGGCTCAACAAGCGAAGACTCTGAGGATGATGAGGAAGACCTGGAAGACTCTGAGGACGATCAGGACTATGACAAGTTCGATCTGGAAGAGGAATTTGATCCTCTTTTGCTCGAAACGATTCCGGCCGATATTGTGGCAAAGTTGCGAACAATCCACTCGAGAGATGATGCCTCTAAGTATCTGCGAGAGGAACTGAAAGTGAAGATACCTGCGCCAAATGATAGAGATCGCGAGTCGATAATGCAATACTTTCAACGTCGTGATCGGCAGAGGGCAATAAAATTGCTTATTGAGATGATCGAGGATCATAGCTTGTATGCGGAATTGGGGAAAGTGCTCGGTGTTGGGCAAAAGTTCTTCTACACCTATGACTTCGGTTCCTCCACTAATCTGAACTTGAGGATTGTTTCTGAACGAGAGGGGCTGGTGAATCCTAAAGATGCGGTAAAGTTGCTTGCTCGCAACCTTGCTCCTGAGTTCAAATGCAGCGTGTGTAATGCACCAGCTACTCTCATATTTGGTGGGGCCTGGGGTGATGGAAATACGTATTGTAAGAAGCACGCGAAAAAGTATGAAGGTGAGGGGTTGCTGTTGCCCATTGTCAATTCGCCACGAGTGGGGGTATGCGGCTATGATGGGCCTGGTCGCACATATGCGCATGAATTTGAAGTTTAGAACGGTTGTTGTCTAGAAAGGTCTCTAGACTCTCGATGCACGGGCAACTGGTTCTGAGTGAAAACACTGACCCCCCTCAATTACATCTATGATAATTGTCTGGTTATTTTTACTCTACGGCAAATCGGGTAACGTCTTGCAGTATGCTTCATCGCCCATATACTGTTTCCACTCCTCTTGTGTCAGATTCCGAGTCAGTCTTGACTCCGCCTCGGCAATGAGGTCCTCAGGTTGCCAGAGCCATAGCCCTGCTGTACCATCTTCACTTGCTGTGGCTGCATATTTACCGTTAGGGCTAAAGGTAATGTCAATTACTCCGCTTTCATGTGTTAGGCGGGCTATTTGACGATTACTATTTATCTCCCACACTCCCGCAGTGTGATCCCAACTGGCTGTAGCCAAGAAACAGCCATCGGGGCTGAACGTAACAGACTCGACACCATTTTCATGTTTGAAACTGGCTACTTCACAACCACTAGCCACCTCCCACACTCTTGCGGTGCGATCCCAACTTGCTGTGGCTAAGAAACGCCCATTAGGGCTGAAGGAAACTGCATTTACTGTACTATTATGAGTAAGACGAGTATGTTGACGACCGCTGCTCACTTCCCATACTTTCACCACACCATCCTCACTGACCGTGGCCACGTAGTGCCCCTTGGCACTGGCGTACTTCTCTAATCAATGCCCCAATGCTCTCAAATGTCTCAGCTTGCTGTGGATGATTTTGCAGTTAATCTTCACGCTTCGCTGAATCGATTACTATCATGCTTAAACCATAACTCTCTACGGAATGGATACATGAAAAGACACATGGAGGAATATCCGTTGGATCATCCGATTTAACGGCTGAAGGAAAAGACACATGTCTTTTCCTTCCTTCTCAGGCCCGCTTACACGGCATACCTCATATTCGAGTTAGACTCCAATTAACACTCGCTATGCCCGCAACTATAACACTTGCGACACCCCTCCTCGTGTACCATCGTATTACACCCGCACTTGGGACAGAGATTGCCCGTCACACTTAAATGGCTCAAGCTCAACGGAGCCGCAACTTCAGAATGTGTATCACTCCCGTTAC
>WNGD01008304.1_pt1 | contig 11038 bp, 10 predicted proteins | sample 5400671 | NCBI WGS metagenome assembly WNGD01 (sample SAMN13153369, study PRJNA577476) | soil metagenome | isolation source: 40 cm soil or saprolite under grassland replicate 2 | place: USA:California | collected 2016-06-15
GCGTTTCGACCCCTTCCTCGAGCGCCGCCCTGAACTCATCCGGGTCTATTCTGCGGATGGCATCGAGGGTGCCCGTTTGCCATATGACCAGGTCGGGCTTCTCGTCGACGAGCATTTTTTCCATTCCCCGGGCCAGGTCTTCGGTGGTCATGCGCGTTCTGACGAGGCTGACCACCTTGACCGCGACCGAAGGAAGCTTCTGCTTAAGCACCGCCTCGAGCCGCGCCGGATAGGCCGAGCGCGGACCATCCGGTCCGGCGAGAATGGAGGAGCCGGTTCCGACCACGGCGATGGTGAGCTTTTTCTCCTTTTCGACGGCCTCGGCGACGTGCTTCAACTCGTTGTTTCCCAACAACAAATAGCCGGGGATGCCGCAGGGCTCGGCGGCAAAGGCCGCGCCGGTCGCGATAGAAAGGGCCGCAGCCAAGGCGACCACCGCAATGGGCGTTCTCATGCCTCGCCTCCCGCGAGGTCCGCGTCCGGCGTCTTTTTCGGGCGCGATCCGGGACTACGTCCTTCTGCCCTCTTATACCAGCTTAGCAGGCCGGCAACCGCAACCATGGCGACAATGCCCAGCGCGCTGAGCAGGAATTGCATCCAGATGGCGCCCGATACCTCGACCATGGCGAAATGCGCCGCAAAGGACAGGAACACGCCCAGGCAGAAGATTTCCAGCGAGTGCTGCCCGCAGACGATCGGCGGCCAAGCCCAGCGCGATTTGAGCCCAGGCCAGTCGCGCGGCAGGAATCTGACCGTCACCACCGCCAGCGCGAGGAAATGCGCGAAGCGCAGGACGTCGAGATTGACCTTGTCGATCGGGTAGATCAACTCCTCTAGCCAATGCGGAACGTACTGGCTCATGTATGGCAGATACCAGGTCAGCGTGATGACGAACGCGAACAGCAGGTAGGCCACCGCGACCGACAACGTCACGCGCGATTGCAGGACGGCCGCAAGCCGTTGCGCTCCCCCCAGCGCGCACCAGGCGCCGAACACGAACAGCAATTGCCAGGCGAATGGATTGAAGTACCAGTGCCCGCTGGGATAGCTCGGCAGGTTCCAGTTGAAGGTCCATGTAAGCACGTAGAGCAGCACCGAGGCGCCCAGCGCCAGCGAGGATCGAAACTGCAGCAACCACAGCGTCGGCGGAAACAACAGCAGCAGAACAGCGTCGGCGGAAACAACAGCAGCAGAACGATGTAAAGCGGCAGGATGTCCATATTGGCAGGCTTGAACTTGAGCAGCAGTGCCTCGACGATCGTCACCTCCGGCTGCTTGAGAAAATCGAGAATGTTCATCTCTTCGGCATAAAGCGGGTTCTCGAAACTGGTGGCGACGTAGGAAATTTCGGCGAGATAGATGGCGAATAGGAACACGTGAGCGACGTAGATTTGCCAGGCTCGCCGCAGGATGTGGGCACCGGCGATGAGAAAGCCGCGTTCGCGCATTTCCCTGCCATAGACGAACGCGGCGGTGTAACCGGAGACGAAGACGAAAATTTCAGTCGCGTCGCTGAAGCCGTAATTACGGATGGTGCCCCAAGCGACCAGGTTCGAGGGGATATGGTCGAGGAAGATCAGCCAGAGCGCGATTCCGCGGAACAAATATCTAATAGGCCTTTGCCCGGCTTGGGAGTCACGTCATCGCGACGGTTGCAGGCCGAGCGCTGAAGCTGTTCACTACGGCCGCACATGCGACGAAGCGCCCGGGGTAGAGGGCTGACGATGGATGCCGCCAAAGCAGCGTATCGGGCCGTGACCCGGCAGATCGAGGTCATCGCCACGCCCCGCTTCCTGCCCGAGCGATCCTCGCCCGAGAACGGCTATTTCTTCTGGGCCTATACCATCACGCTGACCAATCGCGGGGCTGAGACCGTGCAGCTGAAGACGCGTCATTGGCGCATCACCGACGCACTCGGTCGGCTGCAGGAGGTGCGCGGGGCAGGCGTGGTCGGCGAGGAGCCGGTGCTCAAGCCCGGCGAAAATTTCGAATATACGAGCGGCGTGCCGCTGCCCACGCCCTCGGGTTTCATGACCGGAACTTACGGCATGGTGACCGCGGCCGGGGAGCAATTCGACATCGACATTCCGGCTTTCTCGCTCGACACCCCGCAGCGCGAGCGAACGATCAATTGACGCGCTCCCACGAGGTCGGCCGCCGGCATTCTGCCGCGCCCGCCCTCATGCCGACGGCGTGCGCTCCGCCACGTCGTCGGGCTCGAACACGTAAGTCGAGTTGCAGAACTCGCAGGTGACGGTGATCTTACCCTTCTCCACCATGTGGTCGCGGTCATCCTGGGAAAAGCTGCGCAGCATCCGTTCGACCCGCTCGCGCGAACACGAGCACTGCGCTTGCAAGTCGCGGCTGCGGAAGACCCGCACGCCGCGTTCGTTGAACAGCCGGTAGAGCAGGCGCTCGGCGGACGTGTTGGGATCGAGCAGTTCGACATCCTCGACGCTCGCCACCAGCGCGCGGCCTTCGACCCAGGCGTCGTCCTCGGGCGCGGCCTTAACCTCAATCCCCTCCGGCACGTCGCCTGGGTCGAGATCTGCGCGCCGCGCCCGCTCGGGCGACTGCGGCAAGAACTGCAACAGCAGCCCGCCGGCCCGCCAGCAATGGCGCGCACCGTCTGCGCCCGAGCGCAGCTCCTCGGCGACAGCCAAGCGCACTCGCGTGGGGATCTGTTCCGAGCGAAGAAAATACTCGTGCGCCGCGTGTTCGAGCCCCTTGCCCTCGAGCGCCACGATGCCCTGATAGCGGGCAGTATCCGGTCCCTGGTCGATGGTCATGGCCAGATGCCCACGGCCGAGCAGTGCGCCTGGATCAGCCGCGCCAATTGCCATGGCCTCCGCAACCCGGGCTGCATCAAAGCGGGCGCAGCCGCGCACCTGGCCGGGCGTGGTGTAGTCGATGACCAACATCCGCACCGGCCCGTCACTCTGGGTCTGGAGAATGAAACGGCCTTCGAATTTCAAGGTGGAGCCAAGCAGCACGGCGAGCACAATGGCCTCGCCCAAAAGCTTCGCCACCGGGGCGGGATAGCGGTGACGCGACAAGATCGCGTCGATCGCCGGACCAAAGCGCACGACCCGGCCACGCAGATCGAGCGCCTCGACCTTGAAGGGCAAGATCGTGTCGTCGACGGAGGTCGCTGCCGGCGCGCGAACTGGAATTTCGATGTGGGGATCGGACATGATGGCTTCAATATAGTGCCGAGCGGCGAAAGATGCCCGCCGGCTTTGATTTTCAGCGCGAGCACCAAGTTACCGCGCGTTCAAGCACCACGCCAAAATGCCTTTTTGGGCGTGCAGGCGGTTCTCGGCCTCGTCGAAGACGATCGATTGCGGCCCGTCGATCACGTCGTCCGTGACCTCCTCGCCACGATGGGCGGGCAGGCAGTGCATGAACACCGCATCCTGGTTCGCCAGCGCCATCAGGCGGGCATTGACCTGGTAGCGCTTGAGCAGGTTGTGGCGACGTTGGCCGTCCTTGTCCCCCATCGAAACCCACGTATCGGTCACCACGCAATCGGAGCCCCTAACCGCCTCCTCGGGCTCGCTACCGATATGGATCGCGACGCCTGAACTTTTGACCCAGTCAAGCAGCCATTTTTTCGGGGCGAGTTCGGGCGGGGTGGCCACGCGCAGGCGGAAATCGAAGCGCTGGGCGGCGTGCATCCAGGAGGTGAGCACGTTATTGGCATCGCCGGTCCAGGCCACGGTCTTGCCGCGGATCGGCCCGCAGTGCTCCTCGAACGTCATGACGTCGGCGAGCACTTGGCAGGGGTGCGAGCGGCGGGTCAGACCGTTGATCACCGGCACGGTGGCATGACGCGCGAGCTCGACGAGCATGTCGTGATCGAGCGTGCGGATCATGATGATATCGACGTAGCGCGAAAGCACCCGCGCCGTGTCGGCGATGGTTTCACCCCGGCCGAGTTGCATTTCCTGGCCGGTCAGCAGGATGGCTGCGCCTCCGAGTTGGCGCATGGCGACATCGAAGGAGACCCGCGTGCGCGTCGAGGGCTTGTCGAAGACCATGGCCAGCGTGCGCCCCTCGAGTGGCCGCGGACCGCGCTCGCGCCGCGCCTTCATGGCGCGGCTCACTTCGATCATCCCGCGCAGCTCTTGCGCAGGGATGTCGATCAAGTCAAGAAAGTCGCGGCCCTTCATACAGCCGCTCCCACCTTCTGCGGTCGTTCCTGCGTCTTGGCGATGCGGGCGCAGGCGCGCTCGAGTCGGCGAACCGCTTCGGCAACCTCCTCCTCGCTCACGGTCAGCGGCGGCAAAAACCGTACCACGTTATCGCCGGCCGCGGCCGTGATCATCTTCTCCGCCCGCAGCTCGTCGACCAGCTCGGCGCTGGGAACCGCCGCCCGCAATCCGACCAGAAGCCCCTCGCCGCGCAATTCGGCAATGATCGTGGGATAGCGGTCCTTGATCTCCGCGAGCTTTTGCTTAAGCACAAGAGACACCCGGCGCACGCGTTCGAGAAATCCATCGGCGAGTACCACGTCAAGCAAGGCGCTCGCGGCCGCCATTGCCAGCGGATTGCCGCCGAAAGTCGAGCCGTGCGTGCCCGTGGTCATGCCCTTGGCGGCCTCGCTGGTGGCGAGGCACGCGCCGAGTGGAAAGCCGCCGCCCAAGGCCTTGGCAAGTGCCATGATGTCGGGGGTGACACCGCAGCGCTGATAGGCGAACAGTTCCCCGGTTCGGCCGATGCCGGTCTGCACCTCGTCGAACACCAGCAGCAAGCCGTGCTCGTCGCACAGCCGCCGCAGCGCCCGCAAAAATTCATTCGGCACTACGCGCACGCCGCCCTCGCCCATGATGGGCTCGATCAGGATCGCGGCGGTTTGCGGCCCGACGGCGCGCTTGGTCGCTTCGAGGTCGGCGAACGGAACCTGGTCGAACCCGTCGACGACCGGACCGAAGCCGTCGAGATATTTCTTCTGGCCGCCGGCGGCCAAGGTCGCGAGCGTGCGTCCATGGAAGGCGCCCTCGAAGGTAATCATACGATAGCGTTCGGGGCGGCCGCTCGCCGACTGATATTTGCGCGCCATTTTGATCGCGCATTCCATAGCCTCGGCGCCCGAATTGCAGAAGAACACCACGTCCGCAAAGCTCGCGGCACACAGCCTCTCGGCAACCCGCTCGCTCTCGGGGATGCGGTAGAGATTTGACACGTGCCAGACCCTGTTGGCCTGCTTGGTGATCGCCTCGACGAGGTGCGGGTGGGCATGGCCAAGTGCGTTGACCGCCACCCCGGAGGTGAAATCGAGATAACGCTCGCCGCTCGTCGCTATGAGCCACGCGCCCTCGCCGCGCTCGAAGGCAAGATCGACGCGCGCGTAGGTCGGCAGCAAATGCGAGGTTTGGGTGTTACTCATCGAGGAACCGACAATCCGTGGAAACGAAATGTGCCGCCTCTGCGGGCGGCACTGTAAGGTATTCTATTGCTGCGCCGTCCCCTGTCAACACGATGGGGGACGCCATGGCGACGCCGTTATATGCTCGCGCAATACACAGCCGTGCAGATAAGTGTGGACGCATGGCCTTAACGCGGACAGAACATGTGGACGCAGGCCGATCGGACTCTTGCGCCCGACTCCCGCCATATTGTAGCTTTTCCATCGTCGAATACGACATTTCGTGCGGCGGACAGTTACTAGCGTAAATCGGTGGCGGGGGTATGCGTCGGGCCAACTGATCGTTGCCCAGACCCGCAGTCGGATTCTGTCCGGACTTCTCCGCCGTGACGGCTGGCGAGGATTTAGCCATGACCTGGACCGATGAGCGCGTTGAAATGCTGAAGAAGCTGTGGGCCGACGGGCTGTCGGCGAGTCAAATCGCCGCGGAGCTTGGCGGCATCACTCGCAATGCGGTGATCGGCAAGGTGCACCGGCTCGGCCTTTCGGGCCGCGCCAAGTCGCCATCCTCGGCTGCTCCCCGCCCGCGCAAGCCGCGCGTCCATTCGCACATGCTGCGAGTCTCGCGGCCGTCGATACGCGGCAATACCGCACTCGCCCACGCCTACGAGCTCGACGTCGAGCCCGAGCCGGAGTTGCTCGATAACGTCATCCCGCTGGGCCAGCGCCGCACCTTGCTCGAGCTCACGGAGGAGACTTGCCGCTGGCCGATCGGCGATCCCGGGCAGCCCGATTTCTTCTTTTGCGGAGGGCAGACCATCACCGGGCTCCCCTATTGCGCCTATCATTCACGGGTCGCCTATCAGGCGCCGCACATGCGCCGCGAGCGGCGGTCGTTGCGGGGATAGGCTCAGCGTTGGCCCATCCATTCTGGCGCAGGATAGACCTGCGGGTGACGCGCGTGCGGACCCAGCCACGTCAAGCGCCAAATGCGCTGGTTCATCCCATCTTCCCGAACCGATCGTCGAGCGCGTAGCCGGCGCCCCGCACGGTTCGGATCGGATCCGTATCGTAGCCGCGGTTGAGCGCCTTGCGCAGTCGGCCGACATGCACGTCCACGGTGCGCTCGTCGATATAGATCTGGCTGCCCCATACCCCGTTGAGCAGCTGTTCGCGCGAGAAAACACGGCCGGGGCGCTCCATGAGAAATTCGAGCAGACGGTATTCGGTCGGGCCGAGATCGATCGCGCGGCCGGCGCGCGAGACGCGTTTCTTCTCCCGGTCCACCTCGAGCTCGCCGAAGGACAACACGTCGGCGAGGCGCTCGGGCGCCGCGCGCCGCAACAGGGCCCGCACGCGAGCGCTCAATTCCGGAACCGAGAACGGCTTGACGATGTAGTCATCGGCGCCGGTGGCCAGTCCGCGCACGCGCTCGCTCTCCTCGCCGCGGGCGGTAAGCATGATGATCGGCAACCGCTTGGTCTCGGGGCGCGCCCGCAACCGGCGACAGAGTTCGATACCGGAGAGCCCGGGCAGCATCCAGTCGAGAATGACCAGGTCGGGCGAGCGCTCCTTGAGCAGCAAATCCGCCTCATCGCCTCGCGCGACGGTCTCCACACCATAGCCCTCCGCCTCGAGGTTGTAACGCAGGAGGAGAACCAGCGCCTCCTCGTCCTCCACGATCAGGATATTGGGCTTCATGCGCTCAGCATCTCCCGATCATTTGTCCGCTGCCAGCGTGGCGAAGGCGGTGGTATCGCCCTTAGGCCGCTGATCGGTCATGGGGTGGCCTTCGACCATGTAATAAACGGTCTCCGCAATGTTGGTCGCGTGATCGCCCATACGCTCGATGTTCTTGGCGCAGAACATGAGATGAATGCAGAAGGTGATGTTGCGCGGATCCTCCATCATATAGGTCAACAGCTCGCGGAACAGCGACGTACAGATGGCGTCGACCTCCTCGTCGCCGTTCCACACCGCCAGCGCTTTCTTGAGATCGTGGCGGGCGTAGCTGTCGAGCACCTCCTTGAGTTGGGCGAGAACCATGGCGCCCATATGCTCGACGCCGCGGATCAACTTGGGTGGATGAAATTCACCGTCGAGAGCCAGGACCCGCTTGCCAATGTTCTTGGCAAGGTCGCCGATACGCTCAAGGTCGTTGGAAACTCGCAGCGCGCCGACGACTTCCCGCAAGTCGACCGCCATCGGCTGCCGGCGGGCGATTGTCAGCACGGCTTTTTCCTCGATTTGAGCCTGCAGCGCATCGATATCGGGATCGGCGGCCACCGTCTGCTGCGCGCGATCGGTATCACGGTGCGCGAGCGCATCCACCGCGTCGGCAACCTGCTTCTCTGCAAGACCGCCCATCTCCGCCACCATGCGGGTGAGTTCTTGCAAGTCGACGTCGAAGGCCTTGGCGGTATGATCGGAGATGACCATCTGTCTCGTCCTAGCTGGCGAACCGTCTAGCCGAAGCGGCCGGTGATATAGTCCTGCGAGCGTCGGTCGCTGGGCGCGGTGAACATCTTGCTCGTGGTGTCGAACTCGATCAGCTCCCCGAGATACATGAAGGCGGTGAAGTCGGAGACGCGCGCCGCCTGCTGCATGTTGTGCGTAACGATCACGATCGTGTAATCCTCTTTGAGCTCGTCGATCAGTTCCTCGATTTTGGCGGTCGAGATCGGATCGAGCGCCGAGCACGGCTCGTCGAACAGGATCACCTCAGGCCGCACTGCGACGGTACGTGCGATGCACAGGCGCTGCTGCTGCCCGCCGGAGAGGCTCAGCCCATTGGCGCTGAGCTTGTCCTTCACCTCCTCCCAGAGGGCGGCGCGCCGCAGCGACGTCTCGACCCGACCATCCAGCTCCGACCGCGGCAGCTTTTCATAAAGCCTGATGCCGAAGGCAATGTTCTCGTAGATCGACATCGGAAACGGCGTCGGCTTCTGGAACACCATGCCGATGCGCGCGCGCAAGAGGTTGAGATCCTGCTTGGGCGAAAGAATGTCTTCGCCATCGAACACGACGTCGCCCTCCGCGCGCTGGTTGGGATAGAGATCGTACATCCGGTTGAGAACGCGCAGGAGCGTGGACTTGCCACAGCCGGACGGGCCGATGAAGGCGGTGACCTTGTTTTGGTAAAGCGGCAGGCTGATGCTTTTGAGCGCTTTGCTCGTTCCATAATAGAAGTCGAGATTTCGGATCGAAATCTTTTCGTTCAGGCCGGTTGTGCTGATCGGCGCGTGGGTGACGGTGGGAACGGCGACCGAGGCGGAGGCGACATTCATGACGGTTTTCTCGATGCGGAAAGCGCGCGCGCGGTGATCGAGAGCGCGAGCACGGTGAAGGTGATGATCAGCGCCCCAGTCCACGCAAGCTTTTGCCAGTCCTGATAGGGCGAGAGCGCGAACTGGAAGATGACGACCGGTAGACTCGCCATCGGGGCGTTGAGATTGGTGCTCCAGAACTGGTTGTTGAGGGCGGTGAACAGCAGCGGCGCGGTCTCCCCGCTGATACGGGCGATGGCGAGCAGCACGCCCGTGATCATGCCGGCCTTGGCGGCACGATAGCACACCTTGGCGATCACGAAGGCGCGCGGCGTGCCAATCGAAACGGCGGCCTCGCGCAGTTGGTCCGGTACAAGAATGAGCATGTCCTCGGTGGTGCGCACCACGACCGGAATGACGATCACCGCGAGCGCGACAGCTCCGGCGAGCCCGGAAAAGTGGCCCAGCGGGGCCACCATGATCTCGTAAATAAACAGTCCCACCACGATCGACGGCGCGCTGAGCAGGATGTCGTTGATGAACCGCACGACCGAGCTGAGCCGGTCATACCGGCCATATTCGGCCATGTAGGTGCCGGCCAGGATTCCGATCGGCGTGCCGATGAGCACCGCCAGGACGGTCAGAATCAGGCTGCCGATGATGGGATTAAGCAGCCCGCCGTCGGCGCCGGGCGGCGGTGTCATCTCGGTAAAAACCGCGAGCGAAAGCCCGCTGAAGCCTTCCCACAAAAGCACAACGAGAATCACGACCAGCCAGCCCAGCCCCAGTAGCGTGGCGGCAAGCGACAGGCCCAGCATGATGCCGTTGCGGCGGCGGCGGGCGGCGTAGAGCCTGCTGTCCATGGTTCACCCGATCCGCCGCTCGATGCGCAACAGCATGTAGCGTGCTATCGCGAGCACGATGAAGGTAATGACGAAGAGGATGAGACCCAGCGCGATCAGCGACGATGTATAGAGGTCACCGACCGCTTCGGTGAATTCGTTGGCGATGGTGGCAGAAATGGTAGTGCCGGGTGCAAGCAGGGAGGCCGACACTTTGTGCGCGTTGCCGATGACGAAGGTCACCGCCATGGTCTCGCCGAGCGCCCGGCCGAGTCCCAGCATCACGCCGCCGATGACGCCGACTCGCGTATAGGGCACCACGACGTAGCGCACGACCTCCCAGGTGGTGCAGCCGACGCCGTAGGCGGCTTCCTTGAGCACGGGTGGCACCGCCTCGAACACGTCGCGCGAGATCGAAGTGACGAAGGGCAGCACCATGATCGCGAGGATCAGGCCCGCGGTCAGCATACCGATGCCATAGGGCGGGCCAGCAAACAGCGTCGATAGCACGGGGATGTTGCCGAAGGTCGCAATCAGGAAAGGTTGCAAGGTCTCCTGCAGGAACGGCGCGAATACGAACAGCCCCCAGATGCCGTAGATGATGCTTGGGATGCCAGCCAACAGTTCAATGGCGATCCCAATCGGCCGCCGCAGCCACATGGGGCACAGTTCGGTGAGAAAGACAGCAATCAACAGTCCGACCGGGACCGCGATCAGCATGGCGATGAACGACGTGACCAGCGTGCCGTAGATCGGCGCGAGCGCCCCGAATCTCTCAGTTACGGGATTCCACCGCTCCTCGACCAGGAAATTGAGGCCGAAAGCGCGGAAGGCCGGCAGCGCCCCGTCGATGAGGGAAATGATGACGCCGCCGAGAATGACGAGCACCCCGATCGCCGCGGCGCGGGTGAGAGTACGAAAGATAATGTCGCCGATACGCAGCCGGTTGAGCGCCTTGGCCCGCGCCGCTACTGCGTCGACCTCGACCGCATTGCCCTGCAGCGCAACGTCAACCACGGATCGCCTCCTGGCGGGCTGCATCCAAGCTCTCCCGGTGGACGTGGCGGGGAGAGCCAAATCAAAAGCGACCCGTTGGCCGCTGCAAGTCACATTTGGATACAAACAAGAGGAGAAGGGCCCCAGGACGGAGCCCTCCCCAACGCGCACCAACTCAACGGGCCATGGCGTAGAGCGGCTTGCCCGATGCGTCTTTCACCTCGGCCGCCCAGGTCTTCTTCACGCTATCGACAACGTTCTTCGGCATCGGGATGTAATCGAGGTCCTCGGCCATCTTGCTGCCCTTGTCATAGGCCCAGGCGAAGAACTTGAGCGCCTCGGCGGCGGCCGCGGGATCCTGCGGCTTCTTGTACATGAGGATCCAGGTTGGCGCCGTCATCGGCCACGACTCTGCGCCTGGCTGGTTGGCGAGAAGGACACCGTAGCCGGGAACAGAGTTCCAATCGGCATTGGCTGCAGCCGCCTGGAACGTCGTCGAGGTCGGCGCAACGCTCTTGCCGTCCTTGTTGATCATGTTGGTATGGGTCAGCTTGTTTTGCTTGGCA
>WNGD01006627.1_pt1 | contig 11037 bp, 12 predicted proteins | sample 5400671 | NCBI WGS metagenome assembly WNGD01 (sample SAMN13153369, study PRJNA577476) | soil metagenome | isolation source: 40 cm soil or saprolite under grassland replicate 2 | place: USA:California | collected 2016-06-15
TGGACGTGCGGTGGCATGCGCATGAACTCACGAAGCGCCCTTTCGTCCTTCCAGACCGAGAGGGTCCAGTAGTCGCGGGCAAGGGGCCTCGCCCGCAGCGTGTAGCCGACCAGACCGTCCGCAGCGGCGAGCTGCTTGCGCACGGCCGACACGCCCCGGAAGAAGCGCACGGTAGTGGAGATCCGCTTGAGCGGCAGATGGGAGGCCATCACCAGATAACCGGATCCCGGCTCCATTTCCGCGCGAGATGTCCACGGCAGGTCGGGCACACCTCCGAATCTACCAGCGGGTGAATCGGCCGTTCCTGATCGACCTCGGGTACCGCGCTCCCCGGTGGCTCCGACTGGAAGAGCACGTGCACGGCCTCCGGTCAGGCCGACAGTTCTGCGACGCACACACTCCCCCGCCGATAGGTGCGCCGTCGGCTACCCGCCGCTCGGCGGCGACGGCGCTCCTGAGGGATCGTTCTAGCGTCGGATCGTGGGCAAGATTCCCTTCAGTTGTGCTGTCGGCGGCGTCTGATGCCGCCTGGCCGTACCACGACCTTGCGAGCCTCCGGGGGCTGTCGCAACGGCGTTGCTCGGCCGTGCCGGTAGCGCGGTTCGCGTTGCAGTCGCCCGCGGAGCCGGCGGCGTTGCCGCAGCGGGCGCCGCGAGATGGGCTAGCTGGGGCTGAGCCCGACGGAGCGGCCGCCGTCGATAATGAGGACCTGGCCGGTGATGAACCGGGTCGCCGGGTCGGCGAAGAACGCGACGGCGTGCGCGATGTCCTCGGCTTCGGGGAGCCGTCCGCCGGGGTAGCCGGCGGCGAGCTGGCTGATGCGTTCCTCTCGCTTACCGCAGCAGGCGACGAGGCCCTGGATCGGGGCCGCAGGCTGCGGCAGGCAAGGCTGAGCGACGCGATCAGGACCCTGCTCGACGACGGGGAACGAGAAAGGCTGATCGCCGCAATCGGGCTGCTGGAACGCGTCGTGCTGGGTGATCAGGCCCAGGCGGACGCCGGGGGCGTGGCCGGCAGCGTCGGCACCGCGCCGGCGGTTCATCGCTTACCTGCAAGGAGGTCCCGCGGTACCGATGACGATCGAGCCTGACCCGGCCGGCCATGTCGCCGCGATTGCAGGCGCCCCCCGGGCCGCGGCCGGGCCACCGCTCTGGGCGCAGGCCCGGGCGGGCACCACCGTGCCGCCGAGCGCCCACCGCGCGGAGCTGGGCCAGGCAACCATGACACGGGCTGCTGAGGGGAACAAGCGAGCGGCCATGGCGGGGCGCGGGCCGTGGAAGCGCCTCATGGCGGTCCCGATCCGGCCGGGGCAGGGTTCGGTCCCCGGTTCGTGACCGCGGTGTCGGCCGGCTCGGCGCTGAACCCGGTCAACTCCTCCATCATCGCGGTGGCGCTGGTGTCGATCGGTCACGCATTCGGGGCCTGGCCGGGCACCACCGGGTGGCTGGTTTCGGCGCTGTATCTGGCGACCGCGGTGGGGCAGCCCACGATGGGCAGGCTCGCCGGCCGGCTCGGCGCCCGCCGGGTGTCTGGCGGGGCTGGTCTCGTCGGCGCCGGCGGGCTGTTCGGGTACGCCGCGCCGACGCTGGAGCTTCTGGTGGCGGCGCGGGTGGTGATCGGGCTGGGCACCTCGGCGGCGTCCGCGGGGCTGGGCAGTGCGATCCGTCAGGTTGTGCCGGTCTGCGGAGGTTGCGGGGGTGCGGTGAGGTCGAGGCTGGCGGGGATGGTCTTGACCGCGCTGTCGAAGCCTTCGAGGAGCGCCGTGCGGCCGCCTTGCCCGCCGTGGCGGACCCAGGGGCGGCCGGAGAGGCTGAAGGCGGTGGTGGCGAGTTCGGCCAGGATGTGCAGCCGGAGGTCTTCGGGGTCTAGGTGGAGTTTGCCGGCGAGGCAGGCGATCACCTGGTTTTTGATCCCGGCGCGGTAGTGCTCGACGTATTTGAGCAGGGCGGGCTCGGCCGCTATCAGGCGGCGGGTGGCGAGGAAGCGGTCGTCCCAGCCGGGGTCGAGCCCGGCGGCTGCCGTGGCCAGGGTGTGGTGCAGCTCGCTGAGGATGGCGCCGGACAGCTCGCGGGCGGCGAGCGAGTCCAGGTAGGCCGACCATAGCTCGGCCTCGGCCTCGATCGCCGCGGCCTCCTTGGCCGGGAAGAAGCGGAAGAAGGTGCTCTTGGAGGCTTCGGCCTCGTCGGCTAGTTCTTCCAGCGTGGTCGCGTCGAAGCCGTTCTCGGTGAACATGCGCAGCGCCGCGTCGGCGAGCGCGCGGCGGGTCCGCAGCTTCTTGCGCTCGCGCAGCGGCAGGGAACGGTCGCTGGCCGGGTGGGTGGTCATGCCCGGCATCCTACCCGGTCCGGAACCCGGAAGCTAAATATACTGAGATCTTTTTAAAACTTGACTTCAAACAGAACTGAGTGCCATCATGTCGGAAGACGGCGGCTCCGAGACGCCCAGCACAGGCTGGCGGCCTGCCCGGGGCACCCGCGCACGGCCCAGGTCACGGAGGAGCCATGGAGTACAAGCTCGACATGAGCATGATGTTCGCGATGCACGACGCGCTGCGCCGGGAGCTCGTGCAGGTCGCCCGGATCGCGGGCCAGCCAGACGGCAACCCCGCCAGGCGGCTGCAAGCCACTGTGGGGTGGGAGCTGTTCAAGAAGTTCCTGCTGGTCCACCACCAGTCCGAAGACGACGCCCTGTGGCCGGTCCTGCGTGCCCGCGTGGCCGGGCAGCCCGGCCGGGTGGCACTGGCGGACGCGCTGGAGGCAGAGCATGCCGTAATCGAGCCGCTGCTGACGGCCATCGACGCCGCCGCCGCCGACCCGGCCTACGGGCACCAGCGGTTCGGCGACATCATCGACGAGCTCGTGACGAAGCTGACCGCGCACCTGGCCCACGAGGAGTCCGACGGGCTGGCCCTGATCGACGCCTCGCTGACACCTCGGCAGTGGCAGCACTTCGCCCAGGTCCACACCGAGCGGATCCGCGGCGACGCGCCGATGTACATGCCCTGGCTGCTGCAAGGCGCAAGCCCGCACACCCGTGACGCGATCCTCGGCAAGTTCCCCCCGCCGCTGCTCGCCGCCTTCCGCGAGCAGTGGGGCCCCAGGTACGCGACCTTGAACATCTGGGACGCTGCCGGCGAGCCGGCCTCCTAAGACGCCCGGAATGAACCCAGGGAGAGGCCATGTCACTCTGCGACGCGACAGAAACTGCCCCCCAGCCTGCGCCACACCTGGCCGCTGGCCGCAAACTCGGCCTGGCGCTGCTCGTCATCGCCACCGCGCAGCTCATGCTGGTACTCGACGACACCATCGTCAACGTCGCCCTGCCCAGCATGCAACGGTCGCTGCATCTGGCGACGCCCCACCTGAACTGGGTGATCAGCTTCTACGCGCTCGCGTTCGGCGGCCTGCTGCTCGCCGGCGGCCGCGCCGGCGACCTGTTCGGCCACCGGCGCGTGTTCCGCTTCGGGCTCGCCGTGTTCGCGCTGGCCTCGATGGCCGGCGGATTCGCCCCGGACGGGACGGCGTTGCTCGCCGCCCGCGTCGTGCAAGGATGCGGCGCCGCCATCGCCGCGCCCGGCGCGCTGTCCCTGCTGGCCACCACCTTCCCGGCCGGGCCGGCCAGGACCAGGGCACTCGGCGTCTACGGCGCGATGGGCGGGCTCGGCTCCGTGCTGGGCCTGCTGCTCGGCGGCGCGCTGACCGAATACCTGGACTGGCGCTGGGTGTTGTTCATCAACGCCCCGATCGCGGCCGCAGTCCTGATCGGCACCGGCGTGCTGGTCCCGGGCGACAGCGAGCATGGCGCGCTCGACGTGCCCGGCGCGGTCACCGCGACCCTGGGCATCGGCTCGTTCATCTACGCGCTCACCCGCGGCACCACCAACGGCTGGACCGACGCGGGCACCCTGGCCTCCTTCGCCGCCGGGACCGTGCTGCTGATCGCCTTCCTGCTGATCGAACGGGTCAGCCCTGCGCCGATGGTGCCGCCCGGGGTGGTGCGCGACCGCAACCGTGGCGGCGCGAACACGGTGCTGCTGTTGCTGGGCGCGGGGATGCTCGCCATGTTCTACCTGCTCACGCTGTACATGCAGGTGGTACGGGGATACTCGGCGCTGCACACCGGCCTGGCCTACCTGCCATACGTGGCCGGCGTCGGCGTGGCCTCCGGCGGGCTCGGCCCACGGCTGCTCGGCGCACTGCCCGCCCGGGCCGTCATCGCGGCCGGCATGGCCCTGTGCGCCGGCGGACTGGCCTGGTACGTGGCGGCGCTGACTCCCACCTCGAACTACGTCGCGGCGATGCTGCCGGCCATGCTGGCCGGCGGAATCGGCACCGGGCTGACCTTCGTCGGCTGCACAGTGACCGGAATGCAGGCGGTCCCCCCGCAAGACACTGGAATCGCGGCCGGCCTGCTCAACACCAGCCTGCAGACCGGCAGCGCCCTCGGCCTGGCCGCGCTGGCCGCCATCGCCTCGATAGTGACCAGAAGCCACCTGCCAGGCCACACCCCGGCGGTGGCGCTGACAGACGGCTACATTGCCGGCCTCCTCGCCGGCGCGATCATCTTCGCGGCCGGCGCCCTCGTCGCGGTGCTCACCATCAACGCCCGGATCAGCGCCGCCGAAGCGGCGGCCACTGAGCCGTGACCGCCGATGCTGGGCTCAAGCACAACAAGCAGGAGCCGACGCGCCCGGCAGCGCTGCGCCGGCGGCGCTTCGCCGGTACGCCAGTGCGCCACCGGCCTGGGTGGTATCACTCGTGCGCCCTGACCTTGGGCGCTGTTCAGCAAAGCCGACATAAGGAAGGATTCTGATGAGCGAGTTCACCGTCACCCGCACCCTGAAGGCCCCGCGTGAGAGGGTCTGGCAGGTCCTCACCCAGCCCGGCCACTTCGAAGGCTGGCTGCCCGCCAAGCCGGGGACGGCGGTGCTGGATGTGCGAACCGGAGGGTCCTGGCAGGCGACCGTCATCTCCTCCGAGGGTGACGAGATCGCGCTGACCGGCCGCTACGACGAGGTGTCCGAGCCGGACCGCCTGGTGATGACGGTCCCCGGCGACGTGGTCACTGCGATCACGCTGACTTCCGCCCCGAACGACGCCACCCAGATCGCCTACGCCTTCGACGTTGACGAGTCCATGCATGCCATGGTCACAGAGAGCGTCGACGATGTCCTCGGCCGGGTTTCCGCGGTCCTCGCCGGGATCGCGTAGGAGACGGCCGTGTACGCCGACATCAACGGCCTGAAGATGTTCTACGAGATCCGGGGCACGCCAGACCCCGCCGGGGTCCCGGTGGTGCTGCTGCACGGCGCGATCTCCGCGACCGGAACCTCATTCGGGCCGCTGCCGGACCTGCTGGCACGAACCCGCCAGGTCATCGCCGTGGAACAGCAAGGCCATGGCCGGACCGCCGACACCGGCCGGCCCATGTCGGTCCAGGCGATGGCCGATGACACACTGGCCCTGCTGGCCAGCCTGGGCATCGGCCGGGCCGACCTGTTCGGCTACAGCCTAGGCGCGGGCATCGCGCTGAACATCATCACCAGCCACCCCGCCGTGATCCGCAAGGCGGTGCTCGCATCGGTGACCTACGACAAGACCGGCCTCCACCCGGAAATGTTCAGCGGGCCAGAATCCGGCGATGCGCCCGGACGCGACCTGCAGATTCCCTTCGAGCAGGAATACCGGGCGCTGGCCCCCGACCCGAGTCACTGGCCGACCCTGCTCGCCAAGGTCCAGGCGATGGAGCTGCCCGAGATCACCCCGCAGGCCATCGCCGCGATCGACGTCCCCATCCTGCTGATCATCGGCGACAGCGACATCGTCACACCCGAGCACGCGGTGGCGATGTTCCGGCTGCTCGGAGGAGGAGTGCTCGGCGACCTGGCGCCCATGCCCCCCGCCCAGTTCGCCGTCCTGCCGGGCACCTCGCACATCGGGGTCACCGGCCGCGCCGACATGCTGATGACGATGATCCCGCCGTTCCTGGACGCACCGTGAGCCACTCCTCTGCGCGGCCACAACGCGACAATGGTCCTCATCCGGCTCAACCCATCATCCGGGCCCACCCGGCGGGCGGTCTGCCTACTACCGGCACGTGATCGGCCCTGATTGGCTGCCGGGCAAGCCCGGCGGCGACCCAGGACACCCCGCTGGACCCGGCCCGGCGCCAAGATCGCCAAGCTGCTCGGTCCGCCCCCGACCCAGTCCAGATCGTCCCCGAGCTGCCGGAAGCACTGATAGATCAGGCAAGGCAAGGTGCGTGAGCGGCGAGCGCGCCGGTCCTGAGCCGCGCCGCCCGCAGCGCCGAGCCCTTCAAGACCACCGTCGAGGCGCTGGCCCCCAGTGGGACCAGCGCCAGCGCCCCGGGGCGATCAAGGTACCAGCGGGCTGCACGCTGCTCATCATCGAGGGCGTCGGCGTGGCCCGCCGCGAAAACGCGCATCTCCTCGACGTAGCGATCTGGGTCCAGTCCGACCAGCGGGAAGCCGAGCGCCGCAGCCTGGTCCGGGTCGGGCAGCCAGGCGGGCCGCCAACCGTGCAGCACTACCGCGACTGGATGGCCGAGGAAATGCCCTTCATAGCCGGCCAGCGGCCTGGGAACGTGCCAACCTCATCATCTGCGGCACCCCGCAAATCTCCTTCGACCCCGCCACCGAGCTCGTTATCGCACCCCCGCCGGATCAGACACGGCCATGACCCGGCAACGCCACCGCCCGGACAACGACCACAGGATCTCCAACCACGCGGCCCTGGCCCACCGACCGGTCCTAGCGGCCGGGAGGCCGCACCGGCTAAGTCCACGCCCAGCGCGTCATCAGACCCCGTGAGCGCTTATGGCCAGCGCACCAGCCTGGGCGGGATGATCCCGGCCGCTACTAGCTGAGCGAGGAACTTTTCAAGCGGATCGGTGTGCAGCGACGGGTTGAGGAGGACGACGCTGCCGTCCAGGTTGATCCCGGCGCGGATCCTGTGATCGCCGGCCATCGCCACATCCCTCAGCGCGTCGTTCTCCCCAGGCCACCCGGTCAGCCCGGAAGCCGCGGCTGAGGCCTCCGGTAGCGGCGGCCGATCAGCCAGTAGCCGACCGAGCCGAGGGTGTTGACCGCACTGGAGATCCGCCAGAAGGTTTTACTCCCTCGGACCTGCTGTGCCGGCTGCTGCCGAATGTCTCGCCATGTCCAGGCCGCGGCGAGGGCGTGCCCGGTCAGGACCAGCACCACGACCCTGCTGGACTTGCGTTCCATGGCTGATCATTCCTTCCGTGAGCCGGTGTGCGGATGAACGCCATCACGCTGGACCGCGGCGATGAAGCCGTCCGGATCGACGAGGCTCACGATCAGTTCGGTGACCTTCATCCGGCGGAACAAGGTGCTGAGGCTGCGCTCGGTGTGGCAGGGCGGGTCGATCTCGATCTCTACGAGGCCGTCAGCCGAGCCGTTCGCCAGCCAGCTGCCGCCCTTGGCATGCACGCCGATCGTTCCCCTCGTCTGATGCGAGGACCGGGCGGCCCGGCGGACGGAGGCGCGCGGCACGTCGACCTTGAAGTCGGCCATCCGGAGCCTGAGCTCGCCGACGTCGACCTCGATCCGCCCTCCGGCCGGACCCCCGCCGCGCAGGGTGTCGGCCCAGGTGGAGATCGGACCCATGTCCTTATAGCTGATCGCGAACCATTCCGGTTCCCCGGCCGGATGGCTGCTACTGGCTGCCCGGAACTCCCTGATGACCTCGCGCCGGGCGGCGGCGTAGGACTCGCCGGTCTTCGCCATGCGCCTGCGGGCAGCCGCCTTGATCTTGTCGTGCGCCATCGTTTCCTCGATCCGGTGGCTTCGTCCCGGCGTCCAGCCACCGCAGAGTGATCACGATGGAAGGAAAGAACCCACACGAGGGCTGCGCCGCTCTTGTCCTCAACCGCTACCGCCAGCGCCGGGCCAGGGTAACTCGGAGACAGGCAGGTGTGTTAGCTGCCACGACAAGCATAGCCCCTGAAATGACAGCTGCCAGGTGCCCAGCCGTCGCGCGCCCTGCGATCGTCCTGCCGGCGGCACGATTCCACCGTGCCTCCGCAGCCGAGAGCAGGCAGCGGCAGAACCTGCGGTTACGTGCTGCCCGGCCAGTACTCGCCAGCCACTGGAACCGAGCCAATAATCGGCAGGTTCGCTGACGCTCTGGAACGCCAGTCGCGCTGCGTGACACTCGCTGGTCGCTGTCGCCGTGCGGGATCCGCAGGACCGTTGCGGAGATGAACTACGCGGCCCGGCGGGTCGTCGAGCTGCAGACGCCCTGGAGCGTTGACGAGCAGCGGCAGAGCAAGTAACGATCATGGCCATGGACTCGTTCACGGGCAAGCTCGCGGTCGTGACCGGCGCTGGTTCCGGCATGGGCCGCGAGCTTGTGCGCCAGCTGGCGGCGCAGCGATGCTCGGTCGCGGCCTGCGACCTGAATGCCGACACCGTCGCGGTGACCGCGGCCACAGCGCGGGCCGGCGCCCCGCCCGGCGTCGCAGTCACCGGCCAAGCCTGCGATGTCTCCGACGAGGCGCAGGTCCTGCGGTTCCGCGATGAGCTGCTCGAGCAGCACGCCGCCGATCACGTCGACCTGGTCTTCGCCAACGCGGGTACCGGCGGCGGCGAAAGCTTCATCAGCAGCCCCCGGGAGGTGTGGGAGCGCACGTTCGCCGTGGACTGGTGGGGCGTGTATTACTGCGCCCGCGTGTTCTTGCCGCTGCTGATCGCCAGCGGCGACGGCGTCCTGGTCAACACCAGCAGCGTGAACGGCTTCTGGGCGGCACTGGGCCCGGTTCCGAACTCGGCCTACAGCACGGCCAAGTTCGCCGTGAAGGGCTTCACCGAGGCGCTCATCGTAGACCTGCGCGCCAACGCGCCGCAGGTCCGGGTCGCCCTCGTGATGCCGGGGCACGTGGGCACCGACATCATCGCGAACAGCTTGCGCGCCCGTGGCTTTCCGGCACCGGAGCAGATGAGCGACGAGCAGGTGGAGGAGCTGATCCCCCGCGACGCGCAGGCCAAGCTGATCGAGGCCGGCGTGCTGGCCGAGGGCACGTCACCCGACGAGCTGCGCCAGATGCTCGTGCGGGCGAACGCCGACTTCCGGGACAAGGCGCCGGTCAGCGCGGCGGAGGCGGCGACCATCATCCTGGACGGAGTCAGGTCCGGGGCCTGGCGGATCCTGGTCGGCGAGGATGCCAAGAAGATCGACGCGGCGGTGCGCGCCAAGCCCGAGGCCGCCTACGACGCCGAGATGTTCAGCACGCTAGCCCAGGAGCCGCCGGCAGGAACACCCTGAGCGGTGGCAGTCAGCGGCTGCTCGCGCGGGGACGGCACTCACAGCCTGCGCGCACCAGTCGAGCGTGCGATCGCTCACATCAAGTCATGGCGTATTCTCCACACCGACTACCGAAGGCCGCTCCGAACTTACCTCACGTCGTTCAGGGCTGCCATTGGCCTGTACTTCTTCAAACTCGCTTTGAATAAGCTTCTATGTGGGCTGCGCGGCGACCCGCTGATTGAGGACGACACAGGTTTCGCTCCTCATGGACGACGCACGGGAACATATAAGCGGTCGCCGGTGGGCTCTTGCCCTTCCCCCAATAGCAGCCGAATTGTAATTCGGCCACCCTTTCCAAATTAAATAAATTGTGGTATGGTACGAGAAACGCTTGATAATGTTCGCCGCATGAGTGGCGATGGCACGCGGGCCAGGTCCGTGGCATATAGCGACCAGGGGACTCGGCTCCCCGGCGTACTTCACTGGAACGAGGAACGCCGGGGCAAGCGCCCCGGGATCTTGCTAATCCACGGCGGCGCCGGGCTCGATGAGCACGCACGCGAACAGGCACGCCGGTATGCCCGGCTCGGGTATGCCGTGTTCGCTTGCGACATGTTCGGCGATGGCGTGGCAGGCGACAGGGAAAGGGTGATCGCATGCATCACCGCCCTGCGCGATGATCCGGCGCTGCTGGCCCGGAGGGGCCAGGCCGGGTTGTCGGCGCTTGCCCGCTGCCCGCAGGCGGGCGGGCCGTTCGCCGCCATCGGCTACTGCTTCGGCGGGATGGCCGTGCTGGCCCTGGCACGGTCGGGCACCGAACTGGCGGCCGCCGTGAGCATCCACGGCAGCCTGGCGACCAGCGCTCCGGCCCAGCCAGGTGCGGTCAAGGCCAGGGTGCTGGTCTGTCATGGGTCCATGGACCCGCACGTTCCCATGGACCACGTCGCCGCATTCGCGGACGAGATGGACCGGGCCGGGGCCCGCTGGCAGCTGATCATGTACGGGGGCGCCCAGCATGGCTTCACGCACAAGCAGGCGGTGCCCAGCGTGACGCCAGGGGTCGCCTACGACCCGGATGCCGATCAGGGTTCCTTCACGGCAACCCGCCAGCTCCTGGCCGAGGTACTCGCAGGCAGTGCAGATCTTGGTTGATCGCTTCAGCTACCAGGGACTTCGACACACCCAAGCCGACACGCCTCACCTGATCAGATCGGCCGACCTGATCGATCAGGGCCGCTGCCTGGTGTGTGTCCCCGCGTCGAACGCCTTGGAGTCACGAAGCCAGCCGTCAGGCTGCTCCAGGCAGCTCCGCGTCAAAGACAAACGTCGTCGTCTACCACTAGAGTAAGTTGTGGGGATATAAGGTCGATTGTCCCTCGGACACAAATGATCATGCTCTGACCTGCGACTATGCCATAGGGCAGGATATACGCGGTGCGTATCCGCAGGTCAGGGGCGTGATGTTTGCTGGAAGCCCGCGATCAGCAGGCCAGGGAAGAGCCGGGTGCCGACGCGGGGCGCGCGCGCGAATGACTGTGCCTCATCCCTGCGCGCGCTGGTAACGCGCCTCAGGCTGCCGTCACGTAACCTGCCTGTAACCTGAACCCGACACGAGGCAGGCACTGCCGTTACCCCACTTGACCGATTCAATCGCAACACCCACACGCCCGCTCATAGCCGCATACAGCGCGTCAGGCAGGATCTTGCCACCGCGGCCGGGCCGTTCGCCCGCATCATCAACGGGCGCTTG
>WNGD01006633.1_pt1 | contig 11035 bp, 10 predicted proteins | sample 5400671 | NCBI WGS metagenome assembly WNGD01 (sample SAMN13153369, study PRJNA577476) | soil metagenome | isolation source: 40 cm soil or saprolite under grassland replicate 2 | place: USA:California | collected 2016-06-15
CGAGCATCTCCGGCCTGGCGCCGGGGTAGTCCGCGGAGTCGGGCGCCTGCTCGGCGACGGTGACATGCCCGGTCTTGCGCACGAACCGGCCGAATTCCCGGTTGGTGACCGGGCAGGGATCGATCCAGAATCCGCCGACAGTGACCGGGTGGGCCGGGGCTTCCTCGGTGTAGTGACGATCCGAGCCCATGGTGAAGGTCGCGCCAGGTATCCACACCATGCCGTCGGCCGGCGGCATGGTGGGCGCCGCTGGGTCCGGTGCCCGGTCACTTACTGACACTGCATGCTCCTGCGACGCCCTCAGCCACGCCGTATACCTCCATACTTGTTGGGTTACCGGGCAGCAGTACATAAATGCTGGCTGGCATGGGCTGCCGTGCGCATCACCCCGGCTGGGTGGTGCCGTGGCCTGCGTGATCTGCCGCTGGAACCCATCGTCGCGTTCCGGCCCGGCAGGAGGCAAACAACGGCTTCGCTGCCGGTGTGAGGCGTTCATTGAGCCCAGCGCCGCGGATGGGTAGGTTGCCGGAGGACAAAGGACGGCATCAACCACATGAGCAGTCACGACTATGACGTGATCGTCGTCGGCGGTGGCTCGCCGGGTGAGCACTGTGTCGGTGAGCTGGCCGACGGCGGCCTGCGGGTTGCCCTGGTCGAGCGGGAGCTGGTCGGGGGCGAGTGCTCCTACTGGGCATGTATCCCGTCCAAGACGCTGCTTCGTCCCGGTGAGGCGGTACAGGGCGCGCGGGAGGCGGCGGCCAGCGCGCACATCAACGTCCATGCGGCGCTGGCCTGGCGTGACTTCATGGTCTCGGATTACTCCGACGCCGGGCAGGAGCGGTGGCTGGCGGGCAAGGGCATCCACCTGCTGCGCGGCACCGGCAAGCCGAGGGGCCAAACGATGGCATGACGCGTCATCCAGCCGTTCCTGCCTGCGATGTCCGGTCGCGGCTATAAGCACGTCAGGCGCGTCCCGCCGGCCTGTGTGGGCCGGCGGGACGGTGGGTCGCGTGCTGGTCAGCTCTGCCCAGGGTTCATTGGCCGACTGGGTGAACGCGGTGATCAGGAAGCTCACCCGCCCGTCACCCCGCTACTGATGAGCGGCCACGGGGAGGGCGCGCTGGGCCGTGCGGCGGGCGGCGACGCGGCGTGCCCTGACGGCCAGGGTGCCGGTGCGGGCCAGCAGCATCGCGACAGATAGGAAGATCAGGCCGTCGGTGAGAGCACCCACGGTGACCTGGTTGGTCATCATCCAGTGGCCGAGTTGCGCGCCGAAGACGTGGGTCGAGCCGTAGGCGAAGTAGATGCGGCCACCGACGACGGCGATCCAGATCAGCGCGTACGGGATACCCGCCCAGGAGGTGGTCTTGCCGGTCTGGTCGTCGTAGAAAACGCGCATAAGCGTGGCGGCGAGCACGCCCAGGGCCAGGCCCGCCGCTGCGGCGCCGATTTCGAGCACCAGGCCGTCACCGGAGCCAGCGGCGCCCTTGAAGAAGAACGGGATGATGACGGCGGCTGCGATGAACGGGCGGAGCAGCCGCAACACGGTGACCTTGCGGTAGCCGAGATCGGAGATCAGCACCACCGCGAGGATGACGAGGTTGGGGATCAAGACGCTGGCGTCCACGGGAACTCCTTGTGAGCATGTCGCTGTCGTGTCGTTGCTTCAGCCACGTTAGGTAGCGGGCCCCCGCCAGCGCGCCGGCCTGCGGCTTGATACCGGGTCCAGGCCGGGTGCAGGCCGGGACGGGGACGGGGTGGAGGCCGGGTGGAGACGGCCGGGTCAACCCGGCGTCAACCCGGACGCCGGCGCCGTCTGGCGGGCCGGACGGATACGTTGAACGCGTGCTTCGCTCACTCGCCGTGCGCTCGGATCCCGCGGCCGCCACCAGCGCAGCGGCCGTGCCCCCGCTGCTGCTGGCTGTCCGGATCCTCGTCCTGGTGGTGGTGCTGGTCACTGTTCCGCTCGCTGAGCCGCACCTGGGAGCGGGCGCAAGCGGCACGGGGGTCGCCGTCGCACTCGGTGTAACGGCCATCAGCTATGTCATCTGGCTGCTCGCTGGCCGCCGGGAGCACCTGACGGTGGCGGCCCTGGCCGTGCTGGGGGTGGCCGGCGGCGTCCTGGCGGGGCTGTCCCCGCTGAGCACGGCCATCGCGATCGGCTGTGTGGCCACCACCGCCGCGGGCGTCCGGCTCAGTACCGAGGCGTCGCTGGCCATTACCGCGGGAACCGTGGCCGCGTTTCTGGCCGCGGGGCTGGCGACCGGAGCGCCCGCCGAGACGCTGCTCGGCTATCCGCTGACGTACATCGGCTTCTGGGCGCTGGGACTGTCGCGCCACGCCTACCTGCTCCGCGCCGAACAGGCCGAGCGGATGCTCGCGGAGGCCCGCCGGGCCCGCGACGCCGAGACCCAGGCCGCCGCCCTTGCCGAACGGGCCAGGATGGCCCGGGAGATTCACGACGTGCTCGCCCACTCGCTCGCGGCGGTGTCGGTGAACCTGCAAGCCGCGGAGGGATTGCTGGCTGCACTGCCCGCCGGAAGTCCCGAGCTCGCCAAGGCGATCGAATGCATCGACCGCGCCGAGGTCTTCACCAGGGACGGCCTGGCGGAAGCCCGGCGCGCGATCCTGGCGCTGCGGGATGACGCGCCCCCGCTGCCCGACCAGCTGTCGGCGCTGGCCGAGGAGTACCGCGCCGATGGTGACGCGCCGGTGGACTTCCAGGTGGCTGGCTCACCGCGACCTGTTGCTGGGCAGGCGGGACTGGCCGCCTACCGGACCGCGCAGGAGACGCTGACCAACGCGCGTAAACACGCGCCGGGGCGGCCGGTCAGGCTCTGCCTGCAGTTCTCGGAAACAGAGATTGCCGTGCGGGTCACCAACCCGCTGCCGGAGGCGCGCCCCGGCGGGCCACTCGCTGCCACCGGCAGCGGGCACGGGCTCACCGGCCTGCGGGAACGCGCGGCACTGGCGGGAGGCACGCTGACGGCAGGACCGGCCGATGGAGAGTGGCAAGTATGCCTGCGCATCCCGGCATGAGCCCGGAGGGCCCCGGCGAGCCGGTGAGCGTGATCGTCGCCGACGACCAGACCGCCGTGCGCGAGGGCCTGGTGCTGCTGCTCGGCACGCTGCCCGGCATCGCCGTGGCGGGCCAGGCAGCGGACGGCGGCGCCGCGGTCGACCTGGTCGCAGCGGTGCATCCCCAGGTCGTGCTCATGGACCTGAACATGCCCGGCTGCGACGGCGTGAGCGCGACCCGGCGCATCACCGCCGACCACCCCGGCACGCGGGTCGTCGTCCTCACCACCTACGCCGACGACGAATCGATCATCAGCGCGCTCCAGGCCGGGGCGCTTGGCTACCTCACCAAGGACGCGACCAGAGCGGAGATCGGCCGTGCGGTGCTTACCGCCGCGGCCGGCCAGGCCGTCCTTGATCCCGGGGTGCAGCAGCGGCTGCTGTCGGCCGCCGCCCGCGCGCAAGACACCTCCGGCCCGCCTGGTATGCCTTCTGACAATGGGGAACTCACCCCGCGCGAAGCCGAGGTACTTCGGCTGATCGCGGATGGCCGGTCCAACCGGGAGATCGCTCGCACACTGTTCGTCAGCGAGGCGACGGTCAAGACTCATGTCAACTGGATCTTCGCCAAAACCGGCTCACGAGACCGCGCCCAGGCAATCCGTTATGCCTACACTCACGGCTACGCCCAACCGGCGCCACCGCCCTGAACTGCGACAGCCGGTCCCGGGCGAGTCACGATTGCAGAGAGTCCGGCCAACCGCCGGGTGAGAGCCCGTGGGATCGCCACGGCCGGCGGCGCCCAGCCCGTGGCCGGGCCAGCTCCCGGCGGCGGCTGGTGAGGAGCGCGGTGGCGGCCAGGCCGGATGCGATTGTGGCTGCCGCCGAGACAAGCAGGGTGTGCTGGGCGCCGAGCCATGCGGTGAGCGGCCCGCCGAGCGCGGTGCCGAGCGGGGCCACGAGCACGGTCAGCGCGCCGCGCGCGGCCAGGACCTGGGTGAGCAGTTCCGGGGGGCTTTCCCGCTGGAACAAGGTGGCTGACAGGGCGGGGTAGGGCGCATAGAGCAGGCCGCCGGCGGCGAAGCAGGCCAGGGCAGGAACGGGCAGCCGGAGCAGGCCCAGCGGGGTGAGCGCAGCGCCCCAGCCGATGACCGCCGCCACCAGGACCGGCCACACCGGAATGCGGCGGGTCAGTCCGGCGATGATGCTGCCGGCGGTCGCGCCGATCCCGAACACGGTCCAGAACAGGCCGAGCAGCGCGGCGCTGCCGCGCAGCGGCCCGGTCACGTACAGCGGCAGCGCTACCTCGACCGGCCCGTACAGGAAGAAGTAGACCACGGTCAGGGCGAGCAGCCCGGCCAGCGGCCTGCTGCGGGTGATCGCCGCGAACCCCCGTGCCCGGTCCGGCTCGCCGGCATCCGCTGACCCTGCGGTCGCTGGGTGACCCCTGACCGTGGCCGCCGCCACGGCGAGGATGGCGAAGGAGGCGGCGTCGGCGGCGATCGGCAGCGCCGGCCCTGCGGCCGCCACCGCCAGGCCCGCCAGCAGCGGGCCGATGACGAACGCGGCCATCCCGAAACCCGACAGCAGCACGTTCCCGGCGGTGCGGGACTGCGGCGGCAGGTGCTCGGCGACCAGCGTGTACTGGCCGGACAGGCCCCAGGCATGCAGCAGCGAGGACGCGGCCAGCAATGCCACATACGACCCGGCCCGCAAGGCGCCGAACGCGTACAGCAGCGGGATCACGCTCAGCGTCACCGCGCGCAGCGCCGCGTCGGCGGCGACCAGGTGCCTGCCGGCCAGCGCCCGCAGCGGCCTGGCCAGCAGCACCGCCCCGGCCGCGCCCGGCAGCGTGTAGGCGGCGACCGCCACGCCCACCACCAGCCCTCGGTCGGCGGGCGGCGCGATCCGGATCGCCAGCCACGCCACGCCCACCGCGCTCATCCCGTCGCCGACCGCCGACACCGCGAACGCGGGCAGCAGGCGGCGCAGCACCGGACTGGCGATGACCGGGGAGACGGCCACGCGAAACTCCGTGGCTAGCATGACTTTCCCTTCGTGGCGGGGGTGGCTGATGAGGACATCGGGCTGGCGTTGCCGCCGGGCTTTGCCCGCTGCGCGTGGGCGGACCGGCTCAGCCCCAGGCGCCCGCGACCTGGCGGGTGGTGGCGTTGAGCCGGTTGAACAGGTTGGTCACCGCGATCATGAGGACGATCGCGGCCATGCCCTTCTCGTCGTAGTGGGCGGCGGCAGCGTCCCACACCTGGTCGGGCACCGGGTCCGGCCGGTCGGCCAGCCGGGTGGCGGCCTCGGCCAGCGCCAGCGCGGCCCGCTCGGCGTCGCTGAAATAGGGCGCTTCCCGCCAGGCCGCGACCGTGGCCAGGCGCTCCTCGGTCTCCCCCGCCTTGCGGGCGGACCGGGCGCCGGAGTCCACGCAGGCGCTGCACCCATTGATCTGGCTGGCCCGCAGGTGCACCAGCTCCAGCGTGGCCGGGTCCACGCCACCGGCGTACACCGCCTTGAACAGCGCCTGGAACGGCTCCATCGCGCCCAGGACCATCGCCGGGTTGGTCATCCGTGCTTCCATCTCTTCTTCTCCCTTCGCGATCTACTCCTAAATTAGGAGTTAAAGTTTTGCTTGTCAACCCATCGGTGCTACGCTAGGAGCGTGAACAGGAGTTATGGCGACCAGTGCGGGGTCGCCCGCAGCCTCGACGTCATCGGCGAGCGGTGGGCGCTGCTGATCGTCCGCGAACTGCTGCTGGGGCCTAAGCGCTTCAACGACCTGCTGGCCGGCCTGGCCGGGGCCAGCCCGAACGTGATCAGCCAGCGGCTGCGCGAGCTGACCGCCAGCGGCGTCATCCGCCACCGTGACCTGGGCCCGCCTGCCCGGGTACGCGTCTACGAGCTGACCGACTGGGGGCGCGGGCTCGAGCCCGTCGTCTTGCACCTCGGCCAGTGGGGAACCCGCGCCCCGCTCCCCGAGGGCGCCCGGTGGGGCCTGGACTCCCTCCTGCTCGCGCTCCAGGCGACCGCCGATCCGGCGGTCGTAAACGGCCGGTACGAACTGCGGGTCGGCCCCGAAGTCTTCACCGTGGACGGCACCTCCGGCTCGGTCCGGGTGCGCCGCGGAACCGCCGACAGGCCCGACGCGGCCCTCACCACCGACGCTGACACGCTCCACGCCGTGGCCCTCGGCAAGCGTCCCATCGCCAACACGGTCGAGTCCGGCGACCTGCGCCTCGACGGCGATCCGCAGGCCATCAGCGGCCTCACCGGCCTGCTACAGGCGCTGACCAGCGCGCCAGGCTGATCAAACCTCTTGACATTCGGATCATCCGGGAAGGCACTTCCTGCCGGGTCATCCACAGGTTCTGATCATGGCTCACCGCTGAAGCAGCGGCGCTTCAGCGGCCAGCGCTCAGATTGACCGGTGGCCTCCGGGGGCATGTTTCGTGATTCAACGCGCAGAGCCACGGGGCGGGCGGCACATGGCCGGCGCAGGCCGGCGCACCGGGAGGTCGGGAGTGGGGGTCACCGCGGTCGGCTGGGCTCTGACGATCGGTGTGATCGCGGTGCTGTTCGCCGTCGACCTGCTTGTGGCCACGCTGCGCCCGCACGCGGTCGGCTACCGGGAGGCCGCCGCGTGGTCGGCGCTGTACATCGCGGTCGCGGTGGTATTCGGCCTTGTCTTCGCCAGCCTGGTGGGGTGGGGCTCTGGTGCCGAGTACTTCGCCGGCTATCTCGTGGAGAAGAGCCTGTCCGTCGACAACCTGTTCGTCTTCGTGATCATCATGGGGACGTTTGCGGTGCCTCCCGAGCACCAGCAGCGGGTGCTCACCTTCGGAATCATCGCCGCCCTGGCCCTGCGAGCGGTATTTATCGCGCTGGGGGCGGCCCTGCTGTCGCTGCTGTCCTTCATGTTCCTGATCTTCGGGCTGCTGCTCCTGTGGACTGCCGTGCGACTGTACCGTCACCGTGACGAGGACCCCGACATCAGCAATAACGCGCTGGTCCGTTCGTCCCGCAAGATACTGCCGGTCAGCGATACCTACGTCGGTGGCCGGCTGATCGCCCGCGTGGGCGGGCGGCGGGTGGTCACGCCGCTGTTCATCGTGTTCATCGCCATCGGCGGCACGGACATCCTGTTCGCGCTGGATTCGATCCCGGCCGTCTTCGGCGTCACCGACCAGCCCTACATCGTCTTCGTCGCCAACGCGTTCGCCCTGCTGGGCCTGCGGGCGCTGTTCTTCCTGGTGACCGGCCTGCTCGACCGGCTGGTGTACCTGTCGAGCGGCCTGGCGCTGATCCTGGCATTCATCGGCGTGAAGCTGATCCTGCACTGGGCGCACGGGCTCGACTCCCGGGTACCGGAGATCACGACGGGGCTGTCGCTGGCCGTCATAGGAGTGGTGCTGGCCGTCACGACGGTGGCCAGCCTGATCAAGTCCCGGCGCGATCCCACAGCCCGGGCACACGCTGGAGCGGTCATCGGTGCCCCACCCCGGACCGCCTCCGATAAACGCCGCCCTTCTGGCGGCTGACCATACCGGCGTGGTCAGCTAGATGCCCAACGACAGCGGAGGACTTGTGTGGCCCTGGTTGCGATTTCTCACTGGCGCGGCTGCCGTGCCGGCGTATCTGTGATCCTTTTACGGATAGGGAGGGTGGAAGATGCCGATAGAGGATCAACGATCGCCCGCTGCCGGTACGGACCACGAGGGCCGCCCGGCATCGGGGTCCGAGCCGTCCTCGCCGGACGTCTTTGTGCCCTGGAGCCGGTCCTTTCTGCGTCACGCCGCGCTGTGGCTGCTGGCCGCCATCGTCGGGGGGCTGGTCCTGGCCGGGATCGCGGACTCGATCGTGCATCGGCTTGCCGGGTTTCTCCAGATCATCGTGATCTCGCTGTTTCTGTCCTTTGCGATCGAGCCCGCGGTCGATTACCTGGCGAAGCGGGGGTGGCGCCGCGGCGCCGCCACCGGGCTGGTGTTCGTCGCCGTGTTCGTGGCGATCGCGGGGCTGATAGCCCTGCTGATCCCGGCGGTTGTGTCGGGCACGCGGCAGCTGATCACCTCGCTGCCGGATCTGGTGAACAACCTGGCGCGGTATCTCAGGCCGCTCGGAATCCAGCTGGACCAGGCCCACATTGAAGACCAGGTGCGAAAGTACGGGAGCCAGCTGCTCGCCGGCGCGGGCAGCCTGCTCGGCGGTGTGGTACAGGTCGCCACCGGGATCGTCGGCGGCGTCTTCCAGGCGCTGACGATCGCCTTGTTCACCTTCTACATGGTCGCGCAGGGGCCGCAACTGCGGCGGACGGTCTGCTCGCGGTTCCGTCCCGACCGGCAGCGGCGGATCCTGTTCATCTGGGAGCAGGCGATCGACCAGACCGGCGGCTATTTCTACTCCCGGCTGCTGCTGGCGGTGATCAACGGTGTCCTGATGTACGCGGTGCTGCGCTGGCGGGGCGTGCCGTTCGCGGCGCCGCTCGCCATCTTCGAGGGGATCGTCGCCGAGTTCATCCCGATCGTCGGCACCTACATCGGCGGGGCCATACCGGTGCTGGTGGCGCTGCTGTACGAGCCGGTCGACGCGCTGATCGTGCTCATCTGGATCGTGGTGTACCAGCAGATCGAGAACTACCTCCTGAGCCCACGGCTGACCGCGAGGACGATGTCCCTTCCCGCGCCGGTTGCCTTCGCGGCCGCGCTCATCGGCGGCGCGCTCGGCGGGATCCTGTTCGCCTTCCTCGCCCTGCCGGCGGCCGGTGTGATCTTGGCGGCGTTCAGGACATACGGCCGGTACTACGAGGTCGTCGAGGATAACGCCACGGTCGCCGCCCTGGCGCCCGACAAGACCGCCAAGAGCCACGGTCCCAGGTCGGGGTGGTTTCGCCGGCGAAAGCAGGACCCTGCCAAGCCCTCGGACGGGCCCCCGCCCAGTGACCGGTAAGGGGAACCGCGACGCCCCTGTCCTGGGTGCCTGCCTGGTGATCAGCGCCGTGATAGGCCTGAGCTGACTTGCCGGTTCCGGCCGCGGCAACTCCTGCGGCCGGTTCCGGAGCCTTCCCGGCGACGGCTGGAGGTCAACGTGCCGGACTTCGCTAAAGACAATGCCGCGGCCAGCGCCGAGTCCCGGTGGTGGCATCGTCTCGCGCGCTCCTTCGTTTCGGCGGACAGCTACGGGCTGGTGCTGCTGCTCGTCGTGGCCACCTACGTGGTGTCGGTTTCGGTGACCGAGACGCGGGCGGCCTCGATCGTGCTCACCGTGCAGCTGGCAACGGTCTGGCTCACCCTGCGGACCTCACACGCGCGGCGCGGGGTGCGGATCGTCGCCGACACCGTGCTCGGCCTGGCCGCCGTGGCCGCGGTCGCGAGTTTCTTCGTCCACCAGCCCGGAAACGAGCTGGGCGGGATCTTCACCATCTGCTGCCTGCTGTATCTGATCGCGCCGTTTTCCATCGTGCGCCACCTGATCCTGCGGGCCCAGATCGACACCGAGACCCTGCTCGGCGCCATCGCCGCCTACCTGCTGATCGGCATGTTCTTCGCCTTCGCCTACAAGGCCGCCGGCGAGTTCGGTTCCGTGCCGTTCTTCGGCGCCGCCGGGCACGGCACGCTCACCCAGGACCTGTTCTTCAGCTTCGTCACGATGACCACCGTCGGGTACGGGAACCTGGTGCCGGCCGCCAACCCCGGGCAGACCTTCGCCGTGCTCGAAGCGGTGACCGGCCAGCTGTTCCTCGTCGTGGCCGTCGGGAAGATCATCAGCGGCCTGCGCCCCCGGCGCGGCGAGCGATCCGGCTCCTGACCATGGCAGGGGGTCTCCGGCGCATCCACCCCCGAGCCCGAACCGGCCAGGCAGAACGATCCGGCCCGCTTTGGCGCGGCCAGCCGAAGGGCCCTACCGTGGGGTTGCCACGAACGTCGGGCCGACCGCCCAGCCTGCCGGGTCTCGGCCTGACCCGGGAGGTGTCCGATGACCACGATGGCGCACCCCCATCCGGCACGAGTCAGGGTCTGGCTTGGCTGGGCGCTCGCGGTGGCCACGATTGTTCTCTGCGGTGCAGGATCCCACTTCGGTGACGCCGCCCACGCCTTCCTCCCGCCACTGCCTCGTGCCGCCCAGCAGGACTTTCGGCTGACCCCGATCTTCGCGATGGCCTTTGCCGTCGTCGGCGCATTGATCGTCTGGCGCCGGCCGAGAAACCGGATCGGGTGGGTATGCTGCGGGATCGGCATCCTGTGGGGGCTCGAAGAATTCGTCCTGGGCTTCTCCAGCTACGTCGCCTACGCCCCACACCCAGCTATTCCCGACGCAAATCTTTGGCACTGGCTAGTTGGCTGGATATGGATCCCGCCGGTGATCCTCACGTTCTTTTTCCTGCCCTTCCTCTTCCCCAATGGTGAGCCTGTCTCGCCACGCTGGTGGTCGCTCGCCTGGGTTGCGCTCGCAGGCGCGGTTATCGGCATTGCCGGCCAGATGACCGGCATAACGGCGCTCAGCCTCCCCGGCCAGCTCATTGACGTCATCTGCGCCGTGCTGGCCCCGATAACCCTGGTGATCCGTTATCGCAGAGCGCCGTTTGAGGAACGCCAGCAGATCAAGTGGTTCGCCGGCGCGGCGCTCGTGCTTGCCGGGCTGACGGTAGTCGCCGTCGTCGTGAGTTTCACGGTTTACCACAACGGAGACGTCGTTTTTAACCCGGTGGGCGGCACCATGCTGCCGCTCGGCCTCACAGGGGTGGCCGCCGCGATCGGCATCGCGGTCCTCCGTTACCACCTCTATGACATCGGCGTCTTCCTGCGGCGCGCCCTGGTATACGCGGCGCTGGTAGCGCTGATCGGTGCGATTTACCTGGTGCTGGTCGTATCCGTCGGTACCAGTATCGATGCCCCCACGACCGACCGCGCCATCCCCTTCGTCGTGGCAGCGGTTGTCGCCCTCATCTTTCAGCCGGTGCGCACCCGCCTGCAGCGGCTGGCGAACCGGTTGGCTTACGGCAGGCGCGCCAGCCCCT
>WNGD01008021.1_pt1 | contig 11035 bp, 9 predicted proteins | sample 5400671 | NCBI WGS metagenome assembly WNGD01 (sample SAMN13153369, study PRJNA577476) | soil metagenome | isolation source: 40 cm soil or saprolite under grassland replicate 2 | place: USA:California | collected 2016-06-15
CTGGCCCTCACGACCGACATCATCGTGGGCTTCCCCGGCGAGACGGAAGTCGACTTCGCCGAGACGCTGTCGCTGGTCGAGGCCGTGGACTTCGACGACGCGTTCACCTTCAAGTACTCGGTGCGCGAAGGGACGCCCGCCGTCCGCATCAAGGACCACATTGCCGAGGAGCTCAAGGCGGAGCGGCTCGAGCGGCTCATCGCCGTGGTGCGGCGCGTCGCGCGGGCACGCAGCATGGCGCTGGTCGGCACCGCGCAGGAAGTGCTCGTCGAAGGGCCCGCCCGGCGCGGCGACCTGCTGCAGGGGAGGACCCGCACCAACAAGGTGGCGCTGTTCGAGGGTCCGGCCGCCTGGATCGGCACCTACCGCCGCGTGCGCCTCACGGGCACGAGCGGCACCACGTTCACCGCATGGCCGCTGGAGCGGGAGCCGGCCCACATGGGGTAACGAACGTCACCTGGGAAGGCGTGCAGCGCGAATACGAGCGGCTGCGCGTGCAGTTCACCAAGTTCTGTGGCTGCGACATCTGCCGCGGCGACGTGTTGGTCTACACCCTGAACCGCCTGTCCCCGCATTACGTCTCGACCCGCGAGGGCGAGGTCATCACCGCGATCAATCTCGACACCGACCAGGAGAAGGCGAAGCTCGACGTGGTGCTGCTCGAGGGCTTCCGCAAGGTCGCCGCGGCGCCCCGCTGCGGCACCAAGCCCGTCACGCTCTAAGTCCGTTCTGACGGCGGCGCCGTGCAGCCGCCGATTCTCTGGATCACCATCGCGTTTGGTACCGGTCTCGCCGTCGGCGTCCGGCTCATCGGGGACGTGGGGACGTGGGCGGTGGGCGTGCCGGTCGTACTCGGCGCCCTGGTGCTCTCCCGACGTGCGCCCGTGGCCGCCGCGATGGGGATCGCGACGGCGGCCGGGTTGGTCTGGGGGCAGGTCGCCGTACAGGAGCGCGCCTCTAGCTGCGCGGGGAGCGGGGAGCGGGGAGCGCTCCGATCAGTGGTCGTCCGCCTGCTCGATCCCACGCCAGCGGGCGGCGGCGTCGTGGACGCGGATGCGATCGGCGGCCCGTGCCGGGGCGCCGTGCGGCTGCGTTGGCCCGACGGCCCCGAGGCGCACGGCGGCTCGACGTGGATCGTCGCCGGGCGGTGGCTCGGTTCGGCCCGGTTGGGGATTCTCGCGCTGCGCCGGGTGCGGCTGCTCGACGCCGAGCGGCGGGGCCGGGGCGCCCTGCGCGATCGGCTCTCGGCGCGCGTCGCCGCGCTGTTCGGTGCTCGCGCGCCGCTCGTCGAGGCGCTCGTCACGGGGCGGCGTGCCGAGCTCGATGCCGCCGTCCGCGAGCGCTATGTCGCGTCGGGGCTCGCCCACCTCTTGTCCATTAGCGGATTCCACGTCGGTTTTTTCGCCGCCTGGATCGGATTGCTGCTCAGGCTGCTGCAGCTGCCACGGTCGCGGCGGCTCGTGGTCGGCACGCTGGTGGTCTTCGCCTACGTGTGGCTGCTCGGCTTTCCCGCGCCGGCGACGCGCGCCGGGGCGATGCTGGCGGTGGACGCCGCGGCCCGGCTGCGTCAACGGGCCGTCACCCCCCGGGGGACGATCGCGCTCGCGGTGCTCTTCGTTCTCGCCATCGACCCGTGGGCGGTGACCTCCGTCGGCGCGTGGTTGTCGGTTGCGTCGATCAGCGCGGTCGTCTGGGCCGCCCGGGTGACGGTTGATCGTCGCCCACTCGCGCGCCTGCTCGCGCCCTCGATCGCCGCCACGCTCGTCACGGCCCCGATCACCGCGTTCGCCTTCGGCACCGTCGCGCCGGTCGGCGTGCTGGCCAACCTGGTCGCGATCCCGCTCGCGGGCGTAGCCGTCCCCGGCCTCATGATCGCGCTCGGGTTGTCCTGGCTCGTGCCGCCGCTCGCCCACCTCGTCGCGGGCGGAGCCGGTCTGGGTCTCGCGCTGGTGGACCTGACCGCGCGAGGCGCGGCGGCGGTCCCTGGCGGGCACATGGTGATGGTGGCCGGAGTCCGGGCGGCGGGCGTATGGACGCTGGTGCTCGTCGTGGCCTGGTGGCTGTGGCTGGGCCGAGGCCGGCGCTGGGTGCTCGCCGCGCGGGCGGCATTTCTGGCGACGCTGCTGGTCTGGGCATCGCTTGCCGGCGCCGCCTCTCTCGACGATTGCCGTTGCGTTCAGATACATTTCCTCGACGTGGGGCAGGGTGATGCGGCCCTGCTACGCACCACCGCGGGTCGCTGGATCCTGATCGACGGCGGCCCCCGGACGCCCGTGCGCGATGCCGGCCGCAGCGTGGTGGTGCCGTTTTTGCGACGCCACGGCGCGGCGGGACTCGCCCTCGTCGTGGCGACGCACGGCGACGCGGATCACCTGGGCGGGCTCCCCGCCGTGATCGGAGCGTTTCCTCCGCGCCTGGTGCTCGAGCCGGGCGAGCCGCTGGGCCGGCCGCTGTACCTCGAGTTCCTGGCGGCGGTGGAGGCCTCGGGAGCGGCGTGGCACGCGGCGCGGGCCGGCGATCGCTTCGTCGTGGACGGCCTGCGGCTCGAGGTCGTGAGTCCCGACTCGGCGTGGCTCGCCGAGCCGGTCGAAGTGAACGAGCACGGCGTCGTCGTGGTGGTGAGCTACGGCCGGACGCGCGTGCTGTTCCAGGCGGACGCGGGGCTGCCGGTCGAATGGCGGCTGCGGGGCCAGGTGGGCCCGGTCGCCTTGCTCAAGGTCGGGCATCACGGCTCGCGCTCGGCGACGGGCGACGCTTGGCTCGACGAGCTCAGGCCGGGCGACGCGGTGATCAGCGTCGGCGCGCGCAACACCTACGGGCATCCCGCTCCCGAGGTCGTGGCGCGGCTCCGGGCTCACGGCATCCGGATCTGGCGTACCGACGAGGCGGGCGACATCACCTTCGAGGTGGACACGCTGCGTGGACTCACTCACGTCCGTCGTCACGATTGAGCGCTTCATCATGGAGCAGGAGCGGCTCCACCCGGAAGCCACGGGCGAGCTCTCCAACCTGCTCTACGATCTCTGCCTCGCGGCCAAGATCATCTCGCGGCAGGTGCGCCGCGCGGGACTCACCGACATCTTGGGCGGCAGCGGCACGCTGAACGTCTCGGGCGACCTGCAGCAGAAGCTGGACATGTTCGCCAACGAGACGGTGCGCAACGCCGTCCAGCACACCGGGCGCGTGTGCATCACCGCCTCCGAGGAAGACGAGGCGCCGCTCGTCTGCCCCCGGGAGGAGCAGGGCAAGTACGTGCTGCTCTACGACCCGCTCGACGGCTCGACGAACATCGACGTCAACGTCTCGATCGGCACGATCTTTTCGATCCACCGCCGCGTCACCGGCCAAAAGGAGGGCGCGTCCGACCGCGACTGCCTGCAGCCGGGGTATCGGCAGACCGCGGCCGGCTACATCCTCTACGGCTCGAGCACGATGCTGGTCTACACCACCGGGCAGGGCGTGCACGGCTTCACGCTCGACCCCACCATCGGTGAGTTCCTGCTCTCGCATCCCAGCATCCGCACGCCCGCCGTCGGCCGCTACTACAGCGTGAACGAGAGCAACTGGAACCGCTGGTCGCCCGCCGTGCAGCGCGTGGTGGGCGCGTTCAAGAACGGTGACGCGGGGGGGGCGGTGCAGGCGAAGAACGCCCGCTACATCGGCTCCCTCGTCGCCGACTTCCACCGCAACCTGATCTCCGGCGGCATCTTCCTCTATCCCGCCGACAGCCGCTCGCCGGACGGGAAGCTGCGGCTGCTCTACGAGGCCGCCCCACTCGCGTTCGTGGTGGAGCAGGCGGGCGGCGCCGCCACCGACGGCCGCCGGCGCATCCTCGACATCGCGCCCACGGCGATCCACCAGAAGAGCCCGCTCGTCATCGGCAGCCAGGCCGACGTGGAGTTCGCCACCGGTATTCTCGCCGCGTCCTCTCCCGCCGTTCCGGTGTGAGCGAGAAGCTGGTCTACGGCCCCGGCGATTGGGGCGGCGACTACCGCGCCGACCTCGGCGCACCCGGCGTCTTCCCGTTCACGCGTGGGCTCCATCCGTCGATGTACCGCGGGCGGCTATGGACGATGCGGCAGTACGCGGGCTTCGGCACTGCCGAAGAGACCAACGCGCGGTTTCGCCACCTCCTCAAGGAAGGCCAGACCGGTCTCTCCGTCGCCTTCGATCTTCCCACGCAGATGGGCTTCGACTCCGACCACCCGATGGCCGAGGGCGAAGTGGGCCGCGTGGGGGTGGCGATCGACACCGTAGACGACCTGGAGCGCTTGTTCCACGGGATTCCGTTGGGCGGGGTGTCGACGTCGATGACGATCAACGCCACGGCGGCGATCCTGCTCGCGATGTACGTCGTGGTGGGGGAGGAGCAGGGCGTCGCGCGCCGGCAGCTCGAGGGGACGCTGCAGAACGACATCCTCAAGGAGTACGTGGCGCGCGGAACGTACATCTTCCCCCCCGGGCCGTCGCTGCGGCTCATCGCGGATGTGTTCCGGTTCGTGCATGCGGAGGGGATGAGCTTCAATCCGATCTCGGTCTCCGGCTATCACATGCGGGAGGCGGGGGCGACGGCCGTGCAGGAGGTGGCGTTCACGTTCGCCAACGGCCTCGAGTACGTGCGCCGGGCGGTCGGGGCGGGGCTCGACGTGAACATGTTTGCGCCGCGGCTCTCCTTCTTCTTCGCGAGCTATTCCAACCTGTTCGAGGAGGTGGCGAAGTTTCGGGCGGCGCGGCGCCTGTGGGCCCGCCTCATGAAGGAGCGGTTCCACGCCGACGATGCCGCCTGCCGGCTGCGCTTCCACACCCAGACCGGCGGCGCGACGCTCACCGCGCAGCAGCCGTTGAACAACGTCGTGCGGGTGGCGATCCAGGCGCTGGCCGCCGTCCTGGGCGGGACGCAGTCGCTGCACACCAACGCCTACGATGAGGCCCTGGCGCTCCCTACCGAGCAAAGCGCCACGCTGGCGCTCCGCACCCAGCAGCTCCTGGCGCACGAAACGGGCGTACCGGAGGTGATCGACCCGGTGGCGGGGAGCTGGTACGTCGAGCATCTGACGGACACGATCGAGCGCGAGGCCCGGGCGCTGGTCGATGACGTCGAGCATCAGGGGGGCGCCGTGCCGTGCATCGAGCGCGGCGTGTTCCAGGAGGCCATCGCGCGCAGCGCGTACGCCGCCCAGCAGGCGGTGGAGCGCGGGGAGCAGGTGGTGGTCGGCGTCAACCGGTATGCCGAGGAGACCGCCGCCCCCGGCGGCGCGATGCCCGACTACGTGGCGCTCGCGGCGGGGCAACGCGAGCGCGTCGCGGAGGCTCGGCGGCGGCGCGATCGCACCACAGTGGAGAAGATGCTGGCGTCGCTGCGCTCGGCGGCGGCCGCCAGCGAGCCGCTCATGCCCCTGATCCTCGACGCGGTACGGGCGCGCGCCACGGTCGGCGAGGTCAGCGACGCCCTGCGCGACGTGTGGGGGGTGTACCGGCCGGCTTGACCTCCGCTTGACCCCTCCGGGGCTTCGTTCGCTATCGTTCCCGTTCACTTCTCGCGCCCCGGAGGGGCCCATGACTTCCCGTATCCGCTGTTCCCTGCTCGCGCTGCTTCCGATCGTCGCCGCGTGCATCCGGGACGACCTTTTCGCCCCCATGGTGGAAGACCGCGTCGGCGTCTCCAGTGTCACCGCGACGGGCGCCGGGGCTCGTGGCATCACCGTGATGACCCGCAACATGTACATCGGGGCGGATGTGGACGTCGTCATCCAGGCGCTGCGCACGCCCGATCCGACAGACGATTTCCCCGCACTGCTCCAGGCCATCGCCACCGTCGGGCAGACGGCGTTCCCCTTGCGCGCCGAGGCGCTGGCGGATGAAATCGCCCGGAATCGCCCCCACATCGTGGGCCTCCAGGAAGTGAGTGAGATCCACATCAACATCCCGCCGCTCGGCGTCGCGGTGAATCAGGACTTCCTGGGGATTCTGATGGCCGATCTGAACGCGCGCGGGCTGCACTACACGCTCGTCGGGCAAAGCACGAACCTCGTCGCGACGCCGTTTCCCGGCGTGGCCGTGACCGACCACGACGCGCTGCTGCGGGACGCCGATCGCGTGAGTCTGAACGGTCCGGTCATCGCCACGATCTATGCCGCCAACCTCGGTCACATCGCGGACGGCGTGGATTTGAACCGCGGCTACGTCGAGGCCCCACTGCTGATCGACGGCACGCCGATCACCATCGCCAGCACGCACCTCGAGTCGGGGAACGCGCCCGGTGTTTCGGACCTGCGGGCCGCGCAGGCGTTTGAGCTCGTGAACCTCGTCGGCGCGGCCTCGCCGGCGATCCTGCTCGGCGACTTCAACGACACCACGGGCTCGGCGATGCATCAGGTCGTCACTGGCGCCGGCTTCACCGACACGTGGGCGGCGATGCGTCCCGGCGCCAGCGGCTTCACCTGCTGCGAAGTGGCCGATTTGTCCAACCAGGTGCCGGTGCTGAACCAGCGCATCGACTACGTGTTCGCGCGCGGGCTCGGCGGCCCGAACCGCAAGCTGCTGGGGCAGATCACGATCGTCGGGGACCAGCCCGCCGATAAGATCGCCGGCCCCGCGTTCAACATCTGGCCGTCCGACCACGCGGGACTCGTGGCGAGCTTCCTGCGGACTCCCGCAGTGCCCTGACGGCTGTCACCCCGAGCTGCGCGAAGTCACCCCGAGCAAAGCGAGGGGCCGAGCGCAGCGAGGGGCCCGTTGCACCCTCCGGCCGGCCGGGGTCATCATTAAGGTTCGACCCCGGCCACCGGAGCCCCGTCATGTCCGAGTCCCTTACGATTCTCGACCTGCCAACCGGCGAGCGGCTGGAGCGCCGCTTCAGCATCGGCGGCACGGACTTCTCCCGGCAGCCCCGGCCATGAGTCTGCGACGCGCGGCGGCTCCGGCGGCGTGGACGCTCCGTACCTACGCCCAGTCCGCGGCGTGGCTGACCGTGGCAGCCGCGATCGCACTCGCGGCCACGCTCGCCGCCCTCGTGGGCGCCAGTGCGCTCCAGCTTCCTGCCGTGCCGCGCGCGGACTTGGGCATCGCCTGGACGAGCTTCGTGCGCGCGCCCGCCGTCTTTCAGCGCGAGGCGATCGACGCGTTGAGCGGCCTGGTGGTGGGGCTCGCCGTCGCGATCGTGGCACTCGGCGTTCTGACGGTCGGCACTATCTCGCTGGCGCGCGCGTCCGCGCGCCGGGCCGAGCTGGCGGTGCGGCGGGCCGTGGGAGCGTCGCGGGGCGATCTGTGTGCCGCCGGGCTGCTCGAAGGAACGGTGATGGCCCTGGGGGCGCTCGCGGTGGGACTCGCGGTCGGACTGCCGGGGCAGGGGCTGGCGCGGACGGCGTGGCCCGGCACCGCTCCGCCCGCTCCGGCCGGCCTCGCGGTGTTGGTCCTCGTGACCATCGGCGGTGCGACCGTTTTGGGGGCCGTGCTGCCCGCGCTGTTCGCTGGGTCGGGCCGCCGCGGGCTGATCGTCGGCGCCTTGCCGCAAGGCCTGGTGCTGCCGGTGGTGCAGCTGGGCGTTGCCTTCACCGTGTTGGTTGCGGCCTCGCAGCTGGTGCGTCACGGCCAGGGGAAGCAGGGACAGCACGGGGTCGTCGCGGGCAGCGGTGACGTGTTCGCCGTCGCAGCCCGCGACCTGGCGCCTGCGGCGCGGGCGACGACTTACACGGCGCTGCTCGGGCGCCTCGGAGCCGATCCGCGCTTCACGACGGTGAGCCTCACGAGTCCGGGCGTGCTCGTGGGCCTCGAGACCGAGGACCTCACGGTCACCCGAGGCAACCAAGCGGCGACCGTGGCTGTCAACGCCGTGTCGCCCGACACGTTCCGCTCGATGCGTTGGAGACTCATCGCCGGGCGGGGGATCGAACCGTCCGATCGCTGGGGCGCCCGGCACATCGCGGTCGTGAACGAGGCGCTCGCCAGGTTCGCGATCCCCGGGATCATGGGCCAAGAAATCCGCATCGGCGACGGGCCCGACGACCCCTGGTACACGGTGGTCGGCGTAGTGAAGGACGCGTGGGGCAACGGGTTTGGCGCCCAGCGCGGGCCGCTGTACGCGGTGTACCTGAGCGCGTTGCAGCGCCCGCCGCGCATCGCCGAGCTGGTGGTGCACGCGCGCAGGGGCGCGGCCCCGGTCGCGGTTGACAGCGTCGTGCGCGCGTCGTTCGGCGACGCGTGGAGTGTGACGCGTCGCGGCACGGAAGCGAGCGTGAAGGCGGCGGAGCTCGGGCCGCCGCGCTGGTTCGGCTGGGTGCTGTTCGGTCAGGGCATCGCCGCGTTCGCGATCGCGCTGCTCGGCACGTTCGCCGTGATGCGTATGTGGGTACGCGCGGCGCTGCCGGAGCTGGCCGTGCGCCGCGCCGTGGGCGCGCGACGCCGTCACGTGATCGGCTTCGTGCTCGCGCGGGCGGTGGCGGTCGCCGTCGCCGGCGTGGTGTTGGGCCGCTGGCTGGGACTCGTGGTGTCGGGCGTCCTGCCCACGGTGCTCACCAGCGTGCCGCCCGGCCGGATCGCGGAGCCGGCGCTGGCGTTGCTGGCCGCGGCGCTCGTGGGAGCGCTCATTCCGGCGTGGCAGGCGGCGCGGGCGAGCCCGGCGCTGCTCGCGGCGGGTGACCCAGGCTGACGCGAACGCGTTCCCTTCAGGGTTGTGTTGGCCGAGCCCACTCTTCAGAGTGGGAACGACGCGGTTGACCCCCCCTCCGCGTTCCGCTAAACTCTGGCGCGATGCCCACCTACGAATACAAATGCCCCAACGGGCACGTGTTCGAGAAGTTCTTTCCGACGATGAACGACAAGCGCCACGCCGTATGCCCGACGTGCAAGAAGCGCGCGGTGCGGCAGATCTCGGGGGGGACGGGGCTGGTCTTCAAGGGCTCCGGGTTCTACGAGACCGATTACAAGCGGGCGGGTGAGAAGAAGCCGGCGAGCGACGCGAAGCCTGAGGCGAAGAGCGAGCCGAAGACCCCCGCCGCCGACTCGAAGAAGAAAGACTCCACCGACAAGTGACGGCTCTCGAGATGATTCGCGCGGCGCTCGCTCGGGCCGCCGAGCGGCTTGGCGCGCCCGCGGCGGACGTCGAGCTGGAGCGGCCGCGCGATCCGACGCACGGCGACCTCGCCACCAATCTGGCCCTCACCCTCGCCAAGACCCTCAACGCCAAGCCGCGCGCCGTGGCGCAACAGCTGCTCGCCGCGCTCGAGCTGCCGGCTGGCCTCGTCAAGCAGACCGAGATCGCCGGCCCGGGCTTCATCAACTTCTTCCTCGCCGAGCAGCAGCTATGGGCGGCGCTCGGCGCGGTGGTGGCCGCCGGGCCGGCGTTTGGACGCAGCGACGTGGGAAAGGGCGCGCCCGTGAACGTGGAGTTCGTCTCGGCCAACCCGACCGGCCCCCTGCACGTCGGCCACGGACGCCAGGCCGCACTCGGCGACGCGATCGCGTCGCTGCTGGCATGGACCGGCTGGAAGGTCACACGCGAGTTCTACTACAACGATGCCGGCGCGCAGATCACGAACCTCGCCCGCAGCGTCCAGGCCCGCATCCGCGACCGCGGCGATCGCCCCGCCGAGATTCCCGAGGGCGGCTATCACGGCGCCTACGTCAAGGAAATCGCTGATCGCTACGTGGCGGAGCACCCGCACGATCCGGAGGGCGCCGACCTGGAGGCGGTGCGGCGCTTCGCGGTGCAGGAGCTGCGGAAAGATCAGGACCGCGACCTCGAGGCGCTCGGCGTCAAGTTTGACGTCTACTTCCTCGAGTCATCCCTGTATTCCTCGGGCAAAGTGGACGACACCATGCGCCGGCTCGCCGCCGCGGGCCACACCTACGACAGGACGGCGCGCTGTGGCTCAAGACCACCGATTTCGGCGACGACAAGGACCGGGTGATGCGCAAGCGGGAGGAAAAGGGGGGCGACTACACCTACTTCCTGCCCGACGTGGCGTATCATACAGCCAAGTGGGAGCGGGGCTTCACGCGGGCCATCAACGTGCAAGGAGCCGATCACCACAGCACGGTGACGCGCGTGCGCATCGGCCTCCAGGCGCTGGAGATGGGGATCCCCAAGGGCTACCCCGAGTACGTGCTGCATCAGATGGTGACGGTGATGAAAGGCGGCGAGGAAGTGAAGCTGTCCAAACGCGCCGGAGACTATCTCACCTTGCGCGAGCTGATCGACGAGGTCGGCGGTGACGCGGTGCGCTACTTTTTCCTGATGCGCCGTAGCGAGTCGCACCTCGTGTTCGACGTGGACCTCGCCAAGAGCCAGACCGAGGAGAACCCGGTGTTCTACGTGCAGATGGCGCACGCGCGCATGAGCGGCATTTTCCGGGTCGCCGCGCGCGCGCCCGAAACCGCGACGCCAGACGGTGTGGACCTCGCGACGCTGACCGAGCCCGAGGAGCTCGACCTCATGAAGACCCTCGCCGACTTCCCGGGGATGGTGGCCGGGGCGGCGGCCGCCCTCGAACCCCATCGCGTCCCGGGGTTCCTCGAGAACCTGGCGCGGCTCGCCCACGGCTGGTACCACAAGTTCCGCGTGCTGGGCGAGCCCCAGGAGCGCGCGCGGCTCGTGCTCGCGCGCGCCGTGCGCCAGGTGCTGGCCAACGGCCTCGCGCTGCTCGGCATCGCCGCGCCGGATCGGATGTGAGATGAGCCTGCTCGTCGTGGGCTCGATCGCCCTGGATTCCGTGAGCACGCCGTTCGGCCAGACGGCCGACGCGCTAGGCGGATCGGCGGTGTTCTTCAGCGTCGCCGGCGCCGTCCTGCACCGTGTGCAGATCGTGGGCGTCGTCGGCGCCGACTATCCCAAGGCGGAGCTGGAGCGGCTCGCGCAGATGGGATGCGGCATCGATCTCGCCGGGGTGTCGCAGGCCCCGGGCGAGTCGTTCCGCTGGAAGGGCAAGTACAGCTACGACCTCCAGAACCGCGAGACCCTCGAGACCCGCCTCGGCGTGTTCGCGGACTTCCACCCCAAGATCCCCGAGGCCTTTCGCGCCGCGCGCTACGTGTTCCT
>WNGD01006636.1_pt1 | contig 11033 bp, 17 predicted proteins | sample 5400671 | NCBI WGS metagenome assembly WNGD01 (sample SAMN13153369, study PRJNA577476) | soil metagenome | isolation source: 40 cm soil or saprolite under grassland replicate 2 | place: USA:California | collected 2016-06-15
GAATGGAGTCAGTTCTGTCTTGCCGGCGGCTCCGGCTCCGGCGCCGGGTCGGGGATTGGCTCCGGCGGTGGCTCTGGCAGCGGATCCGGAGTTGGCGGCGGCGGCTCGACGACGCTGTCGATGCGGGTCGAGTGCAGCGTCATTGTGATTCGATCCCGGTCGGCTTCGAGATCTGCTCGACCACCTCACCTGCCTGTTTCGCCTTCGCCTCCTGGGCGACGTCGGCCTGTGCGAGAACGCCGACCAGACGATCGCTGTCGACGACCGGCAACCGCCGGACTTGATGTTGGGCCATCAGCAGCAGTGCCTCGTCGAGGTCCTGTTCCGGCTCGACTGTCACCGGATCGCGCGAGGCGACGTCGCCGATCACGGCCGCGTTCGGGTCGACGCCTTCGGCGACAGCGCGAACGACGATGTCCCGATCGGTGAGGACGGCGATCAGCCGTCCCTCCTCGACGATCGGCAAGGAGCCGACGTCCTCGCTCTTCATCAGCCGGGCCGCCTCGACCAGTGAGAGCGTCGGCTCTGCGCTCCGCGGCTCCGCCGTCATCGCATCACGAACCTTCTTGGCCATCTTGATCACCTCCACCGGCTCGCCTACCCGCACGGGCCACCAGGAAACGGTCCGCTGGGCGGAAGCGAGCGCCGGACGGTCGCTCCTTCTCTTCGAGACCGCCAAGTCTTCTCATGTTCTGCCTGCAATTCGAGTTCGTCGCTCGCGGCCGATCTGCGTCTACCCCCACCAGGCGGTTTGGCTCCAGCGGAGTGTGACGGGAGGATCATGCGTTTCCGGTTTCCGGCTTCCGGCTTCCGGCTTCCGGCTTCCGGCCTCGGGAACGCAGCGAGCATGATCGGACTCGGCATTGCGCTTGTCGTGATCGGGATCATCTTCCTCTTCGTCCTTCCCTGGGTCGGCATCCCGGTCGGAATCGTCGGGCTCGTGCTCGCAATCCTCTGGTTTGCCGGCTTCGTCAGGCGGTGCGCCCGCGGCCGGTAGCCCGGCGATTCGCGGGATGTAGCGCTAGAGTCGCGGCGACGGCAGTTCTCGCACGACCGGCGCCCGGGTTGATGTGGCACCGCCCAGCAGCTGAGCGAACGAGGTTTCGCGTCAGGGCAAGTCCGGATACGACGCGCCGTGAGCGACTGACGTTCTTTCTAGCAGCCGTCGACCGGCGTTTAGAAGTGGAGCCCTGTTCTTGGAAGCGAACGCGTGGGTAAAGCGTGCTCACCCGGAAATCGAAGGAGGTTCCGATGTCGATCGATGAGCCAGATCCCGAGCGTGAACGCCCGGAGCCAGAGCCGGAGCAGCCGGACACCATGCCAGGCGAAGAGCCAGGCGTGACGGCACCGGAGCCGGCCATGCTTCCCGAAGAGCCGGACACGCTTGCCGAGGAACCGGACACGCTTCCCGAGGAACCGGACGTCCCCGAACACGAGAGGATCTAGGCACCGCTAGCCCGGTGGTGGCTAGCCAGCGCTCGGCAACGGCCATCGCCTCCTCGGCGGAGAGATGAACGATGCATCCCCTGCTCGAGCACACTGCCGGGTGTTTCTTCTCTTCGAACCATCGGCAGTCAAGTCGAAGCTGCGTTCGATGATCCCGGTAGCCGGTAGTGGGTCGGACGAGACGAAGTACGCGCTTGGTCGGCCACGGACTGGTCTTAGCCCGGGATTTGGAGACGGGCGACACCTGCCGCTTCTTCGTCTGAGTCTCGGAATGCGTTTGTCGCCGCAAGTTCGGCTCGGGCGCGCTCAAGATCGGAGAAGTCGATAGACGCTGTGTAACGCTGCGCGAAGTCGAGTGATGCTATGAGGCCCTCTGCGTGGCGGTTTGAGCTCATGCCGCGGAGGCCCATCATGTAGTTGTTGCGGTAGACGCTGGGGATGATGATTCGGTGCTCGCCTGCAGCGACAAGCTCGGCATTCATCATGATCCGCGCGATCCGTCCGTTGCCGTCGTCGAACGGGTGGACCTCAGAGACGACGAACATCTGGAATACGGCGCGGGCGAACGCTGACGTGAGTGTGCGAGAGAGTTCGAATCCGGCTGCGAGCGTGCCGGTGACGAGGGTCGGCTCGACGAAGAGCAGACCGCCGGCCTCGTTTCGTTGCTCTCTGAATTGGCCGGGTCGTCGGTCGGGTCGGCCTTCAAGGAAAATGCTGTGGCGACGCCGGAGCAATTTGAGGTACTCGTCGAAAGTGTGGGCGACCCGCGCCATCTCGACCGGATCGGAGACGATGCGATAGGTACCGAGGATGTCGTGGGCATCTTCGGACCGGTTGATCGGGATGCGCTCGTGTAGCGCGATCTCGACCGCCTCGTCGACGGTGAAGCGCGTTCCCTCGATGTAGTTGGAGAAGTACGCCTCAAAGAATGGGAGGAAGCGGCAGCGCTGTGCTCCAAGGTCGACAACGGGTCGCACGATCGGCGAGCGCTGTTCCAGCTCTGCCTTAAGGAGCTCGAAGAGCGTGAGGCGGTCGGGGTCGTAGGCTTGGCCTCGTTGGCGTGCTCGGAGCCGTGGCGACCTGGCGCGCGCCTGCCGCGTGCCGAGCGCGCTTCCGATCAACTGATCGATCAGCTGAAACTGTGGTTTGAGCCCGAGTTGCGGTGCGAGCTCGCGTGCTTGGTCGCGCAGGTTGTTGATGCCTTCGAGGCCGCGCTGGGTGATGAGCGTGTCGATCCAGTCTTCGAGTTCACCGCGAGAGAGCGTGCGCGCTACGCGACGTCCACGACCACGGGTCAGGACCGCATTCTCGAGCAGCGCGCGTGGAACGGAGCTGTACCAGAGGTTGTCACCGAAGGGCATGTCTCCTTCGAGTGGGCCGGCGCCTTCGCGTGGACGGATCATGATCTCGCCGGGCAGCGCGGTGTCGCGGGTTCGCTCGTGCACGATGAAAAGGGAGCCGTCCTCCGCCGGGCGCCCTCCCGTTCGGGCTGAACGATCGCTGATTACTGCGCCCGGATAGAGCGCGGAGACGATCGCGAGCAGACGACTGGCAACAAGCTCGTCCTCTGGTGTGATGAGGTCAGTCGTGAACAGGGCAGGAGCGACTTGGCGAAGCTGGCCGCGGCGCGCCGCGGCGTAGACCGTGCTGCGATTGAACTCTCGCGCCGCAACGATCAGCGGGAACCCGACTGTGGACGACTTCGGCACTTTTGCTGCGATACCCTTTCTTTAATGGACAAGCGCGCCTGTTTAGCAATTAAAATGGACAGAACGCGGGGTTGTAGGCAAGGCCAGCTTTCGAGCCATCGCGGCTGGGAGCCGGACAACTGGCCGGGTTTAGCCGTCCAGCAAGTCGTTTGCCGGACTGTTTGAGTCCTTTTGTGCCTCGCGCCGGACAGAACCACAGCTTTTGGCGGAGCCGGAGCGCGCTTGACACCGTCTCGATCAGAGAGGGGGTCATCGCCGCGGAGGGTGGCAGAGGTTCCTCGATCTCTATTCGAGGAGGTGCCCACATGGCGCAGCAGGGACAAATCTTCAAGTTGAGGAGCAGCAACGCGCACGGCGACCCGGTGTGGGCGTATCGCTACCGACTCGACGGCCGCGGTTCGCGGCGACCACAGGTGGGCGGGTTCCGCGACCCGGGCGGAAGCGCGGCAGGCCCTCAGGCGAGAGCTCGCCGCGCTCCGGCCCGGAGACCGAACGGCGACGCTCACGCTCGCCGAGCTGGTCGCTGAATACCTCGAGGTGCATCAGGCGACGCCAGCGACAATCGAAAAGCTGCGCTGGCTGCTTGCGAAAGCGACCGAGGTCCTCGGCAACGTCAGGCTCGTCGACCTGCGTTCGCAGCCGATCTGCGCCTGCCAGGGAACACTCCCCGAAGGCCACCGTTTCGAGGCGACGCAGGCGCTCCGCCAGGTGCTCAACCGCGCGGTCGCCTGGGGCCTGATCGACGTCAATCCCGCCAAACGAGGCGTCGACAATCCGCTGCGCCGCGTCTCCGAGAAACGGCCGTTCGAGTCCTGGGCTGAGATCGACACCGTCGCCAGCAACCTCGGCCGCATGTTCGGACCGATGGTCGTGTTTGCGGCGGCGACCTCGATGAGTCGCTGAATCTAGAGGCGGTGGACGTTTCGTGGACGTCGCCTCTCCCAAGCGTCGCCTGCACCGCTAACGCAAAGTACGTCTACGTAGATGCTTTGACGAAGCCTCTAACGGACTCGAACCGTTGACCCCCTCCTTACCATGGAGGTTTCGGGGCGTCACATGCGTACACGCGCGATCACTCGCGACGCAGTTTCTCCTGCAAATCGGCCTGGTCCGGACGCCAGAGATGCGTCGCGAGACGCCGCGCGTGTCGTTTCTGATGTGTCCGTTTTGTGTCCGCGCGGCGTCGCCTGACTAGGCAACAGCTTGCCGGTGCAGGACCAGATGACTTTCGGCTCGTCACCGCGATGAACCTCTTGCCGTGCGCTGTTGGAGGCCGCCTGGCCATCAATCCGCGGTCGCAGTGAGTTTCGAGGAGGAGCTGGCGCACCATCACGGGCCCGGGTGGGACGGAGCTATCTCGCGGTGTTTGCGCGGGCGCTGAAGGGGGCCGGTTCGCAGACGAGCACTCCGCGCTCGTCGATGTCGAACGCGCAGGCGGCGTCTAGTACCTCCCGGAGCCGCCGTCGTGCCCGGTGCAGTCGGATTTTGGCCGTTGCGACCGAGCAGCCGAGGAGCTGAGCAATCTCGGGATTGCTCAGGCCGTAGACGTCGTGCAGCAGGACCGCGACGCGGTAGTCGTCGGGCAACGTCTCGAGGTAGCTCTGCACGCACTGGGACATCTCAGAGCGTTCGAGCGCGGTCTCGATCAGCGACATCGGTGGTTCCCGCGTTGCGGCTCCGCCGACGTCCTCAGCGGTGACGGCGGCGCTATCCAGAGGCACCGTCGGCGGGCGCCGTCGGCGCAGGTGGTCGAGGGAGAGATTGGTCGCGATTCGGTACAGCCAAGCCAGAGCGGACTCCGCGTCGCGCAGGTTGTCGATGCGGTCGAGGGCACGCGCGTAGGTGTCCTGCGTCAGCTCTTCCGCCTCTGCGGCATCTCTGACCATCGCCAGGATGTGGCGGTGAACCTGCGGCCGGTACGTCAGTAGTCGAGCCTCGAGGCCCGCGCGCGCAGCGTGGACGGCATCGACCATGGACCTTTCCTCCTTCGCGGATAACGTTACTTGCTTGTGGTTGCCAGGCGATGGGCGAGAACTACGGATACGGCGCTGGAAAACTACGGTTTTGCGCGCTCAGCTGTACCCCTTTCGCTTCTCCGCTCGTCCTTTCAATCGACAGCACACGAGCGAAGGAAGGGAGATAGCGATGGCAATCGACGAGCGGAATGAGGAGCAGAAGGAGCTGGTGGCAGTCGGGGCCAGCGTCGGCGCAGGCTGCCACCCGTGCGTCAGCTACCACATCAAGGCGGGTGCGAAAGCCGGTCTCGCTGGTGATCGCCTGCTCGCGGCGGTAACGAGCGCCGAGCGGGTGGCCGCCGAGGCGGGCGAGCGGATGGCCGCCTACGCCCGGGGTCAACTGGGGGCGGAGGCGACGGCGGCTGCGGTGGGGGCGCCGCTCGACGACGCGCTTGCGTCGTTCGGTGCCGCGCTTGGTGCCAACGACCTGGCGAACATCGAGCGCCACATGCTGGCGGCAGCGCAGCTGGGCGCCTCGCGGACGCAGCTTCAGGAGGCGATCGAGATGGCGCAGAAGGTGCAGGAGAACGCGACGCGCATCCACGTGCGCGAGGCCGAGAAACTGCTCGAGGGCTCAACGCTGGCTGCCGGCGTGGCCGCCGAGGAGGACGGGTGCGACGAGAGCTGCCCCTGCCACACGGACGTCGATGCCGACGCCGTGTCCGTGGGCGCGACGGCGGCGATCGGTTCGGCGGGCGAAGCGAACAGTTGCGGGGACTCGATCGCTTCCGGTCAGGCGAGCGATCGCACTGCCGGCATCGCTGGCCACATGGCCGAGCTCGTCGCCTCGGCGGGTGCGGGCGACGCGGCTGGCCTGTTCGCAGGGATGACGGACTGCCGCGCGATGTTCGAGGGCGCGTGCGCCCAGCTCGCCGCGGCTCAAGGCAACACGGAAGCGTCGGCCGCGACCCTCACAACGGCCGGCTCGACCAAGGAGGACTGACGATGGGAACGGTGGCTCTGATCGGTCTGCCGGTCGCGGACGCTTGGGGCATGCACGGCGATGTCGGCGCCGGCTGGTGGGTGGTGATGATGATCGGGATGGCGCTCTTCTGGGGTGCGCTGATCCTGGGGATTGTCTGGCTCGTCCGCGACGGTCTCGAGCGCCGGCAGCGAAGCGTCCACGAGACGCCGCTGGCTATCCTCGACCGCCGCTTCGCCGAGGGTGCCCTCTCGGCCGACGAATACCACGAGCGCAGAGACGTCCTCGTGCGCGGGCAGGTTCCGCGCCCGGACGAGGGCGTCGGGTCGCGCGAGAACGAAAGGACACGACCATGAAGAAGCTCGTAATCGGAGCAGCCGCGGCAGGCGGTGCGCTCTTGGGGATTCGGCGCTTGGTTCGGCACGGACGCAGGCTGTGCGACCAGTGCGGCGGCGCGGTTGAGCGCTGTTGCCACTCGGATGAGGCGACGGCGCCCGGCGCTTGATGACGGGCCGCGACCTGGCCTAGGGTGGTCACAATCGAGCGCGACCGTCAGGCGCGGCGTCGCTGGTGGAGCCGCGGTTTCCCACGAGGCGAAGGGAGTGGAGAATGGCATCGATACGGCTCATCGCTGAAGATGAAGCGACCGGAAAAGTCAAAGCGATCTACGAGGAGATCAAGTCGCAGCATGGGATCGACTTCGTCCCGAACCTCTACAGGGCGATGGCCTCGAATCCCGACTACCTTGAGGCCAACTGGCGCAGGGTCAAAGCGATCATGGCCACCGAGGGCAAGCTCGATCGCTTGACCAAGGAGATCATCGCGGTCGCCGTCTCGGCGGTGAACGCCTGCGGCTACTGACTGGACGTTCACACTTCCGCAGTGCGGAAGCTGGGATTGGACGACGAAGGAATCCTCGAGCTCATGGCCGTCGTTGATCTCTTCAGCGGCTTCAACAAGCTGATGGACGGCCTCCAGGTGGAGCCCGATGAGAAGCCCTGGTACGGCTGAGGATGAGCAAGAGTCGCCGTGCGCGGCTCACCGACTCGGCCCGAAGCGGAGGCGGCGCCTTCCGGGCGCGCCGTAGCGACGCAGGGCCGTTTGAGATCCGCTAGTGGTCAGGCCGCGCGGCGGATCGATTCAGGACGCGCGGCGGACGATGTCGGCGAGATCATCGAGGGACGCTCCGCTGGTTTGTGCAAGTCCGAGCAGAGGACGCGTGGTTGGAGGAGCATCAAACGGTAATACGCCACTGGCTGCGAGTCTGTCACCGCGGGCCAGCTCCGGCCTGCCCGCAGGCGGCCAGACCGGTCGCGAACCTCGCACCGTCGCCTCGGACCTCTGATTAGGCGTGACGGCGGGCGCTTTGTTCTTCCTCTTCCATGCGTTCGAGGCGCGTGTAGTAGTCGGGAAACTCGTTCAGGGGGCGAGGGCGATCTTGCCCGTGACGAGGGGGTCGTCGTCGGTCACATTCGTCGACGGGTCATGGAGGCATGCTTCAGCTCGACGTCGAACGGCTCCGCAGCCCAGTCGATTCCGAGCTGAGTGCCGACCCGTCTCGCCGCTTCCGCCGTGAAGCCGCTCTTTAGCCATGTCAGTGATCCGCGCTTCTTCTTCGCGCGAGTCGAACGGTCACCGGGCCGTTGGGCGGCGCCAAAGGGTGCGAAACCTGCCGACGATTAGCGCAGCCGGCGGACATGAACGCGCTCGCCGGGGCTGAGGCAGGGGTCGTTCATCATGCTGTGGTCGTGGCGGACGGTGATCCGTCGGCCGGAGGCGAGCCGCAGGATGTTCGCGCAGTGGGAGATGCCGTTGCGGTCGGCGGCGCAGTCGGTGTCGCTGACGACGCTCGCTGTTGTCGCCTTGGCCGGCATCTTGCCCTTCGTGAGGTAGACGAGTTCGAGTCCGCGCGCGCCGTTCACGCACGAGCGCGGGCGGCGGAAGCAGTCGCGGGTTCGGACGAAGGGCGTCTGCGGGAGCGAGCGGATCGACTTCGCGACGTACACCGTCCGCAGCGGGGCGGTCGGCTCGCTCAAAGCGGGAGCGGCCGCCGCGGTGGCGAGGGCCGCTCCCGCGCCCAGCACGCCGAGGAGTCGCCTCATGCGCGTCAAGCGACTGTCACCAGCAGCCGCAACTGGTTGTCGGGCCCGACGGTCTTGACGTCCATCTCGCCGCCTGGCATCTCGACGGTCTTAGTGCCGAGGCGGTAGACGCCCTTCTTCGTGAACGCGAGCGTGATGCCGCGGTTCGTCATCATCGGCCCGCCCATCCGCAGGTGCATCGGTCCCGCGAACTCCATCATCTGGTGGGCGTCGACGTCTTGGTCGAGGATCGACAGCTTCTGGCCGGGCTTGAGGTGCAGCCGCATCATCGCGCCGGTCGTCCGGCCGTCGGACCAGACGTGACAGCCCTTCTGGGCGTGCTGGATCGTCAGCGTCCGCGTCGCCAGCGAGGCCGAGGCAGCCGAGCCGGAGCTCATTCCGCTGGCGGAGCTCATTCCACCCATTCCGCCGCTCATGCGCGGCATCGCAGCGGCCTGCGGGTTGGCCTGCTTGCCGCTGATCGTCGTCTTCTGCGGCAGGGCAAGCACGAGACCGATGACCAATCCGCTGCCGACGAGGAATCCTGTTAGTGCGATAAGGAGATTGCGCATCCCAGCTCACCTCCTTGTGGTCGTGCTGGGTGCTCTCAGCCTGCTCCGGCAAGGCGTTAGGCGCATCCGCGCGGAGTACGGCTCCTGATCGCGGGTTTGCCGCAGACCGGAAGCGCTCGGCGAACGTCTCGGACAGATCAGTAGTTACCCCCACCCGGTATACGGCATTGCGCCGATGGCGCGGGTACCGCCCGGCGCGAGACTGAGCTCAGCGTCAAAAGAAAGGAGGAGCCATGCACACCTGGATCGATGGCTGGGATTGGTTCTGGATGACCTTGATGATGGGCTTCTGGCTCGTCGTACTGGGGGCGGTCATCTACATCGCGGTGCGGCTTGCGCAACGGCCGCCGACGAAGCCGAGGGCCGGCTGATGAACGCGCCGGCCACCCCATCGCCTGAGCCGAGCTCGCGAGCGGCGAACCGGCTGCCGCTTGTGGGCTTGCTGTTGGTGCAGCTGCTCATCGGCTACGAGTGGTTCGTCTCGGGGCTGACGAAGATCGTTCGCGGCGGCTTTCCAGGCGGCCTCGCCGGAGAGCTGCGGGAGAAGTCGGAGGGGGCGCCCGGCTGGTATCGGAGCTTCCTCGACGGCTCGATCATCCCCAACGCCTCCGCGTTCGGTTACCTGATCGAGATCGGCGAGCTCGTCGTCGGACTGGCGTTGATCGTCGCCGCGCTCGTCTGGCTCACGCGCTGGGAGCGACTGGGCGCGGGCGGCCGCGTCGGCGTGCTCGCGACGACGGTGCTCGCCTCGCTCGTCGCGATCTTCATGGCCGTCAACTTCCACCTTGCCAACGGCGCCCCCCACCCGTGGCTGATCCCCAAGGACGGCTTCGACGAGGGTGTCGATCTCGACAGCCTGCTGCCGGCCGTGCAGCTGGTGTTGGTCGGCGTCAGCCTCGGCTTCCTGCGCGCACTCCGCCGCGAGCAAGGGCCGCAGCCGGCATCGGCGCCCGCACCCCACCCGATTGAAAGGAGCCTGACATGACGGCTTCAACCATTTTCTTCCTGCTTCTCGTCCTCGCCTGCCCCCTGATGATGATGTTGATGATGCGCGGCGGCCACGGCCACGGCGGTGGCCACGCCGGCCACAGCGGCGGCTCCCACGGCACGCATGCCCACGACGATTCGCGCGACGCATCGAGCGAGGACCTGCGCCGCCAGCGTGACGAGCTCGAGCGCCTGATCGAGGAGCGTGAGCAGTCTGAGTCCGAGCGCGAGCACGAGTCGACGGGGTGGGGCAGACGGTGAGCGCGGCCGCGACGCTGGCTCCGCTCGGCGCCGCGGCCTCGGCGGGCGTCTGTGGGGCGGCGTGGTCGCCGCTTGGGCGGTCGTCACCGGAGTGGCGCCGCATGTGCTGCACCACGTCGGCCCGTTGGCGGGCGCCGCGCTGCTGGCCGGCTTCGGCGGCAAGGCGCTCTTCTTCGCGCTCGGCCTCGTCCTGTCCGTGCCGATGCTGCGCCGGCTCCATCGGCGCTTCGGCACGCTGGTCGCCCCGGCCCTCGCCGTCGTCGTTTTTGCCGCCGTCTTCACCTTCTCGAGCCTGGTCGTCGCCCCGCGCCTGACGGGCACTGACAACTCGCCGACGCCGGGGCCTGCAGTCGAGCAGCCGACCGGTCACGAGAGCCATCACTCCGGCGGTAAGCCGTGATCGGCCTTGGCCCGCACACGATGAGCGTCGGCGACTGGGTCTTCGTCGCCGCCCTTCAACTCGGGCTGATCGCGCTCGCCGTCTCCGCGATCTGGCTGGCCGTCCGGCTCACTCGGGAGACGAGCCGGCGATGAACGACAACGGCTATGGCCTCTGGTTCCTCGTCGTCTTCAACTCGGCGCTGTTCATCGTCTTCGCCGCCAGCTTCTTCCACCCGCGGTCGCGGCGCGACTGGCGCGTGATGGGCGGCTTCGCGGCGTTCGTGATCGCTCTCTTCACCGAGATGTACGGCTACCCGCTGACGGTCTACCTGCTGACGGGCCCGCTCGGTGGTCTCGTCCCCGGCGTCGACTTGTCCCATAACGCTGGCCACCTTTGGACTGATCTGATCGGCTGGAAGGGCGATCCGCACCTGAGCCCGTTCCACCTCGCGAGCTACCTGTTCATCGGCGGCGGCTTTTGGCTGATCGCCGCCGCCTGGCGCGTCCTGTTCGCGGCGCAGCGCGTCGGCCGCCTGGCGACGGAGGGTGCCTACGCGCGCGTGCGCCACCCGCAGTACGTCGGCTTCATCTTGATCATGGTCGGCTTCCTCTTGCAGTGGCCGACGTTCGCGACGCTGCTGATGTTCCCGATCCTGGTC
>WNGD01006638.1_pt1 | contig 11031 bp, 8 predicted proteins | sample 5400671 | NCBI WGS metagenome assembly WNGD01 (sample SAMN13153369, study PRJNA577476) | soil metagenome | isolation source: 40 cm soil or saprolite under grassland replicate 2 | place: USA:California | collected 2016-06-15
GCACAAACGGATTCGGACGTGGCCGTTCGAGTTAAACTGACCCAATTGAGACTTGAACGAAATCCCACTGAGGCCACCCAGTTGGTGCAAGCCCGACAAGCTCGACTGCAGTTTACTTTTGGCATTGACAAGGGCATCAAGCAGGTGGGGCTGGCGTTGGTCCAACGCGTAGCTGGCGACATTGCGTCGGCAAAAGCTGCCGCTGAACAGGCGCGCTACACGCTTGAGCCGCTCAGGAAGGATCAGCCAGACAACGCGTTCGTTGCAGCAGCGCTGGCCGTGGCGTATGCCACGCTTGACGAGAAGGGCTCAGCCCTCAAGGAAGCGCAGCGTGCAATCGCGCTTGTGCCGAGTAGCAAAGATCGGCTGTCCGGACCCGCGTTCGAAGAGAACCTAGCGCTAGTTGAGATGATAATTGGCGAGAATAGTCGTGCGATCTCAACCCTCACGCAATTGTTACAAACGCCGTATAGTGGCTGGCTTTATAGCCCAACGCCCATCACGCCGGCACTTCTAAAGTTCGATCCAATCTGGGACCCTTTGCGGACCGATCCCGCTTTCCAAAAACTCGTCGTGGCTGGGGCGTCGAGATGATCAAGATCTGGTTAGGATTACACCGTCATTACCCGAGTGTAATGTTATTCAAGTAAGGTAGGTTTCGAAACGGAGTTCCTTGCGATGGCGTCCCTTCTCGTGCTGACGTTCTTATGCGCAAAGGGATTACGTGAAACGCCCTGATCGCGTTTGGTTAATTCCGCGTTGGTGCTTCTCGTAATCGGCACGAATCCGCCTGGTTGATATCCTCTTCGTGAGTTCAATCACCAGTGGCGGCCGCTCAGGGTAACAAATCCGTTCACGCCAATACCTCCCTTTCCACAAATCGAATGTCATCCGGATCGAAGAATTTGTTTACCCAAGCGCCGGTGTCGTCGAGCTTCTTCGGCTCTTGGTTTGGCGGACCGATGTCGGGTTCGCGGACCGACCGGTAATTGTAATGGTCGGTCAGACGCATCGCTTCGATGGCGAAAGCGGTGGCGACGTCCTGGTCTTTTATGCAGATGAGGTTATCGCCGTTCTGCCCTTCGCCGCCGAGGGCCAGATTTGACGAACCGCACCAAACACGGGCCGTCGAACGATTGAAATTCGTAATCACGAATTTGTGATGGATAGCGTGACCGGGCAGCGAGGCCTCAGTCTTGAAGGGCGGTGGAAGCTCGCGTTTGGCTTGCGTGGCGTCGATGAGCAGGCCGTTTTTGCGGCCGGGTTTATAGAGTGAAATGTCACCGCTCGAATTGTCCGTTACGCCATATGTATAGATTGAATCGTTCTTGTGCAGGTCGCGGAGTGCGCGGATGAGCGTTCCGGTGCTGGTATCTCCCATTTCCATCACAGCAAAAAGCACCGATTGGGTTGAAGGTTTTTGGATAAGGGCTGTTATCTCATCGAGGACTTCCGCAGCGCGCGTGTCGTCGTGCGGCGAGAAGGTGATCTCGGTACGTGGAAACCCCGCGGCGGTGAATTTTTTTGTCTTGGTTGAGAAATCTGTGGTGCGGAAAGGCGCGGCTTTACCCACCTGCCAGACATTATTGAAGACATCGGAGTAATACCCGGCGACGTCCGGGCGGTCGAAGAGAAGGATGTGGTTTGCGTTTACGCAGATGCCGGTGATTGCGAAATTGGTCGAGCCGGTCAGGACGCGAAATGCAGCTCCGTTCTTTTTCAGGATGATAATCTTGCAGTGCGAATAGCGCCCGAAGCGGCATCGGAAGATGTCGGCCCCCGAAGCGGCAGCCGCGTTGAATCTGACCTCGAAATCGTCTTCTTCGGTCGGAGGCTTTCCGGGCTGCGTGACGTGATGCAGCGCGGCATTGTCGAGAATCATTCTGATGCGCCCGGCCGCGGCGAGATCGAGACATCGCTGAGCGACACCAGGATCGTTGAGATCGTAGGCGAACATCTCGACCTCAACAGTGTTGTCATTCAATGCTTCGTCGAGGGTTTCGTAAATCTGACGTCGGGCTGTGTAGCCGAGCCAGACGTACATGTCAGCGTAAGTGAAATCGTGTCCGTTCTTTGTCCCGGCCTTCTTCGTCATGTCGAAAAGCCACTCGCCCGCGGGTTTGAGTTTTGTCCGTGCGCCGTAGTGGCTGGCGTGAGCCTGGGATTTCAGAAACGCTCGAGTAAAACCTATCTCGAGGCCGCCTTTTGAAAAATCGCCGACGGGGATCGTAACGGTGACGGTTCTGCCGACGTCGAACGGGAGGAGCTTTTGATTGGCATCGAAGAACCGCGGCGTGGCGTGGTAATCCCAGTTGCCGAAGGGCACCGGATCCCGCGAATAGCTGCCCGGAAAGTGCACCCACTTGAACGCCTGAAATGGCGAATCGACCGACGAAGTAATGCTGTCGGTGCCGGCGAAATTGAGCAGATTTTTTATCGGTCTTCGGGTCGAGTTCGGGCCGGTGTATTCGAGCGTGAAGCCCGCGAAGGTGCCTGCCGCGGGCTGCTGGACAAGATCCATCGTCAGCAGCGTCATTTGCGCCCCCTGGTAAACCTTGAACGAAAAACCATCTTTGGAAGATTCTCGAAACATTTCCACCTCCTGATATATCAGACTTCCTACTCTTCGTTGAAGCTTATATGAACCAAAAGTCGCGCTGGTGGAAAGCGAAATCTGTTTACGACCAAAGTGATGCCACCGGCTTCATTCGACTCAACGCATTGCGATTGAAATTACGCGCGACGCTCAAGACAAAAGGTAGGGGCGATTGACCTCAATCGCCCTCGGCGTTTCACCGAGCCGCTGCTACCTCGAACGCTAAACCACGAAGAAGGCGCGTTTACGCGCGAAGCCCTTCAGTTCGTAATCGCCTAAGTGCTGCGACGAAATAAGGCCTTCGAGCTTACTGCTCGCGGCGTCGCCAAGTCCACATGCTTCGTCGAGTGAGGCAGCCAGCTTTTCCAGACGGAACGCGAAATTAACTTCGATGCCCATCAAACTTTCTAACAAAAGCTTTTTGGAGCTGGGGCTCTTTGCTCTTTGCCCAGGAACGCAGGATGGACTCCACGACCGTGATGGTGTTGCCATCGCCGTCGGTAGTCTTCTCGTGCGCGATTGCTTGCGCCAAACGCCTAAACTCATCAAAGCCTTTAGGCCGGCCACGCCTGTTGATTCTGGGATCCCCTGCGACGAAAGGTCTCAGATCGGCGCGGCCGTCTCTTTGCTTTTCCACTGTTTTGCCACTGTATGCTGTGGGCCGTCATCCGCAAATTTCAGAATTGCAATCCCTACCTCGTGTAATTACAACCGGAACACGGACGGCTCAGAGCTGCGAGTTCACGAACGCTGCAAATTTTCCCTGCCCCAAAATTGGGTGTTGGGTCAGATTCATATTGTCTCACTGATGAACGGAAATCTTTTCGTCAGCCAATAGGCTTCGGTCATTTCCACGACGTGTGCTAAGCTCCACGGCTTCTCTTCAAGTCCTGTAGCCACCGCTGGCGTCGTTCCTAGGCTGTGATGTTCTCGGACGAAATTGTAAATGCCGAAGTGCAGCGCCACGGCGAGCTTGTGCATTTCAAGCTTTTGCTGTAGCCAAGCCCCTTGCGTTCAAATCGCTTCAATTCCTGTCGCACGGTCAGAAATGCGCGTTCTACGTGGCTCGTGGTGGCGGCTGAATGCTGACATGCTCGAATCTTCCAATCGTGGTTCAACTGCCAAATACAGAAGAGCGCAACAATTCCTAGGGGAATTCCACCTAAGACTAGCCCGAGAAAAAAGGGCGAATTTTCAAGGAACCCTCATACGCGCATTGGCGGCATCTAGAGCAGGATAGTAGGCAGAACGGTTTGCGTTACCGCTAAACACTTCTATAAAATGGGCACCCAAATCAGTTCCATGAACGAGCGCCCCGTTGAAGATGTCAACATCGCTGATCGAAGTGCCCATTTGAAATCCAGTGGCACTCAAATGCGGGGAAATTTGTTGAATTACCGTGGCGGAGAGCGAGCCGTTAGCTGGTAAGGTCGATGAATATAAATCGTCTGCACGCGCCCCGAACCGACCACGGTAGGTGTTGTCCCCGTAATTAAACATCGCCTGCAAATCGGTAGTTCCGCCGTGAGTATCATCGTATGGAATGCCGGTGCATAAAAGGAAAGGTTTTGCGTCCCAGACGCGCGCATACATATTAATGATCCAAGTAACACCAGCTTTCCATCCAGCAGCGCAGTCTGTATAGCCCATTGACACGGCGAGCGTATTGCACGCATCCCATTCTGTAGGATCAGTCGCAAAGAACGATTCCGAACCGTGTCCCGGTCCGCACATCTTGACATACTTCAAACGAACATCAGTCTCGTAACGATTTTTAAGCGCCGTTTGAACTGCTTCCCACTCGGTTTGAAAGACTGGATCAAACGGCACGGTTGTTTTAAGTCCGGTGGCCGCAGTGATGATGTACTTGGCACCGGGAAGATAAAAAAAAGACGCTGGCGCGAAATTGCCTGCCAGAATTTCAATCGCCATGAGTTTGTTATACCCATCGGCGGCTGAGAAACATTTATCCAGGTATGTCCAATCAAGAGCACCGTGGACACCATTCTTGGCGAGGCGATCCCATGTCTCTCGCCACATTATACCTTTCACATGACTGTTTATTAGACCTGGCCGAGTAAATGGATCAGGAGGCGGCTCCGAGTCGTAGATATCAGGCAAGTCCATTATACCGATCCCCGGCGGAACCGTAGGCCTCGGCTTCGGCGCAGCGAGCACGCTGCTTGCTGCCGCAAATACAACAAAAAGTGGCAGGAGCCTTCTCATCGATAAATCCTGATTGTTAACGTCGTTGACGGTGTCGTGCCGCAGGAGGTCGTCGCGGTTTCGATTGCGGCTGTATCGCCAAATCGACCGTTTGACCCGAATCGGCAGGTAAGCGTCGCAAAGCCGCTGCCATTCGCGTTCCGCCTTGGCTGACGCGTTCAGTCAGTCATCCATCAACATGCGACACCGCACCGCGGGATTGAACCAGAGGTGCGGTTCTTTGACCTGATTGGCCTTATCAGCTTGCGCTCAACGCTGGCGGTGATCGTGACCCTTGCGCTTGTGCGGTAGGGCGATACCAACACCGCCTTTGGGATCTTTTCTCGGTTTCAGGTCACGGACTTTGATCTTCTTGGTTTGCTTGTTCTGAGGCATTTTATTTTCCTTTCTTATTGGGTTGTGTTGTGCGGGTCACACCGAAGAGCAATTGACGCCCGCCTGTGACGTCTTGTTTTGGAATTAAGTCATCCAGACGGATCAATTTCTCCTCTTTGCGATGTGCCTTTTGCCTTCGGGCGTGTCTGGCACCAACGTTCTTCTTGTTCTTCGGAGTTCCCACGTTGCCTCTGTGTTATCAGTATTCATGCCAAATCTGAGCAGGCGCAAGTCGAACTACGAATCCTGGCTGCGTTTTGTTGAGCGGCAGAGGCTTGCTCAGCACGAGAGCGAAGATCATCGACCAATTAAGATGAGGAGGACGGTTTCAATCTGGGACGGAATTACGTCCACTGCGGCCCATTTTTAGGCCGACGCTGCTTTAATTTGGCGCCGCATCTCGCAAGTAGCGCGCGAGCGTAGAGCGCGAAATTCCGAGCAACTTGGCCGCGCGACGCTGATTACGGTTGGCCTGGTCGTAAACAAATCGCACGTGCTGTTTCAATGCAGTGGCCAACGAGAAATCGTTCGTTGCAGCGTTGCTGTCGTTGTTGTTGGTCACGAATGCCGAAACGCACTTGTCGTTCTCGAACAGCGCTCGCTCCGGCGCTGCCAAATCCGGAGGGAAAACGACATGCTCGGGTAAAATAACCGACCCGTTGCAAAACAACGTCATGGTACGCACGGTGTGATTTAACTCGCGCAGATTCCCGGGCCACGCATGGCGAAGCAACTTCACCATCGCTTCGGGATGGATGGCCGTGATGTTCTTGGCTTCCTTCAAACTGGCCGCCTTCAATTCTGCGGCAATCAGCGCCGGAAGTTCCTCTAACCGGTCGCGAAGCGGTGGAATGAGCAGAGTCAGTCCGCTTAAGCGTTGATAAAGGTCCTCGCGAAATTTTCCCTGTCGCACCCTTTCGCGCAGCGAACAGTTTGAGGCGCAAATGATGCGCGCGTTGGAAGTGAGCATTCGTTCGGAGCCGAGCCGTTCGAATTCGCCGTACTCGAGCACGCGCAGGATTTTTACCTGGGCAAGCGGGCTCATCTCCGAGATTTCATCGAGAAGAAGCGTTCCGCCATTGGCCAGCTCGAATTTTCCTTTAACGCTCTGCTGCGCGCCGGTGAAAGCGCCGCGCTCATGGCCGAACAACTGACTCTCGATCAGCGTGTCGCTGAGCGCCGAAGCATTAAAGGCAATAAACGGCCTGCCTGCTCTTGCTGAGGAATTGTGGATCGCATGAGCAAGCAACGTTTTTCCTGTGCCGGTCTCGCCGAGAAGCACGACCGCCACATCGGATTTGGCGGCGAGCGCGGCCAACTGTAAGCAACGCGCCATCGCGTCATTGCCGGTTGTCAGGTCTTCGATCCTGAGCCTGGAGAGCGGGTCTTGCGTAGTGATGCGGGAATTATTGCCTGATGCTCTCGCGCAGCTGCCGAATAGGTTCGAACGCGTACTCAATCAGCGTGCGTCCGCCGACAATGATGCGCGCTTCTCCTTGCATCCCCACGCGCAGAGGCAAAGCTTGTCCTGCGCGTGGCGAAATTTCGTAGCGGTCAAGTGATCCTAGAGCGATGAAGCGGGTCCCGTCCGGAGTTGTGACAGCGGAGGGACTGACCCAATCAAGTTTTCCGGTTACAGTGCCGTAACGCTGGTAGGGGAACGCTTCGAAAAAATACCGGACACGCTGAGCGACAGCGAGCCTCGCCAGACCCGCGTCGTTTAATGTCATTCGAGCCTTTGGTTTGACGTCTTTTGGCGCGAGCTGGCAAAGGACTTGTCCCTGTTGAACTACACTGCCAATCGTCTGGTAGTCCAGAGAAGTAATGACCCCTTCGTACGGGCTGCGAATCGTCAGCAAGTTCTGATTGGTATTTTCCAAGTCTATTTTCAAAGCGCTGACGCGCATTTTTAACTTCTCAATTTCGGACTGCTGTTCGCCCCGCTGCCGCGCGTGCTCCGTTTCTATGCGTTCACGGTCTAAATTTACCTGCTGCAAGGTTCTCTGCGCGACGCTCAAATCTTTTTCGGAGCCGGCCAGATCGAGTTTCAACTTTATAAGGTCGACCTCGGATTCACCGCCCTGCTTGGCTAACTTTTCCATTCGCGCGACCAGATCACGGCTCGTGGCAGCGTGATTCTCGCGGAATTTTATTTCGCTTTTGGCCTGCTCGATTTCGGCTTTCTTGATCTCAAGCTGCGACACGTAAGCAGCTTCATATCGGATAAGACTTTCTTCCTTTGTGTGCAAATCTTCGCTGAGCGTCCGGAACTGCGTGTCCCAGCCGCGGATCTCGTCGGAGCGCAAGACGAATAACTCGTCACCTGCTTTCACCGGTTGACCTTCGCCCACTGCGACGTGAGTGATTACAGCCTGGCGAGGGGATTGAATCGGATCGGCGCCCGTAGCGGGAATGAGGACGAACCGGCAGCGAACAGTTTCCGGCAAACGAACTACAACTGCGATAAGCAATGCCCACAGAAACGCTGCCAGCAGGAGCCAGGCCGTTAGCCTCATGATCCGCGGCGGCGGTTCCTGAGGCAACATTTCCGAATCGCGATCAAACGAACCGCGTTGAGTTGTCTGGAGGTTCATTGAAAAGCCTGGTTCAGATTCCCAATTGCTGGCTGGCAAGATAATAATACAGGCCACGTTGAGCCATTAGCTCGTCGTGGGATCCGACCTCGACAATACTACCTTGTTCCAGGACTACGATGGAATGCGCTTCGCGAATCGTGCTCAGTCGATGCGCAATCACGATCGTTGTCCGTCCGGCCATCAGGCGGCCAAGGTTCTCCTGGATCAGGCGTTCTGATTCTGTGTCCAACGCACTGGTTGCCTCGTCAAAAATTAATACCGGTGGGTTGTTGTAAATTGCCCGCGCAATGGCGATCCGCTGCCTCTGGCCGCCGGATAGTAACAGGCCAGATTCGCCAATTTTCGTCTCGTATCCAAGCGGCAACCGCATGATGAATTCGTGCGCGGCAGCCGCCTGCGCAGCTGCCAGCACGCGGTCGAGGTCCGGTTCTGGATCGCCAAACGAGATGTTGCGCGCGATGGTCTCGTTAAACATGTGATTTTCCTGAAGCACGATTCCAACGTGTTGCCGCACGTCGCGGTAGTTGAGAATCTTTAGATCGACGTTGTCGAAATAAATGGTGCCTTCAGTCGGCTCAAGAAGGCCGGCAATTAATTTGATGAGCGTGGTCTTACCGGAACCACTGCGACCCACCAGCGCGACCATGCGGCCCGGCGCCAGATCCAGGGTGATGTCTTTCAAAATATCGGGCGACTCAGGGCCACCGTATTTGAAACTGGCTCCGCGCAACTCGATGCGCCCTTCGAGGCTATGCACCGGAAGTAGCCGGGAACGATCACGACCTTGTTCCGGCTCCTGTTCAAAAATATCGTTCAGACGATTCAGGAGCACAGCGGCGAACTGCATGTTGTCCCAGACTCCAAGAGCACGCAGGACCGCTGCATACGCCATCGCGGTGAGCGAACTGAATGCAACAAATCCGCCAACACTTAATTGGCCGTGGATCACCTGCGTCGCTCCCAGCCACAAAAAGATTGCCGTAGAGAGAAGGCCGATTGTCTGCAGCAGGCTGTCCCACGACATCACAATGAAGGTCGCTTTGAAGAGTTTTTGCGACACCGAAAGAAACTCGTTCAGCATGGCATCACGAAACGTGCCTTCAGCCGACGCCGCTTTCACTGCTTCGATGCCTTTAATAGCATCGATTTGATGGGAACTGTATTTCCCCTGGCTTTCTTCCACTCCGTGATACAGCGGGCGCAGCACCTTCACGGAGAAAATCATCAGCCCGATGTAAAGAGGCGTCGTCGCCAGGAATGCGAGCGTGAGCAGCGGACTGTACAACGCCATCAAAATGATTGCGCCTATGAGGAAGATCACTGCCAGTAACGCGCCGACACCTTGCTGGACCGCGAACTGCCGAACCTGCCGCGCTCCTTCGAGCCGGCGCTGAATGTCGCCCGTCCGGCGATTGTTGAAATAGCTCATTGGCAGCGAAAGCAGTTTGCGGCTCAAAAAATCGAGCACCGTGGTATCAAGTCGTACGGCCACAAATGTCAGCAAATACTCCTGTGCGAGGGTGAAGAGTTGCACGAATATCACTGCGGCCGCCATTCCAAGCAGAATCATCTTCAACAGGCCGAGGTCATTTTCGACAATCACTTTGTCCACCACCATTTGGGTGAACACGGGGAAAAGCAGTTCCAGGAAACTGACCGCGACGGCCAATCCAAACGCCTGAAGTAAAATGACCTTGTAGCGCGTGAGGAACGGGACAATCCAGGCGAGGGTCGGCTTGCTCTCCGGCGCTTGCTCAAACGCCGGCGTGTAATCGAACAGCGCTGCATAACCGGTCCACTTCGCCTCGAATTCGCGTCGCGGAAGCTTGCGCAAGCCCAATGCTGGGTCCGCTATGCGCACAAACTTTTCGGCAACGTCGTAGAGCACGATCCAGTGATCGCCTTCCCAATGCATGACAGCCGGCAGCGGCATCACCGGGAGATTGCGCAGGGAAATTTTCAGGGCGCGCGCTGCCAGCCCGAGCTCCGTTGCCGCGCGACAAAGCGCCTTCAGGCTGGTCCCGTCCGTTGCTGTGTGACAGAGCTGTCTGATGCGCGCCAGGCTCACCTTCCGACCGAAATGACGACAAATCATTCCCAGAGCCGCTGCGCCGCAATCCATCTCGTCGATCTGCATGATGAAGTCGATCTTGCGAGTGCGTTTGGCACGTTTGCGGAATAAGCCGCGCTCATCGGCGAATGGTTCTTCTTTGCCTTCGCGCTCAGGGGGCGGCTCTTGGCCATCCAGCTTTAGCTTGTCGTGAACCCGCGTCTCAGCTGGCAGAAGTTCAGTGGTGAAATCGAGCGGAATCCGCGCTTCGGTCTTCGCCTGGTAAACTGCAAGCCGCTCACCCAGCAATTTGTCGAACTCAGGAAATCGCCTTCGTAAAGCGTGCACTGCTAGGGGGTCGAGCGACAGCAATTGGCAATCGGTAAACGCTTCCACCGATGCCGCGCGCGGAGACCCGTTTAGAATTGATAGCTCACCAAAAAAATCGCCCTGGCGATAAAACGCCAGATTACGCTGCCGGCCGTTGAGCGCAGTGAAAGCGCGGGCTTGTCCTTTGTTGATGATGTACAGAGGGCCTGCATCTTCCCCCTCGCGAATAATCAGACCGCCTTTGTCAATGCTGACAGGCTTCAGCTTTTCGATCATGCTGCGCAGCACTGGCGTCGGAAGCCGGCCGAAATTGCTGAACTGATAGAGGAAACTTTGCAGGGCGCGATTGCGGCCGGTTGTCTCGATATACTGCTTTAAATCGGGCTCTCTGCTAACGAGCTGCTGAAAGTCATTGCGATCAATTCGCAAAACGTCCACCGCCGTGCTGCAACGCACGGTTGCTTTTCGGGTACCGCCCTCTGCCAGTGCCGCCTCTCCGAATGAGTCGCCGGGTTTCAGTATCCACAGAGGGATCTCTTCGCCATCGGTTTTGGTCTTCAAAGCGCGCGCGCGTCCCTTGGTTACAACGTAAAACGAGTCAGCCGGCTCGTCTTGTTTTACGATGATGTCACCGAAGTCGTAGTGTTCTTCCTGCAAAAGCGGTTCAATCGCGCTGAAATGTTCGTCGGAAAGAAAACGGAACACCGATGAACGCCGCAAAATGTCGCTGTCTTCCGTTTTCATTGCACTAAAACGGGAGCGCCGAGCCGCCGCTCGACGTATTTACTGACGAGTTGCGAGAAATGCCGGTCGAGCAGGCGTTGGTCGATCCGCGATTTCACCCCTGGATCGTCCAG
>WNGD01007062.1_pt1 | contig 11031 bp, 8 predicted proteins | sample 5400671 | NCBI WGS metagenome assembly WNGD01 (sample SAMN13153369, study PRJNA577476) | soil metagenome | isolation source: 40 cm soil or saprolite under grassland replicate 2 | place: USA:California | collected 2016-06-15
TCAGGTGGTGTAGGGGCGTGGTGTCACGGTTATGGTCCGGCCGCTGGGCAGGGTCCAGGTCAGGGTGCCGGGCTGGGTTTGCTGGAGGTGCCAGCCGGGGGCTTGCTTGGCGGCGTGGTGCCGCCGGCAAAGCGGTGCCAGGTTGCATTCGCAGGTCCGGCCGCCGTGGTCGTGGGGGACGGTGTGGTCATCATCGCAGCGGCGGGCGGCGCGGCGGCAGCCGGGGAAGGCGCAGCTGCGGTCGCGGGTTTTGATCAGGTGCCGCAGGGCGGGTGAGGGCTGGTAGGCGGCGGTTTGCCGGGCGTGCCCGCAGGCTCCAGTTTCGAGCCAGTGGATGGTGAGCCCGGCCAGCCAGGGGCGCGGGTCGCCGCCGGGCGGCCCGGTGCTGCGGGGCGGCCCGGTGGTGCCGGGTGGTGCGGGTCCGGCGCGCTGGCCGGGCGGCCCGGTGCTGCGAGGCGGGCTGGCGGGGACGGGCGGGGTGGTGCGGGCGCAGCCGTGTGCGACGGCGCGGCCGTCTTGGCCGGTGATGGTCAGGCACCATGGGTTGCCGGGCCGGGCGGCGAGGCGGGTGGCGAGGTCGCGGGTGGTGGCGGCGTCCAGGGGGCCGTGCCCGGCGGCTTCGCCGGGCCGGATGGTCCTGGCCCTGGCCGCGGCGGGCGGGTTCCGCCGTTCCCGTGGCCGCTGTCATCATCGCGGCCGTTGTCGTCGTCTTCGCCGCGTGCACCGGGCCGGTTTGTGGCGCCGTCCGCGCCATCCGGCCTGCCGGTGTCCGGGCTGTCGCCGTCCTGGGCGCCGTGGCCGTCATGGCCCTGGCAGCCGACTGGGCCAGGCTCGCCGCGATCGCTGCCGGCGCCGGTTCCGTCCGGCCCGTCCGGACAGTGGTGGTTGCCGCCGGGGTCTGGGCTATCTGGCCCGGCCGGGCTGCCGTCTTGGTCTCCGTTGCCGGGGAGCAGGGTGTACAGCGGCTGGCTGGTCAGCAGCGCGATGAACACCCTGGCCCGCAGCTGCTCCAAAGTGCCCCCGGTGCCGGCTTTCTTCAGCTCGCGGGCCAGGGCATCGATGTGCTTATCGGCGGCCAGCACGTCAGCCGGGGGCAGGTCCCGCCCGGCCAGCGCCGCGGTCCCGCGGTTCTCCGGCCACGACTCGACCCGGGCATCCTTTTGCGCCTTCAGCCGCCGCCGTGCCGCCGCCTCCGGGTCATGCGCCAGCACCGCGCGGTGCAGCACGTCCCGCAGCTGCCCGGTCGTCAGCCCCGCCGCATCGGTGATCGTCACCGCCGCGATCGCGGCCGCGGGCACGTCCGCCAGCGCGGCCAGCTCATGGTGGTAAACGCCTGCCCTGGGCAGGTCGATCCGCCCGGCCGCCAGCGCCGCGGTCACCGCGGGCAGCCTGGTGACGCCGGCCGCGAGGTCCAGCAGCTTGTCCGCCGCCCGGCACGTGAGGGTGAGAGCGACGGCGATCTCATCGGCGACGTGGTCATGCTGACGCCAGTCACCAGCCGCCCGCGCATCCGCAGCGCGGCGGGCCGCCAGCTGGCTGACCGCGGCCAGCTCCATGCTGGCCGACCACGACGCCAGCCGCCGCGCGCCGCCGAGGTACCCGATCAGCTCGTCATCAGACAACCCGGACAGGCCGTCGCCGGTGGTGTCGGCGGCGAACCCGGCCAGCACCGGGCCCGGCTCCATGGTGTCCAGCGGCCCGCCGGCGGCGAACCCTCGCGCCCCGGGCATGCAGTCGCTATGGGTGAACCCGGCAGCCAGCGCCTCCCGCCCGCCGGGCGAGGGCTGCCGGGCGGCAAGCCAGGCATCAGCGACCGGGGACGCGACCTGCGCCAGCCATGCGTCCGCGCCCTCCGGCGGCCCAGAAAACGGGTTGAAGAACTCCTCCGCGTCAAATGGCTCCCCATCCTCATCGAGGAACCTCGCGACCACCGATGCAGGCCGGTCTGAGGTGACGGGCGCGGGAGTGCCCGAAGCGGCCGGAGCGGCCGACGATGCGGGCGCGGGACCGGATCCGGCAGTCGTGGCACCGGTCTGGCGGGCGGCGGTCGCGGGACCATCGGCCAGCGGCACCTGCCCGGCGGGCATGGCGACCGCGGCATCACCGGCTGAGGGTGCGGGCATGGCGCGCGCTCCGGCACCATCGCGCGGTGGCGCCGAACTGGCTTGCGACGGGTCAGCCTGACCGGAGGGCATCGCCGGAGAAGACCCGGCGGGAGCTCCGGGAGGGATGAACGGTTCTTCGTGCATCGGACCTCCTCCCGGCTGCCAGCTGGATTTGCCTTCTTCGGCAAAACTATCGACTACCTCTGACAAAACGGCCCTTGGTGGCGCTGGGCTAGAAAAAAAGAGCTAAACCTGGTGCACAGATGCGCGGAGTTCCTAGTGCACGGTGGCGGGGAGGCCGATGTCCGTCCGGCAGGCTCTCCGGAGTATCAGGTTTCCGGAAAATAACGAGCCAGCCGGAATACCGGGCTTCTCGGCTCCCCCCGGAAGACCGTTCTTCTCGGAAACAACAAGAGCCAGCTGGAAGCCGGGCACCTGGGCAGCGCGTCTAGCCGGCCCTCCTCCGCATGTGGGTGGCTCGCAGTGACGACGCTGGCGCCTGGGCCAGGCAGCAGAAGCTCCCCGATACCGATATGACCGGCACCACGGGCTTGTTCGACTCGCCAGTAGAGCGGTCTCACTCGCAGCGGACCGTCATGCCAGCAGAGGCGGTGATCGGAATGGAGACCACAAGGGCAACATTCCTGAGCTGGCCCGAGGACATCCGGCGGCGCTTCCTCGACGAACTTCGCTTTCACCTTCAGTCCCAGGCAAGGTCCATCTGACCCAGGAGACATCGGTCACGATGGCCCAGGTCCTGCCTCGGACATGACGCTGGCGCCAGCCACGCTGCCTATTCGGTAAGGTGCACGCTGCCATCGGCGCGCAGCTCCCATCCCGGGTTGTGCGCCACTTCCCACGGATGCCCGTCCGGGTCGATAAACACGCCCGAGTACCCGGCCCAGAAAGTCCTCGCAGGCTCGCGGCCGATGACCGCACCGGCCGCCCTGGGCTCGTTAATAATCGTGTCGACTTCCCCTGGTGAACCGATATTGTGCGCCAGCGTTACCCCGCCCCACCCGCCGCCGTCGCTGACCGCGCTGTCCTCGGCGAAACGAGCCCGGTCCCACCAGGCGAACACCATTCCCCCTGCCTGGAAAAGGCGACGTCGTCCGTATCCGCCCCGACGTGCCGCCAGCCCAGCGCCCGGTAGAACTCCCGTGCCCGGCCGAGATCGGTCACGCCCAGCGTGATGACGCTGACCCGCTGTTCCATCGATACCCTCCTCATGCCGCGCCGGCAGGCGCGCAAGGCACCGCGCCGGCAATCTTCTCGGGCACTGTGCCTGCAGTCGCGCCTGACGGCAGTAGCCAGCACGGCAGCCATCGCCAGGGCGCGGACCGCTGGTTATCCGATAATTCTCACGCTGAACGGCGTTGCTCACGGGAAAGGGCAACGGTGAGCCTGAGTTCGAGCGCATGGGCGAGACGTTCAAGCAACGGGAGCGTTGGGACGGTACCGCCGGCCTCGCAGCGGGCAACGCCGGGCTGGGTCATCCCGGCTCGCTCCGCGACTTGGCGCTGGGACAAGCCGACCCCCGGGTAGCGTCGCCATCGCCTCTCCATGCCAGCCAGCATGGGTCCAAGGTCTGACAACCCTGGTCCGGCGGGCCGTTGACGGCTCCCAGGGCCAACCTAAGAATGTCGGCGCCAGCGGATACCGTGCCCCAAGCTGGATACAGGGGCTCCTGCAGGCGGCCGCCGGCACCTCGGATCCGGTCGACGCAACGGTCGTCCTGCTGGCCCAGGCCGGCGATCGCATCGTCACCGGCGACGCCGGTGATCTGCCCCGGCTGGCGGCGGCAGCCGGGACCGGTTGCGTGCTCGTCGCCTGCTGATCCGGGCGGGCGACACATCGAACGCCAGTGCGAGCCGTTCCTAGAAGTAGATCATCAGGATCTGTAGAGTGCCGGACTGTGAGGATGCTCGTGGGTACAGCGGAGCCGCGTACAGCCAGTGTTGCCACGAGTACTGCCCCGCATGGTGAACGAGGTTCCCGCCCCGCCCCCCGCGCCCTGGCTCAGGCAGCACGGGGCCACTGTGCATGAGCTCACCTGCCTGGAGATCTGCGCGGGCGCAGGCGGCCAGTCCATCGGCCTGGAGCAGGCGGGTTTCACCCACGCCGCAGCCGTCGAACTCGACCCGGACGCCTGCACCACCCTCCGGCTGAACCGGCCCGGCTGGAAAATCGTCGAGCAAGACGTCCATTACTTCGACGGCGGCGGCTACCCCGGCGTTGACCTGCTGGCCGGCGGAGTGCCGTGCCCGCCGTTCTCGATCGCCGGCAAGCAACTCGGCGCCGACGACGAACGCGACCTGTTCCCGCAGGCGCTGCGGCTGGTGCAGGAATGCCAGCCGGCCGCGATCATGCTGGAGAACGTCCGCGGCCTATCGACCGCCCGCTTCGCCGGCTACCGCGACCAGGTGCTCGGCAGGCTGCGCGAGCTCGGCTACCAGGCCGACTGGCAGGTGCTGAACGCGCGGGAGTTCGGCGTGCCGCAGCTGCGCCCGCGCTTCATCCTGGTGGCCCTGCGGGCGGACGCCTACCAGCATTTCCGGTGGCCTCGCCCGGTCGGGACGCCGCCCACCGTCGGCGAGACGCTGCGCGGGATGATGGCGGCGGGCGGCTGGCCGGGCGCCAGCGCCTGGGCCGAGGCGGCCAATGGCATCGGCCCGACCCTGGTTGGCGGGTCGCGCAAGCACGGCGGCCCCGATCTCGGCCCGACCAGGGCCAGGGAAGCCTGGCTCCGGCTGCGGGTCGATGGCAAGGGCCTGGCGGACGCGCCGCCGACGGCCGCTCACCCGCTCGATCACGTGCCACGGCTGACGCTGCCGATGGCGGCTGCCATCCAGGGCTTCCCGCCGGACTGGGAATTCGCCGGCCGCAAGACGGCCGGCTACCGGCAGATCGGCAACGCGTTCCCGCCGCCGGTGGCACGAGCGGTCGGCAACAGCATCCGCGCGGCGATCGAGGCTGCTCGCGTGGTGCCGGAGTCCCGGCATGGCCACCTGCTGCGCGCCGGTTGACCGGCCCGGTCACCCGGCGGCCTGGTACGGGCATTCGCCGGCCCGGCACGAACATTCGCCGGCCCGGCATGGGCATTCGCCGGCCCGGCACGAACATTCACCGGCCCGTTACGGGCATTCGCCGGCCCGGCATGGGCATTCGCCGGCCCGGCGCGGCCGGCGGTCAGCCCGGCTCGGCCGGCCGTCGGTCCAGTGCGGGAGGCCGGAGGCGGCGCTGCCGTGACGGCCGATGAGTTCCGCCTGGAGCTGGTGACGCAGCCGGTCCCGCCACCGCCCGGCGCCGATCCTGAGCTCGACGAGGTGGAGGCTGAGCTCGGCCGCCTCGATCCGGTCGGCAGCCTCATCGCCGGGGTGCTTCGCGACACCCTCGACCAGCTCTACGACGGCCAGCACACCGGCCGCTGGAACTACGACCAGCTGCACAAGACCGAGAAAACCCACATGGGCACGCTGGTCGAGATCAACTTGCACCGGCGGTTCGGCTTCGAGGACGGCGACGTCACCGACTACCGGATCGCGGGCATCGAGGTGGACTGCAAGTACTCGATGAGCTACGGCGGCTGGGAACTGCCGCCGGAGGCCGTCGGCCACATCTGCCTGCTCCTCACGGCGAGCGACATCGCCCGCAGCTGGTCGGCCGGGCTGATCCGGATCCGCGAGGACGACCTGCGCGGCAAGCCCAACCGCGATGCGAAGCGCCAGCTCACCGCCGCCAGCCGGGGCCGGATCCGGCGGCTGTGGCGCGACCGCGGCAGGCTCACCGCGAACCTGCTGCTCAGCCTGGACCCCGCCACCAGGGACCGCATCTTCGGCGCCAGGGCCGCGCGCGGCCAGCAGCACGGGCAGGCGCGGGCGAACGAGCTGTTCCGCTCGGTGCAGCGGCGGATCATCCGCCGTGCCGAGCTGGCCACCGTGGCCCAGCAGGATGACTTCATGAAGCGCGCCCGGGGCAACGGTGGCGCGCGGACCCAGCTGCGCCGGGAGGGCATCCTGGTGCTCGGCCACCAGGACAGCGACCCGCTGATCGCGGCTGCCCTCGGCCTGCCGGCGCCGCGGAAGGGCGAGTTCATCTCGGCGCGGGTGGTGACCGCGCGGGCCGGCCGGGACGACCCGGTCGCCGTCATCGCCGGCCAGCGCTGGGCGCTCGCCCGGACGGGCGACCCGCTAATCCCGGCTCCGGTCGTGCCGAGGAAACTGCAGCCCGACCAGGAACCGCCGGAATGCGCGCAGCCGCAGCTGCCGGAGAGCTGGCCGGAAGCGACCGATCCCGGCCAGTGACCGGCCAGCGGAATCTGGCATCCGGGCAAGCGTTCGTCACCCGGCCGGTCCGGCCACGGCGGCGCGCCAGCGGCGCTCCGGACATCCGGCCAGCGGGAACTCGCGTTAACACCACGCCCCTGTGGACCGCGCGGTGGATGAGCCGGTGGACAAGCGCTCTGCGCTGGGGAGAACTGCCGGCGTTCTGTGGATGAACTGTGGACGGCCAAAGAATCTTGGAACCGGTGACCGGAACCTCTTGTGCAGCCCGTGGCGGAGGGCGTAGAACTGCTCTCACTACCGGAGACGGGTACCGCCCCGGGGGCAGCCCCGGGACGCGGGAAGGGCCGGGAAACTGGCGCTTCGCGCGGGTACCTGGTACCGGTGGCAGGCCAGATGGTGCCAGGCGCGGCGAGCAATCGGCGCGCGGGGTGGCTGTACGGCCGGGCTGAGGCCCCTCCATCTCATACATGGAGGGGCCTCGTCCTATCTTGCCGGACGGGCGCCGTGCCGCCGGGGACCGACACGCGGACGGCCGACAGCCACCGCCGGCAGGCCGCGATATCAGTCATGGTCACTGATACCCGGCGGTCCGGCCGGCCACACGGGAGCCGGGATGGCGTTCCGCCTGATGGATGTGGCCGCGGTATTCGCCGGCGCATACCAAAACCGCATCCATCAGGCGGAACGCACACCTCGCACATCAGCAGCACCACAGGCGCCGACAGCACCATCAACCATCCGAATCCGGCGCTCAGGCAGCATCCGGCGGCACATCGCCGCCGTGACGCTGGCCAGGTCGGCCGGGTTGCGCTGTGGCCTCAGCCCAGCGCTTGCGCGGTGCGCGTCGGCAGGCCAGCGGCCCGCCAGGCCTGGAAACCGCCGTCCAGGTCGGTTGCCATCCGCAGGCCGATCCGGCGGAGGCTGGCTGCCGCGAGCGTGGATGCGTAGCCCTCCGAGCACATCACGATGACCCGCGCGTCGGCGCGGGCGAGCGCCGGGATCCGGGCGTCACTGCGCGGGTCGAGGCGCCACTCCAGCACGTTCCGGCCGATGATGATCGCGCCGGGCACCTCGCCCTCCACGATCCGCTGCTCCAGCGGCCTGATGTCGACAAGCACGGCTCCGTCGGTGAGTGCCGCCAGGGCCGTCTCCGGCCGCAGCCGCTCCAGGCCGCCGCGTGCCTCGGTGATCAGGTCGTCGATGCTCGGGGCGCCCGCCGGGAGCACAGCGGTGCTGAGTTCCGCGACCGATGCCGTCGCGTCCGCGAGCGCCGTGTCCGGGCCGCCCCGGCCCCTGGCGCCCTCCGGGCCCTCGATCGCCACTGTTTCCCTGGCGATCAGCCCGTACGGGGTCTGCTGGTAGTAGGTCATCATCATCAGCGGCGGCGAGTACGCGTGGATGCTGATCGAGGATCCCGCGCCGCCGTGCGCCACGTCGTGCACGTGCCCCGGGCCGAACGCAACCGCCTGGCCGACCAACAGCCGCCTGCTGGTCAGGCCACGGCCGCTGGGCGCTCGGTACTGCTCGAGCAGGCTGCCCTCGGCGACCGCGAACGAGCCGGAGGATCCGCCGTGGTCGTGCCAGTCGGTGTCCTGGCCCCGCTCCCAGGCCAGCAGCCAGACGTCGCAGGAGTCCGAGCGGTGCAGCGGCAGGTACCAGCGCACGTCGGGGTCGTGCACGACCAGGTCAGCCCAGAGTTCCTCGCGAGCGGCGAGCGTGACCGTAACGGCCCGCAGCTGAGCCGGCGGCAAGCGCCCAGCAGATCGGTCCAGGCCGCGGAGCACGCCGACGATTGCCTGCTGCCGTTCGGGGTTGACACCCCAGCCGTGCCGCAGCCCCGAGCCCGCTGTACCGGCCGGGTCCTCGGCGCCTCCGCCGCTGGTACTGATAACGGCGACGGACAAGCGACCTCCTTGGATAAGAGCAAAGCATACTCCCGGCAGCGCTACGCGGGACCACTGACAACACGCGCGACGACGGTCCCGCCGCCGGGCTGGCAGCAGGTGCGGCGGCCGTCCCGCCGCCGGGCGGGCAGCAGATGCGGCGGCCGTCCCGCCGCCGGGCGGGCAGCAGGTGCCGCGGCCGTCCCGCCGCCGGGCGGGCAGCAGGTGCGGCGGCCGTCCCGCCGCCGGGTCATGCGGGGTTGTCTGCCTGCTCAGACTGGATGAGCAGCGACACGGCCTCGATCAGGGCCAAGTGGGTAAACGCCTGCGGGAAGTTCCCGAGGTGCTGGCCGGTGGTGGTGTCGATCTCCTCAGCGTAAAGCAGGAGCGGTCCGGCAAAGGACAGCAGCTTCTGGCACAAGGCGTGCGCGCGCTCGGCCTCGCCGGTCATGGCCAGCGCGGTCACCAGCCAGAAGGAGCAGATGGTGAATGTGCCTTCTTCGCCCTCGAATCCGGTGTCGGTTCCCTCTACCCGGTAGCGGAGGACGAGGCCGTCCTTGGTCAGCTCGTCGGCGATGGCGAGCACGGTCGACTTGATGCGCTCGTCGTCGGGAGGGAGGAATCCCATGATGGGCAGGAGCAGCAGCGAGGCGTCAAGGTCATCGGTCTCGTAGTGCTGCCGGAAGACACCCCGGCCGGACACGCCCTTGTCCAGGATCTCAGCCTTGATCTCGTCGGCACCTGCCCGCCACCGCTGGGCGCGTTCGCCGTCGCCGCGTTCCTCGGCGAGATCGGCCGCCCGTGCGACCGCCACCCAGCACATCATCTTGGATGCGGTGAAGTGCTTCGGGTCGCCGCGTACTTCCCAGATGCCCTGGTCGGGCTCGTGCCAGTGCTGCAGGGCGGCGTCAGCGAACCCGGCGAGCCCTTCCCAGACGGGCGCCATGATCTGCGCAGCACCCCGGCGGAACTGGACGTCCAGGGCGTCCAGGATCATCCCCCACACGTCGTGCTGCTGCTGATTCCAGGCGCCGTTGCCGACCCGGACCGGGCGCGCCCCCCGGTAACCGGACAGGTGATCGAGGGTCCGCTCGGTCAGGTCGCGTTCCCCGCCAATGCCGTACATGATCTGCAGCTCGAACTTACGGTTGAGGTCGCCGCCGCTGACCGCGTCGAGGATGAAGCCGAAATACTCGATCGCTTCCCAAGCGAAACCCAGCCGATACAGCGACCGGAGCATGAACGACGAGTCCCGGATCCAGGTGAACCGGTAGTCCCAGTTGCGTGCACCGCCGGGCGTTTCCGGCAAGGAAGTCGTCGCTGCCGCCATGATGGCGCCGGTGGGAGCGTAGCTGAGCCCTTTCAGGGTGAGCGCGCTACGGTCGATATAGGGCTTCCACGGATGGTCGGGAATCTTGGCTGAGTTCAGCCAGTCGCGCCAGAAATCGACGGTGGTGTTCAGGGCGCTGAAAGCCTCGTCCTGGCTGGCCGGAACGTTACTGCCGCCCCAGGACAGGGTGACAAAGGCCGACTGGCCCTGCGTGAGCGTCGTCCGGCCGTAACTGCGGGCACCCAGCACGCCCAGCCGGATGCTGCCCGCCAGTTCGAGCTGCACGTCCCCTTCCGCCGGGATGAGCGCCATGGAATCGTACCCGTCGCCCTTGTAGCTCCACGTGCCACTGACGGTCCCGTAATTGAACAGCGGAGCACAGTTCACGATGACCTCGACCCGGCCGCTGATGCACGTCGCGATCCGGACAAGGGTGCCGACCGCGCCGAAATCGGAGGGGGCCCGATGGTAGTCCGCGCGCCGTCCCTCGCTCTGGGTCGGGCCGATGACCAGGAAGTCATGCACGGTCATCCATCCCGTCGGAGTCTGCCAGGTCGTTTCCAGCACCATCGTCCCCGGCATATATCTGCGATGCTGCGGAACCTGGGTGCTGCCAGGCCCGAACCTGAACAATCCGGCGGTCCGGTCGAGGAGCGCCCCGAACACGCTCGGGGAGTCGGGGCGCGGCAGGCACAGCCACTCGACCGAGCCGTCCGGCGCAACCAGGCAACTCTGCTCGCAATTGGACAGGAACCCATATTCGGCGATGGGCGGAAACGTGCTCATGTGGACTTGACCTTTCGTAGTCGAGGCGGGAGCGCCTGGCACTCGGCCTTGAGGGCCGTCAGGATCAAGCCGGTCATGCCATCCTGGCCAGCAGATGCTCGCCCACCCGAATGGCGTTGGCCATCGCGGTAAGCGCCGGGTTCACCGCTCCGATGCTGGGGAAAATGCTCGTGTCGACGACGTACAGGTTGTCGAGCTCATGGGCCTTGCAGTTGACGTCGAGCACCGAGGTAGCGGGACCGGCGCCGAACCGGCAGGTGCCCGCCTGATGGGCGACGCCGGCCACCGGGACGTCCATGCTCATGTAGAAGTTCTTGTCGAGTACGTGATGCGCGGCCATCCCGACGTGATTGAGGATCTTCCTGAGCTCATGGTAGAGCCCGTCGGCCTCGGCGTTGTTCGTCGCGGCATAGGCGAGGTGCACGCGGCCGTCGCGGTCGACGGTCACCCGGTTGCCGGGCTTGGGCACGTCCTCGGTGGTCAGCCAGAAGTCCACGGCGTGCTTGGCGACCTCGTCCAGGCTCATGCGCGGTGCAAGCTTGGTGAGCTTGGGCTCCTCGCCCTTCATCGCCATTGCGTTCGATTTCCCGAGCATCTGGATATTGCCCAGCGGCCGCTCACGGCCGTTGCCGGCGAAATAG
>WNGD01014348.1_pt1 | contig 11031 bp, 12 predicted proteins | sample 5400671 | NCBI WGS metagenome assembly WNGD01 (sample SAMN13153369, study PRJNA577476) | soil metagenome | isolation source: 40 cm soil or saprolite under grassland replicate 2 | place: USA:California | collected 2016-06-15
GAGTGATTTGATAGTGCTTGCTGCATGTTGCAAGTCCAGGTCTTGTACTTCTGCCAATTTTTCAAGCTCTCGACTCCTGGCAAGGGCACTATCTCGTTCCTCGTAAATAGACGCTATCCATGCACCTATTCTTGTCATAACTTACCCTCCATCGGCCTGTTAAAACAGGCATCACGAAACGGACAACGTTTTGCACGGGCATCATTGCGCGTGTTACAGATACGGCGGGGCAAGTCACCGTCGTTAAAATCGCGGTGCTCTAGCGCCATGCGGACTTTCATCGCCCTTGCCAATGGATTTATCACCAACTCGGGATCGTAGGTGTGTACCCACAACATAAAATCCTGAGTATTTTTATCCTCTGCCAGGATAACGCCACAGTTGTTGGGCGGCTCTGTGAGGCCCAACAAATGCATGTAGAGGTTGAGTTGAGGTACTGCTGAACGTATGGATTTATTGCGCTCCATTGCCTCTTGTAGCGTGGCTCCAACAATGCCAGGGCGCTTCTCTTGTACAAGCTTGTAAGACCGATCGTACAAATCAGGACATCCCTGGAAATCAAGTGTATTAATGCCCTTTATTTCTATGGGCAACGTCAAGCCAGCGAAATTGATAATCGCATCTGGCGAAAAGTGAATGCCTGTGGCGGGGTCGATGTGAGTCAAGTCCAACTCCAAAAATTTTAAATCCCCCTCACAGTACCTGACCATGCCAGAAGGCTCCAACAGCTTATACTGCCATTTTTCGTGAATGCTCCATCCATTCAGGAACATCGCAAGCACTTTCCAGAACTGCTCTTTTTGCTGCCGTTCCCCTGGGCAGGTGTCAGCAAGGATGTGTTCACGTATGCAGAAATCGCTGTCAGATTCGAGCACAGAAGAAGCATGTAGCCCTTCGCGCGCAGGCTGTTGGGCATCCCACTGCACAAACAGTTGTTGTAGCTCATGAATGAGCAAGAACACCCGTGTACTACCGGGTGTTGAGGACGTTGGTAATTGCTGGCGTTCGGATGGTTGCTGCATCATGATCTGTCCTTTCTAGCAGAAAATGCGTATTTTGGATAGCTTCTAGCAGATTGATAATCGCATGGCCTTTTGCTTTATTGGCAGGTTGCGAGAAATCCAGGCAAGAGAGCGATTGACGTAAGCATCGCGTGTAAACCATAGCGGCTTGCGCGGTTTCCTCTTGAATCTGTACAATGAGATCGGGTGAAGGTAAAATCGTCACTGTTTCATTCTTTCTTTTGTCAGTTAGTGGGACAAGAGGCGATGCATGCCACCACCCCTTGCGAGAAGCCTGTCAGGTTGTTAGAAGGGCTGTTCTTCCGGGGCAGCGGCTGACTGAATCTCTTTTGTCTGAGATTCAGCATAGTCCAGACGACGGATAACATCACGCTTAGAGAGACCTGTAGTATCTCCCTTGCGGCCATAGATCGGATGATCAGCAGGCCAGGTCAAAGCAAAACTTTCGTAATTCCGCTCATCTTCGGCGTAATGCACAAGTGTGCCACCTACAGCGGCTGCGCGCTCGATCAGGGTCTGGATCTCTGCCTGATATTCTACTTTCTTGGTAGCTTCTTTCACATCCTGATCCTGACGAAATTGCTGCCATGCCTGGGCAAGGGTGTCCATCTCAGTCGGTGATAAACAGAAATGCTTTACTTTCTTAGTATCAAATCTGGCAGATTTGAGCGTCACTAAGCCAGCTCTCAACTCTGCCAGCAGCTCATTTGTCCCGTTGTACTGGCCGTTGTAGGCAAATTCCAGGCGAACCAATCGTAATCCATCCTCATCATACAAAATTTCGGCTGGTTTGATTTCACGCGGCATAACACTGTTCCTTTCTTTCGATAGGTAAATAGGGGCCAGAACGTAGAAACATACTGGCCCAAACAACACAACTAAAAAGTCCAATCTGCCTCATCATTAGTTGCAGGTTGCTGTACAGCAGGCTTTACTGCTGAAGCGGTAGCTGCAATGCCGTTTAGCGCGGGACGCTCCAAGATCTTGACAGGATAAATCTCTTCAAGAATAGCCTGGAATTTTTCAATGGGGGGAATAGCGGCCTTCATGTTTGTGTCCATCGGCTTGGGGGGCTTGGGGCTACAGATATATTTCGTATCCAGGCCAGAGCCACGGCGCTCAATCGAGAAATTACAGACCGTGATGTCACGACTGTACTCCTCATCTTTAAAAGTGCTCATGAACTGTGAGAGAACAGAGCTACCCTGCTTCATACGGTACATACGAAAACCCTTGATAGGTTTTACGTTGCCTTCAGGGTCGGTATAGTTGCAGGGCTCCCACTGGCCAGACGATACCTCTTGCTCTATGCGGAACAGGTAGACAGGCACGAATGCTTCATTCCTGGCCTCAAGCTTGTTCTCTTTCGCATTGACGCAGTACGCGCAGGGCTTGCCGATATTGACGGTGCACAAGGCAGCGATGGGGGCCGCTACTATATTGCCGTATTGGTCTTTGCGCGAAGAAAGAGACACATCTGTATTCTTGTATTTGTCGTGCATCGGACACACGATAGCACGATCCATGTTGTAGATTGGACGCACCAGGGCACGTTGTCCGTCTGATAACAAGACGATACTGTTCGATACAAACGCGCGTGGGCCGTCTTTGGCCGCTTGACGCGCTTTCTCTGCGTTTGCCTGCATCTGTTCAATCATCTCGATAGTACTTGCCATAATCACATAACTCACTTTCTAATTGTATCACTTCTTGTCAATAACTTTCACTAGCAGTAAAGACAATAGATATTCCATAAGAATATTCTTTCTCTACTGTCTGTACAGCAATGTCACTACTTATACGTTATGGTGCACGTTTGTCACATTGCTGTACCTCACATAAAAGAGTATACCAGAACGTCAAGGTATTGTCAAGTATTTTGACGTATTTAAAAGTACATTGACATACGTTCACAAAACTGGTACACTGAGAGCGTGATTGAGTGAATAACCGACTAAAAAAAGAGAATGAAATGAGGTAGTTTATGCTCATACTACGAGACTATCAAACAGAAGCTATAGAAAAAGTGATGTGTTCCTGGCAAGGGGACCCATCAGGCAGTGAACTGCTTGTATTAGCAACAGGTGCAGGAAAAACAATCATTTTTTCAGAGATAGCCAGACGCTTAGCTGAACAGGGCATACTTACTTTGATATTGGCGCATCGGGATGATTTGCTCGACCAGGCCATTGAGAAGTATCACGCGATTAAACCAGAGGCGATTGTAGGCAAGGTGAAGGGGACTATCAATGAGTTTGGCGGTGAAGTCACTGTAGCTAGCGTAGCCTCTGCCAGGAGCCCTAAGAGAATCAAGCAGATGCAGCAATTCAATTATGGACTCATTGTCGTAGATGAGGCGCATCATGTCGCTGCAGCGTCATATCAAACGGTACTGCAGGCGTTTCCTAATGCGTTTGTATTGTATGTAACAGCCACACCTGATAGGCTGGATAATAAGCCTATTATTGAGAAGCCTGCATTGTACTCAAAAGGAATTATTGACTTAGTAAAGATGGGGCACTTGTGCACACCGCGTGCTATCGCTATTCGCACGGATGTGAATCTGGACGAAATCAAGACAACAGCAGGCGATTTCAATGAGCGGGAATTGTCAGACGCAGTAGATACTCCCGCAAGGAATAAACGAATTGTTGATGCCTATCAGGAACATGCGGAAAACATGCCAGCAGTCGCATTCTGTGTAACTGTGCAGCATGCTGAATCGCTGGCTTATACGTTCAATGATTTCGGTATCCCTGCCAGCGTAGTAACTGGAAAAACCAGTACCGACGATAGAAAACAGATGTATTCAGATCTCAGGAATGGCGTCATTAAGATTCTGGTATCAATACAAGTGCTGACCGAGGGCTTTGATGAGCCGTGTGTCCAATGCATTATCATGGCACGTCCTACGAAGTCTCGGTCTTTGTATGTCCAGTGTGTAGGACGTGGGGCCCGGCTGTTTCCTGGTAAGGAATACTTCTTAATTCTCGATATCACGGATAATTGCAAACGCCATGAACTGTCACATAATCTCAATAAAGCGTTGGATCTGAAGCTCCAAGATAACGAGACGATTGAAGAAGCTGAGGAACGCGAGAAAGAGGAGCACGAAAAAGAAGCCCAGATCAGACGATTGAAAGAGAAGCGGAAAGAAGACCTGGTTGTCGATCTCCTGCAAAAGTTCGACTGGCAGAAACGCGAATCGGACGGCACGTTTATTCTCCAGTTTGGCAAAGGACACAGAATGGCACTCAAGCCAGAACACATTGACAAGTGGAATCCGTTTGATATTCCTGAGTATAGCGTCTGGGCACGCCTGGCAGGGGCTGCTGACATTCAAAAATGGTCTAGCGTCAATATGCCGCTTATAGAAGCATTGCAATTCGCTGAAACTCGACTATTGAAAATACAAGACGAGCCGTACGCCGTGAAATTGTGGGACGCGAATGCCGCATGGCGTAATCAGCCAGTAGACCCATGCAGTAAGCAGGCAGAAATGGCGGGATGGATGCGTATAGAGATTACAGAGAGAATGACGAAAGGACAATTGAGCGCACTTATTGATCAGAAGAAACGGGAAAGAGAAGAGCGGAAACAACAGCGGAAGTTGTCCCCGCTGAAACGATAACGGAAAGAGTAAATAAAAAGAGCCTGCCCGAGAAAGGCAGGCTTCTTCTTTTGTTCTATCGCGACTGTTCTATCGCGGCGCTGGAATAGACCATGCGCACATCGACAAAAAGCTTGCAATTGCAATTACAAGCACTAGACCTTGCCAGCCTAGACGCGTGAACACTGCTAGTAGAGCTTCCCCAAAATCAATGAAAAATTGGGCTACGAATCCAACAAGTTTTATCATGTCCAATCCTTTTTGCGCTAGCTATTCAAAGTATTCGTCTGCATAACAGAAAGCACAACCCGCTGCGCGTGCCGCCAGTTCGTCTTCCACCCTGTCGCCAACCATCAAGGTTGTTTCTGGCGTGGCCTCAAAATCTGCCATTGCCTCTTGCAGCATTCCAGGCCCTGGCTTTCTTCTCTCATCTTCCATCTTGTAACGGCTAATGCTCGCTTTCGGGTGCGTATAGCACACATACACACCTGCAGGTGTGATGCCTAACATATATGCAGTCTTATGTAGTTCATGCAAGATATCCTCTTGCAGCATATATCCAAACGCGACACCACCTTGATTGCTTGCCAATGCAAGTCTGACGCCCTGTGCTTTGAGATCGTGCAGCTTCTCAACGCGACCTGGTAAGATTTGCCAATCATCGGCGCTCTTACGAAATGTTACGCCGCTTTTCGTAACAAGCGTTCCATCTACGTCAAAAATGATCAGAGTGTATTTCATTCGGCTATTCGTCCTTTATCAGTCCGCGTCGGCGCGCCTCGAATGGCCTTCTTGCAATCAGAATCGCATTCAAATCTGCCTTGCTGACATAGACATCGCGTCCATCTCGTGTACGGACCCTATATCCCACCTGATCTTCATATTCCCTGACAGCTAATTGCGTTTGCGTTTGTGAGTAGCCGAGATAGTCGGCCGCCTCACTCATGTTTAGATATTCCTGCCCGTTAATCTCTTTCGTCACTGTGATCATGATCCCCTTCTTTCTTTTCATCCTGGTCACTTACACACACACGTTTACATATGTGTACAAATGTTACTACCCTAGTATATACGATAACGTACGTAAAAGTAAACACACACTCCTGTGACGCTATTCTGAAAACACTTCTTCCGTAACGTATGCTTTCGCGTACTGTCTATCCCTCACGAGCTGTCGCATTGCTATCTCTTTTGCTATGCGATCCCGTTCCGCTTTATCCATCAAGAACGCAACATGGTCTTTGAGCGTGTAGCCAGGCGCATCACGCGTGATCGTGCACGGCGCGAAAATGTCGGCTATCTTGTCGACAGTCTGGGCAAACTGCGTGAGGGGATCGGTAGATACAGGAATAGGTGGTTCTGCCAGGGCATACATCGCCTGCTCTATCGTTTGTTGTCCCGAATAGTGTTTCTCGCAGCAGGAAGTACCCTTGTCGGTATAGTGCGCTACAATAGTGCTACAAATCACACACGTAGGGTCTGGCTCATGTGTCACTACAGTGACGATATCTTGAGAGCTGTTTTCTTCGGTACGGTTTCTCGTGGCTGTGGTAGCGTTTTCTATGCCCTTCTCTACCCAGCGTTGTACACTGACAGCACCCTCGATAAGCATCTCATTCGCATCTTTCAACACAGGAGAATGACATATACAATTTTCAATAGATTGATACCACCAATTCGCACCATCCTGCCCTGCATCGTCATTGTCGAATGACTGCAAGGTAAAAGGCGCGTACTGGATAGCCGCTTGAATACGCAAGGATCGACAGCCTTTGGTACCATCTGTACTGACAGGTGTCACAAGATCGCCTGCCACCTGCTCTATGCTGATAGCATCGAGAAACGATTCTGTCATTATGACAGGTTTGTCTTGCGTGATAAGATCCTCATTCAACAGGCATTCTTTACTGCCAGCAATTTGCCCGCGTTTGTATTCTGGCAGGAGCTGGGCAAGAGGGCGGTACATTGACAGTTTCCAGATTTTTCCATCAGGGCCGAAGTGAGGAAAGAACAGGCCGTCAGGAATACGGACACGGCCCTTTGCCCATTGATCGGATGTCAACATGTCCTCAGTCAGGCCCCATTTCTCGAATGGTGTCTCAATCCATCTCCCATCTTTCAAAGGAACGTACCCTATCTTTTTAGAAAGCATCATTTCTATCGTGATACCCCTGGCAAGAAGGTATTCACGATAGGCTGTACCACTTTTGCTATGTAATGCTTTCATGGCAGCATACAGAAAGTCTTCTGCTGTTTGTTGCCATGCTGCACACGGCGCGGGATTCGTGCCCAATGGTGAAGATGTGCCTTTGTAGTATTCGTGTTCACCTGGCAAGATACCAAGTTCCTGGCAGGCGTCCATGAAAGACATGCCCTCAGTAATGTGGCCTACTAGAAGAGTGAGGCCAGGCGTGAAACCTGTCTGAACCGCCACACCAGGGACAATTGCCCCAATATTCACCGCCGTCTGTACTGGCTTTGCGAATCAAACGGACAGGGGCGCGCTGTTCGATTAAAGAAATAAGATCAATAATGGTTTCATTCTGGATAGTCATTTTTCTATTCTTCCTCCTGAACTACTCTCCTCCAGGTGAAACCCTGGTCGGTATCGTTACCATAGCGGAGATGGTAACGATCTGGTAATGATGGGTCGCCTGGCTGAGGATGTATCATGCGCTGCAAAAATGCTGCCATCTGTTCAAATTGTTCATTGCTGCCAGACCCTCGCCAGATTTCGCGCTCAATGGCATTTGCCTCTATGGTACAGTTTTGCTTACGCAGCATCTCTGCCCTTGCTTGCTGGACATAGCACCAGGCGTTGTAACAGTCTCTGCCTGTGATCACGCCTGGAGTAGACTGGTAATTTGTGCGATAGGGCACACGTTGCCAACGCCCCGGATTGTTGCCAGAGACGCCAAGGCCGGTATGCTCTATGCTGATAGCCGATTCTTCAGGAGAATCTTCTATCTTAGGGTCTTCAGCCCAAAGACCGGATTGTTCTACTGCTTCATTCTGAGTGGTCATGCTTACATCTCCTCAATCAAACTATACTTGCTACCTTGCCTGCCCTTCACTTCTTCTACAACGCCATCACGGGCCAAACTGGAAAGATACACTTTCAAATCTTTACTGTCTTTGTGCAGGTATTTGGCAATGTCGCGCGCTGAAGGCGCGCGATTATTGCGATCTGCCAGATGTTTCATCGTTTCGATAATTCTTTCTTCCATCGTTTGCTGTTGCTCTTTGCCGGGCGTGTTCACCTGTGCATAGAACTGATGTAAGCTGTAACGCCACGATTCCGCAACTTCCTGGGCAAGGGCCCAATGATGCAATGAAATAGTATTTTCACCAGAAACTGAGGCTATCAGCGTGGCTACACGCATGGCTTTTGTTGAGAGTCGGTCATACGAGCCATCTAAGTCTTCATTGGGCATACCTATAATCATCGCTTTTAGGGCTGAACGGTAGCGTTTCCAGGCTTCATAGGCAACGTCAGAGACACGAATACAGGTTTCTTTACGCTCTTCTAAGATTGTGGTGACATAGCGTCCGGTAGGTTTATCTTTCTCGTCTTTCTCTGCCTCTATGTCAATACGAGGACTACCTAAGCGGTCATGCCAACGACGTAACGCTTGAGCAAGGGAGCCAGGGACTGGCAGTTCTCCGAGCTTGAACGGCTCATCTATGTAGGTATCAGGTGGAGGTGTGACAAAGATGAAGCGCGCCCAGAATCCATCCGACCAAAATTCACTACCACGCTTTGCGTTGTCTCGCACATTCGAGATAGTCATGTTGCCTATCATCGATAAGTAGGGAGCTATGATTGCTTCGCTTGAGCGTGAAATCGTGGTATTTCGGTACTTGTCAGGTGAGCCGTCAAACGTCAATAGCAAATCGGCATAACTGGCCATTGTTGAGTTCTGCTTCAGCATGCCCTTCACAAATTTCCCAAATTCATCGTTAATCCAGCCAAGTTGCCCAGGTATCGCCAGCCTCAGTTTTAATTCTTCCTGTTCGAGATAAGGCAGGCTCCCATAGTCTTTCGGTACCCAACCGGCCATATCGGACATCAGTTTCTCAGGTGTTGTTCTATCTGCGCCCAGCATCCAATCCAGGCCCGCGGCTTTCAGAACCTTGCTGCCTACTTTAGCCGTAGTTGTTTTTGCATAAAGCGAAGTACGTGCTGCCAGGGCAATATATAAGGGTGTGTATTGCCGCTCTGCAAAGTCAGCGTAGATACGTCTGCCTGCTATTGTCGAAAGCACCCACCAGAAACACGCATCATGGAATCCTTCATAACCTTCTGGGCTGAGCAAACGAGAATAGGCTTTATACTCTTCTCTGAGCGGTAACACGCCTGCTGTGAAGCTGGCAGGGAATGTAATAGGTCCGGGCAAAGGAGGCATATCTATGTCGCTCGTAGGAGCTGTAGCGAGCGGCTCTTGCTCTGTTGGTGTCGTGGCTGGACTCTCATTTCTCATTGCGTAAAGCACCATGATGACCTACTTTCCAGAGAGCACACAACAACGCACTTCAATTTCGATAGACGGTACACCAGACAACGCTACATCCTTGTAGACATGAAGAGCGACAATACGGTTGTCATTCCAATTATGAGCGAGGCCTACATCCGCCAAAAAGACGAAATGTTTGAAAAGCGCATCAATAATAATTTTGTCGGGTCCATCAATATCAGATTTCCAGAGTGTTTTGAGATGGAGCTTAATCGTCACATCGAACGGAACCTTTTCTCTTGATTCGGAGATTGCTTCAAAGACGCGCCGATCAAACTTTTTGATGTTCGCCTGGTCACGAAAATACCATGCAGCTTGTAACAGAAACTGCCGGGCAGCGGGTGTATGGATGAGCGTATATTTTTCATCCTCATTCATTCCAGGCATATAGGATTCATTAATGCCGGGCACTATCAATGGCAGTTCTACATGGAAAAACGGATTTAAGGAAGATGGTACTTGAGGGTGAATGTCTATTGCTGATTGCATGTACATCGTTCTTTCGCTAAAAGGATGCTGTTAAAAGGATGCTGTAAAAAATGTGCGCGTATGATATCTACCTTTTGCCCGATTGCCTAGTAGCAATATCTCTACATGATATGTTTTTGCTAGGCAAGGGGACAAGCTCTTTCATTCTATGTACCGGATATGTTCGGTTGTGAACTGGTTAAGATTTTTATTCTCATTCGCACTTACACATACTACCACATACGTTAACGTACGTCAACAACAATTTATGTTCTTTATTGTCCCCTGGCAAGGAGTAGCACTTGTGCGGACAACAGTACTATTTGTTATTTGCACGTCAGTTGTCAAGTTGTCACAGTCTTGAGTTGTCACACCTACATAGAATCTGTGACAACTCAAAACAATTATCATATCTATATAATAATATATATAATAATATATATAATATATAGTATTATACCTCTTTTGTCTTGTACGGACAACAGTATGTATATCCCTTGCCAGGAAATAAGTTGTCACAGGGAAGTGAAGTGTGTGACAACTCAAATGTGTGACAACTTGACAACTCACATGTTTTCTCTATCTGGACATTCCTGGTATACTCTTGCCAGGAAACGAAACAGGAGTATACTTCCATGCCAGACTGGGAACTGATTAAAAAAGAGTATGAGCAAGGTTTATCGTTGCGTGTACTCTCGACAAAATATGGAATAGGCAAATCTACAATTCATGAGCACGCCGTAGACGGACACTGGACACGGACAGCGAACGGACAGATACCGGACAACGGACATGCACCCCTTGCCCCTGCTAGCACTACCGTAGAGCTTGCCAGGGGCATGATAGGGCAACTCGCTACTATCGCAAAGGTGCCGCTTGACTTGAAAGAGCACAATCTTTTTGCTCAGGCTCTCAGTCAATATAATAAAATCATGGTGACAGCTCCCGTTGTTGATAATCTCCCCAATAGTATTGACTGGTCTATCTTCACTCAGGATGAACTTTCAATAATCCAGCCCATCTTTGCCCAAGCAGAGGAACGAAAGAGAATCGAGCAAGGTGAAACAACTATTCCTCAGTTAAGGAAACAGGCATGAATCCAAACATCACCGATCGGCTGTTACTCATATCCGGTTGCGTAGGCATGCTGTTGTTCTTAATTATTCTCAGTTGCATTCTGGCCTACACCCGATGAAGTTTTTAACACCACAAGGGCTTCTTGCTTTGCTCTTCATTGTAGTCATCGCGTTCGCTATCATCATCGGTATTCTGTTAGCACAACACTGCCAGGCGTTCCCATTCAGTAGCGTTTGCCAGGCACTACGATTCGTATCACATAGCTCTTGACGTGCCTGTTATCATACGCCTGTACACGATTTTTGAGCTTTCCAATGATGCATAGCACTGTTTCATTCTG
>WNGD01020126.1_pt1 | contig 11031 bp, 11 predicted proteins | sample 5400671 | NCBI WGS metagenome assembly WNGD01 (sample SAMN13153369, study PRJNA577476) | soil metagenome | isolation source: 40 cm soil or saprolite under grassland replicate 2 | place: USA:California | collected 2016-06-15
CATCGTCCTCGGCGTCCTCGTCCTCCTGGCCGCGCTCCTGCTGCCGCAACGGGCGCAAGCGCGACCGCGGGCCGTTCCTGAATCTCCGCGTTCCTGACGAAGCGGCGGGCGCGCGCCTGGACCGCTTCCTCGCGCAGCTTCCCGAGGTCGGTTCGCGCTCGGCTGCCGAGAAGCTGCTCGCGTCGGGCTCGGTGCGCGTCGATGGAAGCGCGCAGGCGAAGAGTCACCGCCTCGAGGGTGGGGAGGAGCTGGAGGTCGAGTTGCCGGCCGAGGAGCCGCAGGTCGCCCTTGAGGCCGAGAACGTCGAGTTTCGAATTGCCTACGAGGACGAGCACCTGCTCGTCGTGGACAAGCCGGCGGGAGTTGTCGTCCACCCGGCCGCCGGCCACGGGAGCGGCACGCTTGTGCACGGGCTGCTCGGAAAGGCGGGGGGCGGCGGGGAGGAGGAGCGGCCGGGGATCGTCCACCGGCTCGATCGCGACACCTCGGGCCTTCTGGTCGTCGCGCGGTCGGAGGAGGCTCATCGTCGCCTGCAGGACCTCGTGCGCGAGCGCGCGCTCGAACGGCGTTACGTCGCCCTCGTGCGAGGCCGTCCGCGCTCGTGGCGAGGGAAGATCGAAGCGCCGATCGGCCGCGACCGCGACGACCCGACGCGGCAGTCGCTCGACACCGACCGGCCGCGGGACGCGGTCACGCACTTCGAGGTCGCCGAGCTCCTGCGTGGCCAGACCCTGCTGAACGTGCGCCTCGAGACGGGGCGGACGCACCAGATCCGCGTCCATCTGGCCGCGATCGACCTCCCGGTGATCGGTGACCCTGTGTACGGCGTCCCTGAGCGGTCTCTCGGCCGCCAGTTCCTGCACGCCGGCAAGCTCAGCTTCGACCACCCTTTCACCGGTGAACGGGTGGAAGTCGAATCGCCGCTCCCGCCCGAGCTGGATTCGTATCTGGGGCGTTTGCGGGCAAACGGCTAGAATCCGTCGACTCTGAAACCCGTCCCGGCGGGACGGACGGGTGGCGGTGCCGGATCTGAACGGACTCCGGTTCCACCCGAACGCCGCCGGCTGAAGCGCAAACAACCACAGGAGGAACGCTTGTCCGTCGTTACCATGCGAGAGCTGCTGGAGGCCGGTGTCCACTTCGGCCACCAGACCCGCCGCTGGGACCCGAAGATGCGCCGCTTCATCTTCGGCGAGCGCGGGGGCATCTACATCATCGACCTGGAGCAGACCCTCGAGCTCCTCGAGGAGGCTGCCGCGTTCGCCCGCAACCTCGCAGGCCGCAGCGGCGCCGTGCTCTTCGTCGGCACGAAGAAGCAGGCCCAGGATGCGATCGAGGAGCACGCGAAGCGCGTCGGCATGCCCTACGTGAACCACCGCTGGCTCGGCGGCCTGCTCACGAACTGGCGAACGATCTCGAGCCGGATCGAACGCCTGCACGAGCTGCGCCGCCTCAAGGACGAGGGCCAGCTCGACTTGCTGCCGCCGAAGGAGCGGATCTCGATGCTCGCCGAGCTCGAGCGGCTCGAGAGCCATCTCGGCGGCGTCGCCGACATGAAGCGCCAGCCCGACGCGCTGCTCGTCGTAGACCTGCGCAAGGAAGCGATCGCAGTTCGGGAGGCCAAGCGCCTCGGCCTGCCGGTCATCGCCCTCGTCGACACGAACTGCGACCCCGACGAGGCCGACTACGTCATCCCGGGCAATGACGACGCGATCAAGGCCTGTGAGCTCGTGATCCGGACGATCGCCGACGCGATCGAGGCCGGCAAGCAGCAGGTGAAGCCGGAGGAGTTCGAAGCGGTTGCGGCCGAGGCAGAGACGGAGACAGAAGCAGAGGCAGAGACAGAGACGCCCGCTGGCGAAGAAGCGCCTGCGAACGAGCAGCCCTTGCCGGCCGAACGCGCCGAGGAGACCGCGCAAGCCGAGGTGCCCGCGGAATGAGCGAGGTTCCAGCCGCACTCGTCAAGGAGCTCCGCGAGCTGACCGGCGCGCCGATGATGGACTGCAAGCGCGCCCTGCAGGAAGCAGACGGCGATCTCGACGCGGCGAAGCAGCTCCTGCGCGAATGGGGAGTGGCGCAAGCGGGCAAGCGCGCCGGAAGAGAGACGACCGAAGGCGTCGTCCTCGCCCGTGTCAACGATTCGAAGGGAACCCTTGTCGCCGTCGGCTCCGAGACGGAGCCGGTGGCCAAGAACGATGAGTTCCAGGCGTTCGCGCAGCGGGTGCTCGATCTCGTCGAGGAGCAAGGCCCCGGGGCGGTCTCGTCGCTCGAGGACGAGCGCACCGAGCTGATCGCGAAGATCGGCGAGAACATCGTCGTTGCCGGAGCCGCCCGCTTCGAGTCGTCGAACGGGGAGTCTCTGGCCTCGTACATCCATCCGCCGGCAAACAAGATCGGTGTCCTCGTCAAGGCCGAGGGCTCGCCGGAAGCAGCACGGCGGCTCGCGATGCACATCGCCTTTGCGGCGCCGCGCTGGCGGAGTCGTCCCGAGGTTCCGGCCGAGGAGATCGACAAGGAGCGCTCGATCTACGAGAAGCTCCCAGAGGTGGAGTCGAAGCCCGAGCAGGCGCGGCCGAAGATCGTCGAGGGAATGCTCGGGAAGCGCTTCTTCGCGGAGAACGTCCTCGACGAGCAGCCCTGGATCCACGACCCGAAGAAGACCGTCGGAGAGGCGCTCGAGGAGGAAGGGCTCAAAGTGCTCGCCTTCGAGCGCTACGCGGTCGCCGAGTGACCGTCCAGGAAGAGAGCCCCGCGAGGCGCGGCGACCGGTCGCCGGCGTTCGAGCGCGTTCTGCTGAAGCTCTCGGGCGAGGCCCTGATGGGCAACAAGGAGTACGGCCTCGACCTGCAGAGGGTTGAGGAGATCGCGCAGGAGATCGTCGAGTGCCAGGACGCGGGCGTTCAGGTCGCGATCGTCGTCGGCGCGGGGAACATCTACCGGGGCATGGCTGCGGCCGCCGAGGGGATGGACCGCGCGACGGCCGACTACGCGGGCATGCTCGCGACGCTGCTGAACGCGCTCGCGCTCCAGGACGTCGTCGAGCGGCTGGGCGCGCCGACGAGGATCCTGTCCGCGATCGGAGTCGCCGAGATCGCCGAGCCCTATATCCGCCGCCGCGCGATTCGCCACCTCGAGAAGGGGCGCATCGTCATCTTCGCGGCCGGGACGGGCAATCCGTTCTTCACCACCGACACCGCCGCCGCGCTGAGGGCGCTCGAGATCGGCGCCGAGGCGATCCTGATGGCGAAGCATGCCGTCGAGGGCGTCCTGGACGGCGATCCGCGCAGCGACCCGGACGCCGAGCTCCTGCCGACGCTCACGCACCTGCAGGCAATCGAGCGAGGGTTGCGCGTCATGGACACGACCGCGCTCTCGCTCTGCATGGACAACGGGCTGCCGATTCACGTCTAGCGAGGAGAGCGCGTGATCGACGATCTCATCCAGGACGCGACCCGGCGCATGGACAAGTCGGTCGAGTCCACTCAGGTCGAGTTCAACTCGGTTCGCACCGGTCGCGCATCTGCGGCGCTCCTCGACCGCATCCAGGTCGATTACTACGGACAGGCGACGCCGCTGAAGCAACTCGCGACGATCAACGTCCCCGAGCCGCGCATGCTGACCGTGCAGCCGTTCGACCCCAGCTCGCTGAAGGCGATCGAGCGCTCGATCCAGGAGTCCGAGCTCGGGCTCACGCCCTCGAACGACGGCAAGCTGATCCGGCTGCCGATTCCGCAGCTGACCGAGGAGCGCCGGCAAGAGCTCGTCAAAGTCGTCCGGCAGATCGCCGAGGACGGCAAAATCGCGGTCCGCAACGTTCGCCGCGACGCCGACAAGCACCTCAAGGACTTGAAGACGAAGGGGCAGGTCGGCGAGGACGACGAGCGGCGCGCGGAGGAGCGTGTCCAGAAGCTGACGGACGAGCACACGAAGAAGATCGACGACCTGCTGACGCGCAAGGAAGCGGAAATCACCGAGGTCTAAGAGGCCCTGAGCCTGCGAGCCCGGATCCGCGGCCTCTTCGGGCGCCAGACGCCGCTCGACCTCTCGGAGATCCCGCGTTCCGTCGCGATCATCCTCGACGGAAACGGGCGCTGGGCCCAGAAACAGGGGCTGCCGGTCGAGGCCGGTCACCGCGAGGGAACGCGGGCGCTTCGGCGCACGGTGGAGGCTGCGATCGACCTCGGCATCGAGTCCTTGACGGTGTACGCGTTCTCGACCGAGAATTGGCTGCGGCCCCCGCCCGAGGTCGACTCCTTGATGGAGATCTTCCGGGAGACGATCGATCGGGAGCTCCCCGATCTCGCCAAGCAGGGCGTTCGCACGCGCTTCATCGGCCGGCGCGACCGGGCCTCGCAGGAGCTGCGCGAACGGATGGCCGCGCTCGAGCTCGAGACGGGCGACCGCGACCGGCTCCAGCTCTGGATCGCGTTCGACTACGGCGGTCGCGCGGAGCTGGCGGATGCCGCTCGGCGGCTGATCGCCTCAGGCGTCGAGGCGGAGGAGGTGGACGAGGACGTGCTCGCGGTCTACCTGTACGCGCCGGACATGCCTGATCCGGACCTGGTGATCCGCACCTCCGGCGAGCTGCGGATCTCGAACTTCCTGCTCTGGCAGCTGGCGTACTCCGAGCTCGTCTTCGTCGAGACGCTGTGGCCCGACTTCGGCGAGAAGGACCTGCGCGCCGCGGTGACCGAGTACGCGGGCAGGCGGCGGCGGTTCGGGCGGCGATGAGCCCGTTCCTCTCTCGGCTTCTGATCACCGTGGTCGGCGCGCCGATCGTGATCGGTGTCGTCTACCTGGGTGGCTGGTCGCTCTTCGCACTGACGACGATTGCGGCGTTGATCGGGCTGCACGAGCTCTACTGGATGGCGAGGACTCTCCGGCCGGTTGTTCTCGCCGGCTACCTCGGTGCGGTGGCGGCGCTGCTCGGGGCGACCTTGAGCGGCCCCGCCTGGGCGCTCGGCGGTTTCCTGTCCACTTTCGCGCTTGCCTTCGTCTTCAAGGGTGTCGCAGGGACGCGACATTCGATGACGGTGTCGGTCGCGCTCACGCTGCTCGGAGCCGGCTGGATCGGCCTTGGTCTCGCGCACGCGGTTCTGCTGCGGGAGATTCCCGAGCACGGCCGGCTTGCCGCGATCACGGTCCTGCTCGCCGTCTGGGCGGCCGACGCAGCGGCGTACCTCGTCGGCTACCTCGTCGGCCGTCACAAGTTGGCGCCGTCGATCTCGCCGGGCAAGACCTGGGAAGGCTTCGTCGCCGGATCGGCCGCGGCGGTCGCGGTCAGCTTCGTCGCTCTGTACAAGGCGGATTTCCTGACGATTCCGGAGTCACTCGTGCTCGGCGGGGGTGGGGGTGAAGAACGCGAGCCGGCTGCTGGCCGCGCACGGCGGGATGCTCGATCGGCTCGACGCGATCCTGTTCTCGACGATCGCGTCGTACTACTTCATCGCCGCCGTCGCAGGGGTCTGACCCCACCTACAATTTCTCTGTGAAAAGGATCGCCGTTCTCGGCGCGACGGGATCGATCGGGCACCAGGCGCTCGAGATCATCGACGCGCATCCCGAGCTCGAGGCCTGCGCCCTTGCGTCCGGGTCGAACGAGATCGACACGCTCGCGGCGGAGCGGGGTATCGAGCACGTTCAGGTCGGCGGCGACCTCACGGCTCTCTTGGACACGGTTGAGCCCGACGTCGTTCTGAACGCGGTCGTCGGCTTCGCCGGGCTTCCGGCGACGCTGTGGGCGCTCGAGCGCGGTGTCACGCTCGCGCTTGCGAACAAGGAAAGCCTCGTCGCGGCGGGCGAGCTTGCGCTGGCGGCGCGGGAGCGGGGTGGAGGGTTGCTCCTGCCCGTCGACAGCGAGCACTCGGCGCTCTTCCAGTGCCTCGAGAACCGCTTGCCGGAGACGATCCACTCGCTCGTCCTGACGGCTTCCGGCGGCCCGTTCCGCGGCCGCAGTCGCGACGAGCTCGCCAAGGTCACACGCGCAGATGCGTTGACGCATCCGACCTGGCGGATGGGCCCGAAGATCACCGTCGACTCGGCGACCCTTGCGAACAAGGGGCTCGAGCTGATCGAAGCGCACTTCCTCTTCGGCGTGCCGTACGAGCGGATCGAGGTCGTCGTCCACCCGGCCTCCGTCGTGCACGCGCTCGTTCGCTTCCGGGACGGCGCGTCGCTTGCGCACCTCGGCTACCCCGACATGCGGGTCCCGATCTCGTTCGCGCTCACGTACCCGGAGCGCGCCGCCACTCCCATCGAGCCTCTCGACTTCTCGGCAGGCCTGAAGCTCGAATTCGAGCCGCCGGATCTCGAGACGTTCCCGCTTCTCGGGCTCGCACGCAGCGCCGGCGAGTCGGGCGGGACCTATCCCTGCGCGTACAACGCCGCGAACGAGGTCGCCGTGCAGGCCTTCCTGGCCGGGCGGCTCCCGTTCCTGGGGATCGCCGAGGTCGTGGAAGAGACGATGGCCGCAGTCGACGGTGCCGCGGCCAATGACCTCGAGGGGCTCGTGGAGGCCGACGCCGAAGCGCGGCGGCTCGCCGAGCAGGCCGCCGGTGCGGTCGTGACGTGAGCTTCTTCATCGCCATCCTCGGCCTCGGGCTGCTCGTGCTCGTCCACGAGGCCGGCCACTTCTTCACCGCCCGAGCCGTCGGCATGAGCCCGCGCCGCTTCTACGTCGGCTTCCCGCCTGCGCTCGTCAAGGTCAAGCGCAAGGGGATCGAATACGGGATCGGCACGATCCCGCTCGGGGGCTACGTGAAGATCCCCGGGATGCACAGGCCCGCGCCGTCCGACGTGGACGTGCACTTCGGGCCGGCGCTCGCCGAGGCCCCACAGCTCGTCGGCTCGACCGAGCGCGTGAAGCGGGCATTGGCCGAGGGCGACATGGACGCCGCACGGGGCCATCTCTCCGAGCTCGAGGCCGCAGTGGAGCACGGGGGAGTCACCGGGCAGGCGCTGAAGGCGGCGCGGCGTGGCCTGCAGGAGCTCTCCGACGGTCTCGGCGACGACGCCTACTGGCGGCAGCGGATCTGGAAGCGGATCATCGTCATCTTCGCCGGGCCTGGCACGAATCTCCTGTTTGCCATCGCTGTCTTCTTTGCGCTCTTTCTCATCGTCGGCGGGAACGCGACCCGCACGGTCGACGTCGTCGACCGGGGCATGCCGGCCGCCAAGGTGCTCGAGCCGGGCGACGTGATCCTCGCGGTCAACGGCGTGCCGGTTCAGCCGGACACGATCTCGAGCAAGATCAGAAGCACGAAGGGCCGACCCGTGACGTTGAAGGTCAACCGGCACGGCCATTGGATCGACCTGCCGGCCGTCAAGCCGAGGCTCACGGACGGCGCCTACCGTCTGGGGTTCCGGCTGAAGGCGGAGCCGCTCGGCCCTGGCGGGGCGCTCTGGCAGTCGCTGCGCCTGACCGGCGTCGTCACGAAGGAAATCGGCGCGTCGCTGCTCCAGCTCACGCACGGGCAGGGACGGAAACAGGTGTCGAGCCCGGTCGGCATCGTCGAGGGCTCCTCGAAGGCGCTCCAGCAAGGATTGGAGACCTTTCTCTGGGTCCTCGGCCTGCTCAGCCTCTCGCTCGCGCTCCTGAACCTGCTGCCGCTCTTGCCCCTCGACGGCGGGCACATCGCCTTCTCGATCATCGAGGGGATTCGCGGGCGCGCGGTCGGCCGGGAGGTCTACGAGCGGGTCTCCGCGGTCGGGATCGCGCTCGTCCTACTCCTGTTCTTCATCGGGCTCTCGAACGACGTTGGCAAACTGGGCGGCAGCTGACCAGTGCCCAGCGAACGATCAATAAGGGTCGGGAACGTCACGATTGGCGGCGGCGCGCCTGTCGTCGTCCAGTCGATGACGCTGACGCCGACGCACGACGTGCCGGCGACGACGGCCCAGATCGCCGCGCTCGCGTCGGCAGGCTGCGAGGTCGTTCGCTGCGCCGTGCCGAAGATCGAGGACGCCGAGGCGCTGCGGAAGATCGTGCGCCTCTCGCCGATCCCCGTCATCGCGGACATCCACTTCAACGCGAGCCTCGCTCTGCGCGCGATCGACGCCGGTGTCGCGGCCGTGCGAATCAACCCCGGCAACATCGGCGGGCCCGAGCGGGTCGAGCAGGTGGTCGAGGCCGCGCGCCGAGCGGGCATCCCGATGCGGATCGGCGCCAACTCAGGGTCGCTGCCGAAGCACCTGCACGAGCTCGCCCACCGCGATCAGGCGGAAGCGCTCGTCGCCGCCGCGCTCGAAGAGGTCGAGCTCTTGGAGCGCCTCGACTACCGCGACTTCAAGATCTCGGTCAAGTCGACGCACGTGCCGACGATGATCCGCGCGTACCGGCTGCTCGCCGAGCGCGTGCCGTACCCGCTGCACCTCGGCGTGACCGAGGCGGGAACGTCGTTCACAGGCTCGATCAAGAGCGCGGTCGGAATCGGAGCGCTGCTCGCGGACGGGATCGGCGACACGCTGCGGGTCTCACTCACGGCCGACCCGGTGCAGGAGGTCGAGGTCGCCTGGGAGATCCTGAAGGCCCTCGGTCTGCGCGAGCGCGGGCCGGTCATGATCGCCTGCCCTTCGTGCGGTCGCGACAACGTCGGCGTCGAGAACCTGGCTGTCGCGGTCGAGGAGCGGTTGCGCGACTACCCGCAGGCCTTCGAGGTCGCGGTCATGGGCTGCGCGGTCAACGGGCCGGGCGAAGCCGGTGACGCCGACTTCGGCATCGCCGGCGGACGCGACGTCGGCTTCATCTACGCCCACGGCCGCGTGCTGAAGAAGGTACCGTCGGAGACGCTCGTCGACGAGCTCTTCGATGAGATCGACGACTGGATCGAGGGTGGTATGCGGCGGCCGAAGCGGCTGAAGATGGCGAAGCCCGCGGCGCTCGCGATGGCCGAGGCTTCCGAGATTCCGCTCGACTAGTGCCTCGCCGGGTGAATGTTGCCCGGCGAGGCACTAAGGTTCGAGGATGGTGCGTCGCGCGTCCCAGCTCTTCTTCCCGACCCTGCGCGACGACCCTGCGGATGCCGAGGCGATCAGCCACAAGCTCCTCGTCCGCGGCGCCTTCATCCGCCAGGTGAGCGCGGGTCTGTGGACGTTCCTGCCCCTCGGCTGGCGCGTCCACGAGAAGATCGTCCAGATCATCCGCGAGGAGATGGACGCGATCGGGGCACAGGAGATGCTGATGCCGGTACTCACGCCTGCCGAGCTCTGGAAAGCGACGGGCCGCTACGCGATTCCCGAAGTCTTCAAGCTCCGCGATCGGAGCGACCGAGAGTTCGTCCTGCCGATGACGCACGAGGAGACAACCGCCTTCCACGCGCGCGAGATCCAGTCGTACCGCGACCTGCCGCAGATGCTCTACCACTTCCAGACCAAGGACCGCGACGAGCCGCGGCCCCGCGCGGGTCTCATCCGCGTCCGCGAGTTCATAATGAAAGACTCGTACTCGTTCGACCGCGACGACGAGGGGCTCGACCGGAGCTTCCAGCTGCACGCGGGCGCGTACGACCGGATCTTCGAGCGCTGCGAGCTCGAGGTCTACCCCGTCCAGGCCGAGTCGGGGATGATGGGCGGCAGTGAGAGCCGCGACTACCTCGCGCCGGCCGAGGCGGGGGCGAATACCCTCGTCACGTGCGAGCGCGGCGACTATGCAGCCGATCTCGAGATCGCCCGCGGGATTCCTCGTCCGCCCGAGTTTCCCGAGGGGCTCGACGCGCCCGAGGAGGTTGAGACTCCAGGGGTCAAGACGATCGAGGACGTCGCCCAGCTGCTCGGGATCGATCCTGCTGCGACCTCGAAGGCGATGCCCGTGGTTGCCGACGGACAGGTCGTCCTCGGTCTCGTCCGCGGAGACGACCGGCTGGACGAGGTGAAGATGACCGAGGCGCTCGGCGAAGCGTTCAGGCCCGCTACGGAGGACGAGATCCGCGAGGCGTTCGGCGCCGACGCGGGCTCGATCGGGCCGGTTGGCGCGACCGTCGACGTCGTCGCCGACGAAGCGCTTCGCGAGGGCCAGTTCGTCGCCGGCGCGAACCGGACGGGGCACCACCTGCGCGGGGTCGAGGCGGGACGTGACTTCGAAGCCCGGTTCGCGAACATCCGGGAGGTGCGCGAGGGCGACACGTGCCCGAACTGCGGCGGCGCGCTTCGCCTGCAGACCGCGATCGAGGTGGGCCACATCTTCAAGCTCGGCACGTACTACACGGTTCCGCTGGAAGCGACGTTCCTCGACGAAGACGGCAAGGAGAAGCCTCTGATCATGGGCAGCTACGGAATCGGCCCGGCCCGGACGCTGGCCGCCGTGGTCGAGCAGCACTACGACGACGCCGGCATCAAGTGGCCCCGCTCGGTTGCGCCCTTCGACGTGCATGTCGTCGCGCTGCCGGGGCTCGAAGAGCAGGCAGAAGAGGTGGCCGGGAAACTCGATGCGGCGGGCGACGAGGTGCTGCTGGACGACCGTGAGCAGCGGGCCGGGGAGAAGTTCGCCGACGCCGACCTGATCGGGCTGCCGGTGCGCGTCACCGTCGGCAAGAAGACACTCGACGACGGCGCGATCGACGTCCGCTCGCGGGAGACCGGCGAGGAGCGCCGCGTGAGGATCGACGAGCTCGGGAGCCTTCGCTGATGGCGCGCCGCCGCCGCTTCAGCGAAGAGGCCTTCGGGCCGACGCTCGAACGCTTGATGCTCGAGAACGGCGTCACCTACCGCGCGCTCGCCACGAAGACCAAGCTCTCCGCCGGGTATCTGAACCACCTCGTGCACGGAAACCGCCCGGTGCCGTCCAATGACATCGTCCGCACGCTCGCAGCCGCGCTCGACGTCGAGCCCGAGCACTTCCGCGAATACCGCCTGCGCGTGATTACGGAGCGGCTCGAGGCGATGCCGGGGCTCATCGACCGGCTCTACAAGCGTCTGGGCGAAGGCGGCTAAGATTCGACCGTCGCGGGGCGTGGCGCAGCCTGGTTAGCGCGCTTGTCTGGGGGACAAGAGGTCCCCGGTTCAAATCCGGGCGCACCGACTCGAATTGTGTTGACG
>WNGD01006640.1_pt1 | contig 11028 bp, 6 predicted proteins | sample 5400671 | NCBI WGS metagenome assembly WNGD01 (sample SAMN13153369, study PRJNA577476) | soil metagenome | isolation source: 40 cm soil or saprolite under grassland replicate 2 | place: USA:California | collected 2016-06-15
ACTACAAGTTGGGCCCGCTTTTTTACTCCTGCCCGTAAGCTTCACAAGCTTGTGAAGTCCAGAGTTCGCCGCAACTGATTTATTCACCGCAGAGACGCAGAGCCCGCAGAGGAAAAGCGTCTCTGCGGTGAGTTTGGTTTGGCTCTGCCACGCCTTCCTGCTAAGCCGAAAATCCCTCGCAAGCTGGCAAGGATTTTCCTCTGAGTTCTCCGAGTTGCTGACAGCACGCTATCGTGAATGTAATGGGTCCGCGCCTTCCGGGTGCAATTAGAAGTACGAGTCATCAAGTACATGATTTCATGAATACGGCAATGTATTTTTCCAGATGAGTCCGGGCGCCCTGAAAGGGCGCTGGGAGCTTAGCCTGGGGTGAGCGAAGCGAACCCCCGGAATATTGCAATAAACGAATGCGCCCCGGCAGGGGCGCAGGGAGTTCGGGCAACCCCTGCCGGGGTGCGTATCATTGTTTCTCTTCTCTCCGGGGGTTCGCTTCGCTCACCCCCGGCTAAGCTTCTTTCGCCCCGCTGGGGCGGAATACGTTACGGTACTAAGGAGCCGAACGCGACTCCCACTTCTAATTGCACCCGCGCCTTCCTTAGCACTTTTCGAGCCGTCCACTGATAGAGTATTCTCATTGGCTCTTGGTTGCCCGGGAATTGGAAGCCGATCGAGGAGCCACGTCGAAGTCAAAAATGGCCGCCGCTAAGCTGGTTCAACTCGCCCAGTATGCCTATAGAGCGGGGCTCCCCCATCTTCTGGCCTCGCTGTTCTTCGTACAGGGACTGACTTACCTGTCTCAGCTCTTCATTGCCGGCCTCATGGGGCCTGCCGATTTCGGAGTTGTGCGCAGCACGGAAGTGACTTTGAGTATCTTCACCCTGATCGGGGCCATTGGAATGCCCTCTATAGCTGTCAAATCCATCGCGGAGATCAACAACCCGTCACTACGTGGCGTCCTGCTCGGCCGGCTGTTAAAGATGGCGGCAATCGCAGGATTCGTCACATCGAGTCTGGCCGCAGCAACTGCGTCCCTATGGCTCCCAGATCCCGCACGGCCCTACTTTACCGCCCTGGTCTGGATCATCGGCATCGCCGCGCTAAGTCGCACTTGCATTAACTACTTCCAAGGTATCAAACTGTTCCGGCTCGTGTCTGGGCTGAATGTGACTCTGTCTATACTATCGCTGGTTACTCTGATGACCTTGGTTGCCCGGTATGGTTTGCGAGGATGGGTCGCCGGCCGTTATGCGGGAGAGCTGCTTTTCGTTTGTGGCGGCGTTCTGCTGGTTCGCGGGAGCTTGCGACTGACGGGCGTGTTGCCGCCCGCCTACGCCTACGGGCGGCTGCTTTCTCTCGGACTGCCCATCGCATTCTCGCTCCTGGTGCGAACCGCGCTCGACAACGCGGCCCTGCTCTCGCTTGCGCACCTGAAGCGCCCGGCCGCGGAGGTTGGCCAGTATGGATTAAGTGCTATGATCGTAACGGGGGTTCTGTTGGTGCCCGCCAGCGTCGTGAACCTGGCCGTTCCCCGCCTGGTCGAACGGTTACAGCAGTCGCGAGCCCTGGCGTGGGAATTCTGCCTTCGAATAATGCGCTGGATTCTTCCCGTCAGTTTGTTGGGTTCGTTGGTCCTGATGGTTACAAGCCCCCTTCTGGTCCTGGTTTTTGGATCCGAATATCGGCCGGCTGTTCGCCTGTTGCGAATACTATGTTTGAGCCTGCCTATGAGGGCGATGACCATCCTGGCAGGTACCATGCTCTTGGCTAACGATAAGAACTATGTCACGCTGCTCGGTAACCTCACCCTGTTGGCACTCGCTTCGGTGCTTTATGCCTCCGCAATCCCCGCCTTCGGATCGAGTGGTGCGGCATGGGTGACCGTCGTTGTCGAAGGCGGCTCAATGGTTTTCTTTGTGTGGGCTAGCAGACGATCCGTTTGCGTGTGATGAGGATGTGGTGTGACGACACCGCGCGGGAATACCGCTATTGTTTCCTTGCTCGTTCTCGGCGCCGCGGTTAGCGTGTTTTTTGTTGGCATGCCGCAGGCCCCGCAACTCTCCGTCACCGATTTTCTCCGGGGGTGCCTGATCGTGCTCCTGGTCATCCCTGCGCTCGTAAGCTTATGGAGTCACCGAAAAATCGATTTCTTTTTTCCCCCGATGTTATTCAGCTTTATCATCTTTGTCGGTCACGTTCTGCCTCTGTCTCAGTTCATCAATGGAGAGGATGCGTTCAGCGAAATCTGGCCTTATTCCTTCCAATCCTTCCGAGCATCACTTGACAATGCCCTGCTAACAACTGTTCTGGGAGTCCTGGGGTTCTATCTCGGGTTTCTACTGCCGTCGTATCAAGGGCCCGACCGGGCCTCTGATGGAATCCTCATAAGACCAAACCGGCTTTTGCTCATTGGCGTGCTCTACGCATTTGGGGGGTTGGGTTTGTTTGCAGCCGGGATGGTTTTGATCGGCGGTCCTGCCGCTCTGTTTGCCGGCCTTGGCGATCGAGTCCGCACTTTTGCAGGGTTAAACTATTTCTTCCTGGGACCCATTTTGCTACTTGCCTTTGGCCTTGTCTGGTGGATCCATCTGTTACAGAAGCGCCGCCCTTGCGACTGGCGTTTCTGGGCATATACAGGCGGCGCGTTGCTCGTTAGCGGCCTGATGGGCAGTCGCGCCAACACGTTCTCAGTGATATTAGCCGGAGTGATCCTATATCACCGGCTTTACAGGCGGATCTCCCTACCTGTAGTGATCACTCTCTTTACCGTTGGGGCCATCGGACTCGTTGCCTTTCAGCTCTATTTTAGAGAGTACCTTGTTTTAGGAGAGATCATCAGCCAGGAACGGCCCTCTTCCCTGGAACAGCTGAGGTCCTTTTTCGCGAGAACGGTTGGGAGTGAGTTCTTCCAGATCCAGGCGCTGACGATACTCATGGATGCCATGCCAGATCTGATCTCCTTTCAAAATGGAGCTACGTACCTGTTTCTTTTCGTCGCCCCAATTCCGTCCTCCATCTGGTCAGCCAAGGTTCAGTTTTTGCCCGCCCCGGTGGTCTTCACCCTGGCCCTCTGGCCAAAGCGATGGCTTGACGACGGTACTACGCTACCAACCTCCTTGATGGGAGAAATGTACCTGAATTTCGGGACCATTGGTGTTGTCCTGGGTATGATTGCTTTCGGCGCTCTTTACAAGTTTATGTACGTCCGCGCCAGGAATCGATACCCACCTGCTGTTCTCGGCTGCAGCCTCCTGCTCGCCAACATGACTCATTATGTTCGCGGAGACTTTCCAGCTGCGACTGTGTTGTTTCTGATGGTCGGCTTACCGAGTTACATTGCCCTGAAGTGGGCGGGCAAACGACACACCCCACTTGATTGACAGGTGAAGGAAATATGCGTGTGTGTTTTTTTGCGCCCGTCTCCAATAGGCGCATGCTCGAACATGCGGAGTATTATAAACAGGATATCGACATTCTGCGAGAGCTGGGGTTCGATGTGACGATTGCCACGAGCTGGTCCGAAATCCCGTGGACAGCGGATTTTTATTTTGTCTGGTGGTGGACGTGGGCATTCCTGCCCATACTTAAGGCGCGGTTGCATAAGAGACCTGTTCTAATCACGGGGACATTTGATTATCGTTGGCCCATACCAGGATACGACTACCATAGTCGTCCTGAATGGCAAAAATCGATTCTGCGGCTTTCGTTAAGACTTAGCAGTGCCAATGTCTTTGTTTCGCAATTGGAGTATCTCGGCGTCACCGGCGGGCTGGGCATCAAGAACGGCTATTACGTACCCCATGTCTTAAATACTGACTTGTACTCAGAAGGAATTGGGGAGCGAGATGATATCGTCTTGACGGTTGCTGGCCTGCAGAAACCAAGTGCCGAACGGAAATGTGTCCATGAAATCATCCGGTGCGTTCCTTTTGTGCGCGCCAGGCATCCATCAGTTCGTTTCACTATTGCCGGTGAGCATGGTTCAGCTTACGCCGAACTCCAGACCCTGGCTCGTAAACTGAAAGTTGATGATGTATTGAGCTTCCCAGGGGTGATTCCGAGAGACTGCAAGATTCGGCTCATGCAACAGTGCAAGGTGTATCTGCAACCCAGTGTCTACGAGGGATTCGGCGTTGCAATATTGGAGGCCATGAGTTGCGGCGCTGCGGTCGTCAGCAACCCAGTAGGAGCCGTACCCGAAGTCGTGGGAGATGCCGGGCTGCTTGTCGAAGGTCGTTCACCTGAGATTCTGGCAAGTGTTGTGAATCGGCTCTTGAGCGACGCCCCTCTGCGGCGCGACCTGGGACGACGAGCGAGGGAGCGGGTGAAGACACTTTTCTCTTTTGAGCGTCGCAAGTCCGCTTTGGAAAGGATCATTCGTGACATCTTTGCAAGCCGGTAGCGGGAAAGGGGCATCGAGGTCCATGGAGCCGTTCGAACCTAAACGCTACTGGACGAACCTGGTTGTCGGCGCCGATCCGGAAGATGTGGACGAGGTTGGGCACCCTGATATGGGGCGCGAGTTCAATCTCCGAGCTTACCGGCTGCGCTTGCAAGCGCTGATTCGTGCTTTGCGATCGGCCAAGTGTTACCCCCCGACAAGCGTATTTGAGGCAGCTTTTGGGGTGGGGTTTTATCTTCGCTTTTGGAAGGGTCTTGATTCGAAACGAGTGTTTGGCATAGACCTTTCGGCGAGCGCTTCCGAGCACGCCCGGCGTTCTTTTCCGGAGTTTGATTTGCGGGCAGGCGACATCGTCGAGCTTAACCAGTGCTCTGACTGGCCTGCGCTCACTTCTTCCTTTGAGGTAGTCACGGCAATCGATGTTCTGTATCACATTACTGATGCGCAGGCTGCTCTGCAGGCGGTTGAAAACCTGGCCCAACTTGTCGCCCCCAACGGGATTTTCCTGCTTACCGATAAATTCCCAAACACGTCAGAGCCGTTTCAGGAATCCCCGCAAGTGGTCCGGCGTCCTGTCTCATGGTACACCGGATTACTGAAAGGGCGAGGATTGGTGATCGAGCAGACTATCCCCGTATTCTGGTGCATGGACCCGCCCCTTTTTTACAAATCCGCTGTCCTTCCGGCTGCAGCTGCCTACATGCTCTGGGGATTCATGCGAGCTGGTATCAAGCCCTGGCCTCGTAACAGTAGACTGCAGAATTTCCTTGGAAGTTGGCTAGGACGGTTGGGCTATCTTCTGGACAGCGCCGTAGTGCCGCGTCTAACAACTACGCCAAATCTTACAATGGCCATCTATCGAAGGCAGCAGTAGACAGGTAGACAGCCTGATCGCACTCAGACTCTGTGAAGGCATCGCCTGCACACTTTGCCGCCGGCGCCCAGGCCCGCGGGCTGGGGAAATACAGGGCGCGCATCTTTTTCCAGCTGTAACGATACTGGGCTGACACCATGCACTGTGAAGAACGAGTGAAGGTTGCGTCCAACTCTCCCGAGCGCCCCGGCCCCGTTTAACTTGGGGGAACACGTTGTGATGAAACAAGCTATTCAACGATCGCTATTTTTTTAACGGGAACTGCAATGGATGTGCCTTTGAATCGAAAACTCAAGCCGGCGACCAGCTTCGGGTTGGAGATCGCAAATAACGTGCTCCCATCTTTGGCCCGGAAGCGCGTTATCTCGACCTTCGAATCACGCGGGATTGATGTCAATTCCAGTCCCTTCGTATCCAGATAAACGGGGCGGCGGGCCCACCAATTCGCACGAATTCGTTCTTGAATGATGGCATCAAGGATTTCGTTGTCTTTTGGCGTCCGGACGTCGAGCTTTTCGCCGAGAAGAAATGCCAGCCTTTCCGTTCCATACTCGCATGGGCCGTTGTCTTCGCAGTAGCTGACGTACCCGCAAACCTGCAATCTTTTGGAGTCTTTCCGTTTCCAATACCTAACATTCCCCCAAAATGTGGAATCCTGATTAGCTATCCCTCCATAGAACAATCGGTCGCCAAAAAGGTAGCGGCCGAACCGAGGAAAAGTGGTGCGGTCAAAAGTCTCGGGCGTCTTGTAGGGAGCGCCGCAAAAGCCGTCCCGGCCATCTCCGCTGCCAGCCAAAGAGCCGGCAACCAGGCTCGCCGCCGGATAGATATCAGTGACACCTTCAATCAACGAATCCTTGGGTATGAGTCCCGACCCAAACAGATTCATTACCTTAGCTGCCTCTCCGTAATAACTCCACCCGAGCGTATCGACGTAGTAGGAATTGGCTCCGTAGCTCTTATTCTTTCCTATCCATGTCAAAAGCCAATCAGATCCTTCCCGAGTTTCCAAATTTCGTCTCGGATGTCCGCTATCCGTTCCGTAGTAGGGAGCGGAATAATAGCCGGCGTGTCCGCCCCCCGCTACTACCTCCCTCACAAAATCGGGCAAAGCCGGAAGATAGTCAGGATGCATCTCTTCATTCAAGGCGCAGCAAATCTTTGAGCCCGGAGCGGTCATTTGCCCCCAGAACAGAACCCACGGATAAAGATGTTTGTAGTTCTGATAAAGACTTCGAATGGAACGAATGTCAAACGGCGATTGCAATGCCAGGAAAATGTCCAAGAATCCCTGGCCCTCCCACATCCAGTCCGGGTAGTTGGGGACGGGCATATGCGAATCCAACCACGCCCGATAACGATCGAGCGCCAACTGCCAGGGCACATCCCCGCTTGCGCTATTTCCTTTGACGTCGACGACCATGGCTTCATAAGAGACAGACGCATTGACCGGGACATCCTCTTCGTAAAGCAAGGTCAGCCGCTCGGCCCCATACAGTGGTTTCACCTTTTTCGGCGGCCAGTTGGTGGCAGCCACCATCCTCGCCTCGCTGCTACTGGCAAGGACAACAAGTGGAGCAAAAAGCTGACCGGGATAGATCAGCTTCAGCCCCCAATCCCAATCTTTATCCCGAGCGCTCGCCTTTTCCGCTAAGCCCAGAACACGGGGGTAGTAAAATATCTCGTCTGAAACTCGAGGGGCAACAGGCGACCTCTTGCTCTGCGCCGGGAAATAGATTCGTTGCAGAGGCCGCTTTGCCCGGAGATCCAGTTTCCATCGGTCGCCGCCCAGAAAGGTGACCATCCCTTTCATCACGGAATTCTCAAACGAATGGCGCAAGGGATCAACCTCTGTGTACGTGGACGCAAAGTAGGATTTGTTGTCGTCGGCAACAACGCCGACTTCGGGTACCGGTCGGGATTGGGCGTTGCTGCGATCGACTCCGAAAACAGCTATGAGCACGAGGCAGAGCACCGTAAATAACCAAGAGGATCTTTCACGCATAACAAACCTCAGTTTCTCAAACGGGATACTATACACCCAAAATTCCCCCTCCAGGGTCTTGGCAAAGTCGGCAATCTCTTGAAAATGACAAATGATCAGTGAGCAATGACGGACAACAAATTGGGGCAGCAAGCCGCCCGCCCGGCCTAATTGTCATTTATCATCGGTCATTTATCATCGATCCATTTCGATTTCGGGGCGGGTCCTATGGTTAAATGGGGGCCAACTGAGTCGCGCAGTCGCACCTGAATTTCGCTTGCTTCTTAAGCGCCGTCGCAATAAAAAGACTTGGCATTGTGGCCCGTACCACAAGAGTGGTGGAGGGCATCGGCTGGGAGAGGCCGTCGACTCGTGAGTCCGTTTCAAAAGGCATACTGCGTCCTCCGCTACCAGGGCCCCGGCTTTGTCGCCACGCGGCTGCGCATCAAGCTCGCGACGATGACCGGGTCGCTGCGGCGGGCCTTTCGCACGCGCCCGTGGGATACGATGCGCCTCGATGACCTCGTTCGACCCGGCGTGCCAACCGAGCCCGACGGATTCGCCCAATACAAGTGGGAAAACCAGCCGCCGTTCTTCTTCGACCTCGGTTGCCCGCCGGTGATTCCGCGGTCGCTGCGCGGTCTTGACGCCGGCCGGCAGCCGCGATTCGACGAGCGACTGAGGCTGTTGCGCAAAAATCGCAGCGTATATTTTTTCCGAATACCGTCCCCAACGCCGATCGACTGGCGCACCAACCCGATCGACGGCATGACCGGCCGCCCCGGCGTCACGTGGTGCGACCTGCCGGACTATTTGCCGGAGCAGGGCGACCTGCGCACGATGTGGGAGCCGGCCCGGGCGGCCTGGGCGATCGATCTTGCACGCGCCCACGCGCACGGCCTGGCCGCGGACGCGGGCGAGCTATTCTGGCTCTGGTTCGATTCGTTTGTTCCGAGCTCCCCGCCGTGGGAAGGCCTCCACTGGAAGTGCGGCCAGGAAAGCTCGGTGCGATTGATCGCGCTAGCCCTGGGCTTCTGGAGCCTGGCGCGCGACCCGGCCACGATGCCGCGGCGCTGGGTGCAGTTTGCCCGGCTGGCGTGGGCGACGGGCTACCGCGTTGCGCAACACATTCACTACGCGATCTCGCAAAAGAACAACCACGCGATCTCGGAAGCGGCCGGGCTGCTGCTGGTGAGCCACCTCTTTCCCGAGTTCCACGCATCGCCCCGCTGGCAGGCCCTTGGCCGGCGCGTGCTGGCGCAGGAACTCCGCCGGCAGATCTACGACGACGGCAGCTACGTGCAACACTCGATGAACTACGAGCGCGTCATGCTGCATGGCGCGATGATCGGCCTGCGCCTCGCCGAGCTGGACGGCAGGCCGTTCGACCGCGACATTTACGAGAGCATCGGCCGCTGTGGCGAGTTCCTTTTCCAGATGATGGACCCGAACACGGGCCGCGTTCCGAACCACGGCAACAATGACGGCGCCTACATCCTGCCGTTGAGCGAGTGCGACTTCACGGATTTCCGGCCGGTGGTTCAGACGGCATACTATCTGACGCATCGCGAGCGATTGCTGCCGGCCGGCCCGTGGGACGAAGACTTGCTGTGGCTATTCGGGACGGAGCCGGGCGGGCGGCATGACCACGACCCCGCGAAAGGAGCCCTTTCCCGCGAGGAACGATCTCCGGGCGCCGTCGTGGCCGCACCGGAGTCCCGGGCGTTCGACGCCGGCGGCTACTACACGCTCCGCCGGCGCGAAAGCTGGGCTATGATCCGCTGTCATACGTATCGCGACCGGCCGGCGCACTGCGACCAGCTTCACGTCGATCTTTGGTGGCGCGGGCTGAGTATCTTGCAGGACTGCGGAACGTATCGCTATTACGTCCCCGGGCGGCCGGATGTCGAGTACTACTTCAAGTCCTGCCGGGCGCACAACAACGTCGAGATCGATGGGCAGAACCCGCTGGAGCTGGCATCGCGGTTCATGTGGTTCCCGTGGCCGCGGGCGCGACGGCGTCGCTTCGAAACGATGCCGTACGCCCCGCTCGTCTTCGAAGGCGAGACGAACGACTACGACCGGCCGCTGTGGAACGTCCTGCACCGGCGCGCGCTGATCGGTGTGGACGAGGGCTGCTGGCTCGTGGTGGACGACCTGCTCGGCGAGGGACCCCATACTGCGGTCCTGCGGTGGCACATGCTGGACTATCCACACGAGCGTGAGTCCGAAAGCAAAAAGTCGGCGCCCCCGACCCTCATCCAGCGAACGCCGGCCGGAGAATTCCGCATCTCGGTCGGCGCCGATCCCGCTGTGCTGAAGCGTTTCGAAGTCATCCGCGGCCGGGATGAGCGCAACCGAGTGCAGGGCTTCGCCTCGCCGTACTATGGCGAGCGCCTCCCGATCCCGGTTCTCGAAGTGGAGCTGGGCGGCTTGCTCCCGCTGCGTATCGTGACGGCGATCGGACTCGACCGCGCGGTCGAGTGGCGGCTGGCCGATGTTACAGGCGGCCGGCAGCGCTGGGATCTCAGCAGTGAGGCGGCCGCGTGGACGTTGGAGCTGGCGGCGCCAGGGCGGTCGGCGGACCGGATTCTTCTCGGCTGTGTCCGCTCGACGCCTGAAGCCGGATGACGGACACCGCCAGGACTGTCGGGAGCACCGGGTGAATATATCCATATTTGGTATGGGCTACGTCGGCGTCGTCGGCGCGGGCTGCCTGCTGCGTGACGGGCATCGCGTCACGGGTGTCGATCCGGCGGCTCTGAAGATAGAGGCCTTGTTGCAGGGCGACTCGCCGATCAACGAGCCAGGCCTCAGCGAGATGCTCGCGGCAGGCAAGGCGTCCGGGCGGCTTCGGGCGACGACTGATCCGCGCGAGGGGCTCGTCGGCTGTGAAATGGTCTGGATTTGCGTCGGCACGCCCTCGCGGCCGGACGGCAGCCTGAGCCGCGACGCGGTCGAGGCGGCGGCGCGACAGATCGGCACGGCGCTCGGCGACCTGAAGGCTCGGCCGCTGATCGCGCTGCGCAGTACGTCGCTGCCGGGCACGACGCGGCAGTGCGTCATCCCGGCGATCGAGCAGACCAGCGGCCTGCGGGTCGGCCGCGACCTGCGCGTCGTGTTTCACCCGGAGTTCCTGCGCGAGGGCAGCGCCGTGCCCGACTTCGACGACCCGCCCAAGATCGTCGCCGGCGAAACGCAGGCCGGCGACGCGGATCCGTTGTTCGAGCTATACGCCAGGTATCCCGGCCTGCGCTTCCGGCTGTCGCTGGAAGAGGCCGAAATGGTCAAATTCTGCGACAACCTGTTCCACGCAGTGAAGGTGACGTTCGCCAACGAGGTCGGCCTGTTGGCCAAGAGCCTGGGCGTCGATGCCCGTCGCGTGGCGAACGTGTTCTGTGCCGACACCAAGCTGAATATCAGCGCCAAGTACCTGCGTCCGGGGTTTTCGTTTGGCGGCTCGTGCCTGCCGAAGGACCTGCGAGCGATCCTGCGCGAGGCAGCGTTGCGGTCGGTGCGCGTCCCGATGCTCGAAGCGACACTATCCAGCAATGCCCAGCAGATCGACGCGTTCGTCGCGCGCGTGCTCGCTCATCGCCCGCGCGCGGTCGGGATGGTCGGCCTGGCGTTCAAGCCCGACACCGACGACATGCGCGAGAGCCCCTACGTGACGGTCGCCAAGCATCTCATCGGCGAGGGGATCAAGCTGCGCATTTACGATCCCGGCGTGCGGCCGGCCGAGCTGATCGGGCGGAACAGGGAGTTGGTGCA
>WNGD01017063.1_pt1 | contig 11026 bp, 8 predicted proteins | sample 5400671 | NCBI WGS metagenome assembly WNGD01 (sample SAMN13153369, study PRJNA577476) | soil metagenome | isolation source: 40 cm soil or saprolite under grassland replicate 2 | place: USA:California | collected 2016-06-15
TCTTCGTGATCGTCACCATCAGCCGCAGCATCCGGATCGTGCAGCAGGCGCAGACGATGATCATCGAGCGCCTCGGCAAGTATCATCGGACGCTGTCGTCCGGCATCAACCTCATCATGCCGATCCTCGACCGCCCGCGGGCGATCGACTGGCACCAGGTGATCGTGACGCCGGCGGGCGACTCCTTCGCGCGCCACTTCCGCACCGAGAAGATCGACCTGCGCGAGACGGTGTACGTGTTCCCGCGCCAGAACGTGATCACGAAAGACAACGTCGTCGTGGAGATCGACGCCCTGATCTACTCCCAGATCACCGACCCCGTCCGCGCGACGTACGAGATCGCCAATCTCCCGGACGCGATCGAGAAGCTGACGCAGACGACGCTGCGCAACGTGATCGGCGAGATGGAGCTCGACCACGTGCTCTCCTCGCGCGACACCATCAACGCCAAGCTGCGCGAGATCCTCGACGAGGCGACGCACAAGTGGGGTTCCAAGGTGAGCCGCGTGGAGCTCAAGGACATCAACCCGCCGCGCGACATTCGCGACGCGATGGAGAAGCAGATGCGCGCCGAGCGGGACCGGCGCGCCGCGATCCTCACCGCCGAAGCCGAGAAGCAGTCGCGCACCCTGCAGTCGGAGGGCATCCGGCAGTCGGAGATCAACAAGGCCGAGGGTGACAAGCAGGCGCGGATCCTCGCGGCCGAAGGCGAAGCCAACGCGCGGCTCAAGGTCGCCGAGGCGGAAGCGCAGGCGATCGAGCGCATCACCGCCGCCATCAAGGGCACGGGCGGCGACCCGGCGCGCTACCTCATCGCGATCCGCTACATCGAGGCCCTGAAGGACATGGTCTCAGGGCAGAACAACAAAGTCATTTACATGCCGTTCGAGGCGACGGGGGTCTTGAGCTCGCTGGGCGGCATCCGCGAGATGCTGGCGGGCAAGGTGCCCGACCAGCGCGGGTGACCGTTCCCGGGCCACCGGACGTCGTCGCCCTCGCCCGGGCGCTCGTGGACATTCCCTCCGCGGACGCGGACGAGGCCGCGGTCGCCGACTTTCTCGCCGCCTTCCTCGCCGCGCGCGGCTGGAAGGTCGAGCGCCAGGAAGCGGCGCCGGGCCGGCCGAACGTCCTCGCCACCACCGGCGCGCCCGCCCGCGTCGTGTTCTCGAGCCACCTCGACACCGTGCCGCCGCACCTTCCGGCGCGCGAGGTTGCCGAGTTCCTGTACGGCCGCGGCGCCTGCGATGCCAAGGGGATCGTCGCCGCCCAGATCACGGCCGCCGAGCGGCTGCGCGCCGCCGGCGTGCGAGAGCTGGGGCTCCTCTTCGTCGCGGACGAAGAGCAGAACGGCAGCGGCGCGCGCGCCGCGAACCGGCACCCCGACGCCGCCGAGTGCCGCTGGCTCATCAACGGCGAGCCCACCGAGAACAAACTGGCGACGGGATCGAAGGGCTCGCTGCGTCTGCGGCTCACCGCCGAGGGGAAGAGCGCCCACTCGGCGTACCCGGAGCTGGGCCACTCCGCCATCGAGGACCTGCTCCAGGTGTTGGCGGAGCTGCGCACCGCGCGCTGGCCGGAAGATCCCCTGTTCGGCGAGACGACCTGTAACGTCGGGGTGATCGCGGGCGGCACCCGGTCCAACGTCATCGCGGACGACGCCCACGCCGACCTGCAGATCCGCCTGGTCGGTCCGGCGGAGCCGGTGCGCGAGCTCGTGGAGCGCGCGACGCGGGGGCGCGTCCGCGTCGAAGTGCGCACGTCGGTACCGCCGATCCGCCTCACGACGATCCCGGGCTTCGACACCGCCCTCGTCCGCTACACGACGGACATCCCCAACCTCACCAACTGGGGAACGCCGCTGCTCCTGGGCCCGGGGTCGATTCACGTCGCCCACACGCCGGAGGAGCGGATCGCGAAGGCGGACCTCGAGCGCGGCGTGAAGCTGTATGAGCGGCTGGCGCGGACGTTGCTCGCGGGCTCGGTTGAGGGGCTTCCGGCGCGCGGGTAGATTCCGCCCCATGACCCATCTCGCCTCGGCCACCACTCCCCTCACCGTCCTGTCCGAGGACGAGCGGCTATTCCAAAGCACGGTCCGCGACTTCGCCGAACAGGAAGTGCGGCCGCGGGTCGCCGCGATGGAGCAGGCCTCCGCGATCGATCCCGCCTTGATCCCCAAGCTGTTCGCGCTGGGGCTCATGGGGATCGAAATCCCCGAGCCCCTGGGCGGCGCCGGCGGCACTTTGTTCCTCACGACACTCGCCGTGGAAGAACTGTCGGCCGTGGATGCCTCGGCGGCGATCCTCGTCGACGTGCAGAACACGCTCGTCAACGTGCCGCTGCTGCTGTGGGCGACCGAAGACCAGAAGCGGCGGTTGTTGCCGCGGCTGGCGGGCGAGGTGGTCGGCGCCTACGCGCTGAGCGAGCCGGGATCGGGCTCGGACGCGTTCGGGCTCCAGACGAAGGCGACCCAGCAGGGCGATCGCTGGATTCTCGAGGGCCGCAAGCTATGGATCACGAACGGCGCCGAGGCGGGAATATACGTCATCTTCGCCAACGTCGATTTCAGCAAGGGCTACAAGGGCATCACGGCGTTCATCGTGGAGCGCGGCTTCCCGGGATTCAGCGTCGGGAAGAAGGAAGACAAGCTCGGCATCCGCGCCTCGAGCACGACCGAGCTGATCCTCGACGGGTGCGCGGTGCCGCGGGAGAACGTGTTGGGCGAAGTCGGCAAGGGCTACAAGATCGCGATCGAGACGCTGAACACGGGGCGTATCGGCATCGGCGCGCAGATGATCGGGGTCGCGCGCGGCGCGCTCGACGCGGCCGTGAAGTACGTCAAGGAGCGCAAGCAGTTCGGCAAGCCGGTGGTGGAGTTCCAGGCGGTGCAGTTCCAGCTGGCGCAAGGTGCGACGGAGCTCGAGGCGGCACGGCTGATGGTATACAACGCCGCGCGGCTGCGCGACGCGGGGCAGGAGTACACGCAGCACGCGGCGATGGCGAAACTGTTCTCGTCGCAGGTGGCGGAGCGGGTGACGTCGCTGTGCGTGGAACTGTTCGGCGGCTATGGGTACACGAAGGAGTACCCGGTCGAGAAATTCTACCGGGACGCCAAGATCGGGACGATTTACGAAGGCACGAGCAACATGCAGCTCAGTACGATCGCGAAGTTGCTGCTGAAGTAGACGTCAGACGTCAGACATCAGAGGGCACATGACCATCAAGAAACTCGCAGTAGTCGCAGCAATTCTTCTCCTGTCGGCGGGAAGACTCGCCGCGCAGGGCCACGGGCCGAAGCGCTATGCCGTGTCGAAGGACCGCGCGGTCGTAGTGACGCGCGAGGTGCTGGGCCGGAAGGGCTTCGAGGTAGTCCGGGTCGAGACGGTGGGCAACGATCAGGTCGTCTGGTACAGGGCGGGCAACCGCGGCCGCGGCCGGGGCAAGGGTCCGCCGATGCGGATGGTGATCCGGCGCGACCCGGTCGTCAACAGAATCGTGTTCCTCGAGACGCCGCCCGCGATTCTGGTGGATATTGATGTGAGGCTGAGGTAGGACAAGGTGGGAGACGCTGGAGGGCGGTCGAGCCAGGCTCGGCCGCCCTCGTCGCTCTGCAACGCGTCTCAGTGCGGCGTCAGCACCGAGCTGCCAGCGGCATCGGCGGCGATGGCGAACCGCGCCACGCTGCGCCCCAGCGCCTGGCCCGCGTCGATGTCGAACCGGTAATGAATGCCGGCGTACATGCGCGACAGCCCCGCTTCGATGACCTTCGCGTCCAGCTCCGCCCGCTCTTCAGGGAAGAACGCGCTCAGCACTTCCGCGGCCGACGCGGACACACAGCTGTGCCCCGACGGATAGGACGGGTGGTTGGGCATCCCGACCGCCGGGACCACGGTGATCCCCAAGTCCGCCTTCCACGGCCGGATGAGCCAGTAGGTCAGCTTCGCGTCCCAGCAGCCGACCTGGGCGTCGGCCATCGTCGCGCTCACCAGCGCGAAAACGTGCGTCGCCTCGCGCTCGGAGAGCCCGTGCTCGGTGACGTCCTGCGAGGCGACCACGAGCCAGTACCCCGAACCGGTGATCGTGCCGGCATTCAGAGCCCAGAACGTGGCGATGCGCACTTGCTCGGGCGTGCGGGTATCGGAAATCTGCCGGATCTCCGAGAGTCCCGCTGCGAATTCCGGGGAGTCGACCGCGGGCGGCGGCGCGGGGCGGAACTGGCTGGCGGAGGTCAGGAACCAGGGCACCACTCCTGGAAGCTGCCCACCGTTGACGGGCGTCGGGGGCGTCGCGCTGCTGGTCCAGAATCCCGGCCCCACCGGTGGTACGGCGGTGTTGGGGTTGGTGAACCCGTCGGCCCTCGCCCGTGCAACGATCTCGGCGCCGACGGCGCGACCGATCGCCTCGCCGGCCGTGAACGCGGGGTGTGGGTCCCCGGGGCCGGCGTTTGCCTGGGCCGCCACCGAGTCCTCGAGCGCCTGCGCCTGGCTGGGGAACACGTAGCTCAATACCACGACTGACGCGCCCGCGACGGCGCCACGATCGGTCCCGAGGAGCGCGCGGCCACCGACCGTGTCCGCAGCCTCGGCCCGCTGCACCGCCAGGTATTGCGCGACACCGATGAGGGGATACGCGTGGGCCGCGGCGAGCGGGCCGAGCCGCGCCTGCACGACGAGGTTGCGGGCCGTTTGCTGCCAGCCGGGGCTCGACAGGCCTTCCGCGAACGGCACGCCCGAGCGCGATGCAGACAGCGGCCCAAGCGGCCGGTTGTCGGGCTGACAGGCGAGCGCGAGCGTGGCCAGGCTCGCGAGCCCGAATCGCCAGGAATGAGTGTTCATCGTCCGCCTCCAGAGAGAGTGCGTGAGTTGCTTTCTCTGGTTGAACGGAGGGAGGCGGGCGTATTGAGCGCTGCCGCTACGGCCGCCAGGCCGGATCAAAGTCAAATTGGCTCTGCAGCGTGACGATCCCCGTCCCGTCTGCGTGCATGACCAACAGATTCGCGTAGTCGTAGCAGTCCCAATCGTCGCAATAGGTCCCGCCGGCGACGAACAGGATCTTCTTGCCGTCCGGCGACCACGCAGGCTGTGTGGGGTAGCCCCAGGAGCCGTCGACGGCGAGCCTCAAGCGGCCCGATCCGTCGGCGTTGACGACCGACACGTCGAACGTGCATTCGTAGTAGAAGCAGTCACCGGCCGTGAACACGATCTTCGCCCCGTCGGGGGACCAGGCGGGCTGCTGGTCGAACGGGCCAGTGGTGACGCGACGCAGGCCCGAGCCGTCCGCATTCATCACGTAGATGTCCGTGCTGCCGCCCCGCGAGCTTTGGAACGCGATCAGGGTCCCGTCGGGCGACCAGGCAGGTTCCAGGTCATAGGCCGGATCGGTCGTGAGTCGTGTCGGGTTGGAGCCGTCCGCACTCATCACGTAGATCTCGGGGTTTCCGTCGCGCGTGGCGACGAACGCGAGGCGCGTGCCGTCCGGGGACCAGGCGGGCGAATAGTCGGCGGTCGGGTCGGTGGTGAGCCGCGTGGGCGCCGAGCCGTCCGCGTTCATCACGTAGATCTCCGAGTTGCCGTCGCGGCTGGTATGGAAGGCGAGCTTCATCCCGTCGGGCGACCAGGCAGGCCCGCCGTCGAACGCCGGGTTGGTCGTGAGGCGCGTGAGACCCGCTCCGTTGGTCTTGACAGTGTAGATCTCCGCGTCGCCGTCCCGGGTTGTCGTGAACGCGAGCTCTGCCGCCGGCGTGCACGTGATGTCGAACGTGACGATGGCCGTGTCGCCGGCGGGAACGGTGACTGGACGCGGGTTGAGCCCGCTGACCTCGCAGTTGACCGCCAGCCCCGTCAGCTGCACGCCACGGTCGCCGGGAATCAGGCGGGCGACGGTGACCGTGCCGTTCGTGGCGACGGGCCCCCCTCCCCCACCGCTGACGTTCACCCAATAGCCGTCGGGATCGAGATCGACTCCCGTGGTGACGCTCGTGACGCGTACGAAGCCGGTGAGCGGCACCACGATCGCCGCCGTGCCGCTCATGCCCGCGGCGCTAGCGGTGATGGCCGCTGCCCCCGCGGAGACGGCCGTGACTCGGCCCGAGTCCGTAACCGTGGCCACCGTCGGGTTGTCGCTCGACCAGGTAATCGGGCGGAACACCCGGTGCCCCGCCGTGCTCCAGAGCTGAGCGGTGAGCTGCAGCGTGTTGCCGTCGAGAAGCGTGTCTTTGGGCGGCGTGACCGTGATGCTGGCGACCGGCTGGCCGCGCACGGCCTCCCAGGTGCCGGTCGCGTTGCCGCAAATCGTGGTGCCGTTCAGATGGTCGGGAGGCGTGCGGTCCCGCCGGTGACGGAGCCGTTGCTGACGGGATCTGAGCTGGTGTTGTTCGAGGGGCCGTACGACGTCTCGCAGATCCCCACCTGGTCGGAGCGGCCGGTGAAGGTCGCTCCGGTTTGCGTGAAGACGTAGGTCCCCGTGTCGTGGCAGACGGGGTTGACGTACTGCTCGGTCCAGTCCCAAAGCCCCGCAATGTTCAGCGGGGGCAGCGCGGCACAGGCGACCGCGAAGGACACCTCGGTTGTCTCATGCGACCCGACGTCGATGTCCCGGGGGTTCGCTCCCGCGACGGTGCAATTCGCGGCGAGACCGCTGAGGAGGAAGCTGTGGCTGCCGGCGGGCAGACCGGAAAGCATCCGGGTGTCGTTCACCGCGACGGCCATTGCAGGACGACCATCGAGCGCGATCGCGTAGCCGTCAGGATCCAAGTCCGCCCCGGTCGTGGCGACCGTCAGGCGTACGTCACCGATACGGACGATCAGGGGAGCGCTGCAAGCGACGGCCAGTGCCAGCAACACCGCAACGACGCACTTGCCCATACCGCCTCCTCCGTGTTGGCACTCGGCCGCGAAGCAGCCGACATGTCATGAAACGGAGGACGGTGGAAGGATTTGCGCGGCTTACGGCCTCCACGCCGGGGTGTCAGCGGGGTAAACGGCGGCACTGAGGAATTGCGAACCCGTGCCATCTGCCCGCATCACCATCAGCCAGAAATCGCAGCCATAATCAGGGTCGCAGTTGGCATACGTCAGGAAACTGATGCGCCCGCCATCCGGCGACCACGCCGGCGCATCGCCATAGCCGATCGGCGTCACACCGGTACCGTCGGGGTTCATCACGGCGATGGTCGGGTTACCGTTGCCGTCGAGCCCGTAGCGCGTGGTGGCGAAGGCGATCTTCGATCCATCGGGGCTCCAGCGTGGACGATGATCGTCCGCCGGGTCCGTCGTGAGCCGGGCGAGCCCGGTGCCGTCGGCGTTGACCACGCAGATATCGCTGTTCCCGCTCTCCACCATGCAGCTGAACGCGATTTTCGAGCCGTCCGGCGACCACGCCGGGAAGCTCGGCGCGCCCACCCCCACAGTGCTCACCAACAGGGACGACCCGGTGCCGTCCACGTTGACGGTATAAAGACCGTCAGACCCGATGAACGCGATCTTCTAGCCGTCCGGTGACCACGACAAGCCGACCCGGACCGGCGTGGTGGAGATGGGGAGACCCATGACTCCCGTGCCGTCGGCGTTCATCACGCAGACAACCGACTGCGATGGAGCGCCGCCGCAATCGCTTCCGAACGGCACGAACGCAAGGCGGGAGCCGTTCGGCGACCACGCTGCCTGATAGCCGGCAATGGGGAACGGGACCGCTCCCGAGCCGTCGCCATTGATGGTGACGAACCCCTGAGGGCTGTAGAACGCGATGTGTCCGATGGCCACACAGGTCACCTGGAACGTCACGTCCGCTGTCGTGCCGGCGGTCACGGCGACCGTAACCGGGTTCGCTCCGCCCACGACGCAATGGAACGGCACGCCGATGGAAACCGTGTGAGACCGCGCGCCGAGTGGCCCAAAGGTCAGTTGCGCGTTCGGCCCGATCACCTGCTGGAAGGTCCCCCCATCCACACTCACCGCGTAGCCGCTCGGCACGTCGACGCCGGTGCTGATGGTCGTGACCCGAATGCTCCCAGCCGCCGTGCACGTGATCGTGAACGCCACGGTGGTCGTCTCGGCGAGCGTGACGCTCACGTCACTGGGATTCGGCTCCGCGACCGTACAGTTGTCCGCGATCCCGGTGAGACGCACGCTATGCGTGCCGGCCTTGAACAGCGTCATGGTCACAGATCCGCTGGGGGGGATCGGCGTGCCCGGTCTCCCATCCACGTAGACCGTGTATCCGTCGGCATCCGGGTCCGGACCCGTCGTCGTCGTCGTCGTGCGGATGGTGCCCGCGGCCCCCACGGTTATTCCCATCGTGCCGCTCTTGCCCTCGGCACTTGCCGTGATGGTCGCGGGGCCCGGTCCGGTGGCGACGAGCATGGCGGAGTCCGTGGTTCCCGAGACCGTCGCGACGGCCTGGTTGGTGCTCGCCCACGTGACCGAACGGAAGAAGACCCGGTTCCCCGCGCCATCTCGCAGGGCCGCTCTGATCCAGACGGTATCACCGTCGATGACTGGCGACCCCGGCGGCGCAACTGCCACGGATGCGAGCGGCTGAGGACGATGCGCCGCCCACGTGCCGGTGGCGGTGGTACCGCAGGAGACGGTGCCGCTGAGCTGATCCGGCGCCCCTGTGGTCACCGTCGCCGCGTAGCTGCACCCACCCACCCCACTCACTTCGAAACTGAGACTGTTGCCGCCGGCGGCGCCGGCGGTGACCGGATCAACCCGGGTGTTGTCCGTCGTGCCACAGACTCCGACTTGCCGTGACGTGCCGGTGAACGCGCTGCCGGTTTGTGTGAAGACGTAGGACCCGGTATCGCTGCATGTGGTGACTCCCGGATCCACAATGGTCTCCGTCCAATCCCACACCCCACCAACGTCCAGACCGGCCGCGGGGACAACGTCGATGATGACACTGTCCCTCCCGAAACCGTTGATAGTGTCGGCGACGAACGCCGTGATTCTGCTTTGGCCCGGATTCAGTGCCCGCACGAGTCCCGTCGGAGAAAGCGCGACGGCATTACCCGGTGCGACGGTCCATTGCACGGCGCGGAAGGCCGGGCTGATGGCATTCCCGGAGAAATCGCGCATGGTCGCTGTGAGCTGCAGTACACTGCCCACCGGGACCGTGGCGCCTGAGGGGGTGATCGTTAGGGAATTCTCTCTCCCGGTCGTCGATCCGGTGGTGAAGTCCACCTCGGTGCGTTGGGGGAGCGAAAGTCCGGTCAGGTCTCGAACCCCTGGCGTCACGACCAGGGTGTAGCTGGTATTCGGCGCCAGTCCGCCGTTGACCGCGATGGCCGCCCGCAGACGATCGGGGCCGAACGCCACCTGCGCATCCACCGGCTGACCGTTGGCGAGCAGTTGGATGCTCTGCGAGGTGATCGTCGCCGAATCCATCGGCTCGCTGAACACCACGACCAGCGCCGCATTCACCGGGACGTCGGTCTTCTTGTGTGGTGGCTCGGTACGAATCACGATCGGTGGGCGATTGGCGCGCACCTCCTCGCCAAAACGCACGCTCTGTCCGCTCGAGTCCGTGACCACCACGATCACGGAGTCCCCGGGCAGAGCCGGCACGGGGACCGGGTCGATGCCGCCGTCGCTCGCTGCCGCGACGAGCGTGAAGCGGGCTGTCGGATTTTGAATAGCGACACTGGCGGCGCCGCGGACGGTCCCCGGATACACGGCGACGTACACCAGCTCATCGCCCTCGAGGAGGGAGGACATTGATCTTGAGGAGCTCGTGAGGCTCGCGAGAAGCTCGGGATGGGAGACCACCAAGCCAGTCGGTGGCGAAGTTTCTGATGGGGGCCCACCGGGGTTGTCCGAGCAGGCGCCGACCCACGCCAGCACCAGGAGGACACCGAGCGCGACTCCGACGTGCAGACGGCTGTTCATTGTCCTCCACCCCCACTGAGCGTGAACCCCGCCCAATAGAACGGATCGGCCGTCGCGGAATTGCGCAGCGCAGCCCGCTGCGTGGCCGCCAGCGCCTCGGCCTCCGGCCGCCCCGCCGCCAGCTCGGTGTAAAACCGCTCCATCAGTCCCGCCGTCTTTTGATCCTCCACCGGCCACAACGTCGCCATCACATTGGCCGCGCCCGCGTACAGGAACCCCTCGACCAACCCCACCCAGTCGTCCCCTGCCGGCACATCGGCGAGCGCGCCCGCGCCGAGCGCCGTCTGGCACGCGGACAGCACCACCAAGCGCGCGTGCAAGTCGAGACCGAACACCTCGTGCACCTCGAGCCGACCGTCCTCCCCGGGCCGCGGCGCCAGCTCGACGAACGAGAACAGCGGGTTGTGCTTGTTGAGAACGCCGTACGTGGCGAAATGGATGATGTCCTGCCCCGGCGCGAGCCCGCGGAGCGCGCGCTTTGTCGCTTGAGAACCCACGAGCACGCGCGTACGCGACCCGTAGACGCGGGCGATGGATCCGACCTCGACGCGCGAGCCGGGGAGCACGTCCACCCGTGGGGCCAGCGCGAGCACACCGGCCCCGGGCTCGGGGTCCCCGCGCGCGCGGAGCCGCACCCACACGGACGCCGAAGGCACGGTCGTGACGACATAGCGCTCGACGAGAAACGGCGCCGCCGACCCCGTCTTGCGCAGCGCGGCGAACGGCAGGTAATGCAGCTCAGCGTGCGGCGCGATGACGAGCGCGCGCTTGCCCCCCAGCAGGCCCGCCGTCTCGATCGGCTCGATGAGCCGCTGATACAGCCGCTCCAACGGCGCTCGCCACGACGGCCTGGCCCCAGCGGGGCCGCGCGCCGGGCGGGTCAGCGTCCCGCGCGTGAAGTCCACCAGCGACGCCAGCGCATGCCTCCCGATGCCGAGATCGAGGACCACCGCGGTGTCCCCCGTCACGACGAACACCAGCGTCGTCGAATCGGTGACGAGGTACTCCAGCAATGCCTCGTCGGGCGCCAGCCGACCCGCGACCTCCCGCAGCGTCGCGGCTTTGCCCTCTACCAGGTGCGCGTACTCCGGTTTCGTCTCCTGCACGGCGGAGAGAAGGTCGGCGTATGCGGCCTGTGTGCGGGC
>WNGD01006644.1_pt1 | contig 11025 bp, 15 predicted proteins | sample 5400671 | NCBI WGS metagenome assembly WNGD01 (sample SAMN13153369, study PRJNA577476) | soil metagenome | isolation source: 40 cm soil or saprolite under grassland replicate 2 | place: USA:California | collected 2016-06-15
ACCTATCCCACCGGTCTCAAGATTTCGGATGACGAATTGGCTGCGCTCAATCTTTCCAAGGACGCTTTTCATGGGGAATGGAATTACACCATCAAGCCCCAAATTGCTTAATCATTTTATTCGTGGAAGACTCCTTAGCGTATGGTCCGAGTGTGACCTGCATAAATTCCGTCGTTGGCAGGTGAACGTGAAAGTCGATGGCTCGTGGCATACTGTGTTCCTCCTTACAGATAGTTTAGCATTGCTCCTCTTGCTATCGATTATAATGCGACTGCTCACACGATAACACATTTCCCACCATTGCGATATAAGTCGCAGCCTTCCGAATCGGCCGCATCATGGCCACAGAGATACATCCTGCGGTGCGATGATGGTAGGATGTATAATAGAGAAGTGTAATCTAGAACGTCGTATTTCCAGAAGAGGAGGAACTCATGATCAAAGCCGAAAGACGAGCCGAAGTTACCTGGGAAGGTAATTTAGCCAGAGGACAGGGAAATCTGAATGTTGGCAGCGGAGCCATTACCAATCAGCCGATCACCTGGGCATCGCGTACAGAACGTGCGGATGGTAAGACCAGTCCCGAAGAACTCATCGCCGCAGCGCACGCCGGTTGCTACGCTATGTCTCTCTCAAACACGCTCTCCAGCGCAGGAAAGACGCCCGATCGACTGATTGTGAGCGCGGTGAGTACGTTCGAGCAGGTCGAAGGCGGCTTTAAAATCTCGGAGATCCAGTTGAATGTGCGCGCGAAGGTGGCGGGGCTGGATAACGATAGCTTTCAGCAAGCCGTCCAGAAGGCGGAACAGGGCTGTCCGGTCTCCAATGCGCTGCGAAATAATGTGGCGATCCACGTGAACGCTCAACTCGAAGCGTAACAACCCTGCCATCAAAACACGTGTAGAAGTCTGCCAGAAAATACTATCTTTTACTCTGCAGAAGGATGCCCCGTGTGACCCTTCCGTTGCCCACGAGCAGCCGAAACCCGTTCAGGCGTCAGCCGGGCGGGGTGCGGCTGCTCGCTGACGGGTAGCGCCACCGTCAACACTCCATTCCCATAAGAGATGTTCGCCATTGGGCCATCAACTGGCTCCGCGAGTGCTATCTTACGATAATACGAACCTACACTCCACTCATCAAGTACGAGATCCTTGAACTCCTTTAACATGCCGCGCATGGTACCGTGCAGAATCAGATGACAATCATAGGTCACTTCGACTACGATGTTATCAGGTTCGAGACCCGGCATCGGTGCTGTAACCATCAAACGTTCGAACGTGCGGTAGACCTTCACAGGAATGTGCTGCCGCTTAAACTGCTCTTGCATGTCCTTTGCTCTTTCACTGCTCTACAACCGATGGAATCCTACCCAAGAGTTTATTATATCATCATTTGAGGTTGCAATAGTGAGCAGGAATCAGGGGTGAAGTGGATCACACGGATGATTCTCTTTTCTATTTGATAATCCCATACTGCATCTTCATCAGCAGTATGCGCTGCACGGACTGGTCGATGCGCGCTATAGTAAGTTGTCCCTGCTGCAACGCCTGCTTTATGGCCGTCACGACGTTCGCGACCTGGCTGGGCGTAAATGGACCCTCGATCAGGTCGTCGCCCGCGAGTATTGAGAGTACCGCCGCCTGACTGAGCGACCAGCGTGCGCTGATGCCGGCCATATAGAGTCCATCAGTAATCACCACGCCATTGTATCCCAGTCGCCCACGTAGCACTCCGTTGATTGCTTTAGGCGAGAGCTCAGCCGGGAGCAGTGGATCGATCGCAGGCATCAGTACATCAGTAGCCATGATCATAGCAGGCTGGTCTTGCGGAATCATGGTTTTATATGGAGCGAGGTCGACCGCGTTCAAATCCGCCATACTGCGCGTGACGGTGGGCAGTCCGGCGTGCGGATCAGAGGTGATCGCACCCAGGCCGGGAAAGTGTTTGAGGCAACCGACAACGCCATTTTTCTGCAAACCAGCGAGAAACGCGCCCGCGTACGTTACTACCGTCTTCGGATCACGACCAAACATACGCGTCTCCAGGACCGGCGGGTCCACGGTATGCACATCGACAACCGGGGCCAGGTCGCTATTGATGCCCAGATCTAACAGCCACTTCGCCGCTTGCGTCCCCTGCGTCAGCGCGATATTCGAATCACCACTCTCCGCCATCTGCTCCGCGGACGGCAGATAACCATGAAACTCGTAGAGGCGATTGACCAGGCCACCCTCCTGATCAGTCGCGATCAACAGCGGGATACGCGCATCTTTCATGGCCTGCGCCGACAATGCATTAACGCTTCCCACCGTGTTGTAGGGCGCATCAAAATTATGGTTGCTCGCCTGATACATAAAGCCGCCGACGTACTGCTGCGCGATCATCTCCTGCAGTCCGCTCGCTCCATAGCTTGCGCCCAGGTATTCTACAACGATCAATTGTCCCAGCTTCTGTTCCAGCGACATGCCCTGCATGATCCGCTGCACGCTGCTCATCTGCTTGCGCAGGGCGGCTTCGTTCACCATTGCATTCTCGTTCGGCTTCGGTGTCGCGGGCCGTCCAACGGGGGTCGGAGTGGTGGTGGCTCGCGGCGTGACCGGCGTGCTCGCTGCACTACTGCAGGCAGAAAGACATAGCATCAGATAACATAACAATAGTATAGCTGTTCGGCTACACGGTATCCGTATATGCGGTAGATCGGGTGATGGCACCTGCGGCATAAAGTAGCTCCATTACTAATATTATATAAGGTATAAGATGTGTGATACTCTACAATAAGATACTTCACAATAAGAAGAACGATGGGCAGGCTCGCGACGTAACGAACAGGCCACTTTGTACCGATCATATCCATCTTTCTGGTGCCCTTCTCGAAATGATTAACTCAGTCCCGCTGTACATGACTGATGTAGCAGAAGACAGGGCGAATATGAGATACTGGGGATACTAATAATCAAGGAGCGCATGCGGTACAATGGCCCGTTTTGATGACATAGAACTCGTTGAACGTCTCTTTCTCAAAAGCTACCCTTTTAGCAGATATGGTCCACACAAGGACGATCCCGCCTCCCTGGCAGTCACTCCCCTGCGCAGGCCGCTGGTGGAATGCACGGTGGCGGTCGTCACGACGGCGGGCCTGAGCCTTCCCGACCAGTCGCCATTCGATACTACGAATAAGAGGGGAGACAGCTCCTTTCGCGAGTTTCCGGGCAACATCTCTCCGCAACAATTAGAGATGAATCATCGCAGTTGGGCCTTCGATCAGACTGGTATTTTACGCGATCGCAACCTGGTTATGCCACTCGATCGCCTGCGCGAGATGCGCGCTCGTGGCGAGATTGGCGCCCTGGCCCCACACCACTACAGCTTCATGGGCTCGATCGTCGGTCCGAGGAAACTGATGAGGGAGAGCGCGCCCGAGGTTGCGCGCCGCCTTGTTGCGGATGGCGCCGATGTCGCACTGCTCACGCCTGTCTGACCCATGTGCAACCAGTCCGTGGGACTGATTCAGCGCGCAATAGAGTACGCAGGGGTCACAACCGTCTCCATCTCGCTGCTGCGGGAGATCACGGAGAAGACGCAGCCGCCGCGCGCCCTGTTCGTGCCGTATCCGCTCGGCCATCCACTGGGGGAACCCGACGATGTAGCGCTGCAAACACGGATTATTCGTGCCGCGTTCGCGCTCTTGACGCGCACGGATATCCCCATCCTTGTGTCTTTTACGCCCTAGCCGCTAATTTGCCAATCCTGGGCGCAGGTGATTCACGGCACTAATTCACCACGTTGCACCCTCGCTAATAGCGTTGCCCACGCCAGCGCCTGCCGCATTGAGGTCGGGAGCGCAAACGTATAAGCACAATCATATGTTTGATCTACCGGAGTACTGGATGCAAGTATGTCCAGTGGCTGCGTTCTGCGCCCATATTCCGGTCGTTCCGCCACAGCAGCGACCAGATGACGGCTCTTGCTCACCACTAGCTCCGCCTCCAGGAGTAACATCTCTAACCTATCAATTCTCCCCCTTTGCAGCCAGAACTGCTCCACGCTCAAGGAATTGGAGACGTGACTGCTATTCTCACGCAGCAACATCTCGTTCAACAGGTCGCCTGAAGAGGCGAAGAATACACGCAGCCGGCCTTCTGGCAGCCGGCTGTAACTTTTAAGAAATTCGAACAGCGTATTGAGAGACGTAAACATTGCCGACCTCCATCGCCAACTGGATGTTTCGTTCACCCTTATCGCCACACGCGTATATAACATACTGCACCCCTTGAGAATCTATGTGTTATGATGGAAAGGTCTCTTCTTTGAGAATATCGACTTTGAAAGGGTCAACGCCCTAAAGGATTGTATTTTGTAGATGAATTCTTCATATTTTTACCCCTATTACCTTTTTCACTTATTTTATATTATTACTAATTATGAGGCTTTAGAGGAAAAACTTTATTTACAACACTCAGACCTATCAGGTAAATTTCTCACAAATCTACGTCACTCCCTATGTAAATCTGTTCCCATATGCTACAATTAGAATATGATTGATTTATCGGTAGATACCACCTTTTATTCAGGACGGGTACAGTATGCTTTAATGGGAGATCCATTATACACGTCTATACATAAGACGGGAGAAAAACAAAGCGCCTATTTCTAAGGAACCGGATGCATTCATCAAGGGAAGTATAGCTATGCCAATTATCTGGTTTATTCGACACGCGGAAAGCGAAACGAATGTAGGGCTTCCAACAGCCAGTCCTCTTACAGCACAACTTACACCAGCCGGTAGAGAACAGGCGCGCAGTATCGCCCACGCCTTTACTACGCCCCCACAACTAATTATCACATCGCCTTATCTGCGCACGAAGCAGACAGCGGAGTTTACCTCGCAGCGCTTTCCTGCTGCGCGCGTGGAGGAATGGCCGGTACATGGATTTACCTATCTCTCACAATCTTTAGGGCCAGAGCCGTCCACTATCGCTGAAAGGCGTGTGCTGGTCGATGCATATTGGGAGCGCCTCGATCACCTTTACACTGATGGCGATGGGGCGGAGTCATTCACAGAGTTTATGCAGCGCGTGCAGCATGTGTTGGATCAGCTCAAGAACGCCGATGAAAACTTGATCGCTGTGTACAGTCATGGTCAGTTTATTCTTGCTGTCTTATCGCGGCTGATGGGATCGATCATTGACAATATGGGCCAGTTCAAACATTTTCGCATGGCGCACGAGATACCTAATGGCGCTATCATGATGACCGACTTACGGGCCAGTGGAGAGGTCTGGTTCAGCCCTTTTATAACGTCGCATCTCCCTCCCTCCTCCCAGTCCTGATACCACTTCATATGCCACTTCCTCTTCCAACATACTGGATCCATACCTGCTTAGTACAGTCCGAACTCGAACATAGCGCTTAACTGGCGAGAATTTCCGTTAGAAAATTGCGTAATATCTATGGGAACTATTCAGCACCGCATCACGTCTTGTAATCAGGGGAGAAGTGCCAGGCATGCACTTCTGTGATTTCCTTCTCGCATAACTATGTCGGCGTACGACGAAACCTGGACACCTGTTCTACATGCATACACCTTTATAAGGAGTGAAACTATGTTACCTATCCTAAGACACGGTAAAAAGTACGTCCTGTCGTCAGGATGCCTTGTTGTACTTCTTCTCCTGGTCGGCTGCGGCGCATCGGCCTCCAGCGGCACCACGACCAGCATGAGCGCACCGGCGAATATGGCAAATATGCAAGCAAAGGTGCCTGTGCTAAATGCGCACAGCGCGAGCGGAGCGTCAGCAAATGCTGGCGGCCAACAGCAAAACGCGCCAATCAAGCCACAATACCTGATCAAGACGCTGAAAGTCAGTATGAATGTGAAAGACACGCGCAAAGTCGCCAGCGACCTCCAGGCGTGGATCAGCAAGACCGATACAGCATCGTCAACGGCTGGCGCGGACTACGAGCTGACCGGCGACAACCTTTATACTGTCACAATGACCTTCTCGGTGCGAGCATCTGTATATCCACAGATTTACAACTATCTACGGGACTATGCCCCCAGGGATGGCGGACAGCTCCAGTCCTTCACCGAGACGGTGCAAGACGTTACCAACGATTACGTCGATACGCAGTCGCGCCTGAAGAATCTACGCGTGGAGCAGCAGCGTGTGCAGGATCTGCTCAGCCACGCCCAGGCCATGAGCGATATACTGACGATCGAACAGAAACTGACCGACGTGGAGGGACAGATTGAGAGCATCGAGGCCCATATGAACGAGCTGACCAGCCAGGTGGCGTTCTATACGGTGACGATCACATTGCAGCCGATAGAGATCGCGCCGCCTCCACCTGCTCCTTCCGGTTGGAGCATAGGACAGACCTTCCACGATGCATTCGCGGCATCGCTGGCATTCGCGCAGAACATAGCCAGCTTCCTGATCTGGCTCCTGGCTTTCAGTTTCTACCTCGTTCCGGCAGCGCTCATCATCTGGTTCGTCTGGCGCGTGCGCAACCATCCACGGCGCGGCGCTTCGCCAAAGCCCGCCGAGACGACACCGCCTCCACCTGCCGACGCATAGCAGCTCTCAGCGGCCCATTCTGTTTCCGGTGGGCCGCTGTGTGATATGATCTTTAGAAAACGCATTGTGAAAGGCAGGAGCATGGCGACGGAACAACTCGACGCAATTATCATCGGTGCGGGACATAACGGACTCGTTGCAGCGGGCTATCTGGCGCGCGCCGGGAAAAAAGTGGTTGTGTTGGAGCTGCGTGACCGGGTTGGTGGGGCATGTACCCTGGAGGAGCCATTTCCAGGCTTTACGATGTCCCCTTGCGCCTACGTTGTGAGTCTGCTACGCCCCGAGATTATTCGCGATCTGGAGCTGGCGCGCTACGGCTTCGAGGCGTATGTGAAGGACCCGCAGATGTTCGTCCCCTACCAGGACGGCAACTACCTCTTCTTCCGTGCCAGCACCGAACAGACTGTCGAGAACATCCGCCGCTTCTCTCCTCACGATGCGGAGGTTTATCCCAAATTCCTGCAATTTTTCGATCGCGCATCCGAGATTCTCAAACCTATTTTACTTGAGGAACCGCCATCCATTGCTGATCTTGCAGGGCGCTTCCGAGGCGAGGATGAAGGGATTTACCGTTATTTGATGTTCGGCAACCTCTACGATATGCTCGCCGACTACTTCGAGTCGGACTATTTACGTGCTGCTTTTGCAGGACAGGGCGTCATCGGCACCTTTATCGGACCCAGAACGCCTGGCTCGGTCTACGTGATGTGGCACCACATGTTCGGCGAGGTCAACGGTGAGAAGGGCATGTGGGGCCTATGTACGCGGCGGTATGGGGCGCATCAGCTTTGCTCTGGCGGCCTCAGCGGAGGTGCAGGGCGTGACGATCCGCACCAACGAGCGCGTCGCACGCCTGCTCGTGCACAATGGTCGCGCCGAAGGGGTGCGCCTGGAGAGTGGCGAAGAGATACGCGCCAGGGCGGTCCTCTCTAACGCCGATCCCAAACGAACTTTCCTGCAATTCTGCGCCGATGCTCACCTGGATAAGGACTTTCTCAAACGCATCTCCGCGTTCAAGACCGATAGCGCGGTGATCAAAATCAACGTTGCGCTGAAGGAGCTGCCCAGCTTCTCCTGCCTGCCAGGCACAGCGCCAGCCTTGCAGCACTCTGGCTCGTGCGAGATCAGTCCCACGCCCGACTGGGTACAGGAGGCGTACGAGGATGCTGCACATGGCGAGCTCTCGCGCAAGCCCTACATCGAGGCATACATGCAGTCCGCCACTGATCCCACGGTCGCGCCCACGGGTAAACATACGATCTCTATGTTCTGCCAGTATGCGCCCTATCGCCTCAAGGGCCGCGCGTGGTCCGATGAGGTGAAAAACGAGATGGCCGACCGCATCATTGCGACGCTGACCGAGTTCGCCCCCAATTTCGCCGACGCCGTGATCGCTCGCCAGGTGCTCAGTCCGGTGGATATCGAGCAGCGCTACGGCATGCCCAATGGAAACATCTTCCATGGCGAGATCACGCCCGATCAGCTCTTCTCGCAGCGACCGACGCCAGAATGCGCCCACTATCGCACACCCATCGCCGGACTCTACCTGTGCGGCTCAGGCACCCATCCAGGCGGCGGCGTGATGGGCGCCCCCGGACATAATGCGGCTCAGGCCCTGTTGAGCGACTGGCGATAAGGACAAAGTCTTAAATGAATTATGGGCAATTTATGTGCCTCTGGCGTCGAGTAGCTCCCGTATGAACCCGACGGCGACTGAGAGCCAATCGAACGAGCGCGTCCACGCCACCCACTCCTGCTGCGTGGGCCAGCCTACCGATTTCTCTATGATTGAAACAATTGAAACAATGTTAACAGATATAGCCGGCGTTTTGCCTGACCTCATGAGGATTTTAGGTTGAGAGGCGATGGTAGAACTTGCTCTCAGATAACTGAAAGCGTGCCGCTGACACCTTTCTACCATCACTCTTTCTCCATCGAATCCAGCATCTGGCGAATAAACGGAATGGCCAGCGAAAGCCAATCAAAGGCGCGCGTCCAGTCCACCCATTTTTGCTGAGTCGGCCACCCAGGCCGATAGCGCCGGATCAGATCCCTGGGCATGACGACAGCCCATTTTGTGCCCTCGCCGAGCCCGCCGGGAGTAATACGCACTGAAATGGTAAACACATTCTCGTTGGGAAGGTGCTGTTTCCAGTCGGGCAAGATTTTGAGTAAGGAATCATGCCGCCAGGAGGTGAAAAGGGCCGGATCTTCGGGGGCACCGCTGGCAGAGCGGCGCAGGGTCAGAACCTGGCCAACCACCGCCGAACGCTCCCATTCGGGGAAGCGCAGCCAAACCGAATAGCGGTACTCGTCGAGGCCAACAGCCTGGAGAAAGGGATGATAGCCCTCGCGCTCGATGCGCTTCTCCGTATCGCCCTGCCAGATACGCACCATAGCATCCAGGCGCTTGCGCTTCTCATACTCACTTAAATTAGCGTGAGGACCCGTGTTCGCAGGATAGGACTGGTTCCGTTGTTCTTGCATTATGCTCTATCCACAATCAATAGGTGATGACGAGAGGCAAGAAAAAGATGTGCGGCTCTCCTCTCCATAGCCAAGTATAGGTCTCATTCGTACAAGCGTCAATCGTGAGAGCTACATTGGTAGTGGCCGCTGGTAAATAGGCTGAAAGTTGGGACGCAAATACTGGGCTGAGAGCCTCTTGTCCGAATTTTCAACCCATATATATGCGCTCAATGTTCGACGCCACTTCCAGACCTTCGATCATTTCATAAGAACAGGCCATTTTCAACAGAAAAGATGCATTCTGAATTTTCATTCACTCCCTGGCATCTGCCGCCTCAAGGGCGACGCAAGTTCTGGAGGTTCTGGCTCGATCGAACATTGGCCGCAAAATCTGATCATTGAGGTGAATTCTGTCGAACATTGAGCGCAATTACCAGACACGCCGTTGCAGTGCTGGTAAATAGCGTGAATGTTCGGCGAATTTTTAAGCCGAAATGTGGGAATTTTGGGCCAATCATGGGAATTAACCATCTCTCAAGATGCAAATCCGCACCAGAAGGGCTGTTACACACATGCTTCTTGTAAATTGGCGGTAGAACAGACAGCCATTTTTAGCTCCTCATTTTTTTACTGAACTATTTCTCCTGATGCTCGACCCACTGAGCTCGCCAAGCAGGTGGCTCGAACGGATCAGCAAAGTACTGTGTCTCGTGGGCAACTTTGCCATCGCAAAACTCCATAATGCTGACTGTTTGCGTTGGCTGCTCGTTATAGCTGAGCACGTACTCGGTGATCCAGAGATCGCCGCTGCCAAGGATGCGCCGGATGGTGAAGCCCAGCTTCGCCGGGTGGTGTCCGCGAAGGGCCTGAATGTTGTGGCGACCGCGGATTCGCTCGCCTGACTGAGGATACTCGACTAGAACGTCGTCGTGATAGATCTCGTGTTCCGCTTCAATGTCACCAGCTGCGGAGGCTGCCCAGTGCCGATCCAGAGCTGTCCGAATTTCCTGGTTTTCCATGGTTTCTCCCCCTTTAGCTCGTACAGAGCAACATGGATCTCCTGTGAAGATGATACTGCTGGCGAAGTCGATTTTCACGCTTGAGACCCAACGCATTCAAGCTCAGAATGAGCATAGTTTTTGACTTCGCCAGCAGTATCGAAGATGCCACAGAGCCATATGCGTATGAAAGCTAGAGATATGTATCGACATTCTTTCTTGTTTGCGTAGTTCAACGACCATTCAACAGAGGTGCTGGCGAATACCTTGAGAGGGCAAGCGCCAGAGCTATTGAAGTAAATAGGTGGTGGTTGTCTCAAAAGAAGGCCAACCAAGCTAATCCGTTGACCTCTTTGGGCTATTTCCTCATGCAAAAGCGGCGCAGTGCCTACCCGAATTTACATATATTTAGAGTGAGAGGTCGCCAGGCGAGCCGTTTCTCAGAAATCCAATGGCTGTGCTGCTCAACCTTCGCGCCGATTTCCCACATTTCGGCTTAAAAATCGTCGAACATTCACGCTATTTACCAACAAGACAAAGCCATTGTGATTCGTCCACAGGACTGGAAAAGAGCTGTCTCGTTTTTTAGCAGTCTCTTTTGCTTGCTTGCCCTTTGGCCTTCATTTGACCAAACCTTACGAAATACGCAAGTCCTCTTCAGGTCTCTCAAGGTTTTTATTCCAGGAAGTACTGCACACCAGAGTCAAGCATGATTTGGCCAGGTTTCTTCAATAGGATAAGCGGGTTTGTGACCACGCATGGACTTTCACCTCCTCTCCCCAGTTTATCCTCTCGTGGTGACCCTGTCAAACTCGGAAAAAACTTGTGATTGTCTGTACTAAGTGGTGCATCCGGCAAATATGGTATACTTGAGAAAGGAGCAGGAGAAGCAAGCAAGGAGAGAGACGAGATGGCGCGACAATTGCGAGAACTGAGCGAGGAAGAACGAAAGACCCTTGAGCGCCTGGTGCATGCGCGAA
>WNGD01006647.1_pt1 | contig 11023 bp, 15 predicted proteins | sample 5400671 | NCBI WGS metagenome assembly WNGD01 (sample SAMN13153369, study PRJNA577476) | soil metagenome | isolation source: 40 cm soil or saprolite under grassland replicate 2 | place: USA:California | collected 2016-06-15
TTGCGGGGGATGGAGGCAAACAGGTCTTCGGCGAACGCGCCAAGGCGGGTGCGGATACGGCGAAGTTGTGTAGGCGTCACGTGGTGCCACCAGGGTTGGTGGCGCACTCCTTTCGGCTCGCGGATATCACCCCACAGGTGCACCCGACAGCGGCACTCTCGCAAGACCTAACAGAGTACAGGTACCAACGTGCTTCAGAAAGCAGGTTGGTAAGAGCGCGTCCGACAGGCGCGGGCCACCCACGGTCCAGGGGCGCCCCGCCGCGGCTCGCGGACGCCCCCGGCCGAACAGGACCGTGGCGAGGTCAGGAGCGGAGCTGGGATTGTCAGCTGCGGCCGCCGTCGGTAGTGGCCAGCAGCATCGCCCGGCCGGCGAGGTCGGCGCCCACCGCCCAGCCGCGGGTGGCGCTGGCGAAGCTGGCCGACCGCGGCATGAACAGCGTCGAGCCCGGGAGGTCGGGCAGCCACCGCAGCCGGCTGCCGCCCGGGCTGATCAGCACGGCGCCGGTGACCTCGGCGGCCGGGGTGGGGCTGAGCAGGAACGCCCGCTGGGGGTCGATCACCGAGAGCGGGCCGGGGTAGGTGCCGGGCCCGCCCGGCAGGCGCACCGGCAGCACCGCGCCCAGGGTGCTGAGCACGCCGCGCCAGTGGGCGCCGCCATCGCCGCTGGTATACAGCGCGTAGGGGCTGTGCCCGGCGTAATGGTCGCCGCTGTCGAAGCGCACCCAGGCGGCGGCCGGCGCGGCGCACTGCAATGCGGCGAAGAAGGGGGGTTCGTTGGCGGACACCGGCAGGGTGAAGCTGGGCCGCGCGCCCCAGCTGCGGCCGCCATCGACCGAGTGCCACACGCCCCTGTCGCTGGCCAGCCAGCCATCGTCGGGCGCGGTGAAGCAGACCGTCTGCGGTGGCGCCGGCGCGGGCAGCGCCGTCCAGGTCCGCCCGCCGTCGCTGGTGTGCACCAGCGTGGTCGCCGGTCTCGACCCCTCGACCGGCTGGTCGGCTCCCCCGGCCACGCCCCAACCCTGGGTGCGGCTGGCAAAGTGGACCTGCCGCAGCGGGCCCACCCTGGGCTGGCCGAGCTGACGCCAGTGCTGGCCGCCGTCGACGGTGCCCAGCAGGATGCCGTCACCCAGCGCCCAGCCGGTCTGCGCGCTGACGAAGTCCAGGTCGTGCAGCTCCTGGACGCCTTGCCAGACCCGCGCCCAGGTGCGCCCGCCATTGCTGGTGGTCAGGATCGTGCCCGTGCCGACCGCAAAGGCCGTGGCGGTGCCGCCGATGGCCTGGACCGCGTCCAGCCGCTCGACGTGGCCCAGGGGCAGGGTCGTGGGGGTCGGCGCGGCGGGCCCACTGCCCGGTGGGTTGGGCGTGGGATGTGGAGTGGTGGTTGGCGATGGCGGCGCAGACGACACCGGGGTCGGCGCGGCCGCCGGGTGGGCGGTGGTGGAGTGGGCCGTGCAGCCGGTGACGGCCACAGCGGCGGCAAACAACACGGTGGCGATGGTCCGGACTGGTCGCATGGCGACCTCCCCCCAAGCAGCAGGACCTCTGTGGGTCCACAGCAGCAGCATGGCCCGGGCCGGTCACGGCACAGCGACGACAGAGCCTCACCGCAACCGCGAATCGGACTCGACCAGGTCGCGATCGTCGATCGGAACGAGCACGCCGGCTGAGCACCGTCAGCGTTTCCGCAACGGCCTGGTACGAGTCAACGACGGCGGTACTTGTGTCGCTGCCGGCATTCAGACGGGTCGCCCGGTGCCGCAGGTGCGGCACAGCCGGCGGTCGCGGTCGCCTGGTCGCAACCGCCGTGCCGCATGCGGCATGGTCGCAACCGCCGCCGTGGTCGCTTTCCGCGCAGTGCCGCAGTGCCGCGGCCGCGGCAGGTGGCATGGTCGCCACCGGTGCTGTGCGCAGTGCAGCCCGCGCCAATGTGGTCGCCGGCGCAGGCGTGTCTCAGCTCAATCGGTCAGGCTGAGCGTCAGCGACGGCTCTGGCAGCTTCCGTTCCTCACCCAGCGGCACGACGGCGGTTCCAAGCGCGAAGAACTCGATTACGTCCGCGTCCCAGCCGCGCGACTGCTGCTGGAGTTGCACGCCGACGACCCCCTCGGCCTGCAGCTCCTCGGCCTCTTGCTGCATCCGCTCCATGGCCAGCTCGCGCGCGCTGTACAGCGCCTGGGTATAGTTCGCCAGCTCGTAGTTCTCCTCGAGCTGACGAAGCTCCTCCCGCAATCCCCGCTGGGCGACGTGGTACACACACGAGCCCATCACCAGCCCCACCGGCCGGTAGCCTGACGACAGAAGCGTCCAGAAGTCCTGACCCGACAGACCACTCGTGAACGCACGGCCGCTGGGAGCGCGCTGAAATTCCCCCTCGCGGTGCTTGACGGCGGTGCCGATGGCGATGAACTCGGCCGCCTCATCCTCAGACTGGAACCGGCCGATATCGAGGTTAACGGCGACGATCCCATCAGCGCCAAGCTCGCCCGCCTCCTCCACCATCCTCGTCATCGCCAGCTCTCGCGCCTAATACATCGCCTGAGAGAGCACCAAACTCTCGGCTGACTCCTTCCAGCCCGACCGGTCGAAGCCGACGTGGTAGATCGAACTGCCGAGGACCAGCCCGAGCGGATCGAAGCCGACGTGCCTGACCAGCAAGAACTCCTTGACCGACAAGTTGGAGGTGAAAAGCTTCCCCTTCAGCTGCGCGAGCCGCTCGCGCCCGGGGACCGGCACGCCGCCTGCCGACGTCGGGTCACGGCTCATCGCCGCCTCCGATGAGGCTGCCTCTTCGGCCTCAGGTAGCTGGCGTGCCGCACGCTCCTCGCCGCTCTCTCTCCGGAACAGGGGCATGAACCTACTCCTTGAAAAGGCGCTCCAACGCGATCCTTGCTTCTTGGCTGTCTTGCGCCTCGCTCGCCAGGTCACCGCACAGCGCCTGGAGCCAAGCGTCCAGCGGAAGCTCCTCGCTGTTCAGCACAATGCCGCGTACGGCCTTCGCCCTGCGCGTCTCCAGGTCAGCGTCACGAGCGAGCAGGATGTAGCGCTGCTCGTCAAGCTCGACCTCGATGCGCTCAACCCGCTTCTTCTTCGACAGGAAGCGGACCGCTCGGCGCTCGGTTCGCACTCGGCCAGGCAGTGCCTGCTCGAGCTTGCCAGCGAGCACGGTCACGAAGGTTTCGAGGTCGCCGCTCGACGCGCGAAGCGAGGCGGCGAGGAACTCGAACCCCGTCTCCTCGTCCAGCCTGACTCCTCGGCTCGTCGTTCCGGATCGCGGTTCTTGACGCGGCAAGCTTACTTCTGGGCGCTTGCACGGACTACACCCATCGTGGCTTCAGGAGACAGCTTCCGAGCTGAGTCGCCGACGCCAGGTGCTGGCGACACCGACGGTGAGTTCATCTGATGGCCCACCCATCGCCGGTGCAGAACCGATCCGCTCGCCTCAATCAGCCAAGAGGACCACCCGAGCGTCGAAGCAGGCTTTGTGCAACGGCCTGGTCCGCGTCAACGCCCAGCCCGCCGCCACGCAGCCCGGCGCTTCACGTGCGACTCGTGGACGGCACCCAGGACGTCCTGGACCGGGTGTATGGGCACTTGTCCCAAGCCGCGGACTGGGCGCAAGAGGCCGCCTCTGAGCAGGAGTATTCGCTCCGCCACCAGGCCATCGACAAGATGGCGCGCAGCTTCTGGCAGAGCTGGACCACCCTGTTCATGCAACGACGCTCAGGCGACGACACCTTGCACATCACCCCCCCGACCCGTTCGGCCCGGACACCCTCTCGCTGGAGTGGTACTACGACTCCGGCTACCACGGCGGGCTCCTCTACCACCCGACCCACCACGACGGCCAGCCCCAGCCCTATGGGATCTGGTCGATCCACACCTGAGCCGGCATCGACCCCCGTGCGGCAGCGGTCCAACGCTCCACCTCCCACCACGCCAAGCCGCCCGCCGCTGTTCCCCCGCCTGACACGTCGTGCCCCACTGCCCGGCAAGCCGGTAGCAGGCGGCACCTCCAGGCACGGCGCTGTCTTGCAACGCTGCTCCCCACCACGACAGCCGACCCAGGCGTAGGAGCCCAAGCCGAGCCGCAGGCCCGCGCAGCCGGGCCAACCTCGCTACACCTCTTCGAAGGAGCACACCATGTTCGGCAACCGACGTCGCCCGCCCACACCGGCCCCTGACGGCGAATTCACCCCCGCCGCGATGTTCACCACCATCTCCGGCATCGAGATCGGCCTGTCCCGCCAGCCTGCCGCCGACGACGGCCACCCACCCACCTGGTCGGTGAGCGCCTACGCGGCCGGCGCCTGGTGGACCGGCCAGCGAGACCACCTCGACGACGCCCAGGAACTCGCCGGCGCCCTCGGTCCGGTGCTCCGCCGCTTGGAGGACGCCGCCAGCCTGGCCAATCTGGCCGCCTATCGGGCACGCGAGCTGCTCGCCGGCGACCAAGACGACCGGCGGCGCCCCCCGTCGCCTCCAATTCCCGGGCCGAGCGGCCCCTACCAGCGGCCCTGACCCTCTCCCTGCCGGGCGCTCCAAGACCCCGTCGCCACACCCAGCACCCACCGGATGCAGGCTGCCGCCCGCACACCGGCACGGACCGCTCGCCACACCACGACCACAACCAGGCCCGCCACGCTGATGACCCTCCACCGACCGGAAGGCCCACCTGCCGCCATGGATGACGACACGCTGATGCGGGAATGGGCCCGCGGCCCGTTCCGACTCGAGCTGCATGAACTCCCCGGCCGATCGGCCCCCCAGATGCCCGAGGGCCACACACCAATCGGCTATCGCTTCTTCCACGACGGCCAGCTCATCTTCGAGAGCGACGACATCACGGTCCCGCCCGACCAGTCCCTGGACGGCGACCAGACCGTCCGGGGCGTGCTCGGCTTCCTGGCGTTGCGGCCCGGCAGCGTCGAACCCGACTACTTCGCCGGCTACACCCCCAGCCAGGCTGCCTGGCGCGACCAGCACGCCGAAGACCTCGAGGCCCTACTGGCCAAGTGGCCACCGCAGCACCCCACATGATCTGGCAGCTCCCACCGACCCGCGCGTGCGCAAGGAGCCACGATGCCCAGACCCCAACGCGTGTACTTCGCCGACGTGGTGACCCCGCTGTCGCTGACCGACCACGGCTACGCCGTCATGGCCGACCATCACCTCGCCTTGCAGCAGCACACCGACCAGGGCATGGTCTTCCGCGTCGAGGCCGACAGCTCAGGCCAGGCCGCCAACCAAGTCATCGACCTGATCGGCCAGGACGCATCGATCACCGCGCTGTACCCGGCAGACCGGGTCGTCGCCGAGGGCCAGCAGCTGGCGTTCGTGGCGGGCGAACCCGACCCGCGGCTCCTGCCACCACTGCTGGCGTCCCACCTGCCGCCTGAGCCCACCTGGCTTCCGCCCGGATTCGCCGAGCAGAGCGACGACGAGGGCGACTGGGATCAGGACTGGGGACCAGGGTGGCAGTAGCTCCCCAGCGGGGCACTCGGCTGATCGGACTCAGTACCAAGAGGTAGAGGAGCGGCCGACTGCCCGACGACGCGAGCGGTCACCGGCGTGTAACGCAGAGCAGCGGGCCTCGACTCACGTTGGCGCCTCAAGGTGTCTCTGGGCTGTTCCCGCAACGGCGCGTGTGGGCGTCGCCGACCACTGATCCGATTCCTGGTGAACGCCGACGCGGGCCAATGGCACGCGCGGCCAAAGGGTTCGGGTCGGCCGGCCGACGCCCCGTCCGGATCCCTATCCGCCGACGGCTGCCGCGGCCGGGCCGCTGTATGGACCGCGAGGAGAGCATCCGTGCGCACCAGCCCGCCCCCTGTCTCGTCGACCCACCTGCGCGCACCGGCGCCCCGACACGCCGGCAGGCGAGGACCATCCGGAGGCGATGACCACCCGGTCGCCCAGCCAGCCTCCGAGTTGGCCTCCGGGTCAGCCTCCGAGTTACAACCCGGAGGCCCCCCAAGGGGCGAACCCGTAGCACACCCGGCCAGTGACAGCGCCGCTGTGGTCGCCGACTGGCAGACGGTTCCGCCTGCTGATTCCTCTTTCCGCCGGCTCGCCCGACCGGTGCCGCAACCCGCCCCCTCCCCAGCGGCATGAGTCCCCGCCACCCTGCACGGTCGCAACCACCGCCGAGCAGGCCATACCGAACCACCGAACGGCTCACGGACCTGGCCAGCAGGCTCACCCCCCGCGATCTGTGGCTGTGCCAGCTGCTGGACGAGCACCGCGTGCTCACCGCCACCCAGCTGACCGCCCTCGCCTTCCCAACCCTCGACACCGCCGAGCACCGCCTGCTGCTGCTGCACCGCCTGGAGGTCCTGGAGCGGTTCCGTCCCCGACGCGACCGCGGCACCGCCCCCTACCACTACGTACTCGGCCCCGCCGGCGCCCGCGTGCTTGCCGCCCACCAGGGCAAGGACCCCTCCGGGATGCGCTACCGCCGCGACGACGCCCTGGCCGTCGCGCACTGGCAGCACCTGGACCACCTGGTCGCGGTCAACGGCTTCTTCTGCGCGCTGGCCCGCACCGCCCGCGATCGGCCCGACCGCGCGCTGGTGGCCTGGTGGTCGGAGCGGCGCTGCGCGGCCCGCTGGGGTCGCCTGGTCCGCCCTGACGGCTACGGCCGCTGGCGCGACGGCGACGCCGAGGTCGACTTCTTCGTCGAAGTCGACCGGGCCACCGAGCCACCCCACCGGCTGGCCGCCAAACTCACCGGCTACCGCAACCTCGTGGCCGCCACCAAGATCGCCACCCCCGTGCTGTTCTGGTTCCCCACCCCCGAACGCGAGAGCGCCGCCCGCCTCGCGCTTGGCACCACCAGCTCCGCCAGGTCGATCCCGATCACCACCGCCAGCAGCACACCCGGCCGACCCGTTGACCCCGCCGGTCCAGTCTGGCTGCTGGTCGGCGGCACCGAACCGCGCCAGCGGCTGGCCGAGCTGGCCGGCGGCGCGCCAACCCCGCCGCCCGCACCACCGACCGCAACCTCCGAACCGGGACCCGATGCTGGCCACAACCCACCCGCTCCGCCAGCCAGCGGCCCTGCCCGGTCCTGAACAGAACCGCCCCTGCCAGCCATCACCTGCGCACTCGCCGATTCCCCGCAGCGTCGACCCTGCGCAAGCAGGCAGCCCAATACCAACGACCCCTGGAGCGACAGCAGATGCGCCTGACCGTCTATGTTCCCAAGCTCGCCGCCCTGTCGACGATCCAGCCTGGGGCCGGCATCATCGGCAGCCAGGCGGTCGACCACCCCGGCAAGCTCCTGATCGACTACGAGGACAGCCGCCCGGACACGCAGCACCTCCGCTTCGCCGACCGGGTCCTGCACGCCGCCGACCGGCACCTCACCGGCTACCCAACCGCCAGCCGTCTGTTCGCCGACCCCGACGACCTGCTCGTGGTCGGCACCTTCGACCGCTACACCGGCATGGTCCAGGTCAGCAACAGCGAAGCACTGGAAGCCTGGCTTGCTGAGGCACACAACGGGACCATCCCCGACCTCGACACCGAGACGCACACGACGGTGGCCCCAGACGTGGACCGCTGAGGTTCAGCCGGGCACCTCGAGAAAGCCGAAATCCCAGCTACCACGGATTCGACGCCCCGGCGTCCCGGCATGCTCATCGAGCAGCTCCACCACCCGAGTCCGCGCCACTCAGACATCGACCGGCGCCAACAGCCTGAGCGTGGGACGAGGCCGGCAAAGGCGACTGAACACCCCGCATCACCGTTCCCGATCCCTTGAGGAGGCAGCAGTGCGGCTCATGCACGGCGCCTGGCTGTTTGGCGTGAACGCGACCGAGGAGGAGCTGGAGACGGCCAACGCGGCCATGGAGGAGCTGGAGCGCATCGGGGGCCACTCCGCCGACGTGGTCGCCCGATGGATGCACGTGCACGGCATGCACGGTATCAAGGGCGACACCGAGCAATGCCCCCTCACGCAATGGCTGCGCCACACCACCGGCGACCCCCTGCTCCGGGTCGGCAGGTACCACCTCACCGGCTACCGCAGCACCGCTGAGCGGCCCGCGCCCATCGACGTCTGGCGGATCGACGACCCCCCGGCCACCCACAGCGAGTTCATCCGCCGATTCGACGAAGGCACCTGGCCAGAGCTGACGACCGACACCTGACCGACGTCCACACATCGACCATCCGCGACTCCAACCTCTGGCATCTCGTTCGCGGTGCAGCGGTCAGCCGTCCAGTGAAGCAGCAGGCACCATTTCGGACCGCGCGCCGAACCACCCAGACGGCGCAGCCGATCCGACGCCTTCGCAGAGCACGACTCGGCATGGAGACCACATGCCGCTGTACGCCACCGGCCACACCCAGCCCGGCCACCTCCCCAACCACGACGGCGGCACCAGCCGCCTGATCACCCGCGACTGGCAACGCGCCCGCGACAGCCTCCTCGACGATCGCCGCGACGCCGCGGACGCGACCCAGACCTGGGCGGACCCCCACGACTGCGACGACATCCCCTGCCCCACCTACGGCGACGACTGCCCCGACAACCTCGCGGCCGACCTGCGCATGGCCGCCGACGAGCTCGCCACCCTGCAACCAGACAGCCCATGGCAGGCCACCGTCGCCGGGGAGGCGTGGTGGCTGCACGATCTCGGCGACCGCTGCCCCGACTGCGGCTACCCCCTGGCCGCGTGGGGCTGGCCGGCATCTCACCAGCGACCCACCGATGGTCGCTCTTGCGGCTTGGAGCTTGACGACGACGGTCCAGTCGCTCCGTAGCAGCGGCCAGTCCTGTGGCATCACCGGGTGCCTGCCGACCTGCGGCTGCCTTGTAGACGAGCAGGAAGGCGGCGCTTTGGTGGTGTGGCCGAGCAGCTTACCCGCCGTCAGATCATGCGGTACGCTCGGCCAGCAGCCGGAGCGGACAGGATCGGCGGGTCGCGGATGCAGGCGCCAAGCCCGACCGTGACAACGGTCGGCCGGTCGCGGTGCGGCAGTCTGCGCCGATGGCCATGCGGCGAGGGCGCGTGCGGCTCGACGTGACGACCAGCTACTGCGGCCGTCGATGCCAGCCTGCCTGGAGAGACGACTATCAGCCGGCCGGCTTGGGGAAGGCGACCGCCCGGTTGGCCAACGCGACCAGCGCTCGCACCACCTGCAGGTCCTGGCGGTCCAACAGCAGCATGCCATCCTCGGCCGCAGCGCCGAACTCGGCGGCCTCATCGGGCACCAGCGCCCACAGCCGCTCACCCAGCACCGCGCGGGCCTCGCGTGGGGCCAGCGGCGCGCGGCCGCGCACCCCGGTAATGACCGCGCCGGCCGCCTCAGGATCCCCGGCCGGCAGCCGCCCAGAGGTCCAGCGCCGCGCGGGCACCGCGAATCCCGGCGCTGTGGCAGCGGCTCACCGCCAGCAGCACGTCCGCCACTTCCAACGCGGCGTCCACCTGCGGGCCGGCCGACGGGGCAGGTCGACCGATCACCACCTGCCAGACGCGCCGGCCGGCCGCGACGACGGCCCGGACCAGCGCCGGGTCCGGTGCCTGCTCGGCCTGGCCACCGTCGACCAGACCGGTCAGCGGCAGGGCCCAGAGGTCTGGCGACGGCTGGCTGAGGGCTTCGGCCAGCGCCGCGTCGTGCTGATCGACGAGGTCGGCAAGATCGGTCCAGGTTCGCACGCCGGGGCAGGTCCAGACGCTGGGCGAGGCCGCCGGCCAAGTCCAGCAACACGACCGGGTGCGGCCCCAGCGGTCCAGGCACCGGCCAGATGGGCGGCCACCGTGGTCGCTTCTCCGAACTAGGATATTTAAGCTAAAAGGGATGTAGAGTGACACCCGGATGGAAACGAACGGCGACATGAACCTGCACACGGCGGGAACCGCGCCGCAGGAAAGGGACGGACCAGCGGCCAGCGCACGATCACCAGCATCGTGTCCATAGCCATCACGGTCATCGCGCCTGTAGAAGTCGCAGCGGCACGGCTCACGCGGTGTAGCGTGGCGCGATGGGCGGCAACCAGGTGCCCGCGGGTGTGGGGCGCACGGCGATCGGGATGGCGCGGGTGCGAGCCGAGGAGAGCCGCCGGCCGACCGGCTGTTCGACGACCCCTACGCCCAAGCGTTCGTCGCCGCGGCCCGGGCGCCCTTCCCGGGGAGCGTGCGGCCTCCGGCCCCCTCGCCGCCTGCGGAGCGGCCATCAGCTTCCAGGGCGTCACCCGCACCCGGTTCTTCGACGACTACCTGCTTGCGGCCTGGCAGGCCGGCTGTCGACGGGTGCTGGTCACCAAGGGGGTCGTGCCGCGCTGCGAGCGCACCGTGGTGGCGGTCGACCTGCGCGAGGACTGGCCAGCCGAGCTGACCAGGGTGAGCTTGGAGCCTGCCGAGCCGACCGCGTGGCTTGCTGAAGGGCTGCTGATCTACCTGTCCGCCGCCCAGGCCGCCCGCCTGCTGGCTGCCGTGGGCCAGCTGTCCGCCCCCGGCAGCCAGCTCGCCTTTGAGCACGGCACCCCCGCAGGCGCCCGGCTGCTGGACCAGGCCCGCGCCAGCCAGGCCAAGAGCCTGCGCTACAGCTGGGTGGCCATCGGCGCCGCAATCCGGACCGCCTGCTCCGCAGTGCAGTAGCCGGGCCAAAACCACCGGTCGAATACGTCCACGATCACCTGCGGGGTGAGCTGTCCGCCGCTGCGCAGCCGGCCGGCCAGCTCCTCAACCTCGGGGTCGTATTCATCCTCAGGGGCGCCAAGACCCAGCAGCCCGACCGGATCGACCGCATCCACCGCTGCCTTAACCCGCATGAACCACTCATCCCGCACCGACATCGCGGCTACATACCACACCCAACCATCCCCCAACCCCTTTGGATGCTCTTATGGCTTGTCAACCGGTCGGATCGGTCAAGATGGCGTAGAGTTCTCGAGCGATGTAGCGCTTCAAGCAGCGGATGATCTCGGCCTTGGTCTTGCCCTGAGCGGTCCGCCGCTTCACGTAGGCGCAGGTGGGTGGATGCCAGCCCATGCGGCCCACGGCGATCAGGTACAAC
>WNGD01006648.1_pt1 | contig 11023 bp, 12 predicted proteins | sample 5400671 | NCBI WGS metagenome assembly WNGD01 (sample SAMN13153369, study PRJNA577476) | soil metagenome | isolation source: 40 cm soil or saprolite under grassland replicate 2 | place: USA:California | collected 2016-06-15
TCCATGCGCTGCACGCCCACGCAGACGGCCACGCCGTGCCCCACGGGTCGTCGGCCAACTGGGTCGGCGGCGGACGGACCTGGATCGTCGCCGTCGACTACGACCGCGGCCGGCGGGTGTTCTTCGGCCGGCCGGGTGCACCTGGGGCCGCGCTGCCCGATGCCGTGGTCGCCTCGTGCTCCATCCCCGGCTGGTACGAACCGGCCGTGATCGGCGGCCGCCGCTACGTGGACGGCGGTGTGCGCTCGCCGACCTCGCTGGGCGCGCTGGCGCGGGCCGGGGTGGACGAGGTTGTCGTGCTCGCCCCGATGGCCAGTACCGCGCCCGGGCGATTGCCCCGCAACCCGCTCGAGCGGCTGGAACGGCGGCTGCGGGCACTGATCACCATGGCGCTGCTGCGCGAGGTCCGGGCGCTGCGCTCGGCGGGCATCCGGGTCACCGTGCTCACACCGGGCCCGGAGGACCTGGCGGTCATGGGCGTGAACCTGATGGACCCGCGTCGCCGCCGGATGGTGCTGGAGACGTCCCTGTCGACATCGGCGGACGCGCTCGCCCGCGCGCCGCAGCACCGGCCGCGGGTCGCCTGAGATGCCGGGCCGCCCGGCGCCAGTCGTTAAGCATCGGCGAGTGCCGGGGGGAGCCCGACGCGGAGCAGCGCCGCGACGTCCTCCGGGCGCAGGCGGTCGCTGAGACCGGCCGCGGCGCAGTTGGCCCGGAGCTGCCGCACGCTCGTGGCCCCGAACAGCACGCTGGTGACGGCGGGGTTGGTGAGGGGGAACGCCAGTGCCAGCGCGGCCGCCGTCGTGTCCAGCCTGGCGGCCATCCCGGCGAGCTGGTCCGCCGCTGCGATCGCCGGGGCGAACCGCGGTTCGCCGAGCATGCCGGCGACGCGGCCCGCCGCGGGATCCGACCGGTACTTGCCCGTGAGCACCCCGCCCGCCAGGCAGAACGAGGCGATGAGACCGGCGCCGACCGCCGCGAGCGCCTGGGTCATCGTGGGGTCCTCGACCCAGGACCGCTGCACGAGGCTGTAGGGCAGCTGGACCGCGCACGGCGGCGCGATCCCCTGGCTGGCGGCAGCCTCGACCGCCTGGGCGCAACGGCCGGCGGGCCAGTTCACCAACCCCCAGGCGCGGGCCTTCCCGGCCGTGACGAGCCCGCCGACGGCGGCGACCAGGTCGGCGACCTCCAGCCCCGCCGGAGGCGGGTTCGCATAGATCAGGTCGACGTGGTCGAAGCGCATGCGCCGCAGGGAAGCGTCCAGCTCCGCCGCGGCGCTCTGCTCCGGCCAGAACTCCCACCACAGCTTGTTGGCCACGACCGCCTCGTCGCGCCGCACGCCCGACCCGCGGAACAGCTCACCGAACAGCACCTCGGAGTATCCCGTCGGGATGGGAGCCTTGCCCGTCTCGTCGTTGTAGCGGGCATCGTCGAAGAAGTTGATGCCCTCGTCGCGGGCGGCCCGCATGATGGCGATCCCGGTCTCGGCCGGCAGGCGCTCGAACGTGCGCCACGAGCCGAGCGACAGCGCCGACACGTCCATGCCGGATGAGCCGAGCGGCCGGACGCTCAGGTAAGCAGCTGGCATTCGGCCTCCCCTCGGCGGCATGGGCCACGCCGCGCCGTGGCCACATGGTCCCATGCCCGGTGCCGCCATGCCTGCGGCGTCCCGGCGCCGGGGTGCGGCGGCTGGCATGATTGAGCACATGACCGTCGTGAAGATCAACGCCATCACGGTGCCGGCCGAGAGCGGGGACGAGCTGGCCCGCCGGTTCGCCGCCCGGGCGGGCGCGGTCGATGACCAGGACGGTTTCGAAGGATTCGAGCTACTCAAGCCGACCGACGAGCGCACGACCTGGCTGGTGGTGACCCGGTGGCGGGACGATGCAAGCTTCCAGGCGTGGCTGAACTCGCCGGCGTTCGGGCACGGCCATCGTGCCGCGGCCGAGCATGGCGGCGGCGCGGCGCAAAGGCCGGTCGGTGTCAGCAGCGAGCTGTGGTCCTACGAGGTCGCCGGGGGCTCGGCCGGTCGAGGTTGATCCGCCGGGGCTTGGCCGGGCGTTGTTGAACGCCGGGCGCACCGGCTGGATGCTGTGCGGCGGGCAGGTGCCCGCCGGGATGGACGGGTCAGTTGCTGCGTGAAGTCGCCGTGCCGCCGCTGGACGCCGCCGAGCTTGAGCCGATCATCGGCCCCGAGCGGTACACGCGGCTGCTCGCGGAGGCCACCATGTTCCGCGAACGGCTCGGCCGGCGGACCATCTGGAACGTCAGTTCCACCGCGGTCGGTGGCGGGGTCGCCGAGATGCTGCGGGTGCTGGCGGGATACACCGCAGGCTTGGGGATCGCCATCCGCTGGACCGTGATCGGCGGTGACCCGGAATTCTTCGCAATCACCAAGCGGGTGCACAACCAGATTCACGGCGAGGTGGGCAGCGCCGGGCCGGCCGGCCCGGCCGACGCCGGCCATTACGAGCAGGTGCTCGCCGCGAACGCGGATGAGCTGCTGAGGCTGGTGCGGCCCGGCGACGTCGTCCTGCTGCATGATCCGCAGACGGCGGGCCTGGTGCCAGCCCTGATCCGGGCCGGTGCCCGCGTCGTCTGGCGCTGTCACATCGGCGTGGACTGGCAGAATGACGTGACCCGCGCGGCGTGGGATTTCCTCCGGCCGTACCTGGCGCCCGCCAACGGCTACGTCTTCACCCGGCGGCAGTACGTTCCGGCGTGGGTTCCGGGTGCGCTCACCCGGATCATCCCCCCGTCCATCGACCCGTACTCCGCGAAGAACGAGAAGCTCGGGGTGGAGACGGTGGCGGCGATCCTGGCCACCATCGGCGTCCTGGACGGCGGCCCGCCGCCGGTCCCCGGGCGGTTCACGCGCCACGACCGAACGAGCGGCGAGGTCATCCGCGCCGCGAGGGTGACCGGCGAGACCAGGCCCGGCCCGGCCGACCCGGTCGTCGTGCAGGTCTCGCGCTGGGACAGGCTCAAGGACATGCCCGGCGTCATGCGCGGCTTCGCCGAGCATGTGGCACCCGGCGGGGACGGGTACCTTATCCTCGCCGGGCCCGAGGTCAGCGGGGTGGCCGACGACCCGGAAGGAGGCCAGGTTCTCGCCGAGTGCGTGGCGCTGTGGCAGGACCTGCCCGCCGCGGCCCGGGCGCGGGTGCTGCTCGTCACCCTGCCCCTCGATGACGTCGAGGAGAACGCCGCAATGATCAATGCGATCCAGCGGCACGCGAGCGTAATCGTGCAAAAAAGCCTCGCCGAAGGTTTCGGGCTCACGGTGGCGGAGGGCATGTGGAAGGGGCGCCCCGTGGTCGGCTCGGCCGTCGGCGGGATCCTGGACCAGATCACCGACGGCACGGGCCTCCTGGTGCGCGACCCGGCCGACCTGGCTGCGTTCGGGTCACAGGTACGGTGGCTGCTCGACCACCCGGGCGAAGCCGAGCGCATGGGCCGGGCGGGGCAGGAACACGTCCGCGAGCACTACCTCGGCGACCGTCACCTGCTCCAGTACGCGGACCTCTTCGGGTCGGTGATCGGCGGGTAGGGGCGCAGTGCGCCCGGCAGAGGAGCGCGCCCGGGCAGGAAGGCGACCGTGATGGAGCAGCAGCAAGAGGCGGCCCCCCTGGGGCCCGGCGTCGCGGTCACCCACATTCTCGTGGTCGCGGACCCGGCCCGGTCCCGTGATTTCTGGGTGAACGTGCTCGGCGCGGAACCGTACCGCGAGTACGGGGGGACCAGCGTGGTGCTGCGTTTCGCCGGCACGTGGCTGCTCCTGGTCACCGGGGGCGGGCCGACCGCCGACAAGCCCGGCGTGGTCTTCACGCCACCGGCCGACCCGGATCAGGTCAGCCACGCGATGACGTTGCGGGTCGCTGACTGCCGGGCGACCTATGACGCGCTGCGGGCGCGGGGCGCCGACTTCCTCACGGCGCCGCATGACTGGGGCGCCGAGATCCGCTGCTTCCTGCGCGACCCGGACGGCCACCTGGTGGAACTCAGCCAGGCCACGGGCGGCTGAGCACGGCGTTCCCACGACCGCCGGCAACGGACGCGGCTAGCGGTGCGGTGATCCTGGCGCGATGCCGCCGACGACCGTCTGCGCCAGCCGCCCCGCCAGATCGGGGGGAGGCATGATCGAGCTGCCCGGCGGGCTGAAGAGAACCCGCGGCAGGATCTGGCCGTGGATCGCGCCGACGACCAGCGTCACGGCCGCATCGACGTCGGTCTCCTCGTGGATGCGCCCCAGCCGCTGCTCGGCGCGCAGGTAGGCGGTCAGGATGCCCGGCAGCCCGGGGCGATCCGCGCCAGCCTCGCCGCCTGGTGCCGCCTGCCCGCCTGCCGCCGCGCCGCCGCCTGCCGCCGCGTCGCCGGCGAACGCGGCATCTCCGCCGACCATCGCATGGAACCGCTTGAGTACCTTCGGCTGTGCGAGCAGCCCGGCGAAGGCCGGAACCACCCGCGCCAGCGCCCCGATACCGATGTCGATGAACTGCCGCAGGTTCTCCGCCACGGTCCCGGTCCCGGCCGGTGGCATCTGGGGCATGCCTTCCATCACGGTGGCCACGTGCGCGAGCAGGGCGTGGGCGAGCAGGTCCTCTTTGTCCTCGAAGTAGTTGTAGAGCACGCCGTCGGCGACCTGGGCCTCCCGGGCGATGTCACGCACGCCCAGCCCGGCGCTGCCCCGCTCGTCGATCAGCCGCGCCGCGGTGGTGATGAGAAAGTCGCGCAGGTTCTGGCCGTCGCCGTCGCGCAGGACGGCTGGTTTCCTAGGTGACATCGCGCTTGAGTGCCTTCCCGAACGTCGTGGCCGGGCCGCGGACCTCGGTCTCCGCCATCTGGTTCCTCCGTGAACGAAGTTTCATGAATCTTAGTTCATGAAGTCTCGTTCAGAATACATCGCGGAGGGCCGGGCGGGGCAACCCGGTGCCGGGAGTGAGCCCGGCGCCTCAGACCTGAGGCACGGTGGCCAGGGCGGGCCGTGCCAGCGAGAAGCGCTGACGGCCGATGCCGGTGTCCTTGCCCAGGGCAAGGCCGGCCAGCATCTCGCCGAGCAGGGGACCGAACTTGAAAGCGTGACCCGAACAGCCGGCACCGACGACAACCGGTCCCTCGCGATCGACCACGAAGTCCTCGTCGGCGGTCATCGTGTACAAGCACGTCTCCGACCCGAGCCGGGCCGGCTCCAGCCCGGGCAGGCGCGTGCGCACATACTCCGCGGCCTGGTCGTCCTGTACCGGGTCGGTCTGGTCGAAGGGTCCCTCGGCCGGATCGACGGCCCGGCCCGGAATGTGCGCGGCCACCTTCACGCCGGGAGCGTCGCCGACCATCGGCACGGCATACCAGATCAGCTCCACCTCCGACCACTCGATCCACGTCGGCCACGCACCTGCGCCCGCGTCGTTCGGCCGGAAATAGCGCACCTGCTGCAGGGTCGCGGTCAGCCGCGGGGCGCGGGCGACGGCTCCCGTCAGCAGCCGCTCACTCCAGGGCCCGGCCGTGATGACCGCTACGTTCGCCGAGAGCTCACCCGCCGGGGTGCGCAGGAGGGCCCGGCCGTCCCTGGGCTCGATGCTGAGTACCGGTGTGTGTGCCCGGAGCGGCACTCCGTCGCGCTGAGCGAGGCGCTGCAGGGCGGCGACCGTGCGCCCGGCCAGGCAGACGCCGGAGTCGGGCTGGAACAGCACGCTCTCGCCGGGCCGCGTCGCGATCCCGGGAAAGCGCTCGCGCACCTCCCCGGCCGGCAGCCAGGAGTGGTCGACGCCGCAGTCCGCCAGCGCCCTGCCGCACCGGCTCGCGCCCGGGCCGGCGTCGAGCCCGCCGGTCCTGATCAGCAACCGTTCGCCGGCGTCGTCCTGCAGCCGGGCCCAGGCCCCCAGCGCGCTGACCGCCATCCTGACGTAACCGGGATCGGGATAAGAGAGCCGGAAGATGCGCGTCGCACCGTGGGAGGAGCCGCGGGCGTGGCCGGGACCGAACTGCTCAAGCAGCACCGCCGGGACGTCCCGCGCGCCGAGCGCCCGCGCGGTCGCGGAGCCCAGCAGGCCAGCCTCCACGACCGCGACATCGACCCGCTCCACGGCCGCGACGATAGCCGGCGCCCGCCGGCTCAGCCCCGGCCGAAACCCGGTCTCGCCGGGGACGTGCCCGACGGCCAGGGGTGAGCGCGCTACGGGATGAGGGCGATCTTCCCCGTGACGTGACCAGTCATGATGGCACGGTGGGCGTCGGCGGCCTTGGCGAGCGGGAAGGTCTGCGTCACGAAGACCCGCAGCGCCCGGTCCTGGGCGAGCCGGGTCAGCTCCAGCCGCGCGGCCTCGCGGATCTGCGTTCCCGGGTCTGCGCCCGGCGCGCCGCCGAGAACCTTGATGCCCTCCCGGAAGCCACGCGCGATGCCGGCGATGGTGGCGATCCGTGCCCGGTCGGCGACCAGTTCGAGCGAGACGTCGAGCGCCTCGTCCGTCCCGATCAGGTCCAGCGCGGCGTCGACGCCGCCGGGTGCAGTAGCGCGAACCCGCCCGGCCAGCCCCGGCCCGTACGCCACCGGCAGGGCCCCCAGGTCGCGCAGGAAGCCGTGCTTGGACGGGCTCGCGGTGACCACCGGCACCACCCTGCGCCCGGCGGCCAGCTGCAGCGCCATCAGCCCCACCCCGCCCGCGCCGCCATGGATCAGGACCGTGTCGCCCTCGTGCACGCCCGTCGCGGTCAGGAGATGCCAGGCGGTCACGCCGGTCACCATCAGGCACGCCGCCTGCGCCCAGTCCAGGGCGGCGGGCTTGGGGACCAGGGCAGCCGCGGGGACCACCAGCTCACTGGCGTAGGCACCGGGCGCCCGGTACGCGATCACCTCGTCGCCGGCCGCGACCGGCCCGGCCGGGCCCGCCGCCTCCGGCCCGACCGCGGACACCACACCGGCGGCCTCCAGCCCGGGCCGCACCGGCAGCCGGTCCGGATCGGCGCCGAACGCGCCGCTGTAGGCCTTGTAGTCGACCGGGTTGACGCCGGCCGCGCGGACCGCGATGCGCGCCTGCCCCGGCCCCGGCTCGGCGGCGGGCTCCTCGATGACCGTGAGCAGGTCGGGGCCGCCGAACGCGGCGGCGATGACATTGGCTGCCATGCCTGCGGCAACATCGCCGCCAGCGCCGGTCATTCCGGCGGCCCTCGGCAGCCCCTATCCCTGCTGGTCGCGGCGGGCGCGGGCACGCCGCTTGCCCTCGTGCATCGCCTGTACCCGGGCGACCGGGATCGTGTGGCCCTCGTCGACCAGATCGGTGCTCAACGGCTGCGGCGGTGGCATCTGCGCTGCCCACGGATCGCCGCGGGCAAGCAGGGCTGGCGCGGTGTGCACAGTGAAGTCGGCCGGCGCCACGCGGTCGAGGTCATCCCAGGCCACCGGGAAGGACACCGGCACGCCGGGCCTGGCGCGCGGGCTGTAGGCCGCAACCACCGTCGCGCCGCCGGCCCGGGTCGCGTCCAGGAACACCTTGCCGCCGCGCTCTTCGCGGACGAAGGCGGTAGTGGCCAGTGCCGGGTCCAGCCGCTCGGCCCGCGCGGCGAGCGCGCGGGTGGCCGCGGCCACGTCCTCGATGGCGGCGTCGGGCGCCAGCGGGACGAACACATGCAGGCCCTTCGCACCGCTGGTCTTGACGGCGCCCGACATCTCGACATCGGCGAGGGCCTGGCGGACGAGCCGCGCGGCGCGGACGGCCAGGCCGAACGCGTCGTCGCCCGGCGGGTCGATGTCGAGTATCAGGTGGGTGGGGCTGGTCCAGTGGTCGGCCCTGACCAGGGCCGGGTGGAACTCGACGGCCCGCTGGTTGGCAAACCACAGCAGCGTCCGGCGGTCGTTGCACAGCGCGTAGGTGACCTCGCGCCGCGAGGCCTCCGCCCACAGGGACACGGTCTGGACCCACGGCGGGGTGTATTTGGGGAGGTTCTTCTGCATGAACGGCGCCTGGCCGCGCAGGACGCGGATCACCGACAGCGGCCGGTCGCGCAGCACGTCGATCATCGGGTCGCGGACCGCGTCCAGGTATTCCACCAGGTCTCGCTTGGTTGCTTCCGCGCCCGCGAACAGCGGCTGGCCGAGGTTGGTCAGCGTCACGCCGTCCCGGACCTCGTCACCGCCCACCTGGTGAGCTTCCCACGAGCCGGGTAGGGATGCGAGAGCGGGCCCGGCGGACCGGGCCTCGTCAACCGCCCTCCCTGAAGATCAGGCAGTTGCTCGTGGCATGTGCGTAGAGCTTTCCGCCGGCGTCGATTAGCCGCGCCTCGGCGAGGGCGGTGCGCGATCCGAGGTGGGTCACCGTGCCTTCGCACAGCAGCCGCCCGCTGCCGGTGGTGACCGGCCGGATGAACCTGGTCGCCAGGTCCAGCGACGTGTAGTAGGCGCCGGCTGGCAGCATGCTGTGCACCGCGCAGCCGCACGCGGAGTCGCACAGCGTCGCGCACACGCCGCCGTGCACGGACCCGATGGGGTTGTAGTGAAATTCGGCGGGCGTGATGTCGAACACGGCCCTGCCCGGCTCCACCGATACCAGCCCGAAGCCAAGGGTGGCGGCGATGGGTGGCGGCGGGATCCTGCCCGCCTGCATCTCCCGCAGGAACGAGATCCCATCGAGCTCGTGGGCGGCGGCCGCGGAGGCGGCCGGATCCTCCCATTCGTGTGACCGTGACCGCGTGCGGTGGTGCCGCCCGTCGACGGCCGCCGCGGCTGGCACCCGGAGGCCATCGTGAGCCGGCGAGTTCTGCATGGCCCTTCCTTCCCGCTAGTCGAGCCGCGCGTGCACGGTAACCGATTCCGCACTCCGGTCAGGCCGGGCAGCCGGCCACCGGGCGGCGATCATGGCGAGCACCCGCTGGTTCTCCACCAGGACGTCCATCGCAAGGGTGGTGGCTCCTCGCGCCCGGGCCCGGCCGGCCAGCGCGCGCAGCAGCCCCGAGCCCACGCCCCGGCCCTGCCAGGCATCCGCCACCACCACCCCGATCTCGGCCGCCGCGGCACCATCAGGTCCCGTAGTATCCACCGCCATCGCGTGCCCGATGATCGCGCCGTTCCGGGTCGCCACGAGGGCGTCGACACCGTGCCGGGCGCCGGCCAGTGCCCGGAGCATCACCGGGCTGGCCGGCAGCGCACCGGCGAAGAACCTCAGGTACCGGGTCCGAACCGACAGGCCGGTGAGAAAGTCTCTGAGCGCCGGGTGATCGGCGCTGGCCGCCTGCCTTATCTGGACCTGCCCGGTCGGCCAGACCGGCCAGAGCGCCTGGGCTGATTTCGCGGGCGCGCCAGGCAAAGCGGCCGTAGCAGCCAAAGCGGGCGCGGCAGGCAAAGCAGGCTTGTCAGGCCAGGCGGGCGCCGCAGGCTTCCGTTCCTGGGTTCGCCTCACAGACCCAGCATCGGCCCGGATTGCTGAGTCTGTCAACTGGACTTAGCATGCGAGCATGAGACGGCCCTGGATCCTCGACTACGACGGCGCCAATTGCACGATCGGCGCTGCCGTGGGCGTCATCGGCGAGAAGTGGACCTTCCTCGTCTTGCGCGAGGTGTTCAACGGGGTCCGCCGCTTCGACGACATGCAGCGCCGCACGCAGGCGCCCAGGCAGGTCCTGAGCGACCGGCTGGCCCGGCTGGTGGGCCAGGGCCTGCTGCGGAAGGTCCCGTACCAGGAGCATGGGCAGCGCAGCCGTCACGAGTACCGGCTGACCGACAAGGGCCTGGACCTCTATCCCGTGCTCGTCGCGCTGATGCAGTGGGGCGACCGCTACGCGGCCGGCCCCGCAGGCCCGCAGGTCCTGCTCACGCACCGTGATTGCGGCGAGCCGCTCGGGCTCGGGCTCGTCTGTGCGGCCGGGCACACGGTCGAATCCGCCCGCGAGGTGACACCGCTGCCGGGCCCGGGCGCGCGCAAGATCGCCTGACCGGCTAGCCCGTAGGCTGAGCACGTGAGTTTCGACGTCAGCGCGGATGCCTACCAGCGTTTCATGGGGCGGTTCTCGGAGCCGCTGGCGGCGCGGTTCGCCGAACTGGCCGGGGTGCGGCATGGGCAGCAGGCGCTGGACGTTGGCTGCGGGCCCGGTGCCCTGACGGCGGAACTGGTGGGCCGGCTGGGTGCGGACGCGGTCTACGCGGTCGACCCCTCACCGCCGTTCGCCGAGGCGGTCGCGGAGCGGCTGCCCGGCGTGGAGGTCAGCGTGGCGGCGGCCGAACGGCTTCCCTTCGCCGACGGGGCGTTCGACGCCGCGCTCGCCCAGCTCGTCGTGCACTTCATGACCGACCCGGTGGCGGGCCTGCGCGAGATGGGCAGGGTCACCCGCCCGGACGGGGTGGTCGCAGCGTGCGTGTGGGATCACAGCGGAGACCGTGGCCCGCTGAGCTCCTTCTGGCATGCCGTTCGCGAGCTCGACCCCGCGGCGCCCGATGAATCGGGGCTGGCCGGTGTCGGCGAGGGCGAGCTGGCCCGGCTCTTCGACCAGGCGGGGCTCGCCGGGGCGGAAGCCACCACGCTGACCGTCCGGGCCGGATCGGCGACCTTCGAGCAGTGGTGGCAGCCCTTCACGCTCGGTGTCGGCCCGGCCGGGGACTACGTGGCGTCGCTGAGCCCGGAGCGGCGCCAGCAGCTGCGCGAACGCTACCGGGAGGCGCTGAACGGGGGGCCGGGTGGGCCGGGTGGGCCGGGTGGGCCGGTCGAGGTCAGCGCCACTGCGTGGGCGGTGACCCGCCGCGGCTGATCCCAGCGCTCACATGTTGCGCAGGAACTAATGCGGACAGCAGCCCCAGCTGCCTCGATGCCCCCCTGCTAGCCCCTCTGACCAGCAGTTTTACTGTTGGCAAGCGTTGGCCGATGTTGGCAGCGGCTTATCATTTTGCGGACTTTCTGCGGACTGCTGCGGACTTCTGCGGACTCAGTCGCGCCTGACCACGAAGTGACCGCGGCCCATCGCCGACCGGATGATCTTGTCTTCCCGCAACAGCCCGAGCGCGCGCACCTTTTCATGCCCATCGGCCGGGTAGATGGTGAAC
>WNGD01006650.1_pt1 | contig 11023 bp, 14 predicted proteins | sample 5400671 | NCBI WGS metagenome assembly WNGD01 (sample SAMN13153369, study PRJNA577476) | soil metagenome | isolation source: 40 cm soil or saprolite under grassland replicate 2 | place: USA:California | collected 2016-06-15
AGACGCCGTCCAGGAGTAGGGTGTGGAAGTGGACGTTCAGTTGGAGGCCGCCCCCGAAGCGCTGGATCACCGTCACGGCGCCGCTCCGCCCGTCGCGCACGCCCGTGCGGCGCGCTCGGCGGCGATAGAAGCCGAGCACGGCCCGAGCGGCGACGCCGAGCACCGCGCGGCAGAGCGCGTGATTGTAGGCGAGGAGATAGCGCAGGCGGTGCGGAAGCGTGAGCACCCACTGGCGCACGGGAACGTGCGGCAGGACGTGATCGACGAGGTGTGCGGCCTGCTCCGCCATGCGGCGGCCGCCGCAGCTCGGACAAAAGCCGCGTCGTTTGCACGAGAACGGCACGAGGCGCTCGAAGGCACAGCTCTCGCACCGAACGCGCGCGAAGCCTCGGCTGAGCGCGCCGCACGTCAGGAACTCGCGGAACTCTCGCTCGACGAAGCGGGGGAGCCCGCTGCCATCGCTGCGGTCGGCGACCTCGCGCAAGAAGGTCTCCAGGTTCTCGCGGACGACGCGATGGAGGACGGTGCCCTCCACGGCTCGGGGCCGATAGGTGGCGACGCCCACGGCCGATGGGCCAGCGAGGCGCGTGCCGTCCCGGGGTCGGTGCCAAAGACGGCGCTCCGGTCCTGGACGGCTCGGCACCGCGCAACGGGAATCCGAAGCACGGCGTTGCGAGCAGAATCAGACCGCCAGCACCGTCGGCGCAAACGTTGGACGGTGGCGCGAGGGCTTCCATCCCTGACCGGTCCCGCCGTCGGTACCGGGCGTGGGACGGACCTTCAACGCGCCCGTGGCGAGCCAGCACGCGCGCAGCCACATCGCCTCGGTCTTGCCGAGCAGGAGCCCCTCCGGCTGGCCATCTTTGACGCGGAAGGTGTCGTGCCAGCCCGCGTCGCCCATCCGGATGGTCGCCTCGCCGGTCTCGTGGTCGTAGGTGTAGACGGCCTGCTCGCCGTACTCGTTCGCGAAGTAGCCGACGTAGGTTTCCGCCGCGTCCCCGTCCACGTCGGGCGGCTCCCCGCAGCCGCGGTGTGGTGGTTGGACACCGTGAAGAGCGGCTCGCGAATCCTCGTTGCCTGCTCCAGTCCATCGCCCGGCAACGGCGCCCCGATCGGCGGGCTCAAGGTCGCGACGGCGAACGGCTGGTTCGCCGCCCCGGCCCTCGGGCACCGAGGACGTGTACAAGATCTACGCCGAGTCGTTCGTCGGCCGCGAGCATCTGGCGCGTATCCAGGACGAGGCACGCGCGCTCGTCGCCGCGGTGCTCGCCCGCTGACGGCTCCGGCCGTGAACGCGTCGGCCGAGGTCAGGGACGAGCGAGCACCCGCTCCGCGTTGCCGCCGAGCCAGCGCTCCATCATCGCCGGCCTGACCGGCAGCGCGCGGAACTCGGCCACCAGCTCCGCCACCGGGCGCTGGAGCAGGAACGCCCCCGAGCCCCAGAGCACCTTCTCCGCGATCGTCGTCTGCCCGAAGCGCAGCAGCGGCTCCCAGCCGGTGCCCGGCTCGGCCAGGTACTTCGGCCGGTGCGCGGCGAGCTCGAGGTAGACGTTCTCGTACTTCCACGCCAGCAGGCACGCCTCCAGCACCCACGGGTAGCCGCCGTGGCTCATGATGATGCGGAGCTCGGGGAAGTCGCGCGCGACGGGATCGAGGTGGCGCGGGTGGCCGAGGTCGTTCACGGCGACGGACGTCCAGTTGGCCGAGGTGTGGATGCTGAGCGGGATGCCGAGCTCCACGCACTTCGCGTAGAAGGGGTAGTAGCGCCGGTCGTCGGCGGGCAGCCCGATCATGAAGGGCCGCAGCGAGAGCCCATGGAAGCCGCGCTCGCGCACCCAGTGCTCGAGCTCGCGGAGCGCCGTGAGGCCCTTCATGATGTCCACGCCCGCGAACGGAATGAAGCGATCCGGGTGGCGCGCGGCGATCGGTGCGACCAGCGCGTTCGGGATGAAGGTCTCCCCCGCGGTGGACAGCTCGTCGAAGCCGGTGATGAGCGTGCGCGTGATGCCCGCCGCGTCGAGCGCCGCGACGACCTCGGAGAGAGGCCGCGCCAGCGCCGGCGCGCCGGCGCGGAGCGCCTGCTGCGACGGCTGCTGCTTCCAGAAGACGCGCAGGTAGCCGAGCATCGCGTCGGGGAAGTGCTCCGCGATGTGGGCCATGATCTCCGGCACGGGGAGGACGGGGGCCCACATGTCGATGACGGGCGCCGGCATCTACCGCTCCAGGAGCGCTTTCATGCGCGCCATCTCCTCGGCCGTGTCGCGCGCGAGCCAGTCGCGGAGGAGCGGCTCCACGACCCAGGCGAGGGGCGGGCGCAGCGTGACCGCCTCGCGGTGGCGGACGCGCGTGGCCTCCGCCGTCTCCTCGCAGGTGAAAAGCCCGTCGAAGTGATAGAGGACGCCCGGCCAGAAGGACGGCGTGCTCCAGAAGTGGAGCCGCGACCAGGGCTCGAGCTGCCAGTGGACGGTCTCGGCCGGACCCGGGAGGCCGCGCATGCGGCCCGCGTAGCGTGCCCGGCCGCGGTTGCCGTCGCGCTCGACGAAATGCACGCGGCCGATCTTGGTGTCGGCCTGCCGGTACCGCTCGAGGTCGAGGACGAACTCGAGGATGTCGCGGGGGGATCGCCGGATGAGCGCCGTCCCCTCGCCCACGATCACCGCGCTACTCGCCCTTGGCGCGCGAGACGTACTCGCCGGTCTCCGTGTCGACCCGGATCACGTCCCCTGCACCGATGAAGTTCGGCACCGGCACCACCAGGCCGGTCTCGGTGGTGGCGGGCTTGAGGACGTTGGTGACGGTCGCGCTCTTGAGCCCGGGGGCGGTCTCGACGATCTTCAGGTCGATCGTCTTCGGGAGGCTCACGCCCATCGGTTTCCCCTCGTGGAACTCGACCTGGATACGGGAGTTGGGGGTCAGGAACTTGACCGCGTCGCCGAGAATGTCCGCCTCGAGCGCCATCTGCTCGAAGTTTTCGGTGTTCATGAAGTGGTACTGGCCGTCGCTCTCGTAGAGGTACTCCATCTCGTGCTGCTCGAACGTCACGCGCTCCGCCTTGTCCTCGGAGCGGAAGCGGTATTCGGTCTGCGTCCCGCTGCGCAGGTTGCGCAGCTTGGTCTGCACCATGCCGCGCCAGTTGCCGGGCGTCACGTGGACGACGTTCATCACCCGCCAGAGGTCGTTCTGGTGCTGGATGATCATGCCCACGCGGAGCTGCGTGGCGGGGATCAACATCGGGACGGGGTCCTCCTGGGGAGCTGCGAGACGGACCCCCTCCTGTAGCACCGGGGCTTGGATATCGCCAACCCGGCGCGTGTGACGCGACGGATCCCGCGCGGAGGCGGAGGCTCGTCCCGCCCGCCGGGTGCCGCCAGGCGCGCGGCTGAATGTCCACGACGGACGGTCACCGTGTCCACCCGGGCAGACATCGCACCGCCGGCCCGCCGCTGTGAACGGCCGGACCTGGCCCGACGCCCGCCGGAACGGCCGTTCCTGGTGAGTGCACGCCCCGTCGAAGCCTCGCACCGGGCACGGCACTTGCTTTGGCTCTCTCGCATGAGTCCCGCAGTGCCGATCGTGCCTCGCGCCCTCCTGCGGGCGCTCGTCACGTGGGCCCTCGGGGAGGGAGGTTTCCACTCGGCGGCCTCCCTGCTCCTCTCCCCGCTCTCCGCCCTGGCACCCCAGGACGAGGTGTGGGTCTCGTCCGCGGCGGACTTCGATGCGAAGGCGCCTCATCCGACGCCGGTCGTGCTGGTGCACGGCTTTCTCGGCAACCCGGGTCACTTTCGCTTCCTCCGCCGCTTCCTCGTCGTGCGGGGCTTCCACAACTTCGCGACCTTCTCGTACGCGCCGCGGGTGGACCACGAAGAGCTGGCAGAGCGCCTCGGGCACGCGATCGAGGCGGTCTGCGAAGCGACCGGGCGGGCGGAGGTCGACGTCGTCGGGCACAGCCTGGGCGGCCTCGTCGCTCGCCACCTGCTCGAGCGGGGCGAGGGCGCGCGCGTCCGCCGTCTCGTCACGCTCGGTGCCCCGTACCTGACGGACGCCCTGCCGGAGCGCGAGTCCGCAATCTTCGGCGCCGCGGACATCATCATCCCGCCGCCGCATCGTCTGCAGGGCCGCAGCGCGACGGTCATGGGCTGCGGCCACCTGGGTCTCCTCTACCACCCGGCCGTGCTCCGGCAGGTGGCTGCGTTCCTCGGCGAGCCGGCCGAGGAGCCACGGAAGGCGGCCCGGGCGCTCCGCGCTGCGTAGGAGGCCGCGGCTACTCAGTGCATCTGCTCCACGGCCGCCACCGGCCCGAAGATCGGCGAGCCGTGGTGATGGACCAGGAACCAGCGCCCGTCGCGGCGCTCGAAGAGGTTCGTCGCCTGCACGTGCGCCTCGACCTTGCCGTCGCGGTGGCGGCTGTCGATGTTCTCGGTGAGGACGACCCAGGCGAGGTCGCCGCACACCTCCGCCTGCACACCCGTCAGCGTGAAGCGCATCTCGAGCGTGCCCGAGAAGATGCGCTCCCAGCTCTCCATCACCGGGCCCCAGCCGACGAGGAGCCCCCAGCCCGGGTGGACGCACTTGATGTACGGCGCGCGGAGCCAGACCTCCTCCATCCGCTTCAGGTCGAGGCGCCCGAAGGCGGCGTAGAAGGCGGCGTTGGCCTCGAGAACGGCGTCGCGGTCGCTCATGACGGCTTGGGCGCCATGACGACCAGCAGCGCCAGCTGCTCCGGCCCCGGGTTCCGGACCGCGTGCTCGTCGCCTGCGGGCGCGCACACGAGGTCGCCGGGACGGACCTCGCGCTCCTCGGCGCCGACGCGGATGCGTCCCGCCCCCGAGAGCACGTAGTAGAGCTTGTCGCCCACGGCGTGGCGGTGGCCCGCCTGCTCCTGCCCGGGCTCGAGGCAGTAGGCGTCGCAGAAGAGGTTCGGCGTGTCGACCAGGCCGACCTTCTTCATCTTGTCGGCGGAGAAGGCGAGCAGCGAGGGGACGTGGCGAAAGCACTCCATCGGGCCTCCTAGCTCAGGCGCGCCAGCTCGGCGGCGAGGCGCTCGGCGGCGCGGGCGATCCGCGCCTCGGCCTCGGCGCGCGTGGCCGCACGCGCGGTGATGCGGACGCGGAGATCGCAGTCGGGCGCGAAGGCGGTGGCGAGGGACTTGAGATGGACGCCGGGCACGGCGCCCATGACCCGCTCGACCGCGACGGTGATGACGGACTCGTCGCCCGAGCCTGAAGCGACCTCGCGCTCCACGACGTGGGCGGGGGCACCGAGGCACGCGCGGAGGCGGGGCAGGGCGGCGTCGAAGACGGCGCGCATCTCGGCGGGCACGCCGGGAAGAGCGAGGAGCGCATGCGTGCCGTCGAGCAAGAAGACCCCTGGTGCGGTCCCGACCGCGTTGTCGACGGGCTCGGCGCCTTCCAGGAGGCAGGCCATCTTCCGGCGCGGCGGCGTGAGCGCGGGGTCGGCGACGGCGTTGGCGGCGGCGAGTTCGGCGTAGCGCCGGGCGACGAAGGCGAGCGCGGCCGGGTGCTCGACGAGACCTCTCTCGAGCGCCGCCGCCACGCCGGCCAGCGTGCGGTCATCGAGCGTCGGCCCGAGGCCGCCGGTCGTGATCACCAACGCCACGCCGCGCTCGCGTGCGCCTGCGATCTCCCGTGCGATCGCCGCCGGGTCGTCGTCGACGGTGACGATGCGCGCGACGAAGGCGCCCAGGTCGGTCAGCCTTGCTGCGATCCACGCCGAGTTGGTATCGACCGTGCGGCCGGTGAGCAGCTCGCGGCCGACGGCCACGATCTCTGTGCGAGTGCCGGACTCGGGCGACATGCGACGGCAGGTGGCGACCCTGGCGCGCGACCGCGTGTCGGGCGCGACGGCGCTCGCCCGGCGCGCGGCGCTGCTCCTCCGCTCCGCCGCGCGCGATGATGGCAGGGGGTTGATGCGATGGCAACAGGATCTGCGCGCGCTGGGCGAGGGGCTCATGGCGGCGCAGCCGGTGATGGGGTCGGTGCTGACGGTGGTGGACCTCGCGTGGCGTGCGGGAGAGGAGGCGACGACGGTGCGTGAGGGGGCACGGGCCATGCGACGGGCGATGGAGCGGTACCTGCGGTGGCAGCCGGGGGCGATCGCGCGGGTCGCGGGGAGGCTGCCGGGGCTCCTTCCCCGTGACGCCGCCTGCCTCACGCTGTCGTCGTCGGAGGTCGTCTACCGCGCACTTCTCGCGGCGCGCCATCGTGGCCGGCTGGCGCGCGTCATGGTCGCGGAGAGCCGACCCGGGTGTGAGGGTGTCGCGACGGCGCGGCGGCTGGCCGCGCGGGGCGTCCCCGTCGCCGTGATCGTCGATGCGCTTTCGCCTGCCGTCGTCGCGGAGGTGGACGTGGTGGTGATGGGCGCCGACGCCGTGACGCGAATGGCGGTCTGGAACAAGTGTGGCTCCCTCGGCGTGGCGTTGGCGGCCTCGGCTGCCGGCCGTCCGACGCTGGTCGTCACGACCGAGGACCGGCTTCTCCCACCGCCGCTCGCGCGCAGGGTGGTCATCCCAGCGGCGGAACCCGCCGCGGTCCTGCCGCGCCCCCCACGCGGAGTTCGCGTCGTGAACCGGCTCTTCGACACCACGCCCCTCCGCTTGGTGACCTGGGTAGTGACGGAAGAGGGGGCAATGGAGCCGGCGACGGTGAAGAGGAGACTCGCGCGATAGAGTCGGCGCACGGAAATTTGACTCCGTACGAGGTTGGCCGCAGGCGGGACGCGCTCACTGCATCTCGAGCAGGCCGATCCGCTCCAGCACCGCTGCCACCACCCGGTCGCAGCGAACGGCGCCGAACTGGAACACCTCATTCACGGCCCCGCGCGTCGCCCCGTACAACGCCCGGCGTAGCAGCGCCCGCGCGCGATGCAGCCGCGTCTTCACGGTCTCCTCGCGGACGTCGAGGACGGCGGCGGTCTCGGCCGTGCTCATCTCCTCGACCTCGCGCAGCACGAAGACGGCGCGGAACGGGTCGGGCAGCGCCGCGATCGCGGCCTCGAGCACGTGGCCCAGCTCGTGGTCGGCCACCTGCTTCTCGACGTCAGCGGCGGACCGGAAGGCCCTCATGTCGTCCCCATCGGCGCCCTCGTCCCCGAGCCGCTGGAAGAGACCTCGGCGGCGCGCGCGGGCGAGCGCCTCATGCACGGCGATGCGGGTGAGCCAGGTGCCGAATGCCGCCCGCCCGGCGAACTGATCGAGGTGCGTGAAGGCACGGACGTAGGCCTCCTGCAGGACGTCCTCGGCTTCGGCGTCGTCACGCAGGATGGCACGCGCCGCGCGGTAGAGGCGCTGGTTGTAACGGCGCATGATGACCTCGAAGAGCGCCGTCTCGCCGCAGCGCACGCGCGCCACGATCTCCTCGTCGGAGAGCCCGCTGACCCGCGCTGGTACGACGATCTCCGCTCGCTCATCCATCGCGGCCCTACCCAATGGAGCGGGCTTCACGGAAAAGGTTCCCGGGAACCAACTGCCCCATCGACGCTCTATTGGATGGGAGGTAACCCATGACCAGCATCGAGACAAGGCTCGACTCCGCGCGACTCGCGCTCAAGTACGGGATCGGCCTCGCGGCGTTCCTCGCGGGGCTCGACAAGTTCTTCAATCTGCTCGCGAACTGGGAGGGCTACGTGGGCCCGCTCGCCAAGGCGGTCCTGCCGGTCGGCCCCACCACCTTCATGTATGCGGTCGGGGTCATCGAGATGGCGGTCGGCCTGGCCATCCTGACGCGCTGGACGGCGGTCGCCAGCTACGTCGCGATGGTGTGGCTCGTCCTGATCGCGGTGAACCTGGTCACGACCGGGACGTACTTCGACGTCGCGGTGCGCGACGTCGAGATGGCGATCGCGGCCTACGCCCTGGCGCGGCTCACGGAGGTGAAGGAAGCCGCCGTCCCGGTGCAGGTGCAGTCCCGTTCTCAGGCCACGGCGGCCTGAGGAGGAGGTCGCGGAGTCCTCCTTTCCGTCGGAGCGGTTTGGTACTGCACGCCGCCTGTGCTACCTCGTCGCACTGCGCCCGAGCGGCGCTTGCTCAGACCGAGAGGAGGCCCATGCGGACCGTGTACGTCCTAGCCGTCGCCGTGCTCTCCAGCGCCTGCACGGCAACCGTCGACAAGCAGTCGGTCAAGGCGACCCAGACCGCCCCGGAGTCGACGCAGGTGGAGGTCGTGCGCATCCCCTACGACCCGTCCCTCCCGTACTATGTGGTGACGGTCGAGCCGCTCAGCTTCGACGCCGGCGGCGAGGGTGGCGGGTCCGCTCCACCGGTTCCCGGGCGCCGGTACGGATGGGGGCCCTGGGGCTGGGGCCTCCTGCCCGAGGGGCCGCGGGCGCGGCCCTACAACCCGCCGCCGCAGGGCGCGTCGGGCAACATGGGATCGGCGATCGCCTCGCAGCTCGTCACCGCCCTCAGCAACGCCGGCAACGTGCGCATCATCGACTACGACTACTATCTCGAGAACAAGAACAGGCCGGCTAACCTGGCGAAGAAAAGCCAGCGTGAGGTCGGGCCGTTCGTGATCCGCGGCTCGGTCACCGAGTTCAACGAGGTGGCCGAGGCGACGGGCTCCAGCACCGGAGGCTCGCTCGGCGCGGTGGGGGCTGCGCTCGGCATCGCCGGCGCGATCGCGGGCAACACTCCCGCCGCCGCCACCGGGGCGGGCGTCGCCGTCGCCAACCCGACGTTCGAGAACACCAAGGCGCGGCGCACGGGATCCGTGGCGATGGATCTCAAGATCGTCAGCCCCGGCAGCGGCCGGCTGCTCGGCAGCGTGGTGGCGAACGGCAGCTTCACGAGCGAGTCGGCGGCGAGCGGGTTCTCGCTCTTCGGCGTCGGCAAGGCGAGCAACGCGTTCGCGGCGAGCGCGCTGGGGCAGGCCAACCGCGCGGCCATGAACTCGGCTACGACCCAGATCGTCGACCGACTGCGCAGCGTCCGCTGACCAGTCAGCGCCCCAACTCGACGCCGACCCACACCGTCCACGCGGCGAGCGCGACGCCCACCCACGCCGTCCCGCGCATCCGCCGGATCATCCCCGCCTGCTTCTCCGGCTCGACCGGCAGCTGCCCCAGCTCCGCGCGCACGAGCCGGTGCGCGAGCCCGAAGGAGAAGTACGTCGCCACGTTGATCAGCACGAAGGTGAGCGAGAGCTTGCCGACCAGCCGCCAGACGAGCTGCCCGAACGCCGGCCCCATCATCGCCTTCATGTCCGTCAATCCGGACGCCCCCGAGATCACGAGCACGCCGAGCGCGCCGACCGAGAGCACGTTGTAGGGTCTCAGGCCGCGCGCGAGCAGCCGCCGCTGGAGCGCCGCATCCTCTACCGCCTCCATCGCGGGCAGGAAGACGAGCGCGACGGCGAGCGTCGCGCCGAGGTACACGGCGACCGCCAGCAGGTGGACCCAGCGCGTGAAGGCGTCCATGGCCCGCGCCCCGCTAGCCCGCACCCCCGCCGAATGCAACCGGCTTTGACAGGCCGGAGGTCACCGGATAGACGAACCTCGAAGTGGCCAAGCCCATCCTCCCACCCAAGCCGCGCCTCGCCACCTCCGGCGAGGAGGCGCTCCTCGGCGACGCCGTCGTGCTGACGCAGCTCGACAGGGCGATCGGCTGGGCGCGCAAGTACTCGATCTTCCCGTACCCCTTCGCGACCGCGTGCTGCGCGATGGAGTACATGTCGCTCTCGATGTCGCCCTACGACATCGACCGCTTCGGCGCGCTCCTGCCGCGCTTCTCGCCGCGTCAGGCCGATCTCATCATGGTGATCGGCACGGTGACGATGCGGCAGGCGCCGATTCTCAAGCGCGTCTACGAGCAGATGGCCGAGCCCAAGTGGGTGATGGCGTTCGGCGCTTGCGCCTCGACGGGCGGCTTCTACGACAACTACACGACGCTGCCGGGCATCGACATGATCATCCCCGTCGACATCTACGTCCCCGGCTGCCCGCCGCGGCCCGAGGGCGTGCTCGACGGGCTCATGGCGCTGCAGCGGAAGATCCAGCGCTCGAAGCAGACGCCCGTCCCCGCAGCGACGGCCGCGCCGTAGTGCCCGAGCACCTGCTCCTCCGCTGCCGGGACATCCCGGATCTCCGCCAGCTGGACGTGTACCTCCAGCACGGCGGCTACGCGGCGACGCGCAAGGCGCTCACGACCTGCACGCCCGAGCAGCTGGTCGAGATGGTGAAGGCCTCGAACCTCCGCGGGCGGGGCGGCGCCGGCTTCCCGACCGGCATGAAGTGGAGCTTTCTGCCCAAGCAGAGCGAGAAGCCCGTCTATCTCGCCGTCAACGCCGACGAGAGCGAGCCGGGCACCTTCAAGGACCGCGAGATCATCGAGGACGACCCCCACCAGCTCCTCGAGGGCATCATCATCTCCTCGTACGCCATCCGCTGCCACACCGCCTACATCTACATCCGCGGCGAGTTCGCGCGTGGCGCGCGCGTGCTGGAGGAGGCGATCACCCAGACGCGCGCGAAGGGTCTCCTCGGGAGGAACATCCTCGGCACCGGCTTCGACCTCGAGGTGTGGGTGCACCGCGGCGCGGGCGCCTACATCTGCGGCGAGGAGACGGGCCTCATCGAGTCGCTCGAGGGCAAGCGCGGCTACCCGCGCATCAAGCCGCCCTTTCCGGCCACCCACGGGCTCTTCGGCTGCCCGACCATCGTCAACAACGTCGAGACGCTCGCCTGCGTGCCGCACATCGTGCTGCGCGGCGCGGACTGGTTCCGCTCGATCGGCCCGGAGAAGAGCCCCGGGCCGAAGCTCTTCTGCGTCTCGGGCCACGTCGTCCGCCCGGGCACGTACGAGCTGCCGATGGGCACGCCGCTCCGCGAGATCATCTATACGCACGCCGGCGGCATCCCGGGAGGACGGACGCTGAAGGCCGTCATCCCGGGCGGCGCCTCGATGCCGGTCTTCACGCCCGAGGAGATCGACGTGCCGATGGACATGGACTCCGTCCAGAAGGCGGGCTCGTTCCTCGGCTCGGCCGGCATCATGGTGATGGACGACAGC
>WNGD01006652.1_pt1 | contig 11022 bp, 16 predicted proteins | sample 5400671 | NCBI WGS metagenome assembly WNGD01 (sample SAMN13153369, study PRJNA577476) | soil metagenome | isolation source: 40 cm soil or saprolite under grassland replicate 2 | place: USA:California | collected 2016-06-15
TGCCATGATGCACGACACGCTCAGCGTGACATCGGTGCCTCTGACAATGGCTCTGTTCTTGAGGAGCCGTATGAGGTGAAAGTCTCACGTACGGTTCTGAAGCCGAGCGAAGGGGGCAACCCCTTCGCTTAGGTTAACACTCTTACAGCTGTCCCTCCTCTGCCAAGTACCAACGGACAATCCTGAACCCATAGCGCACAGCAGTTTCAAGTCGATTCTGGTCCAGGCGACCATCCGGTCCTTTGGGGATGCCGACGAAGGCCTTGACACCTGGATTTGCGGCCGTCATCACCGCCAGCAAGCGTTCGATCTCGTTGGTATCCTGAATGAGCTCAGGTCGTGCAAGCACATCCTTCCCGCGCAGCCTGATGTGCACGGGCTTGCCATCTTGCAGATTCCACTTCCAATTGCCGCCACCTGGGGTGAGGAGTATGTTGCCCTGCTGCACATAGCTCACCGGTTGCCGATAGGCCTTACCGGTCTTGAGACCAGTATAGGAAATGAGCATTAACCGCTTGCTGAGCGGCGTCGGAAAGGAAAATCCAAGAAGCACGCGCATCGGAACATTGAGCACGGCCATGACACGAGCTTGGATCTGCCGCAGCAGCGGACGTTTTCGAGGTTTGGACATCTTCTTTGGTCATCTCCTTCCATTTGGCCGACTTTCAAGCGAGCCCCAACTCCTTGGAACAGGGAAAATAAGCCCATTCTGCTTACTGCCTACTTCAAAAATGCATCGACGCCCCCTTGCGCAGGAAACAGGAAAACTCGGTTAACATCTTCAAAAGCCCTGGAGGGCAAATCCCCTTTCGTAAAATCGCCCTGCACAGCTTCTACACCAACAGGGGCTTTGCGTCCATCACGAGTGACAATACGAACATCCTGCCCAATGGTGCGAAGCTGGTGACGATGGATCTGCCAACAGGGCCTGTGGCACCGGTGATGAGGTAAGGCATATGTTTCTCCTTTCGCTTGCGTTTCAAATGAATGGTTTCTGCGTAACCTTGTTTATTTCAAATTGGGTAGATGTACATCCCAAAATTCAGATCGCCATTGATTTGTACAATGAAATGGGCGGAACGCATTTTCACCTTTTGGCTACGAAACACCCAGAGAAGCGCGTTGAGCAAGGATGCTTGCCCTCCCATTTCATTGCGCAATTTTGTCCCGCTAAAAGTTGGGATGTACAGATACGCAAGAGAGGAAAGGCATGAGCAGCACCGATCAGAGAGTGCAGGTGGATCACCTGCGCATCTGGCGTCTCCAGATGCGTCAAGAGATGCGGGCGTCACGTCTCTCCCCGGAACATCCTGTTCTCCTCTCGTAGCAGGCTGTTGCCGAAACATCGAAGGCAAATGGCTAGGGCTTGAGGGAGAGCACCGCTTTGCCCTGCTCCACATCGACCGGCACCGAAACGTGCGTGTGCACGATCAGCCACGTGCCGTTGACCCTCCGCCAGCAAACGGTCGAACGCAGCCAGAGATCGGTCTTCTGCCCAGTGGTCAGGGTTCCGCTCAGCCGGTTGAGGCTGTGGGCGAATGCCACGTCATCGCCCACCGTGATGGACAGGTCGTGCATTTCATAGCCGATCGGACCCTGGAACGACGAGAACGTCTCTTCCCAGCGTTTCCTGTATGCATCTGCGCCCACGTAGCGCAGCGGGGGCACGAGGTCGAACGACACGAGTTCGGGTGCGTACATGGACATCATCCCATCGATGTCCCTCGCGCGAAACGCCTCGACCCCACCCTCTATGACCCTTGTGATTTCGGCTTCCTCGTTGTTCTTGTGTTCTTCGACTGTCATTGTTTCCTCCTTCCTCTCGCCTCGTAGGAACCGCGAGATTCCACAGAGGCCATCTCTTGCCCAAGCACCGCCAGGCGCTTTTGAGCAGAGGGAAAGGTGACGTTGATCATGGTGTTCAGTGGTCCTTTCTCAAAGCAAACGGAAAGACGAGAAGAACGGGAGTGCTAGCCAGAGGCACGTTCTGCTGCCTGCTCACGCGCCCTCCGCCTCGCTCGTTTCAAGCGAGAGCAGCACCAGACCAAGCCGGATGAGCTGTAAGAGCACCCTGTAGAGCGCTGACTGATCCGGCAGCGTTCCCGAGAGCAGCGTGGTGCCCGTCTCCTGCTGCTCGATGCGTAATCCTGCAAAGCGGTCTTGCCACCCAAAATCAAGGTGTCCCTGGATGGCGCGACCGCGAGTCTGTATGGATGAGATCAATACGCAACTGCTGGCCGATTCTCGTAATCCCTTGCCGATGGGGCCAGGACAGCCCCAGCGCGGCGACATACACCATGGGGCCTACCACTCCAGCCAACACCAACCAGCGAGCCATGAGATTCGGTTGCGCTAGCTCCGGGACCGATGGTATTCTTGCTTGATTCATGACATGTGTCTCCTCATTGATTGAGCAACTCCTTGCTCTGTCGGTCTAGCGGTCGACGGGTGTCAGTTCGACATGCACGGTCCGATAGCCGCGCAGGTGGTGGTAGAGCGGAACGAGGAGGCCCTGCAGTAGCGGATACTTCTGAGCCAGTGCGTGAGCGGCTTGGACCGCCTCAGCACCTCCGAGCACGCGCGCACATACACCGATCGCCGGACCGGTTGGCCGGCCACGCCCCGTCGACGGGGCCAGCTCGACCGCCGGGTGGTGGACCATGCGCTTGAACTTACCCGACGTGCTCCAGGTACGGACGAAGGCGTGGCCTGCCTCGACGGCGATATGCACGGGCGTGCTCACCGCTGCGCCGCTCTTGCGGTAGCTCGTGAGCCGCACGTACTTCTGGCGAGCAAAGCGTTCGAGTGTTGGTGTTGGGTGGGTGATCATGTGACCTCCTTTCCTTTGTGCACGGTTCAACGGGTATGCGCTTCGCATCGCTCTCGAGTACAGAGCGTCTCTGGTTGTTTCATACCAGAGCGCGAAGCCCTCCTCTCGTCACTCTCCTTCTTCTGTCTCTCTCTCCTTCGCGGAGTCGTGGCCGGTAACACACGCAACACCCCAGACACCTGCACGTCTTCGTGCGAATCCTCTCCAGGTTGGCCCTGTCTGTGCAGCACAAGCAGTTCACTCCTCTTCTTAGATTATAGGAGGAACTGGGATGGACACAAGAGCCACTTTGGGGTATACTAGCCATGCCACTTTGTACGAGCGTGACAGGAGGAAGACATGCACGAGCGTTTCATGGAGCAGCAGGCTACCATCATCCTCGACCCAACTCTCGCGGTCCCTCTCCATAAGCAACTCTATGAGGGGGTGAGGAGCGCGATCCTCCGGGGGCAACTCCAGGCGGGCGAACGTGTACCCTCGACACGCGCCTTTGCGCGCGAGCTGGGGATCTCGCGGGCAACCGTTCAACTCACCTTTCAGCAGCTGATCGCCGAGGGCTACCTGCAAGGTCGTGCCGGCTCGGGCACCTATGTCGTCGCCGCCACCTTTCCTGCAGAAGGGGTCGAGCAACCGGTGCAGGATGCTCACCCTGGCCAATCCAGCAGTGCCGGACGAACCATCTCAGCACGGGCTCACACGTGGCTCTCAACTCCCTCTGTTTCTGAGCCCCTGCTGGTTCCAGGACAGGGGTTGCAACGGGCCTTTCGCGTGGGGCTGTCGGCCCTTGATGCCTTCCCCCGCAAACTCTGGCAGCAACTCCTGCTACGGAGTTGGCGTCAGATGCCGCCAGAGTTGCCTGCCTATCATCAACCCGCCGGCTACCTTCCTTTGCGGGAAGCCATTGCCAGCTACCTGGCGACCGCACGTGGCGTCCGCTGCACGGCTGAGCAGGTCATTCTCGTCACTGGAATGCAACAAGGCCTTGACCTGGCCGCACGCGTATTGCTCGACCCAGGGGAGCAAGTCTGGATGGAAGACCCAGGCTACCCGGGGGCGCGTGGCGCATTGCTTGGGGCCGGAGCACGCCTGGTGCCCGTGCCGATCGATGCCCAGGGGCTCGTCGTCCAGAGGGGAAAAGCGCGCGCGCCTCACGCACGTCTGGCCTTTGTGACTCCCTCGCACCAGTTTCCGCTGGGCGTGACCATGAGCATGGCGAGAAGGCTGAGCCTGTTAGCGTGGGCGAATGAGGCCAGTGCCTGGATTGTTGAGGACGACAACGATGGTGAGTTTCGCTACGTCGGTCGTCCCCTGGCAGCCCTGCAGGGCATAGATCGGGCGAACCGCGTGATCTATCTTGGAAGCGTGAGCAAGGTGCTGTTTCCCGCCATGAGACTGGGCTATCTCGTGGTGCCCCCTGATCTGGTCAACGTGTTCCTCGCTGCCCACCTCTTGACCGGCATCCATCCTCCTCTGCTTGAGCAGATCACGCTGGCAGCTTTTCTGCACGAGGGACATTTTGTGCGCCATATTCGGCAGTTGCGCCAGCTCTATCAGGAGCGGCAGGTGACGCTGGTGGAGCTTGCGCGAGAGATGTTGGCAGGCAAACTGGACGTGCAACCGGCAGTGGCAGGCATGCACCTGATTGGGTGGCTCCCCGGCAAGCAGGATGACCGCCAGGTCGCACGCGCGGCCGCGCGCGTCTGGGTGGATGTGTCCCCGTTGTCGCTCTATGCCCTCGAAGGAAGTGAGCGCACAGGCATCCTGCTGGGATATACCGCCGTCGGGACAGAAGAAATGCGCGCAGGCCTCCAGCGATTGGCGTCTGTCCTCGTGACGCCGCGCTAGAGGGCATCGTGTCAATTGGATCGCTCTGTGTCGTCGTTTTCTCATAAGGAGATGTGTGTCCAGGAACAGTGCCCCGTCAACTTGCAGCAAGCTTTTAAGGTAGAGATGAACACTTGTTTTACGACATGCACTTATCACAAAGCTACGACACAGAGCGATCCAATTTACACCAACAGATCGGGCAGATCACCAGTTCCTGCAACAGGAAAGACAGCAATGATGGAAAGGAGAAAAGTGATGACGATGCCACCTATGGTGGTGCCAGGTCAGCGTCAAGCACGACAGATGGCCAGGCAGGAGATTGTTCGACAGATGGAGCTTGGAGCAACGGTCGCAGAGGCGCAGAGGCGCTGCTCCGTTCCGATGCATCGCACGACTGTGTATCGACTCCTCAAGCGTGTTGAGCGCGAAGGCGAACAGGTATACGCAGAGAGGCGTCATGGCTACCCCGTCAAACGGCGCGGGGAAGTGCTCACCTTTGTGCTGGAGTACTGCCAGAACCACGCGTCTGTCGCAAGTTGCGAGGTCCAACGGCAGGTTTCTGAGCGTTTCAATCTCTCGGTGAGCGTCAGCCAACTGAACCGCGTGCGCGCCGCCCACGGGCTGAGCCGAAAGGAAACGCTGCGAGAAAAAAAAGCCACAAACAGGTATCACTCTTATCTCTGGATCTCATGAACAGGCGGGTAGCTTACTGCTGTTGGCAGCAGCCACCGAGACCGGCCTCCTCACGCAGTTGGAACAGGCACTGCCACCTGCCCCCGATCCTTCCTGCCTTCCCCTGGCAGGCAGCCCAGCGGTGCGCCGCCGTCTGGTGCTCACCCTCCTGTTTCTGGGCGCGGTGGGACTCCAGCGCCCCTGGGATCTGCGCGGCTATACCGCCGATGGCCTGGCGTTACTCACCGGGCGGACGCGCGCGTATGGCTATCGGTATACGGAAGCGTTTTTAGCGCAAGTGGCAGGTGCCGATGGGGCCGAACGGTTCACCGAGATGCTCGCGTGCTGGACGACCCAACTTTGGCACCCGCGAGCCGCAGAAACTGGAGAACCAGGAGGACCTGGGGAAGGGGAAAGCACAACCCATCCACAGGCGTTGACCTGCTATGTGGATGGCCATCGCAAACCAGTCTACAGTGACAAGTTGCTCCCGCGTGGACTGATCGGGCGCTTGAGCGTGGTCCTGGGATGCCGAGCGTTACTATTACTGCATGACGAGCAGGGCCATCCCCTCTTTGTCAGCACCCATCGCGGCGATCAGCATTTGACAGTCGGTGTTCCCCCCTTGCTGGCACAGTATGAACAGCTTGTGGGAAACAGCCAGGTGACGCGTCTGATCGTGGATCGCGAGGGCATGGCCACGAATTTCTCGCAAAACTCCAGGCCGAAGGACGCCGGGTCGTCACGATTTTGCAAACCAATCAGTATCGCGATCTCTCCTCGTTCTCTGACGTCGGCTCCTTTGTGCCGCTCGGGACCGATGCCCACGGGCAGGTCATCCGCGAAGTCGCCCCCGCGCGCATCACGTTATCCCGCGAGACGCATCCCGACTCGCCCCTGTGCTTACAGGTCGCCCTCATCCGTGATCTCCGCCGTCGTGTGCTGGTGCTGCCTGATCCAGAGGAAGCACGCTCTCCCCGGCGGTGGGATGCGGACCAGGGTCTGGGCGACACACGCTGGTGGGACCCGGACTGGATAGCTTCCGCTGCTCCAGCCAAAGAAACGACGGCCAAGCTCATTCCCATTGTGACGACCGACGTCTCCTCAACGATTGATGCGATCGAGCTGGCCCAAACCTACATCCATCGGTGGCCGGCCCAGGAAAATATCATCAAAGACTATCTTCGGCCCTTGGGGCTGGACACGAATCATGGCTTCGCAAAAGTGGCCGTGGAGAATTCGGAGGTGGCCAAACGACGCACGCACCTGGAGCAACGGCTTGCCCGCCTCAAACGTTGGGCGGAGTCGGCAGGCAAACGCGGAGCGCAAGTCAGCCGGCGACACGAGCGGCTGCGCACCGCCTACAACACGCGCCGCAAGGAATTGGAGCGGGAACTGGCCACCTATCAGTTCGCTCTGGAAGACCAACACCTCCCTGAGTACGTGTTTCGGCAGAAGATGAAGGAGCGCCAAGCCGAAATCAAGGATGAGTTAGAACCGCTGGGTCACAAAGAATGGCAGGCGTATGAACAATGCAACACCGAATCCCGCAAGCGGGAACGCTATTGTCAAGAGCAGCGCGACGTGTTGCGTACATTAGAGGATTTGAAGGAACAGGAGCGAAGGATGTATGAGCTTGATAACCGGAAAGATCAGGTCATGACCATTTGCAAGGTGGCAATGGCCAATCTGGCGATGTGGGTGCGAAATCAGTATTTTCCAGCATCCTATGCCCAGGCCACCTGGAAACGTCTCCTGCCGTTTTTTCAGCTTCCCGGCACCATCACGCATCACGGGCATCTCATTCAGATCGAACTGCGTCCGTTCAATGATCGTGCGCTCGATCGCGATCTGGCGATCGTGTGTGAACGCCTCAATCAGGCGTTTCCCCGCCTACCCGATGGGCGACAGCTCTCCTTTATCATGCGATCAACTCGTTGCATTCTTCCTGCGCAGAGGAGAGCCAAAATACCGTGAAACCCTGATCATGACTTTGGAGAAACAGCATGACTTCCTTAATCGCCTTTTGCGCGACCCAGGCGCGCTCAATCATGCCAACGCGCCTCTCGCCGATGCCGGGTACTTCAATGAGGCGAGCACAGGATTGCTCAATGATCGAGAGCGTGTCTAAGGCAAAATGCGCCACAATGCGTTTGGCCGTCACCGGGCCGATGCCTTTGATCAGGCCACTGCCCAGGTATTTTTCCAGGCCGGTGAGGGTGGCCGGCTTGGTTTCCTGGGCCGAGACGACCTGGAACTGCTGACCATATTTGGCATGCTCGCGGTAATATCCGGTGAGGCGCAGGGTTTGTCCAGCGTGGATGTCGGGAAAGCTGCCGACAATGGTAATCAGATCATGGGCGGAAGGCACCTTGAGCCGCGCTACGGTGTAGCCGGAATCTTCGGCATGGTAGGTCACCCGCTCCACGATCCCCTGCAAGTGTTCCGTGGGTGGGTAGCCCCGTCGAACCTCGGCGTCAGATGATGACACGATTTCTTCGTTCCTTTCCACGACCGACGAGAGAGCAACGACTCGTTCCTGCTCACTTTGGTGCTCATTGTCCTACGACGGGAGATGCTTGTCAAGAAGCGCGGCAGCTTGCTCAAGTAGTATGGGGAAGTGTTGCATTAGCCTTCTTTTCACCCTTTCTTGGTGAGGAGGGTTGTCTTTTGCGCTCTGCCTCTTCCAATCGTTGTTGGAGGTCAAGCACCTCAAACTGGAGACGAGCCAGTTGCTGTTGGCAGGCCGCGTACTCCTGCTCGACTGCAATGAGTCGCTCTACCAGGTTGTCCTTGGTCTGCTGTAAGTAGCGTTGACGAGCGCGTTGGATGTCACGGTCCGGGTCAATACGCGAGGGCTGCGCGGAGACATGGACCTTACTCTTGCGCCGTTGCTGTCCTCGACCGCTTCGGTAGGTTACGCTGTGTTTGCGGTAGTACGCGTGTGCTTCCACATTGCCAAGAATCCCTGCTTTCTTGATGCCCTTGCCTTCCGGGTCCAGCTCGCGTGAACGAGTAGCAATGGCCTCAAGGGTGACCGCTTGCCCATCGGCAAGCAGATGATCAACCGTCGCTTTCACGAGATCGACCGTCCGTTGCCGCCTGGCCTCATGATACGTTTTCAGCCAGGGACGGGTTGTGCTCATCTGTCGTGCCGTGTTCGATGGTGAGTCGTAGCTCATACTATTCATCCTTCCGGTAATCTCGGATTAACCTCATTTCTTCCCGCTCTGTTTCGCATCGCCCTATCAGCGCTTCCATTTTTACCATTTCGGGTCCCAGTCTTCGGCGCTTCACCTGCTCCAGCCTTATGTGTGCCCACTGTTCCTGCTCGATGATTTCATCCTCGCGGTCAGGGTCAGGGACCTTGTAGACACACCCGGTACAAGCAAACGAGATGGGGCAAATGGCATGACAGGTACATTGTCCGCCAGGCACCCTGGTTAACGTCCCGACGTGTTGCTTAGCCTCTTCCAGTTGACGTTGCATTTCTGCTGGAGCGCGCACAAACGTTTCTTCCACATTGCCAAGATGGGTGGCAAAGCGGTCAAGGAGCGAATTGGCAGCGGCGAGCACCTGTTGCCAGGGAGGAGCAGACTCTGTATGTCCAGTAATCAAGCATAAAATCCTTACCTCTGACCAGAGAAAACATGTCTGCTACTAGCAGTTGTGATCTCCAAAATCTGTTCATTAGAATAAAGCGCGAGAAATAGCGACGAACGGTGGAAAGGTAACCATTTCATTGTCCAAAGAGTCGTCGTGTCAGCGTTGCAATGAAGGTGACTTCGATAATGAGACCGACAAGCGCTTCAAGTGCTGCCACAAATGCTTGTGGATCACCTGGCTGGAATGTACCAGCAAAGAAGCCACGCCCGTGGAAGGCCGTCATACTCACGACAATAGCCCCGTACCACGTAAGATAATGAGATCCCAAGATATGATGTGGTCCTACGTCGGACAATCCAAGTAGATAGTAAACCGTAGCAAATCCCGCAATCACGAAAAGGTAGGCAAGGAAGCTGCGAAATGGTCTGTATCCATAGCCAGCAAGGAGATAGAGAAACCAGGAAAAGAGCCACGATCCCAATGCCCTCACCCGTTGTCTCAGTTTCGCTCCCTTCTGGAGTATCTGGAACCAGAAGACTCGCTTCTGAAGCATCTGTGAGCGATACGCAAAACGTGCAGCATCTTCATTGAGTCCTTGTGCTTGCAATACAACAGCGAGTTGGCGATTGGCGCGAACAGCAGTCTCGTACTCATTTAGCTTTTGAACTTTGCTTTTCTTCTTACCATCACTATCCATCTCCAGCCTAGCTTTGTATTCATCGCCAAGCATCTTCATCTGAGACCAATTTACAACGGCGAGGTGAACATTTTCCCAATAAGCATCAGCTAATCGAGGACCAATACCCTTTTTATCTACCAGAATAGCTCTATCAAGGAAGACTTCTTCTAATAAATATGTATGATTGAACCGTGTACCTTCCAAGTGCGCTGCAACAAGTTGCACATTTATCAGATGTGCATGCCAAAGATTGGCCTGCTCCAGATGAGCCAGAGTGAGCTGTGTGCCTTCCATATGTGCTCCATTGAGCCGGGACTGCTCCAAATGCGTCCCCATAAGTCGAGCTTTCTCTAAGTATACAGCGTCAAGATGGGCCTTCTCTAGATGTGCAGCATTAAGTTGGGCTCCCTCCAAATGCGCACCTTCAAGGTGAGCTTCTTCGAGATGTACTGCTGCTGAGTCTCCTTGCTTTCGAAGCATGGACCCCAATTTTCTAGGCTTGCCCAAGGTATCTCAGATAATCCGCCACGAAGACATGCTAGTGGAAGGTAAGTGAGATCTGTAGAGCGCAGATCAGCACCACGCATGTCTAGCCCTTCGCGCTCGCGTTGCTGCTCCTCGTTCCAGCCGATTGGCCCCCGTCCACTTTCATGGGTGGCTAGCAACCATTCAATGTCAGCCCGACTCAGTTTCACTCCTTTGAAAGGATATATCCCCTTCTCCATATCAGGGACAATGTCACGCCGCTGGGCCAACTCTGCCTGGCGCACTCCATCGATTTCTGGCTCCGTTCGCCAGGGTTGGCCTTGTGCTTTCCAATAGGAGCGCCACGCCTCACGATTACCAGGAGCAGGACGTTGTGGTGGTTGTATGGGTTGCTTTGCCTGACCAGGAACTTTTCGTGACAAGACAGAGAGAAACTGGTGGAGCACTGATCGTTGTGGCGGTTGCTGCTTCATGGTTCGCCCTCATGTTCTTCTTGTCGTACTCGCTGGCGAACTTGCTCGACAAAACTTCGATAGGGTTCCAACTCTGCCAACCTCGCTTCTAGTTCCACCACTCGTGCATCCCGCTGCAAACAGACATCAGCCAGGGTTGCGAGTTGTCTCTCCAGTTCTGCCATTTGCTGTTGTGCCTCTCGCAAACGCACGACTAACTGAGGCTTTTTGTAGTTGAGCAACGCATCACGAGGTGATGGCGGTGAAAGTGTATCACTATTGGTTTTTCGCTTGCGCTTGGTTCGTTGCTTTTGCTCAGTGAGGTAGGTGCTTGATTTTTGCAAGGGAATAATGGGCCAATTTTTACGCGAAATCCTTATCAAGGGAGAAATTGACAAAAACAACTTTTGAAACGAAACCTGGGCCAGTTTGTAATCGAAAAGTGGGCCACATCGGACACAAAGAGGTCC
>WNGD01008126.1_pt1 | contig 11022 bp, 11 predicted proteins | sample 5400671 | NCBI WGS metagenome assembly WNGD01 (sample SAMN13153369, study PRJNA577476) | soil metagenome | isolation source: 40 cm soil or saprolite under grassland replicate 2 | place: USA:California | collected 2016-06-15
AGCCCTTCGGGATCGCAGCCCGCACATCGCCACGCGCCGTCCGGCGCGCCGAGCAATTTCGTCGCATACATCCGCAGCGCTTCGGCGTGCTCGCCGTTGAGATGATCGACGATCTGTGCCTCGGCGTCGATCAGCGCCGCGGCGTCATCGACCGCGATCAGCACGTCGGCGGGCGCAAGGTCGACGATGCGGCCGAACCCGGCGACGAGATGCGCGGCCTTGATCGCGACTCGATAGAAGCCGAAATCGGCAAAGCCTGCGAAGGACGTCGCCTCCGGCTGGCGCGCAAGATAGCGCCGGCGGTCATTGGCATCATCACTTGCGACGGCGCTCCCCGTCAGCATCACGCGCGCGCCTTCGAGCGGGTCGCCCTCCTTGCGCTCGTCGAGCATCAGGGATATGCGCGGGTCGGAGAGAAGATTCCCGGTATGCACCGCGAGGCGCGAGAGCAGCAGCAGCGGCGAACCATCGGGCGCGCTCGCCACGTTGACGAGCGAGCAATACGGATCGCCGGAGCCGGGCATCAGCGTGGCGAGCGCACCCGAGCGCGCTTCGCGCAAGAGCTTTTTCGCGGCGGACTTGGGGTCGAAACCGGGAGCCGGCTTCAATGCAGATCCTTTGGGTTTGCTGATCGCCGGATGGGCGTGTTATGACGCATTGCGCTTCCAGCCGCCAGAGCGTGGGATGCGGCCCCCGGCTCCGATACCGGCGGGATCAAGGCGCTGTCACATTTCGGCCCATGTTTGCAGGCTTCAAGGTGGAAGTCTCCGGCTCGCGTCGGAGCGCATTACGGGAAGGTTAGGCCATGCCGACCATCGCTCTCGTTGACGACGACCGCAATATTCTCACTTCGGTGTCGATCGCACTCGAAGCGGAGGGGTATCGCATCATGACCTATACCGACGGCGCTTCGGCGCTCGACGGTTTCAAGACCAGTCCTCCCGATCTTGCGATTCTCGACATCAAGATGCCGCGCATGGACGGCATGGAGCTGCTGCGCCGACTGCGGCAGAAATCCGACATGCCGGTGATCTTTCTCACTTCCAAGGACGAAGAGATCGACGAGCTGTTCGGGCTCAAAATGGGCGCCGACGATTTCATCCGCAAGCCGTTCTCGCAACGGCTGCTGGTGGAGCGCGTCAAGGCGGTGCTGCGGCGCGCGACTTCCAAGGACGGCGCCAACCCCAAGGAAGCCGACGCCAAGGTGCTCGAGCGCGGACTGTTGCGCATGGATCCGGAGCGTCACGTCTGCACCTGGAAGAGCGAGGCGGTCACGCTCACGGTCACCGAGTTCCTGATCCTGCAGGCGCTGGCGAGCCGGCCCGGCGTGGTCAAGCGGCTGCGCAAGAAGTTCAAGTCGGTGGACGACGCGTTCGATATGATCGAAACGCTGTATGGCGTCGGATATCGGTTCAAGGAGGCGTGATCGAAGACCGGCCCTGCCGGGACCGGCGCCATTGCGGTATGCTGTCGAAGCGCGCTAGGCGTAGCGTACAGGACACGGACTGACGCGACCAAGTGCTCGATCGAACCGCACTAGCATCGTCGACGATCGCCGAGGCCAATGCCCCGGCCGAGGATGCCGTCGCCTTCGAGCGCACGAATCTGCTGCGCCGCGCGTGGCAATTCTTCGTCACCCAGAGTTTCTCCAGCCTCACCCGCCGCATCCTGTTTCTCAACGTCGCCGGCCTGCTCGCGCTGGTCGTCGGCATCCTGTATCTGTCGCAGTTCCGCGCCGGCCTGATCGACGCCCGCATCCAGAGTCTGCTGGTGCAGGGCGAGATCATGGCAGCGGCGATCGCCGCGTCGGCGACGATCGAGACCAACGCCATCACCATCGATCCCGACAGGCTGCTGGAATTGCACGCCGGCGAAAGCTACGGCCCTTCCGACGAGGTGCTGTCTGGTCTCGACTTTCCCATCAACCCCGAGCGGGTCGCCCCGGTGCTGCGCCGCCTGGTCGAGCCGACGCGCACGCGCGGGCGCATCTACGATCGCGACGGTGCGCTGCTGCTCGACAGCCGCAATCTGTACGGCCGCGGCGACGTGCTGCGGTTCGATCTGGCGCCTCCGAAAGCCGAAGTTCCGGGATTGGTGGAGCGCACCTGGATCGCGATCCGGACCTGGCTCGGCCGCGGCGACCTGCCGCTCTATCGCGAGCTCGGACCCGAGAACGGCCGCGGCTACCCCGAAGTCGGGCATGCGCTCGAGGGCCAGAAGGCGAGCGTCGTTCGCATCAACGATCGGGGCGAAGTGATCGTCTCGGTGGCGGTTCCGGTGCAGCGCTTCCGCGCGGTGCGCGGCGCGTTGCTGCTCTCGACCCGGGGCAGCGATATCGACCACATGGTCGAGGCCGAGCGCCTCGCCGTGTTCAAGGTGTTCCTGATCGCGGTCGGCGTCATGGTGCTGCTCTCGGTGCTGCTCGCCGGCACCATCGCGGGTCCGGTGCGGCGGCTTGCCGACGCAGCCGAGCGCGTTCGCCGCCGCATTCGCACCCGGGTCGAGATCCCGGATTTCACCGACCGTCGCGACGAGATCGGGCATCTGTCGGGCGCGCTGCGCGACATGACCAACGCGCTTTATAGCCGCATCGAAGCCATCGAGAGCTTCGCGGCCGACGTCGCTCACGAATTGAAAAATCCGCTGACCTCGCTGCGTTCGGCGGTGGAGACCCTGCCGCTGGCCAAGACCGACGACAGCCGGGCGCGGCTGCTGCACATCATCGAGCACGACGTGCAGCGTCTCGATCGCCTGATCTCCGACGTCTCCGATGCCAGTCGGCTGGATGCCGAACTGCAGCGGCAGGAGGCGGCGCCGGTGGACCTGATGAAGCTCCTGGGCACGGTGGCGGCGGTCGCCAACGAGGTGCGCCGCGACGACGGAGTTTCGATCACGCTCGCCTTCGAGGGCGGCGGCCCGCGCGCGTTCACCGTGCTCGGGCACGATTCCCGCCTCGGCCAGGTCATCGACAATCTGATCGAGAATGCCCGCTCGTTCTCCGCTCCGGGCAGCATGGTGCGCATCCTGTGCCGACGGCTGCGCAACAGCGTCGAGATCATCGTCGACGACGACGGCCCCGGGATCCGCCCCGACGCGCTCGAGCGGATTTTCGAGCGCTTCTACACCGACCGGCCGCATCAGGGCTTCGGCCAGAATTCCGGCCTGGGCCTGTCGATCTCGAAGCAGATCATCGAGGCGCATGGCGGGCGCATCCGCGCGGAGAACCGGCTGGGCGTCGCCAAGGGGGCGGACGACCTGCCGGTGGTGCTGGGCGCGCGCTTCGCGGTCCGCCTTCCGGCCATGTGATGGGCCGCGCTGCTGCTCGCTCGATCGCTCAGCGCTGCACTCTCGCGCGTGCCTGCCGACTCGCCGCTGTCGCCTGCCCCGCTTGCGGGGGAGGTCGGCTCGCGCGCCAACCGAAATCCGCTAATGCCGATTTCGGGATTCATTATTGGCCAAGTCGAAAACATCCGACTTGGCATGCATATTGGCCAAGTCGGAAACATCCGACTTGGCATGCGTGAGACCGGAGGGGGCATGCGGGCGCGCCTGCCCCAAAAGACTCCCCCCTCCCCATCCCTCCCCCGCAAGGGGGGGAGGGAGGAGCATGGCGGCACATCCGCGGGCCCCTTCGGGGCCTCGCCTTGAACGCTTCCGCCACCGCCAATATCCACGCTTCCGCGGTGCTGGTGGGGGCGCGCGCGGTGCTGATCCGTGGCCCGGCGGGTTGCGGGAAATCGCGGCTGGCGCTCGCGCTGCTCGACGCGGCGAAGCAGGGCCTGGTGCGGTTCGCCCGCCTCGTGACCGATGATCGCGCCGAGCTCGAGCCCCGTCACGGTCGGCTGCTGGTCCGGCCGCCGGCGCCGATCCGCGGTCTCATCGAGATCCGCGGTCTGGGCATTCGGCGGCTCCCCTTCGAGCCGGTCGCGGTCGTCGGCCTCGTGGTCGATCTCCGGGCTCCCGACGCCCAGCGGCTGCCGCTCCCGCAGGCTCGGGAAGTCCTGCTCGAAGGTATTTCCTTGCCGCGCCTGGCCGTGCCATCCGAGGCCGACCCCCTCCCCCTGGTGCTGGCCGCGATGGCGATCCCGGACCCCGGATTTTAGGCCGCAGAGCGCCCCTCTTGTTGCATTGCAACTTTAGCATAAGTCCAAAGAAATCCCCTTGCGCTCGGGTTTAACATGGTCATGATTGGCGCCCTTTCGTGCGGCGCATCAAAACGGCGCCCGCGGGGAGCTTCGATGATCGGAATCGTCCTCGTTACCCACGGGCGGCTCGCCGTCGAGTTCCGTGCGGCCCTGGAGCATGTCGTCGGCCCGCAGGAACAGATCGAGGCGGTGACGATCGGCCCCGACGATGACGTGGAGCGCCGGCGGCGCGACATCATCGAGGCGGTCAAGCAGGTCGACAAGGGCGACGGGGTCGTGATCCTGACCGATATGTTCGGCGGCACGCCGTCCAACCTGTCGATCTCGGTGATGAACCAGCCTCGGGTGGAGGTATTGGCCGGAATCAACCTGCCGATGCTGGTCAAGCTCGCCAAAGTGCGATGCGAAAGCCCGCTGGCCGAAGCCGTGGCCCAGGCCCAGGAGGCCGGGCGCAAGTACATTACCGTCGCCAGCCGGGTCCTCGCCGGGAAATGAGCTCCTCTTCCGGAGCGGAGGGAGGCTGTCCCCGGCAGCAGCGGGAGGATTCCGTCGTCCGCGTGCTCGACATCGTCAATACCCGCGGGCTCCACGCCCGCGCATCGGCCAAGTTCGTGCAGACGGTGGAGAAATACGACGCGCAAGTCCGCGTGACGCGCGGTAGCGAGACCGTGGGCGGCACGTCCATCATGGGCCTGATGATGCTCGCGGCCGGTCCCGGCACCCAGATCAAGATCGAGGCTTGCGGACCGCAGGCCGCCGAGGTCATGGCTGCCCTGGAGCAGCTCGTCACCAGCCGCTTCGGCGAAGAGGATTGAAGCGCGTAGATCGCCAGGCGATATAAAGAAATCTTTATATCCGATTGCCGGGCGCCCGCGCGGCTGCTATAGGCGAGCGCCAGCTGCGCCCGAGCCAGGGAATCCCATGAAGCCGTCGCAAAAGCCCAAGCCCCGGACCCCCGATCATTTCGTCAAGGACATGGCGCTCGCCTCCTGGGGCCGCAAGGAAATCGCCATCGCCGAAGTGGAGATGCCGGGCCTGATCGCGATCCGCCGGGAGTTCGGCCCCGTGCAGCCGCTGCGCGGCGCGCGGATCGCGGGCTCGCTGCACATGACCATCCAAACCGCGGTGCTGATCGAGACGCTGCAGGCGCTTGGCGCCGACGTGCGCTGGGCCTCCTGCAACATCTATTCGACCCAGGACCATGCCGCCGCCGCGGTCGCCGAGCGCGGCGTTCCGGTGTTCGCCCACAAGGGCGAAAGCCTGACGGATTACTGGGAATTCACGCACCGCATCTTCGAATGGTCCGACGGCGGCACGCCCAACATGATCCTCGACGACGGCGGCGACGCCACCTTGCTGGTGCACCTCGGCGTCGCGGCCGAGAAGGACCGCGCGGTGCTCCATCACCCCAACAACGAGGAAGAGGAAGTGCTGTTCGGTGCCATCGCGGCGCGGCTCGACAGCAGCCCCGGCTGGTATTCGGTGATCGCCAAGAACATCCGCGGCGTCACCGAGGAGACGACGACCGGCGTGCACCGGCTCTATCAGATGGAGAAGGACGGCCGGCTGCTGTTCCCGGCGATCAACGTCAACGATTCGGTGACGAAATCGAAGTTCGACAATCTCTACGGCTGCCGCGAGAGCCTGGTCGACGGCATCCGCCGCGGCACCGACGTGATGATGGCCGGCAAGGTCGCCATGGTCGCCGGCTTCGGCGACGTCGGCAAAGGATCGGCCGCGTCGCTGCGCCAGGCCGGCTGCCGGGTGCTGGTCGCCGAAGTCGATCCGATCTGCGCGCTGCAGGCGGCGATGGAGGGCTACGAGGTCACCACCATGGAGGACGCCGCGCCGCGCGCCGACATCTTCGTCACCGCGACCGGCAACGTCGACGTCATCACCATCGAGCACATGCGGGCGATGAAGGACCGCGCCATCGTCGCCAACATCGGCCATTTCGATTCCGAGATTCAGGTCGCGGCACTGCGCAATTTCAAATGGCACAACGTCAAGCCGCAGGTCGACGAGATCGAGTTCCCGGGCGGCAAGCGCATCATCTTGTTGTCGGAAGGGCGCCTGGTGAACCTCGGCAACGCCATGGGGCACCCGAGCTTCGTGATGTCGGCCTCGTTCACCAACCAGACCCTGGCGCAGGTCGAGCTCTTCACCCATCGCGCCAAGTACGAGAACAAGGTCTACACGCTGCCCAAGCAGCTCGACGAGAAGGTGGCGCGCCTGCACCTCGACAAGATCGGCGCGAAGCTCACGCGCATGTCGCAGAAGCAGGCGGCCTATATCGGCATCCCGATCGAAGGCCCGTACAAGTCGGACCAGTACCGGTATTGAGCAACTCCGTCCTCGTGCCCCGGACGCGGCGCAGCGCGCAAGCGCTGCACCGGCGATCCGGGGTCCATTTGTCTTTGCACAATGGGTCCCGGTTCGGGCGCACCACTTCGTGATGCACCGCGCCCGGGACACGAGGTTTGGCGATTGATCTTTCCTTGCCGCTGGCCTCGAGCGAGTGCTAAGCCCCGGCCATGACGGCAGCCGCAATCGAGAATGTCCGCAATTTCGCGATCATCGCTCATATCGATCACGGCAAATCCACCCTCGCCGACCGGCTGATCCAGCTCACCGGCGGGCTGCCCGACCGCGAGATGGTCGAGCAGGTGCTGGATTCCATGGACATCGAGCGCGAGCGCGGCATCACCATCAAGGCGCAGACCGTGCGGCTGTCCTATCGGGCGCGCGACGGCAAGGATTACGTGCTCAACCTCATCGACACGCCCGGCCACGTCGATTTCGCCTATGAGGTCAACCGCTCGCTCGCCGCCTGCGAAGGCTCGCTGCTCGTGGTCGACGCCAGCCAGGGCGTGGAGGCGCAGACGCTCGCCAACGTCTATCAGGCGCTCGACAACGATCACGAGATCGTGCCGGTGCTCAACAAGATCGACCTGCCGGCGGCCGAGCCGCAGCAGGTCAAGCAGCAGATCGAGGACGTGATCGGGCTCGATGCTTCGCATGCGGTGGAGATCTCGGCCAAGACCGGGCTCAACGTGCCGGAAGTGCTCGAGGCGATCGTGACGCGGCTGCCGCCCCCGCGCGGCGACCGCGCGGCGCCGCTCAAAGCCCTGCTGGTCGATTCCTGGTACGACGCCTACCTCGGCGTCATCGTGCTGATCCGCGTCGTCGACGGCACGCTCAAGGCGCACCAGCGCATTCGCCTGATGGGCACCCATGCGGCCTACGAGGTCGACCGCGTCGGGGTGTTCACGCCGAAGATGCAGGACGCGGAGGTTCTGGGTCCCGGCGAGATCGGATTCCTGACCGCCTCGATCAAGGACGTCGCGGACACCCGGGTCGGCGACACCATCACGGACGATCGCAAGCCGGTCGAGGAGCCGCTGCCCGGGTTCCGTCCGGCCATTCCGGTGGTGTTCTGCGGGCTGTTCCCGGCCGACGCCGCGGATTTCGAGGCGCTGCGTGCCGCCATGGCGCGGCTGCGCCTCAACGACGCGAGCTTCACCTACGAGATGGAGACTTCGGCGGCGCTCGGGTTCGGGTTCCGCTGCGGCTTTCTCGGCCTGCTGCATCTCGAGATCGTGCAGGAGCGGCTCGAGCGCGAGTTCAACCTCAACCTGATCGCGACGGCGCCCTCGGTGATCTACAAGATGCGGCTCACCAACGGCGAGGAGATCGAGATCCACAATCCGGTGGACATGCCCGACGTCGTGCGGATCACCGAAATCCACGAACCGTGGATCCGCGCCACCATTCTCACGCCGGACGAATATCTCGGCGGCGTGCTCAAGCTGTGCCAGGACCGCCGGGGCGAGCAGGTCGATCTCAACTACGTCGGCGCGCGCGCCATGGTGATCTACGATCTACCGCTCAACGAAGTGGTGTTCGACTTCTATGACCGGCTCAAATCGGTGTCGAAGGGCTATGCGTCGTTCGATTATCACCTCACCGACTACCGAGGAGCCGATCTCGTCAAGATGTCGATCCTGGTCAACGGCGAGCCGGTCGACGCGCTCTCGATGCTGGTGCACCGCGCCCGCGCCGAGTCCCGCGGACGCGCCATGTGCGAGAAGCTCAAGGAGCTGATCCCGCCGCACATGTTCCAGATCCCGATCCAGGCCGCGATCGGCGCGAAAATCATCGCGCGCGAGACGGTGCGGGCGCTGCGAAAAGACGTCACCGCGAAATGCTACGGCGGCGACGTGACGCGCAAGCGCAAACTGCTCGACAAGCAGAAGGAGGGCAAGAAGCGCATGCGCCAGTTCGGCAAGGTCGAGATCCCGCAGGAGGCCTTCATCGCCGCGCTGAAGGTGGATGTGTGAGGCCCGCAAGGCGAACGACGCGCGGGGAAGCTCCACGAACAGCTCTTGGTACCAAAATATTTGGTTGCGGCCCGGGACAATCGTTGTTTTGATGCCCGCCGCGGAGGACAGCGGTGGCGACAGTCCTGATCCAGTGCTCCCATACCGGACGGTATCTCTCGACCGGCATCGACGTCGATCCGGACACGTTCGCGTTGCTGCCCGAGGTGGCCATCCGGATCCCCTGCCCGCACTGCGGTAGGGAGCACGCCTTCTCCAAGGGCCGGGCCATCCTGGTCGATCCGAGCCGCTGGTCGGAGAACCCCAAGGTCGAGGACTGCCTGCTCAAGGCGACCGAATGCGCCGAGCTTGCCGGCAAGGCACGGGCACGTACCCGGCGCCAGCTGTTCCTGCGGCTCGAGCAGCAATGGGTGCGACTGGCGGACGATTTCCAGCGCATCGCCGACAGGAACGCCGAGAATGGCGTGGGACCGGTCAACGCGCCGCGGCGCTGAGCTTTCCACAAAATGCGGGTCCGCGTCCGAGCTTCGGCTTGCCAATCGCCGCACGCTGCGGTTCTTGTTGGCGACCCGGCGAGATCCCGGCCTCGTGAGATCCTCAATCCGATGAAAGACCTTCGCCTGATCCGTTGCTTGCTGATGGCAGCCGCGCTTGCGTGCTGCGGACATGCGGTCGCGCAGCAGAGCCGGCCGACCCCGCCCGAGAACGTCGGCCCGCAGGCCCCGCCCGAGGACACGAGCCCGCCGGTGCCGGCGGAGGACAAGGGCGCGGAGCCGCCGCCGATCTCGAGCCCCACCGCCCCCTCGACCGCTCCCGAAGTCAAACACGTGGCTCCGGCGGCGCTGCCGCCGCTGCCCAACCCCAACGATCCGAAGGTCGCGGCCCGCGAGTTGTTCGCGCGCAGGGCCGAGCCCGCGCATTTGCCGCCGCGCGTCATCGGCGGCTATGCGGACGGCTGTCTCGCCGGGGCGGTCGCGCTGCCAATCGATGGGCCGACGTGGCAAGTGATGCGGCTCTCGCGCAACCGCAATTGGGGGCACCCGAGCCTGATCCGGTTCCTGGAGCGCTACGCCCCCAAGGCGGCCCAAGCGGCGCATTGGCCCGGCGTGCTGATCGGCGACCTGTCGCAGCCACGCGGCGGACCCGCGCTCAGCGGGCACGCCAGCCACCAGGTCGGGCTCGACGTCGATGTCTGGCTTACCCCGATGAAGGATTACCTCTCGCGGGAAGAGCGCGAGACTTTCTGGGCCGCGAATTTCGTCGCCTCGGACGGCAAGGAGGTGGATCGCAAGCTGTGGACCGCCGGCCAGGCCGCCCTGATCCGCCAGGCGGCGCTCGATCCGGACGTCGAGCGCATCTTCATCAATGCGGCCATCAAGAAGGAGCTGTGCCAGAAGGCCGGCTCCGACCGCTCCTGGCTGCACAAGGTGCGGCCCTGGTACCGCCACCAGGACCATTTGCACATCCGCCTGCGCTGCCCGCCCGGCAATCCGGAGTGCAAGCCGCAACCCTCGCCGCCTTCCGAAGAGGGCTGCGGCAAGGAACTCGATTTCTGGTTCACGGAAGGCGTGCTGCACCCGAAGCCGCCTTCCGGCCCGGCGCGTCAGCTCACGATGGCCAATTTGCCCGCCGAATGCCGCAAGGTGCTCAACGCGCAATGAACGGGCATGTTATCCCGGCCGAGCGACCCCGGCTTGATCCGGGGGAGCGAGCAGGAATCCATGGCCCGGAATGGAGATGCGGACCACCGGTGGTCATGGGTTCGGGCTCTCGCGCTGCGCGCTCGGCTGGAATGATGCCGCGAGATATTCCCCCCGTGCCAGCGCATAGGATTTCAGCATCTTGCCTTTGATCTTGCGCTCGCCGGCGAAACGCAGCCCCAGCTTTTCGGCAACGCGCAGCGAGCCGGCGTTATCCGGGTGAATGTCGGCGACGACGCGATCAAGCCCAAGTGTTTCGAAGCCGTGCCCGAGCACGGGGAGGCTCGCTTCGGTCGCAAAGCCCTTGCCCCAGGCCGAGCGCAAAAACCGCCAGCCGATCTCGATCTCGGGCCCGACCGCGTCATACGGAATGAGCAGCACCCAGCCGACGAAGGCGGCCGGCACGAGCTTGAGGACCACGGACCAATAGCCGAGCCCGGCCGGATAGGCGCGCGTGATGCGGTTCACGACGAACTGGCGATGCTCTTGCGGGTTGCTCCACGGAATGTCGATGTAGCGCAGCACCGCCGGGTCGCGATCCATGGCGAGGCAGGGATTGAGATCGCCAATGCGGCGCGGGCGCACGATGAGGCGCTGCGTTTCGAAGCTGGGCAGCATGGCGAAAAATCCGGCGACGGGCGCATTCTACCCGCCGCCGGGCCTGCGGTGAAATCGCGAGCCGGTTCACGGCCAGGTTTCCGGATTGTCTTTGCGAACGATCCGGCCCATATCTCGCCATGAACCTGCTCGGCAGCTCATGAGCGCACTCCGGCAAGATCGACAAATGTCCGCTCCCGCGGGCGAGGAGCTCGAGATCCTGCGCGAGCTCGAGAAGAA
>WNGD01006653.1_pt1 | contig 11019 bp, 9 predicted proteins | sample 5400671 | NCBI WGS metagenome assembly WNGD01 (sample SAMN13153369, study PRJNA577476) | soil metagenome | isolation source: 40 cm soil or saprolite under grassland replicate 2 | place: USA:California | collected 2016-06-15
GTCCACGCAAGTCGGGCTTATCCGACTTGCGCACATTTAAGCGCCGATCTCGGGTAAACCCGAGATCGGTGTCTGCAGCGCACCACAACGCAATCAAGTGTACGCAGATTGCGTAAACTTATCTGCGTTGCTGCGCTGCGCCCGGGACACATCCAATCACTCCGGCCGGATGCCTGATGCCGTGATCACCTTGCCCCACTTCTCGACCTCGGCCGCCATGTAGCCGCCGAACTCGGCCGGGGCGAACAATATGGGCGTGGTGGCGACGTCGGCGAGCCGTGCCTTGATGGTCGGGTTGACCAGCCCGGCGTTAATCTCGCGGTTGAGCCGCCCGATGATCTCGGGCGGTGTGCCGCGAGGCACGCCCACGCCGCACCAAGAGTTCGCCTCGTAGCCCGCCACCGTCTCGCCGATGGTCGGCACGTCCGGCAGCACCTCGGAGCGGCGCTTGCCGCCCATGCCCAATGCGCGCAGCGAGCCTGAGCGGATGTGCGCGAGCGAGCCGGTCAGCACGTCGATCGCCACCTGCACCTGCCCGCCGATGAGGTCGGCGACCATCGGCGCCCCGCCGCGGTATGGCACGTGGATCATGTTGACGCCGGCCATCATCTTGAACAGCTCGCCAGCGACGTGCGACGTCGAGCCGGTGCCGAACGAGCCGATGCTGATCTTACCCGGATTGGCCTTGGCATAGGCGATGAGTTCGGCGACCGTCTTGGCCGGCACCGCCGGATTCGCGACCAGCACCAGCGGAAAATCGATCAGCCCGGAGACCGGCGCGATGTCACGCAGCAGGTTGAAGGAAAGATTGTCGAACAGCGTCACGTTGACCGCGGCGGAGGCCGGGACGAACAGCAGCGTGTAGCCGTCGGGCGGCGAGTTGACCACGGTCTGGACCGAGATGTTGGCGCTGGCGCCCGGCTTGTTCTCGATCACCACGGGCTGGCCGAGTCGCTCCGCCAGCCACGGCGCCATGATCCGCGACACGATGTCGGCTCCGCCGCCGGGCGGAAATCCGACCACCCAGCGCAGCGGCCGCGCCGGATAGGCCTGCGCGCTCACGCGGCCCGGCGCGACGGAAACCGTGCCGGCCGCAACAGCGACGTGCAGAAAACGACGGCGGGAAAGGTTCATGGCGCACCCAATTGGCTCGTGTCCCGGGCGTAGCGCAGCGTGGAGCGAAGCGTAACGATGCGCTGCAGCCACCGATCTCGGATTTGCCCGAGATCGGCCCTCAAATTTGCGCAAATCGGGCAAGCCCGACTTGCGTGAACCGTTACGATCCGTGGCGGTCCCGGATCAGCGGTGCACCGCTTCGCTGGCGCTCGCGCTGCACCGCATCCGGGACACAGGCCTAGTGCACCAGCTTCACGCCGGTGACGGCTTCCAGATTCTTATAATCGATCTTCTCGCGGTCGGCTTTGGGAATATTGAGGGAATCGAGGATCTCGAGCGTGAGACGCGGATACATCGTGCCGCCTTCCGGATCGAACGGACAATCCGAGGCGAACACGATCTTCTCCAACGGGAAAAATTCCAAACCGCATTTGGTCGCGGGCTTGCCGCCGAACACCGCCGTGTCGGCGTAGAAGTCCTGCTTGAAATAATCGAGCGGGCGCTTCTTGAGGCTTTTGCGCAGCGAGACATAATCCTCATCGCTGGTGCGCGATCCCAGCACGTCCCAACCCGGGCCGATACGTCCCTCCAGCATCGGCACGATGCCGCCGAAATGGTGCGTGATGATCTTGAGATTGGGATGGTTGTCTATGATCTTTGAGAACACCAGGCGCGCCATTGCGGTCGCGGTCTCGTACGACCAGCCGAACGTCCACCAGATTTCGTAGAGCGATTTTTTCTCGTCGATGTAGTCCGGCATGTTGGCGCCGCGTGCCGGATGTATCCAGATCGGCTTGCCGAGCTCGTTCATCTTTTTCCAGAACGGCAGATATTGCGGGCGGTCAATCGGCTTGCCGGCGACATTGGTGTAGATCTGCACGCCGAGGGCACCAAGCTCCTTGATCGCGCGCTCCGCCTCGCGCACGCCGGCATCGGGTGCATCGAGCGATATTTGCGCCACCCAGCCCGGAAAATGGTCGCGCTCCTTGGCGCACAACTCGGCAAAGCCGTCATTGATCAGGCGGATGAGCTCGTCGATCTGCGCCGGAGTCTTGGCGAAGGTCTCCACCGGCGGCTGCGGGTACGACAGGATCTGCTGGTAGTCCTTGAAACCGTCGACCATCTTCTTGCGGTGGTCGAGATCGAACAGCGCCGGCAAGGAGCGCACGCGCTTGCCCATGTCCTTGTAGTCGCCGGCGACCTCTTGCATCTTGTCGAAGAATTTTTTGGGAAAGAAGTGCGTATACGCGTCGATCCGCATCGGCGGTCCTCCGGCTTTTCTCTTTCGTCATGCCCGGCACCGCAGTCAAGCTTGCGCAGACTGCGTAAACTTGTCTGCGCTGCCGGGCATCCACGTCTTCCTTGGTTGATGCAGCAAAGACGTGGATGGCCGGGACAAGCCCGGCCATGACGACGTGGATAGATCAGCGTCCAACGCCGTTGGTATTAGCCACTCGAACGGCGAGAGTCCATCATGCCTGCCGGGCCTACTCGGCCGCGATGCTCACGGCGGCTTGCGCCTCGACCTCGGCCAGGCAGCGCGCGAGCGCTTCGCCTTCGGGATCGGCAAGCGCCGCTGCGCGCGCGCTGGCGATGGCGTCGATGCCGCGGACGAGCGGCATGCGTCCCGCCAAGATCGGCTGGATGATGCGCGTCTCGATGAGGCGATAATTGGCGCTGCCCCGCTTTAATGTATCGCCGTAGCCCTTGATGAGCCGCGCGCACTCGGCGATCTCGAGCGCGAGATCGCCGGAAAGCCGTGCCGCCTCGGCGATGAGGCGCAGCCACGCGTCGATCGCGCGTTGCTCTTCTTGGAAGCGGTATGATTTCGGACGCCAGCGATGCAGCTTGGCCAGCAGCCAGAAGCGCAGAAAGCCCGAAACCGACGTGGTGTTGACCTCCATGCCCCAATGCAGGCGCTCGGTCAGGCCGCGCCGCTCCGTGACGGCGAGGATGCGCTTGGCGAGCGCGGGCGGAAGGAGCGAGCACAGCTCCTCGATGCCGGGCTTGAGGAACTCGGTCACCGTGAACGGCTCGCCGGCCCCAACACCCAGCTCCGCGCAAATGCGCTCGAGCCGCGCCGGATCGATTTTGGCCTGCGCCACGCGGATCACGTCTTCGTAGGACATCCGTAACGCCAGGTGGCGCGCGGTCTCGCGCACGAGCCGGCCGCCTGCTTGCGCGCGTGTGTCCGCGGCCCCGATCGGCGCCAGGCGATCGAGGTAAAGCTGCGCATAGGCGACGTCCTGATACGAGGCGAGCCTGCGCACGCCGGCGATCACGACATCGCGCGCCGCCGGCGGCGCGACGATCCCGCGCTCGAGTTCGGCGAGCGCGTCAGCGGCCGCGCGACAGTGCGTCTTGTCATCGGCGCGCGGGACATGTGCCTTCGCGGCGGCGTCGAGTCCGGCGCGAAAGCCCCTAAGATTGGCATCCACCGCCTTGCCGTCTGCGCGGATCGCGCGCTCGAAGGCGTCAGCCGGGATCGGCAGGCGGCCGCAGCCGGCGATAGACCCGAGCATGACTGCATTGACCACCGCGCCGCTTTGCTTGGCCAGCGTATCCATGTCGAAGAGAATGTGGCTTTGCGCATGCGTCTCGATCGCTCTGGTCAGGCGCGCGCTGTCGTAGCGGCCGTCGCCCAGCGCCATTTTCTCGACCACCAGGTAGGAGCGCGCGGTCGAAGCGATCATCAGCGTGCGGTCTGACGTGACGAAGCCAGAGGCGATGGTGCGGCCCGCTTCCAACAGCTCGCTCGCCAGCACGATGTCGACATCGCCCACGCCGGGCGCGAGCGCCAGCACCGGGCGCGCTGGAAGTTCGTGCGCCCGCACCGGCACGATCTCGATGTAATAGGTGGTGGCGCCGGTGCGCTGGGCGACGCCGGGAATCGAGGTCGATTGCGCGGGAAAGCCGAGCTCGGCGGCCGCGGCGACGATCCAGCCCGTGAGCACGCCGCCACCCTCGCCGCCGAGCGCGGCGATAAGAATGCCGATCGGCCGTGGGCCGCTCATACGCGCGCCTCGGCGCGGCGCGCCGCGAACGCGCCGATAATCCTTTGCCGTCCGCGGTGGAGCGCACGATCCCACCAGCTCGGATTGCGGACCACTTCGGCGCGATAGAACGAGGGGCAAAGCACCGCGGCATGCGCCACCTCGCCGCACAGCCCGCAGCCGACGCAGCTCTCGATGACGGTTGCCACCGGGTCGCTGCGCAGCGGATCGGGATTGGGTTTAACGGTAAGCGAAGGGCAGCCGGACAGGCGGATGCAGGAATGGTCACCGGTGCAGATTTCGTCGTCGACGCCGAACCGGACTTTGACCACCCGCTTGCCGCGCTTGAGCCTCTCGGCTTCTTCCGCGCGCAGGCGGCGCTGGCGGGCGAGTTGGCACTCGCCGTCGGCGATGATCACCTTGAGCCCGCGCTCAGCCGTGCGCATCGCCGCTTTGAGCGTCTTCGTCATCTTGGCGACGCTGTAGCTGTGCACCGTGCGCAGCCACTTCACGCCCAACGAGCGCAAAGTCTGCTCGATGCTCATGCCCGTCGACGCCCCGAGGCGGTTCGCAGCGCTCGACGGCACATACTGCTGGCCGGTGGCGGACGCGTAGCCGTTCTTCATCACGATCAGCACGCCGTCGCCCTTGTTGAAGAGGTTCGAGGCGACGCCGGTGAAGGCCGTTGTGCCAGAAGCCGCCGTCACCCATGATGGCGATGGGGCGGCGCGCCATGTTGGGGGCGACCGCCGCCGCGCTCGCGAGCGACATGCCGTAGCCGAGGATGGAGTTGCCGAGGCTGAACGGCGCGAAGGTCGCAAACGAATGGCAGCCGATATCGGCGCTGATGTGGGTCGGCCCGAGTTCGCGCTGCATCAGCTTGATAGCGCTGAACACCGGCCGTTCCGGACATCCCGTGCAGAAATTCGGCGGCCGGGCCGGAATGTCGCCCACCGCGGCCATGGCGGCGGCCTTGTGCGCGAGCATGTTCTTGGCGCGCGCGGCGATCACATCGGCGTCGATGCTTGCGGGTCTGCTCTCGGTCAAGAACGACGCGAGCGCGTTGAGCAGCACGTCCGAGGTGTATTCGCCCGCGCGTGGCAGCACGCCCTTGCCGAAGACGCGAGTCGTCATGTCGGCGCGGCGCAGCTCGACGTTGACCGCCTGCTCGACGTAGTCGGGACTGCCTTCCTCCACGACCAGCACGGCGCGCTTTCCCGCGCAGAACGCGCGCAGCTCCTCCGGCACCAGCGGAAACGCGACGTTGAGCACGTAGATCGGAATGTGGCTTGCGCCGTAGAGATCGGCGAGATCGAGCCGCGCGAGGGTGCGCAGCACACCGTTGGTGAGCCCGCCCAGGACAATGATGCCGATGTCGGCGAGATCGCCGGCGATCACCTCGTTGAGCTTGCGTGCACGGATGAATTGCTGTGCGGCGGGCAGCCGCTCCTCGACCTTGAGCCGCTCTTGCGAAAAAATGACAGGCGGATGCGCGAGCCGGCCGTAATCGAAACGCGGCGGCCCGGCGAGGCGGTTCTTGCCGGAAAACGCGGCGCGGCGATTGGCTTTGGCCTTGAATTCACCGGTGACGTGACAGGCGCGGATACGCAATTCCATCATCACCGGCGCGTGGCTCGCCTCGGAAAGCTCGAAGCCCTCTTCGACCATGCGCACAATGGTGGGGAGATCCGGCCGCGGGTCGAGGAGCCACATCGAGGATTTCATGGCATAGGCGTAGGAGCGCTCTTGGATCACGCTCGCGCCCTCGCCGTAGTCCTCGCCGAGGATGATCATGACGCCGCCGACGACGCCGGGGGAGGCGAGGTTCGACAGCGCGTCGGCCGCCACGTTGGTGCCGACGATCGACTTCCACGTCACCGCGCCGCGCAGCGGATAGTTGATCGAGGCGCCGAGCATGGCCGCGGCGGACGCCTCGTTGGTGCAGGTTTCGAGATGCACCCCGAGATCGCCGATGATGTCCTCGGCATCGACGAGCACGTCGAGCAGGTGGGAGACCGGCGCACCCTGATAGCCGCCGACATAGCTCACGCCGGACTGCAGCAGCGCCTTGGTCACGGCGAGGATGCCCTCGCCGCGGAAGGTCTCCCCGTCCCCGAGCTTGAGCGCTTGCACCTCTTTCTTGAAGGAGCGTTCCATCGCTTCCACCTTCGAGCGACGGAGTTCTATATCGACGCCGGGGCGAATGCTACCAGCCGCTCCGACCGTCATTCGGCGGCGGGCACGGCCTATTTGACCGTGATATTCGCTTCGCGGATGATGCGGGTGTAGTCGTCGACCATCCGCTGCAGATAGGCGCCGAATTCCGCGCCGCATATGCCGACGGGAAACAGACCTTGCTGCGCCAGCTTGGGTTTCATGTCGGAAGCTTTGAGCGCGCCGATGAGCCAGGCGGACAGCCGATTGACCATTTCCGGCGGCGTTTTCGCCGGCGCCACGATGCCATAGAAGATGTCCGCCTCGTAGTTGCTGATGCCGGTCTCGGTTAGCGTTGGCACCTCCGGCAGCGCCTCGACCCGCGTGCGCGAGGTGGTGACAAGCCCGCGCAGCGCACCGGAGCTGAGCTGCGACACCACCGTGGGATAGTCGGCCCACACCGCCACCACATGATTGCCCATCAGCGCGTTGATCGCGGGCGCAGTGCCGCCATAGGGCACGTAGGTCACATTGATGTTCGCCGCACGCTTGAGCACCTCGATGGCGACGTGCAGCGAGGAGCCCGGTCCGCCGCTGGCGAACGCGAGTTCGCCGGGCTTGGCGCGCGCAGCGGCGATCAAATCATTGAGCGTGCGGTAGGGCGAAGAGGCCAGCACGACGAGCACCATGGGGGTTGCCGCTAGGTAGCAGACCGGTTCGAAGCTCCGCGTCGGGTCGTAGCTCGCTCGCTTGAGCGGCGGATTGGCGACGAACGAATTCGCCACCAGCAGCACGGTGTGACCGTCGGGCTCGGCGCGCTCGACGGCCTCGGTTCCGATCACGGTGCCGCCGCCCGGGCGATTCTCGACCACCACGGTCGGTCCTTGTGCGCGGCCGATCTGCTCCGCCATCAGACGCGAGAGAATGTCGGGACCGCTGCCCGGAGTATAGGGAACGACGATCTTGATCGTTCCCGCCGGCTGCGACCATGCGCTCGGCGCAAGCGATGCCACCAAGCCGACGGCTGCAACCACGATGGCCAAGCGAGGACGAAAGTGCGCGGTCATGATTGGTTCCTCACATTTTGGAGGGCAGATAGAGCGCGATGACGGGAAACGCAATCAGGATGATCAGGCGCAGGATGTCGGTGACGATGAACGGCAGCACGCCGTAGAAGATGGTCGAAATCTTCACGTCCTCCACCACGCTCTTAATCACGAAGATGTTCATGCCGACGGGAGGATGGATGAGGCCGAGCTCGACCGTCATGACGATAATGACTCCGAACCAGATCGGATCGAATCCAAGCTCTTTGATGACGGGGAAGATGATCGGGACGGTGATGATGATCATGGCGAGCGCGTCCATGAGGCATCCGAGAACCAGGTACATGATCATGATCAGCGAGAGCACGCCGTAGCGGCCCAGTCCCAGACCGGTGAGGAATTCGGTGACCTTCTGCGGGGTCTGCGTGACGGTGAGGAAATAGCCGAACAGGATCGCGCCGATCAGCACGGTGAAGACTGCGGCGGTCACGCGCGTGGTCTCGAGCAATGAGCGGTAGATGTCCTCCCATGACAGTCGCCCGCGCGCGGCGCCGATAATGAAGGCGCCACCGGCGCCGGCCCCGGCGGCTTCGGTTGCGGTGAACAGGCCGCCATAGAGGCCGCCGATCACGAAGGCGAACAAGAGCAGCGTCGCCCAGATGCCGCGCAGTCCCGCGAGCCGCTCCTTCCAGGAGCTGCGCGGCCCCGCCGGCAGGAAGGCGGGTCGCACCATGCCGATCATCGTGATGGTGATCATATACATCGCGACCGCCAGCGCGCCCGGCAAAACCCCGGCGATGAACAGCTTGCCGACGTCCTGCTCGGTGATCAGCCCGTAGACGGCGAGCACGGTCGACGGCGGGATCATGATGCCGAGCGTTCCGCCCGCGGCGATGACGCCGGTGGCGAACGATTGCGGATAGCCGAAGGCGCGCATCTCGGGATAGGCGACCTTCGAGAACGTTGCTGCGGTCGCGACGGACGAGCCACAGATCGCGGCGAAACCGCCGCAGGCGGCAATCGTGGCGATGCCGAGCCCGCCCTTGAGGTGCCCGACGAAGGCATTCGCCCCGCGGAACAGCTCCCGGCTCATGCCCGAGGTGGTGGCGAATGCTCCCATGAGCAGAAACAGCGGCACAACGGCGAAGTTGTAGTCGGTCACGGTGCGCATGGTGGTGTGGCCGACGCTCTTGAGCGCGGCGGCGCCGCCGACGATATAGGCAAATCCGCTCACGCCGACCAATCCCATCGCCATGCCGACCGGCACGCGCAGCAACATCAGCACGAACAGGACGACGAAACCCAGGACAGCGATGGCGTCGGAACTCATCGATCTCATTCGACCGGCTTAATCTGCTCCGGCCGGCTCAGCAATTCGGGATGGAAGATCAGCCGATAGGTGCGCAGCGCAATCAGGATCACCGCCGACACGTCGCCGATCCAGGCCAGCGCGAAGAACGGCCAGGTCGGTAGCCGCAGATCGAACGTGAGCACGTTGTCGGCGCGCGTCGTCCAAACTTTGTCGTAGAGCGTAAATGTCTGCACCGCGACCACGAACAAAAGGACCAGCGTCGCGAAAATGTCGATCGCGCGTTGGTATCTGGGGCCAACATTGGCGTAGAGCAGATCGACCGTGATGTGGGTACCGCGGTAGGACGTCGCGCCGATGCCCCAGAAGATCAGCACGCCCAACAACAGGCGGCCGAAGTCATAGCTGTCGGGAATGGAGACGCCGAAGAAATAACGCAGCAGCACCGAGACGAATACGTCGGCGGCGACGATCCCAACGAACAACGCAGCCAGGAACTCGATCGAATCGATGAAGCGATCCATGTACCTGGTTTTCACGCCGCGGGCTCACACGGTTCGTAGAGGCAAAACTGTCTGCCGAGGGACGATCACTCGCACCGCGTCCCGGACGATTTCGGGAACGCGCCCTTGATCGTGGGACGATCGGTTCGCCGGCGGTCGCCGCCGCTAGTACGCCGCCTTATACTGAGCGAGCGACTGCTTGAGCTCCTTCATGATGGTGTCCGGATCACCGCCGGCCTTGCGTACGTTATCGAACCATTGCTTCTCCAGCGGTTCGGCCGACTTCCGCCATTCCTCGAGCTGCGCGTCAGTAATCGGGTAGACCTCGTGCCCAGGCTCGGCTTTGACCTTGGCCAGGCCGGCGCGCTCGAAATCCGCCCAGGGGTCGGCGAATTTCCCGGCCCACTCGGTGGTGCAGTGGTCATCGATGACCTTCTTTTGCGCCGCCGACATCGCCGCGTAGGTGCGCGGGCTCATCAGCCACTGGAACGTGACGGTGTGTAGCGGCGCGTCCATGTGATACTTCGTCACCTTGTCGACGCCGAGCAGCGGCACCGAGCCCCAGGGGAAGGTGACCGCCTCCGCCACGCCTTTCTCCATCACGTCGCGCACCTCGGTCGCGCTGGCCTGGACATTGGTGCCGCCGAGCAGCGTTACCCACGCTGCCACCGTTGCCTGCGAGGGTCGAACCTTCATCCCCTTGATGTCGCTCGGCACCACGATCTTCTTCTTGCTCGAGTGCCAGGTGAGAGGATCGAGAATGAAGGAGAAGCAATACTTCACGTCCTTCATCTCGGTCGGTGCGTATTTGCGATACCAGGCGTCGATCGCCCGGATGCCGCCCTTGGCATTGCCGACGAGGAACGGCAATTCGCCAGCGGAGATGATGGGGAAGCGGCCCGGTTGGTAGCCTGGATTGACGTAGGTGAAGTCGGCGATGCCGTCGCGCGCCATGTCGTAGTGGTCGAACGCTTTGCCGAGTTGCTGCGACGGAAACACCTTGGATTTGATCGTTCCGTTCGACGCCTTCTCGACGGATGCGCCCCACTCCTCCATCGCCTTTTGCAGCGGATGCGTGGGCGGAACCCAGTGCGAGAGCTTGAGCTCGAAGGTTTTCTCCTGCGCGAGCGCGGCTGATGTTGCCATCAGCAATCCTGCGGCTGCGGAGATCGCCATGGCAAAGGGATGCTTGCTTCGACGCGCTGGCATCGTCTCCTCCTGATCAAAACGCGTGCCCGCTGAGCGGTGCTTGCCGGCATTGAGCCTTAAGCGACGAGCACTGTAAAGTGACGTTCGCGGGCTTCATGGGCATAATTGCCTTCCCATCTGCGTGCCCACTCCGGTGCAGTGAGATCAGCAGGTAGGATGGATCGAGCGGGACGAAATCCATCATCCATCCACGCATCGAACTTTCCGATGTTTTGCAAACGAGTGCCGCAAAAGAGCTGTTGTTGTCGATCAGCGGTGCATCTGCGTCGGCATGGGTTTTTGCTCCGCTCAACGACCGACGGGTTGCTGTAAAGCACGTGCCTAGCCTCGTTCGCCGAATTGGTCTATGCGGAGCCTCCGCGCGGTCGAGGCGTTTGGCGGAAGCAGATCGTGAACGGCAAGAGCGACAAGAGTTCCGAGGCCAGTCCGGCGTTGCTCCACAAGAAAATGCTGCAATTGTTGAGCAGCCTGTGGGTGACGCGTGCGGTTGGAACCTTCGCGCGGCTTGGTCTTGCCGACGTGATGGAGGATGGACTCGAGGACCACGCGGCGATTGCCGTGGCGCGCGGGCTCGTTCCCGATCGCGTCTACCGGCTCTTACGCGCGCTCTCCACGCTGGGAATCGTGACCGAGCCGACACGCGGGCGCTTTAGGCTCACGGCGCTCGGGCGGCTCTTGAGTTCCCACTC
>WNGD01018933.1_pt1 | contig 11019 bp, 7 predicted proteins | sample 5400671 | NCBI WGS metagenome assembly WNGD01 (sample SAMN13153369, study PRJNA577476) | soil metagenome | isolation source: 40 cm soil or saprolite under grassland replicate 2 | place: USA:California | collected 2016-06-15
CGGTGGTGCCCACCTTGAGGAACGACGACCACTCGCTCATGTTGGAGTCGCCGACGATCACGTGGAGGCGGCGGTAGCGTTCGGCGTCGGCGTGCGGCTCGTCGCGGGTGTTGATGATCGGCCGCGAGCGGGTGGTGGCCGAGGAGACGCCCTCCCAGATGTGCTCGGCGCGCTGGGCGATGCAGTACATCGCACCCCTGGGCGTGGCCAGGACCTTGCCGGCGCCGCAGAGGATCTGGCGGCTGACGAAGAACGGGATCAGCACGTCGGCCAGCCGCTGGAACTCCCCGTAGCGGCTGACCAGGTAGTTCTCGTGGCAGCCGTAGGAGTTGCCGGCCGAGTCGGTGTTGTTCTTGAAGAGGAAGATCTGCCCGGCGATGCCCTCTTCGTGCAGGCGCGCCTCGGCGGCGGCGAGCAGGCTCTCGAGGATGCGCTCCCCCGCCTTGTCGTGGGTGACCAGCTCCAGTACCGAGTCGCACTCGGGGGTGGCGTATTCCGGGTGGGAGCCGACATCCAGGTACAATCGGGCGCCGTTCTCAAGGAACACGTTGGAGGAGCGACCCCACGACACCACCCGCCGGAACAGGTACCGGGCGACCTCATCTGGGGAGAGCCGGCGCTGTCCCCGGAACGTGCAGGTCACGCCGTATTCGTTCTCGAGGCCGAAAATGCGCCGATCCATGGGATCACTCTACTCGCGCCTGTCCTCCCGGTCATGCACCGCGCTGTTGATCGCCGGTCGAAACGCGGTAGCGTGTCCGGCAGGCAGGGCAGGCCGCCGAAGAACCTGGAGCAGCGCGAACCACGCAGGAAAAACGCCTCAACGCCGAGCGTGAAACGCCGAACGTGAGACCGTGAAAGGAGTGCGTGATGAGCGAGTTCCCGACGCAGCCAACACCGGAGTATGCCGCTCCCCCGCCCCCACCGCCCACCTGGGAGCCGCCGCCGCGGCTCCGCAACGGCGCCGGCACCTCGGCGCTGGTGCTCGGCGTGCTGGCCCTGGTCCTCGCGATCCTGGTCCTTACCTCGCCGCTGGCGGTGATCCTCGGCATCATCGCGATCATTCTCGGCATCATCGGGATCGGCCGGGCCGAGCGCGGCGAGGCGATCAACCGCGGCTCCGCGATCGCCGGGCTGATCACCGGCCTGCTGAGCCTGGCGGTGGTGGCGTTCCTGGTGTTCAGCCTCGGGCATTTCACCTCGAAACACGCGTCGGATTTCCGGACGTTCGCCACCTGCATGCGGGACGCTTCGACCCCCACCGACCGGGTGGCATGCGAGCGCCAGCTCTCCGACCGGATCAACGGGCAGTAGGGAGAGCGGGGGCGTCGAGATGACGACTGGCCCGGAATCCGGCCCTGGCCTCCGCCCCGGGGTGCTGTTTCGCTGGGGCGTGTTCGTCAGCCTCGGGGTGGTGGCGACCGCGGCGGGCGTGGCGGCGGTCTACACCGCCAGGGGCGTGCTGGTGCGTGCGCTGATCGCCCTGTTCGTGGCGATCAGCCTGGACCCGGCGGTGCGCTGGCTGACCCGCCGCGGCATGCGGCGCGGCTGGGCGGTCACGCTGATCTTCGCGCTCGCGCTCGCCCTGCTGATCGGCTTCCTGGTCTCGGTGATCCCACCGCTGGTGCGGGAGTTCCAGCAGCTGGTGGCGAACTTCCCGACCTACATCAGCGAGCTGCAGGACCGCTCACGCCAGTTCAGCGACCTGAACAAGCGTTTCAACCTCTCCACTCAGCTCGAAGGGGTGCTCAAGGACGCGCCGGCCAGGATCGGCGGCGGGCTGCTCGGCTTCACCGGCCGGCTGTTCGGCGCGCTGTTCTCCACCCTCACCGTGCTGGTGCTGACCATCTACTTCATGGCGGCGCTCCCCCAGCTCCAGCACGGGCTGATCCGGCTGTTCCCCAAGGTCCGCCGTGCCCGCGCCGGCCGTATCGCCGACGTGGTGGTCGACAAGGTCGGCGCCTATATGATCGGCAACCTCCTGATCTCTCTGGTCGCCGGGACCGCCGCGTTCATCGCCTTCGAAGCGTTGCGGGTGCCGTTCGCGGTGCCGCTCGGGTTCGTGGTGGCGATCACCGACCTGATCCCGATGATCGGCGCGAGCCTGGGTGCGGTCGTCTGCGTCGTGGTGGCGCTGTTCGTCACCGACCTGTGGCCGACCACCGTGCTGGTGGCCGCTTACTTCGTGGTGTACCAACAGGTGGAGAACTACTGGATCGCGCCGCGGATCCTGCGCAGCTCGGTCAACTTGAGCGCCGCCGCGGTGCTGCTCGCCGGGCTGATCGGCGGGACGGCCCTGGGGCTGGTCGGCGCGCTGATGGCGATCCCGGTCGCCGCCGCCCTGCGGGTGCTGCTGACGGAGGAGCTGGCCGCCCGCGACGCCGCCGGGGACGGGGACGGGGGCGCGGATGCCGCGGCGCCCGAGAGGGCGGCGGCCCAGCCCGAGGCCACGGCCGGCGCCGAGGAGCAGCCGGTCAGCCGCTGACAGAGCCGCCGGTCAGCCGCTGACAGAGCCGCCGGGCCGGTAACGGTGACGCGACAGTGCGGTTTCGCCAGGGAATCGAACCATCCCGAATAGCTGACACGTAGGGAACGGTGGCGAATACTATTGATGGACTGTTGATGTCAGTTCGGCATCTATGGGTGGGATTGCGAGACGGAGCTTGGCAGGCGGCAGCGCCGGGCTTCCGGAAGGAGCGGTCATGACCGACCTCGTCGGCCGCCAGCTTGGCCAGTACCAGCTCCGTGAGGTGCTCCGTCGCGGTGGGATGGGCACCGTCTACAAGGCGTTCCAGCCGTCGCTGGACCGCTGGGTGGCGGTCAAGGTCCTCAGCCAGCCAGACGACGAGACATTCCTGTCGCGGTTCCGGAACGAGGCCTACACGATCGCGCGGCTCCAGCACCCCAACATCGTCCCCACCTACGACTACGGCGAGGCCGACGGCCAGGTCTACCTGGTGTTCTCCTACGTCGAGAACGGCCGCTCCCTGGCTGACCTGGTCGGCAGCCCGATGGCGCCCGCGCGGGCGTTGCAGCTCGGCGCGCACCTGCTCGCCGGGCTCGGCTACGCCCACGAGCGCGGGCTGGTGCACCGCGACGTGAAGCCGCCCAACGTGCTGCTGCCAACCCCGGACTGGCCGATGCTGGCCGACTTCGGCATCGCCAAGCTGCTGCTCGGCAGCGAGCAGGGCCTCACCCAGAAGGGCCTGGTGGTGGGCACCGCCGCCTACATGGCGCCGGAGCAGGCCTTCGCGGGGACGGTCGATGCCCGCTCGGACCTGTACGCCAGCGGCGTCGTGCTGTTCGAGCTGCTCTGCGGCCAGGTCCCGTTCGATGGCGACACCCCGGTGGCGATCCTCATCCAGCAGGTCCGTGCGCCACTGCCGCCGCCGCGGTCGCTCAACCCCAGCCTCCCGGTCCCGGTCGAGCGCCTCCTGGCCAAGGCCCTGGAGAAGGAGCCCGACAAGCGCTACCAGAGCGCCGCGGAGATGAGCGAGGCGATCGGCACCGTGCTCGGGGAGCTGGCCGCCGCCCCTGCTTCGTCCGACCCTGCCCGTGCCGCTGCCGCCGTCCGGCCCGTGCCGGTCGAGCCGGCCCGGCCGCCCAAGCCCAAGCCCGAACCCGCGGTGGCGCCCGAGCCCTCGGTTCGCGGGCGCGAGGGGCTGACCGAGCAGCTGGCGGTCAACTACGCAGCCGGCGTGGCCGCCTACAGCGCCGGCCGGTGGGCGGAGGCGGTCCGCCACCTGCAGCGGGTCGCCACCTCCGATCCGGGTTTCGAGGATGTGGAGGCGCTGCTGGAGACCGCCAAGGCCGCCCGTGTCCACGCCGCCACATCGGCGCCCCCAGCGCCAGCACCGCCCGAGGTGCCCGAGGTCGCCGAGGCGCCGAAGGCCGCACCCGCGCGCGTTCCCGATCGTGGGCAGCACGCCAGCAACGGCGCCGCGCCCGCGCTTCCCGCGACGCCTGGCCCAGGCCCGCGGGTCGCGGCGGCCGCGCCCGCCAGGGGCGGAGCGGGCCTGCCTCCGGTGGCACGACGCCGCCCTGCCGGCTTCCCGCCACCGCCCACCCCGCCGGCCGCCTCGCTGTCGGCTCCGGTCCCTGCTCCTGCGAAGACGCCCGCTGGTGGTGGCGCGGAGCCGCGCCAGCGCGGCGGCTGGCGGCGCTGGCCATTGGCCGTCGTGATCGCGATCATCGTGGCGGTCGGGATCGGGCTGGCGTTCGCCGCGTTCGCCAAGCCGCCACCAAAAGCAACCACCGGCACGACCCGGACCGGGACCGCGGCAGGGGGCGCGACGACAGCGTCAACCCCCGGCACCGGCACTGGCACCGCCGCGTGGGCCGCGGTGCCGCCGGCACCGGTCGCGGAGGAGTCCGGCGGTGTCGCCGCGTTCGCCGGCAAGCTGTGGGTCGCCGGCGGTATCGACGCGGCCCACAACCCGCTGGGCGTCGTCCAGGAATACGACCCGGCCCGGCGGACCTGGAGCCAGGGGCCGGCGTTGCCGGCGCCGGTCAACCACGTGGCGCTGGTGTCCACCGGCAAGCAGCTGCTGGTCATCGGCGGCGATCGCAACTCCGGGGCCAACCCGGTCGCCACCGTCCGGCGCCTCGACCCGGCGGCGGGGACTTGGCTGGACGCGCCGAGCCTCCCGGCCCCGCGTGGTGCGGGCGCCGCGGCCTGGGACGGCCACCGGATCGTGTTCGCCGGCGGTGTCGGCCCGGACGGCAAACCGTCCCCGGACGTCTTCGCGCTGCAGGCCGGCACCTGGAAGCGGATCGGCACCCTGCCGGTCGCGCGGGAGCACCTGGCCGCCGCCAGCGACGGGCACGGGAGCACCTTCTTCCTCGGCGGCGAGACCAACCTCAACAACCACAAGACCGTCTACAACGAGGTCGACGTCGTCCAGGGCAGCACCGTCCGGCGGCTCGGGACGCTGCCGACCCCGCGCAGCTCCGTCGCCGGGTTCTGGTCGCCCACCGCCGGGGCCTGCGTGGTCGGCGGCCGCGACACGAACCAGAACACGCTCACCACGGTCGAGTGCGTCAACCCGGGCGGGAACGTCCAGCGGCTGCCGTCGCTGGCCAACCCGCGCCACGGCCTCGGCGCCGCGGTGCTCGGCGGCACCGTCTACGCGGTGCTCGGCGAGACCGGCGGCCAGCGGGTCAACGTCGCCGAAGCCCTGCGGCTGCCACACTGGACCGAGCGTGGCGTGCCGTCGGCGCGGCGGACCCGCTCGGGGAAGGCGCCGAGGCTGGTGCGGTGGCCGAGCAGCCAGCCGAGCTGCCGCGCGGCGGCGGCACGATCACCGAGGGCCGTCTCCGCCAGCGCGAACGAGGCGGTCGCGGGCGTCCACGGGTCCGACCAGGCCAGGCCCGGAACGGCACCGCCGCCGCCCGGGGCGAGCTGGGCGGCGGCGCGGGCGACCGCTGCCCGCACGCGGGGATCCGGCGGCGCGAACGGCGGGGCCAGCCAGGTAACGGCGGCGTCTGGGCCTCCAGCCGCGCCTGCGTCGTCGCCGAAGACGCGGCTGGAGGCCGAGGACGGTGCCGGGTAGCGGTGGTAGCCGGCGGGGCCGGCGAACGACCGCCGGGTCGCGGCGGCGAGCCGCACCGCCGCCGCCGCCCAGCGGGCCCCCTCCTGGCCGTGGCCGAGCGCGGCGGCCAGGTCGGCGGCGGCGCGGAGCCCGGTGAGCAGCGCCGCGGCGGTGCCGAGGGTCGGCTGGCGCTCGTTGCGCTCCCAGTAGTCCGGGCTGGCAGCCGGGAGGCCGCCGGCGCGCAGCGCGCTGGCAGCCGCCTCGGCGGCGGCGCGGACCATCGGCCACGACCACGCCGCCAGGACGTGGTCGTGGCCCTGCCCGCTGGCCAGCCAGGCGGCCCAGGGCACCCACCCGTCGGCGTCCAGCTCCGGCGCCCGGCCGTCGTCCACCGGGGTGCCGTCCGGGTGGGAGCGCGCCGGCCAGGTCCCGTCGGGCCGCTGGGTGCGGGCCAGGAAGGCGAGGATCGCGGCAGCCTCCGTCCGGTGGCCGGTGACGCTGAAGGCAGCGGCCGCGAAGCTCGCGTCGCGCGGCCAGACGTCGGCCCAGTAGGGCGTGGCCGCGGCGATCACCCCCCCGCCGGGGCGCTGCAGCAGCCGCAGGAACAGCAGCGAGCGGCTGGCGGCGTCCCGCTCGGCGGCGTTGGCGCCGGGCACCGTCCCGAGCGCGAGCCAGGCGCGGTCAGCGGCGATCCGCGCGTTGGCGCCCGGGTCGCCGGCGGGGACGGTCACCGGGTCGCTGGCCCCGGCTGGCAGGTAGCGCAGCCGCCCGTCGGCGAGCCGCAGCACGGTGCTGCCCGGCGCGTAGGCCGCGCCCTGGGCCTCCCCCGCCTCCGGCGGGATCGCCGCCAGCGCGGTGGCGTTGCCGAGCAGCCCGCTGCTGAACAGCGGCGGCGGCGCGCTCGCCCGGGTCGACCCGAGCAGCGCCGCCACGACTGCCACCGGCACCGCGAAGGCGACCAGCCGCCGGGCCGCCCGGTTCAAGTCGTCCCGATGCCCGCGGTGAGCCGGTCGAGGCTGGGCCCGTCCGGGGCGGAGAGCCAGGTGGCGGCGGTGCCTCGGCACATGAGGGTGGTCTGCTGGCCGGACCCGGCCCAGCGGCGCCCGCTGGCGGCGGTCGGGGCGCCGAAGTGGCTGGTCGCCCAGTTGGCCAGCAGCCCGCAGTACTCGCTGGCCTCGGCGGATGAGTCCCAGACGGTCCGCAGCGCCACGGCGGTCTTGGCGCCGTCCTGGAAGCTGCGCAGCTCACCGCCGCCCCAGCCGGCGGCGGCCCGCTCGGCGGTGGCGACCCCGAGGGTGCCCTCCAGCATGAGGCGGACGTCGAACTCGCCCCAGCCAGCCACGGTGGCGCTGCGCCAGCCGCTGCCAAGCGACCCGGAAAGGTCCGGCACCACGACTGGTTTTGGCTGGTCACGGGTGCCGAAGTACTTCTCGGGGTGGAGGATCTGCTCGCTGGAGGTGGGTGGGTCGAGGTAGGCGCGGTCGACCGCCGCCCAGCCGCCCCGCGCGTACAGGGCCCGCACGAACGCGACCCCGGCCTCGTAGGGGAACAGCAGCGACTCGCGCAGGCTCGCTGGGGCCGCGTCCAGCCGCGGGGTGGTCTGCGCGGCGCCGACCCGGTCGGCGTCGGCCTGCTCGGCGGGGGTGAGCACCTGGTCGTGATACCGGCCCATCATCACCGTCGCGTCGCCTTCCAGCAGCGCCGTGTACGCGGTCGACTGGTCGTCCTTGCCGGGCGCGTCGAGGCGGTCGCCGCGGGTCAGGTCGTAGTGCTGGTCGGTGACCGCGTGGGTCAGCTCGTGGGAGAGCACGAAGCGGGCGTAGGGGTCCAGGCCGTTGGCGCTGCGGACGTAGAGGCGGCCCTTGGCGGGCGCCTTGCCGGGGACGTAGAAGCCGAGCACGCTCTCGGTCTGGACGGCGCGCAGCAGCTTCGGCAGGTCGGTGTGGGGCGGCAGCTCCCCGAGCGTCTCCAGGGCCCGGTCGAGGTCCTGGAGACGGGCGTCGTTGGTGTCGGCGTTGATCTCCTTGAGCAGCTGCGCCGCCATCTTCTGGGGCGACTCGACGACCACCGGCACGCCGCGGACAAAGCGGAGCTGGCGCAGCCGCTCCACGGCCGCCTCCACCTGGTGGACCTGGGCGGCCAGCGCCCCCGACACGGTCGCGGTGGCCGGCGGTGCCGTGGTTGAGGCCGTGGCGGGGGCGGTCGTCGCCGGCGCCGAGGTGGCTGGCGTGGCGGCGTGGCCCTGGCCATGGGGGCCGCTGGTTTTGGCGATCAGCACGCCGCCGCCGGAGGCGGCCACCAGCGCCACCGCGACGAGGACGAGGACGAGCCGGCGCCTGCCGTGGCCTGACGGCGGCTCCACCGGGCCGCGCTGGGGCTGGGGCTGGGGCGGCGTTGGCGAAGCGGACGGGTCAGGCGGAGGGGCTGGCTCGCCCCAGTCGGTCATACCGGGCCTTCGCCTGCTTCGTGTGAGTCGCCCGCGCTGTCGTCTGAGCGGAGCCGGGCGTTCAGGTCGTCGCTGGTCAGGCGCCGGAAGGCGCGCCGGGGCCGGTCACGCTCCAGCACGGCGACCTCCAGCCGGCCGGCGGCCGGACCGCCGTCGCCGCTCTGGGTCGCCTTGGAGAGCGCGCTGACCGCCAGTCGCAGGGCCTGGTCAAGGCCGATGCCGTCGGTGTAGTTGCGCTGCAGCTCGGCGTTGAGGTCGTCGGCCTGGCCGCCCATGGCGAGGTGGCGCTTGTGGTCGGTGACGGTGCCCTCGAAGCCGATGTGGTACAGCGCGTTGGGGGTGCTGCCGCTGCCCACCTCGGCGACGCACAGCTCGACCTCGTAGGGCTTGGGCCCCTCCATGAAGATGCGGCCCAGCTCCTGGGAGTAGGCGTTGGCGATCGACCGGGAGGTGACGTCCTCGCGGCCATACTGGTAGCCGCGGATGTCGGCCAGGGTGATCCCGGCGACCCGCAGGTTCTCGAACTCCGAGAAGCGTCCCACCGCCGCGAAGGCGATCCGGTCGTAGAGCTCGGCGACCTTGTGGAGGTGGGTCGAGGGGTTGTCGGTGACGAACAGGATGCCGCCGTCGTATTCGAGCACCACCATCGGCCGGCCGCGCGCGATGCCCTTGCGGGCGTAGTCGGCCTTGTCCTTGATGATCTGCTCGGGGGGCACATAGCCGAAGCCGATCGACACCGCTCAGCCCTCCCCTCGGGCGCGGGCGGCGACCACGCGCTCGGCCGCCTTGCGCACGTCCTCGTCGGGCAGGCGCCGGTAGCCCTCGGCGGTCACGGTCGCCACCACCGGGAAGATCCCCCGGATCAGGTCGGGCCCGCCGGTGGCGGCGTCCTCCTCGGCGGCGTCGTAGAGGCCCTCGACCAGGATGTCGGCGGCGCTCTCGCGGTCCATGCCGTGGCGGTAGCGCTTCTTGATGGTGGCGCGGGCGTCTTTGCCGCCGGAGCCGTTGGCGTGGTAGTCGGCGTCCTCCCAGCGGCCGCCGGTGACGTCGTAGCGGAAGATGCGGCCAGTCAGGCGGCGCTGGTCGTAGCCGCAGAACAACGGCACCACCACCAGGCCCTGCATGGCCATGCCGAGGTTGCCGCGCACCATCTGGCCGAGCTTGTTGGCCTTGCCCTCCAGCGACAGCGGCAACCCCTCGACCTTCTCGTAGTGCTCCAGCTCGGTCTGGAACAGCCGCACCATCTCGATCGCCGGCCCGGCCGCCCCGGCGATCGCCACCGCCGAGAAGTCATCCGCCGGGAAGACCTTCTCGACGTCCCGCTGCGCGATCGCGTACCCCTCGGTCGAGCGCCGGTCCCCGCCGACGACCACCCCGTCGGCGTAACAGATCGCCGCCACCGTGGTCCCATGCGGCACCTCGGGCACCTGCTGCCCGCCCAGCGTCACGCCGGGCTGCTGCAGCAGCTCTGGCGCATGCTCCCGCAGCGCATCGACAAACGATGGGCTGTACCGCGCCAGCCCGCGGACCGCGTCGCTCACACCGCTCCCTTCACGTCAAATTCCGCTTGGCATATTCGCTTCTTCTTCTCGTTCCGCTTGCCGCCGATGTCGATCGGCTATTGCCCGCCCTTCTGGATGTACTGTTTCACAAATTCTTCTGCATTTTCCTCTAGTACGTCATCGATCTCATCGAGAAGACTGTCCAGCTCGTCCTTAAGGGCTTCCCCCTTCTCGGTGACGTCGGCCGATGCCTGGACGTCTTCTTGCTCGGCGTCCTGCTTGCCGGTTGCGCGCCGCTTCTGCTCGGCGCCGCCGCCGCTGCCGCTGCCGCTGGCCATGGCGTCCCTCCTTGACGTACTGATCTGGCGATTCTGCCACGGTTGGGCCACCGAGTCCGGACGACCCGGACTGGCGAACTTGGGTACAGGCTATCCCTGCAAGTTGCGGATCAGGTCTTCGGCTGCCGGGCTGGCCTCGAGGATAGCGGCGGTGTGCACGGCAGTGCCCCTGGTGGGTTCCAGCATCGGGACCCGCTGGAGGGTCTCGCGGCCGGTGTCGAAGATGATCGCGTCCCAGCCCGCCGCGGCGATCTGCGAGGCGTACCTGGCCAGGCAGCGGCCGCGGAAGTAGGCGCGCGTGTCGGTTGGCGGCTCGGACACCGCGCGGGCGATCTCCTGCTCGGCGACCAGCCGCTCGACCCGCCCGGCGGCGGCGAGGCGGTAGTACAGGCCGCGGTCCAGCCGCACGTCGTGGTACTGCAGGTCGACCAGGGCGAGCTTCGGGTCGGTCAGCTCCAGGCCGTCCCGCTCGGCGATCTGGCGCATCAGCTGGTACTTGCTGACCCAGTCGACGGTGCGGTGGGCCGTGAAGGGGTCCTCCTCCAGCTGGGTGAGGACCGCTTCCCAGCGTTCCAGGACCTCGACCTGCCAGTGGGCGATCTCGCGGTCCTTGAGGTACTTCTTGGCGGCGTCCAGGTAGGCCCACTGGATCTCGCAGGCGGTCACCATGCGGCCGTCCTTGCGCTCCACGGTGGTCCGCAGGGTCGGGTCCTTGGCGATCGCGCGCAGCGCCTGGACCGGGTTGGCGAGCTGCCATTCCTCGCCGGGGACGGCGTCGTCCTCGATCAGGTTGAGGATGATCGCCAGCGACCCGGTCTTCAGGAAGGTGGCGACCTCGTTCATGTTGGCGTCGCCGATGATCACGTGCAGGCGGCGGTAGCGCTCGGGATCGGCGTGCGGCTCGTCGCGGGTGTTGATGATCGGTCGTTTGAGGGTGGTCTCCAGGCCGACCTCGACCTCGAAGAACTGGGAGCGCTGGGCGATCTGGTAGGCGACGGAGTTGTCGGCGGGGTCGCGCACCAGGCTGCCGGCCCCGGCGAAGATCTGGCGGCTGCACAGGAATGGGGTCAGGTCGCGGACCAGCCGGGTGAAGGGGGTGGTCCGGTCGACCAGGAAGTTCTCGTGGGTGCCGTAGGAGGTGCCCTTGCCGTCGGTGTTGTTCTTGTAGACCTGGATGCGGCGGCCGCCGGGGGTGAGCTGGG
>WNGD01019476.1_pt1 | contig 11019 bp, 10 predicted proteins | sample 5400671 | NCBI WGS metagenome assembly WNGD01 (sample SAMN13153369, study PRJNA577476) | soil metagenome | isolation source: 40 cm soil or saprolite under grassland replicate 2 | place: USA:California | collected 2016-06-15
TGGCGATTCGGAAAGTGTCACAGTCCTAAAACACTCACGGCAAAACCAGAATTAGTCTTCTTCCCTTAGTTCAGGTACGGGAGGATGACATTCCATGTGCCGAAGGAGTTCCATTGATTCTGTTTCGCTGGTTCTGATCCTTGCCGCTTCCGCGGTTTCTTCGCTGGCCCAGTCTGGACGAGGCCGGCAACTGCGCATCCAACAGACGCTGCGCGGCGAAGTGGTCGTGCCCGCGGCGGCTGAGAGCAAGCCAGATCTCGGAAGCGCACGAGGCGTCACCGCAATGTCCACCGGGGAAACTCAGAAAACGAGCGCTGCCATTTACCAGAACAGATCGCATAACAAAGCGAACAAGAGTGGCGATTATCATCTGACTGATAAAGGTGCCGGTTGGATTCTGCTGGGGTTACTCGTGTTCTGGAGTGCTGTGTATGTCTTAGGTAACGCTGGGCCTTGATCCAAGACTCAATCTGGTTTGAGTTCTTGCCCCGCGGCTTGTCGTCGCACTTGATCGATGATTGAGCGAATGGCGGGAGCAAGGCTGCCATTGGGCGCCAGCTGCAAATATTTCTCGTAAGCGGCGAGCGCTTCTTTGTACTTCTCCAATTTCTCATAAACCGCGCCGAGCAATTGATAGATCACCGGCTCGCTGTCTGCCAGCTGTTTGATGGCGATCTCATACTCGGCCGCGGCTCCTTCATACTGGCCTCGGTCTTCGAATAGGCGCGCGAGACCCACGTGCGACTCGGGTTGAGAGCCGCGAGCTTCGCGAATCGCGCGTTGAAAAGACCTGATTGCCTCGTCGGCAAAAGCCATTTCGCGATAGATGCGCCCTTCAACGGCCGAAGCTTCCGGGTAGATGGGACGATAGCGCCGGGCCGGTTCTATTTCGGCGAGCGCGTTTTCATGCTGGTTGAGATCCATCAGCACGCGCGCCAAGCCAACGTGCGCCGCGGGAAACGCCGGACGAAGTTTCAAAGCGCGGCGATAGAGTTCCACGGCTTGCTCGCGCGACTCGTCATCCTTCGCCTTTTCGCGCGCCTCTTCTGCCTGCTGAAAACTCAACTCCGCTTCGTCATTTGTCCGGGCGAGCCGCACGATGACTGTGCGCCGCCCGGGAAGTAGTGGCAACGAAACCTCCTTAAATCCGTTGGCGCGCACACGCAACACGTGACGGCCAGCAGAAACTCTTGTCAGCGCAATTTTGCCCGCGGCATCGGTCACGCCGCGACGAACTTCATCGAGCCAGATGATGGCGTTGGGTTCGCTGGTAATAACGAGGGATGGCGAGGTAGAAGTGGCGGCAGACCGATGGCATGTTTGTGAGTTCGCTCTAATCGAACAGGAAAAGAGAACAACGACGCCTGCCATCACGAAACGGGTGTGGCCGAGAGGTCGACGTTGCAAGGCATGAATGCCCTCCCGGGTTTTACTCTTCCGGTTCATTGCCGATCACGCGCCGCTTGCGAACGGTTGAATTCGCGGGTTCCGCCGCGGGCGCTGAAACCGGGTGCGTGCCCACTTCCGCGCGAAACTTGCCGCTCGCGTCGTACAGGCGCTGGTACTGCAAACGATTTCGCACCACTCCCTGAATGTAACCACGCGTCTCTTTGATAGGCACCGCTTCGGCCCACTCATCGATCTCCGCCGGCAGCGTGGCGCGCCATCGCGGCACTCGCAGCGGACCAGCGTTGTAGGCCGCTGCTACATATTCAATGCGGCCAAACTTGTCGATCTGATCGCGCAGATACGCGGTACCGAGTTGAATATTCAGACGCGGCTCGTAAAGCGAGTCGGCGGTGACGGTCCGGTCGACGCCATACTTCTTCGCGGTCAACCTTCCCGTCGGTACGAGCACCTGCATCAAGCCATAAGCATTGGCGGACGAGCGCGCTTTCGGATTAAACACGGTCTCCTGACGAATCAGGCCGGCGACTTGGAACGGCTCCAGACTACGTGCGCGCGATTCCTGCACGATGATGTCCCAATAAGCTAGTGGATAGAAAACATCCCATTCTTCTCGCGTCAACTCTTCGGGTTTCATCTGCGAATAGTCGGGATAACTTTTCTTCAGCGTGTTCAAAGCGCGCACGTTGTCTTCCTGCCAACGATAAATGCGCGCCGTCGCCAGATTGATTCGTGGACTGGAGGGCGCGGCCTCGGAGGCTTTTCCTAATTCTTCAAGCGCCCAATCATCGTTGCCGATGTTTGAAAGCTGATCTGCCTTTGTGATGCGCGTGTCAGCCTCGGGTCCGGCAGTTTCTTCGGCAACCGTAACGGTTTGCAGATTCGCAACCGCGCGACTGACGACGGAATCAGCCGGAAAACTCTTCTCCGTTGCAGCGCCACTGCGCGTCATCGTGTCCAACCGCTGCTTCGCAAGATAACCGTACCAGTTGGCCTCATAGCGTCCCTGCATCGCCTGATAAAGCGAGCGCGCTTCGGCCAGCTTTCCGGCGCGTTCCGAATCGCGCGCTGCCCAGTAGCCCGCGCGCCCGCGATTGTCGGTGTTCTTGTCTGCATAATTGGCAAGATGTTCCGTCAGCAGTCGCGAAGACTCCTGATAGCTCTTCGCGTCATGCGCCATCCAGGCAAGATTGAACTGCGCTTGAGCAACTTCAGCGGCGCCAGGAAAGCTATCGACCGCAACGTGGTAGAAATAAGCAGCGTCGGTAGAGTTTTTTGCATCATCGGCAATCTGTCCGGCGCCGACAATCGCGCGCGGCGTCCAGGAGCTATGCGGAAATGCTCGGCGCATATTTTCCAGAGTCGAGCGCGCCTGCGGCCACTGCCGCGCGTGCGCGTATGTTTGCGTCAAATAGTAGAGCGCCTCCGCGCGAGTCTCGCCGGCCGAAGCGGGAACATTGGCGAGCGCCGTAATTGCATCGGGATTCTTTCGCGCCGTGGACGCGGCAATGCCACGGCGCAGTTGGGTCTGGGCGTTAGCCGTATTCGGGAAGCGGGCGAACGCTGTCCCGTAAGCTTCGTTGGCATCCGCATACTTCCTTGCTTCGTAGAGTCTATCGGCGCGAGCGATCGCTTCTTCAGCGGTAACCGGCATGAGCGTCGAATATGGTTGGGAAATCATGATTGTGGCCTGAGTACTTTCCGCTGAAGCCGGAGCAAAGAAATAGATGCGACGGTACGCAGTCAACGCTTTAGGGTGATCGGATGCCTGGTCATATGCCTTGCCAATCAACCACAATGCGGCCGGATCGTCCTTTGCCGCGAGAGTCTTTAGCAGCAATGGCACGCCTGAAGTGTCGTCGGCGTGGAGCAGAAGATTGGCGTCGCGCAGCATGGCTTCGCGCGCGCGCGTTGATGACGCATAGTCGTTGAACAGTTTCTCAAAAACGATTCGAGCTTCGGCGCGTCGTCCCGCCTGCTCGAGCGCGTCAGCGCGCATGAAGAGCGCGTAATCACCCAGTGAGGTGTAGTCGCGAATAACACTGGCATCGAGTAACGCCGCCGCACCGGCGAAATCCTTCGCGTTGATTTTGATTCGCGCGCGCACCATGCGCGCCAGGCCGGCTGTCTTTGTCCGCGGATAATCGGATTCGATCCGAGCGACCGCGTCCTCAGCGGGAAGCACGCCGCCGCGCGTCATCGCGCGCAGGTTCTCGAGCGCTCGTAATTCAGCCGGAGTTTGCTGGCGAGTCAGGCAACTGGCGGTCATGAACGGCGGGAGAGAGGCGCCCGCGACGACGGCAAGACCGATGATGATCAGGATCAGACGATGCTTGCCGAATCTCTTGAACAACTTCTTGAGCAACTCCTAAGATCGGGTGCCGGGTATCAGGTATCAGGTAACAGGTATCAGGTGTCGGTTAGTGAATCTCAATCTCAAGTTATTAGCTGACAGCCGGCACCTGATACCTGACACCCGCCTCACGCTGATACCGTAGTTCCCGGATACGCGTCCCCCAGTTTTGATGCATCGCCTTCGGCAAGCGTGCGGACCAGCTCGTGATGAAAGTAGTCGTACTTTGCCGATACCAATGTCTTGACGCGTTTGTCGTACATCTCGCGCGAGCGATCGATGTATTCGCGCAGTCGCTCGTAGAGGTCGCCGTTCGATCGGCCCTCAGCAACTCTTTGCTCGTTGTAGAGTTTGATTTCGGAGACCAGCAACCGAGCGAACCGGCGCGCATCGTTATGCTGGCGACGCTCCTCATCGTCGTGCACTTCAACCGGCAGCTCGGCCTCGTGGCTCGCGTAGCGACGTCGCGGGACCGGCGGCGCCGCTGGTTCAGGAGTTGGCTCTGAAGCCGGAACGACCGCGATAGATTCAGAGTCTGAGGTTAAAGAAACAGGTTCCGGTGATATTTGTTCCTCTTCAACCGCAGCGCTCGGCGCGGGCTCTGCAGGTGGGGTCTCTTCGTATTCGCGTTCGGGCGTGTAGGTTGGCGCCGCTTCGATTGTCTCGGCGACTGGCTCTGCTGGCGCGGCGGGCTCAGCTTGTGACCGAGCGGCGGCTGCCAGCGACACGGAAAGAAGTTCGACGGCCATTCCGGCCACGCGCGCCAACGTCTCCAGCGCCTCAAGATTGATGGCTTCAGAGTCAAGCCCCGCTGAGTCCGCATAGAGCACTGCGACGGTGCGACCGCGAACCACCAGCGGCACGGCCACGATCCTCTGTGGCGCTTGTTCGCCGAGCCGATTCAAAAGCAGATGATCTTCTGCGTGTGAATCTGGTGTGCCACTCCAGGTGCTGCGCGACTTCGCGACCTCGCCAACGACTGTATCGGCGAGCAGCGGGAGAGTGATCTGTTGCACGGCCTCGTCGCCTACGGTGCCCTGAAATCCGCGCGCGCGCCAGCCCAGCGCCTGTTCTCCTTTGATAACAAAGAAGGCGACGCGCGGCGCAAACGACGAGGCGCGATTCACGAGTGTCTTCAAGATCTCTGACTGCGATTGCTGGCCGACAATCTCGTCAATCGCGGCTTTTACAATCGCCATGTCGCTTGATGCCTGGGCCCGCGTTGACTCCGAGGCAGCCAGCTCGATCCCTCGTTCGTGCGCGGCGCGCAGGTGCTCGGCGACGGCGGCAGCAAGCGATCCATCCCATTGAGTCTCGCCTTCGCGCTCCAGAATCTGTTTGAGCGACTCGTTAAGTTGATTCTGAAGCTGGGCGATCTCTTGCTTGAATTCGCTCAGGCGGCGCTCGACGTAACTCCCGATTTCATGGCGCAAGCTCTCTTCCAATTGTTCGCTGACCAATTTTCCTATCCTCCGCTCGTACGTTTTGGACCAACCTCAGATTTCCGGGCCATGGTCAAAATCCAGGGCGTCTCTCGCATCTTTAAGCGACTCGCAGGGCAAAACGCCTCTCCGGACGATTATGGACGTGCAGGACGAAGCGAGTCAAGAAAATGCTTTTCCGCCGACGCGCGTCGTTTGACACGTTCAAGACCTTACGTTATAAGTCCCTTGAAACGCCGCTCAGCTCCCAATGCCGGCTAACATTCTCATTGCTGACGACTACGAAGATAACCGCGAGCTTTTGCGTCTGATCCTGGCGAGCGCTGACTACGAGGTTCGTGAGGCACGCGACGGCCAGGAGTGCCTGCGGATGGCGAAAGAGCAGCCGCCTGACCTGATCATGATTGATCTGTCGATGCCGGTGCTGGATGGCTGGCGAGTGTTCCAGGAATTGAAGGCGGACCAGCGCACCTGCAGCATACCCTGCGTCGCCGTGACAGCCCACGCCGAGCCTGATCGCGAACGCGCTCTAAAGGCCGGCTTCACCGACTATCTGTCAAAACCCTTCCGCAGTGGCGAGCTGTTGGAAACCGTAAGGCGTCTGCTTCTTGCGAGCGCCGTCAAGGTAGAGGCGGCAAAGGCCAGTGAACCGTAATCCCAAAGTCCAGGACTTCCCGCCATCAAATGAAGTGTATGGATACGACCGCATCTCGCCGTTGATCATGACCATGCTGGCTGCTAGGAGGTGTTGCGGATCTCGAGAATCGACGGCGATAAAGCTCTCAACGTGCGGATGCGTTGCGTGATCGATGCTGATCTGTTGAGCGCTCACGAACTGTATTCCAGAGCTGGCAACTTGCGCGGCCACTGATCGTGTGGTCGTCAGCAACGCGGTCGTCAGCAACAAGACCTTAAGAATAAGGCGCATATCGTATGAGCCAGCGAGCCAGCTAGCACGACCTGGTCGCCTATTTGTATGAGATCACAACTTGCTCGATCGACGGCGGCAAAGGGTGAATCTCGCTGCGCGCATAACCGGCGTTGCTGAACATTCGCTCTAACTCTGAAAAAGTATAAGCGTCGCCGCTCGGTGTCGCGCCCAGCATCATCAGGCTAAACCCGGCCGCGTCCGGCGGCGAAATTCGATCTTCATTGGGCACGAACTCCAATGTCACCGCGCGTCCGCCATCAGCTAGTGCCGCGCGGACCTTTCGCAGAAGCGTTTCGCAAGTGGCCTGGTCGAAGTGGTGCAGGAAATTCGTCAGCAGTACCAGGTCGTAGCCGCTGCCGTATTCGACATCAAAAGCACTGCCTTCAAGCGTGCTGTAGCGATCACTGACGCCAGCGTTGCGAGCGTTCTCTTTTGCGACTTCCAACACGGGCGCCCAATCCAGCGCCACGATCTCCGCGCGTGGATTGTTTTTCGCAAAGGCGATTCCAAACAGACCATGTCCGGCGGCGATATCCAGAATCTTCAGTTTTCGATCCGCCTCCTCGTCTACCAGTTTGGGGATCAACTGCGCAGGCATCGCCATCATCGGCGCCATTGCGCGCGCAAATTTGACCCAAATCGGGTTTTCCGGACCAACGACGCCGTCCTCGGGGATTACAGTGCCGCCTTTTCTGACCGCCGCCGCCAGGTCATTGAATCCGTCCGTCAACATCGGCGAAAGAATAAAATCAATTACGCCGCCGAGGTATGCCGGCGAGCGTTTATCAAGAAACGTCGCGGAGTCTTGAGTCAACCTGTAATGCTGACCGTCTTTCGCAAGAAACTCGATGATGCACAAGTAATCGCAAAGTATGCGCACGCCGCGTTCTGACGTCTGGCATCGCTTGGCGATCTCCGGAACGGTGGCATTGCCTTCACCAATCGCCGTAAAGACTTCAAGCTGGATCGCGGCCTTCAGGGCTTCGGTGCGTTGATAAGAGTTGATGGTCTGGAAAAATAATTGCGGAGTTGGTTGTTGCGTTGCCGGACTGGACATGGTTTAAGGCTCCCTTCTGATTGAATGTTTTGCTTAGTGCGATCTTTGGATGCTGCCAATTGGGTCAATCCGCGCGACGCTGTCAAGCTTCGCGCCAGAGAGCCCACATCGGAGCAGCAATCCACTACTTACTTGCAAGAAACATCTTCGCAGCTTGCAGTTCAGGTCTTTCCCCGTCAGACCTTTCGCTCACAGCCGCAAGCTTTGCATAAAAGTTTCTGGCCTTCTCCCGATCTCCGGAAAGCTCGGCCGCCTTCGCCGCGCCGTAGAGGCCATTGAAGCGGTTAGGGGCCGCGAGGATTGCGGTCTCGAATTCTTTCAGTGCCAGCTTCGGCTCATTAAGCTCAAGTAGCAGCTCGCCCAACAATTCGCGCGCAGGTACGACCGGTCCCGGAGTCACCGGATGCTTCTCAGTAGAGTCTTCGAGCTCGGCTACTGAGCGCATCAGCTTCAAAGCCTCTTCGTTTTTCCCTTCAGCGTGCGCGAGCCAAGCGGCTGCTGCCTGGCGCTGAATCTCAACCTGTGTTGCCCAGTAGACATCTTTTCCCTCAGCCAAAGACTTCTGAATCGAGGCCAGTTTCTCGACATCCCTGCCGGCCGCTGCAGTATCACCGCTCCGGGCCGCGCCCAGAGCCCGAGCGAAGTATGTTATTGCTTCAGCATATCGGAAACGGTCCCAGGGGAAGCCGGCAGGATGCACCACGAGCGCCGCAGCTTCAGACCAGCGGCGTCTTTCAAGGGTGTATCGCGCGGGGATTGCTGCGAAGGCGTAGGCCGCAGCGAATTCCGGGTCGGCCTGGCCCATGGGTTGGATTTCATCAAGGATCTGCTTTGCCTTTCGATCCTGAGCGCCTTGCAAATAGGCGTACACAAGATAGTCCATTGCGTGAAGCTGATCGAAGGACGCGGTTCCCGGACGAGTTCTGGCTGCGTAATTCTTCGCAGCGGCCGCCGAGGCCAGGTTCGACTGAATTGAGTCTTGCCAGAGCCCAAGCCTCGTGAAGATGTGCGAAGGCATGTGCAGCGCGTGCGGCGCCGAAGGAGCGATCTTCGCATAGCTTCGCGCTGCCGGAAGTTCCGGCTCGTATACCAGAACCTTATTTAGAATCTCACCCGCCTGCTTCTGCTTGGCGTAGGTCTTATCAGTCGGCTGCGCCGTCCCCAGCAGCGCGAGCGCATAGAAAATGGCCGCCTCATGATCCTGCGGATAGCGCACGTAAAGCTGCTTCATCGCTTTCTCGTAAGCAAGCGCGCGAGTTCGGTGATCGAGCTTGTCCGCATCTTTGTAGAAAGTGCCGATCGCCGCGATGTAGTCTTGCTCTCGTTGCGTTTTGGCGCCGACGGCTTTCGCTCTTTCAACGGCGGCCAATCCCTTTTGCAGCTCCGCTGGAGTCGGTGGCGCCCATACAGGATGATAGTTGCTCATCGCCACCCCCCAATGGCCCATCCCGCATCTCGGGTCCGTCCCGATCACTTCAGAGAAACCTTTCGTCGCCTCGGCGTACCAGAATGAGTGCAGCAGCGCGACGGCGCGATTGAACTGCCCCTGGGCCGCAGCACTGCACGACACAAGGAATTTGACCTGCCCGAGTTCTTCCGTCATCTCGTGCTTATGTTGATGAGGCTGTTGCGCTTTGGCCATGAAAGGACTGAAGAGAGCTATGCAGGTCAGTCCCAGAAATAACTTATTGAATCTCATAACACACCTCCAATTGCCTACCCCCCGTTTGAGAACGAGGTAGTTGCCGATAATGTGGTCGGGCCGCTGTCAGCAAGTTCTTTTTTTAAAGCCGCGAAATTATCGACTCTTGGGCTCAAGGATGATCTCGCGAGCGAGCCTGTTGCCCATCACTTCGCGAATCTCGGCACGTTCCTTGTAGCCTTGCATCTGTTTCTCGTCGTTGCCAACCACCCTTTGCGCGACCGCTTCGGCCTTATCTTCGCTGGCCTCCATGGTCGCGAGGTTTTTGTATTCCGTCATCAGCATCAGGTTCCATTCGCCGGGCGTGTGGCCTTCAACTGACAGCACCTTGTAAGAGAGAATGTTCCCATCCTTCTTTTGGGCCTCCTGCTCAGCCTTCCACTGTCCGGCCACATAATTCATATAAGCGGTGTCCATCCCCGGCTTAATCCGGATGAACCCGATGTTCCAAACGGAACCGTTGTGATACGGACGATTGACCTGCGCGTACACTGAGATACCAACGATCAATAGCGCCGTTACGAACGAACCGACCAGAATCCTTTTGACGTTCATATTTGAGACTCCTCTCCGTACAAGAAATGGGGGCCTGGACAGTAGCAAGGTACGGGAATCTCGCCGACTGAAGCCATCTTGCGGCACTTGAAGATTTGCCGCGGACGTAAACCAAACAGCCTGCTTGTTGCGGGCGCAATCTATGGGAAAAGCGCTGGCGTGTCAATGGCGGCAAGGTCGACGGAAAGCCACAGAGGCACAGAGACACGGAGAAAGTGGCCGAGAGCCAGGATGATGTTTGCTGAACAAATAGCTCCCAATCGCGCTCGGATTCGAGCCTTCGATATGCACATTCGCGATCGCGCACGATTGATTCGGGTCGAATGAAGTATTGAAGCGAACCTTCGGCACGTCCTTCAGTTTGTTCATCCAGTAGCGCGAAAGATAACGCAGCCGCACCTCCTTTCGTTTGCCGCCGATGCCGTTGTGAAAGAGCAGCGACTCGCCAATGGCCAGCTTGGGCGCGGCTGAATGCGTGCCAATCTCTTCGAACTTGCGAATGTCGGGCGCCTGCTTTGACTCGGCGGCCATCAACGGCCAGAGCCTTTCGATCTTGTCACGCTTGACATAAAGCAGACCAGTCCCCTTCGGCGAGTAAAGCCACTTGTGCAAGCTCGTGCCGAAATAGTCGCACTGCAGATCGTTGCGCTTGAAATCAAACTGGCCAAACGAATGCGCGCCGTCAACAATCGTTTCGATTCCTTTAGCGCGGGCCATTTCACAAACGGCTTTGACGGGAGTGATCTGACCCGTGATGTTCACCTGATGCGCAATCAGAATCAAGCGCGTGCGATTCGTAATTCCTTTCTCAAATGCCGCCGTGATTTCATCAAGGTTCTTCGGCGGAATCGGAATCTGGATCAACTTGAGTTTCAGACCTTCGCGTCGTTCGCGCTGGCGCAGCGTGGTTAGCATGCGCGGATAATCCTGTGTCGTCGTCAAAATCTCGTCGCCGGGCTTGAAGTCCATTCCCATTAGCAGAATCTCGAGCGACTCCGAAGCGTTGCGCGTGATGGCGATCTCTTCGCGGTCGCAGCCAAACATTTCTGCTAATCCAGTGCGAATTGTTTCGCATTGCGGCTCGAGTATCTGCCACATCGTGTACGCGGTGGCGTCTTCCTGTTGCCAGATATAACGCACCAACGCTTCGGTCACCAAGCGCGGGCTGGGCGAAACGCCGCCGTTGTTCAAGTTGACGATGCCGCGCGTGACCGTGAAAGAGTTTTGAATAACTGCCCAGTAGTCTTCATCCATCGCCGCTTGTTCGGGTGTCAGGTGCGCGATGCTTCTCCTTGCCGCTTGAACATCTCTTAGCAGCGACGCGACGGTGGCTGACGAGAGCGCGGCAAGGCCGAGGCCTTTGCCGGCGAGGGAAAGAAAATTGCGGCGATCAAAAAAGCCGGAATCTAGGGGTGCCGATTTCGTCATTTTTTTTGTCCTCAGATCACTTGAATTCTAGGTACAACTCTCAACCAGCCTGCGGAGCAGGCGGCGGCGTAAAGCCTGGGGCGTGAGCCCCAGGAAAACGCGCCCAGCAGACCCGTTAGCCCGTGGAACGGGCGGCAGCGCTCG
>WNGD01006654.1_pt1 | contig 11018 bp, 8 predicted proteins | sample 5400671 | NCBI WGS metagenome assembly WNGD01 (sample SAMN13153369, study PRJNA577476) | soil metagenome | isolation source: 40 cm soil or saprolite under grassland replicate 2 | place: USA:California | collected 2016-06-15
TTTTCGTAGAGCTCACATCCAGCGAGGTTTCAATGGCGGTCGCAACAGGCCTCTATCTGGTTTATTTGTTCACTCCGATAGTTCTGCTGTTCATCGGCTCTTTTGGCGGGATCTGGTTCAACACGCTATTGCCGTCAGGTTTCACCGCCGATTGGTATTTGCAGGTTGCTTCGGATGGAAGCTTCCGCCGCGCCTTCTGGACGAGCCTCAAAGTCTGCCTTCTGACTTGCGTGATCGGCGCGGTCGTGGGCACGCCTCTGGCCTACGCGATCTACCGCGCTGCCTCGCAAAAGGTGCGCGCGGCAAGTCGCATCGTCTATTTGCTGCCGATCGCGGTTCCACCGCTGGTCCTCGCCTTCGGTTTTATCCTTGTTTTCTCGTCCAATGAGCTGCCATTCCTGGGCAGCTTGTGGGTGCTGGTCGGCGGGCACCTGGTGTTGACCTTGCCATATCTGCTTCACACGCTCGTTGGAGACATGCGCCATTTACGTCTGGCCGAGCAGGAGCTTGCGGCCGAGTCCCTCGGAGCGGGGTTTTTTACTCGATTCCGCGACGTCGTCTTGCCCTCGCTTCGACAAAGCCTAGCTTCCGGCCTCATCATGGTGGCCGCGTTATCGATCGGCGAGTTTCAACTTTCCAACCTCGTGGCTGGATTCCTGACCCGGCCTTATCCGGTGGTATTGCTGCAGGCCTTTTACGGTGCAACCGGCTTTGCCTGTGCCGCCACCGTCGTGCTGCTTGTTCTCGCATTGGCCGCTTCCGGCGCCGGCGCGCTGACCGCCCGTGGTGCGCAGGATGTCCGCGGATTCTCCGCATGACCACGAGAGCCGAATACGCGATCGCGCTGGAAGGCGTCAGCTTCAGCTATCCAGGCACCGACGTCGGCGTGCACGACGTCGATCTCGGCATTCGTAGGGGCGAGCTCGTAGCTGTGATCGGCTCCAGCGGATGCGGCAAATCGACCTTGATGAAAGTCATCGCAGGGTTCCTGACGCCGTCGAAAGGCCGCATCATCATCGCCGGCAGGGACGCAGCCGACATCCCTCCCCGGTCGCGCAATGTCGGCCTCGTGTTCCAGACCTACGCGCTGTTCCCGCACATGGCTGCCTGGGAAAATGTCGCCTATTCACTGAAGCTACGCGGCCAGCATCGAAACACCCGGCGTGCCACGGCTTTGAAAATGCTCGAGCGGGTCGGTATGATAGCGCAAGCCGAAAAACTTCCTGGTCAATTGTCGGGGGGCCAACAGCAGCGGGTCGCGCTCGCCCGCGCGCTGGTGTTCGAGCCGCAGGCGCTTCTGCTCGACGAGCCGCTTTCGGCCCTCGACGCTGCCCTGCGCGTCGAAATGCGGGACCAAATCCAGCGGCTGCAGCGCGATCACGACATCGCCACAATGCACATCACGCACGATCAAGAAGAGGCCCTGTCGATGGCCGACCGCGTGGCCGTCATGCAGAACGGCCGCATCGTCCAGGTCGGTGAGCCGCGCGAAATCTACACCCGCCCGGCCAACCGCGATGTAGCCGGTTTCGTCGGTCACGCCAATCTGTGGAGCGGGCGGATCACCGGGCCGCACACGGTCGAAACCAAGCTGGGATCGTTGACCACGGAGCCGCACGGACGAGCCGCCGGCGAGACCGTCGCCGTTCTAGTCCGGCCCGAACAGGTGCGCATCGGGACCGCACCCGAAAACATGAACAGCTTTGCGGGCGTGGTCACGCGGGACAGGTTTCTCGGCAGCTTCCGTCGTTTCGATTTCCGGTGCGCGGAGGTCACGCTCCTGGGCGAGACCAGCGAGGCAGGGGAAATCGCGGCAATTCACATCCCGCCGAAATCCGTTCAGATCCTGCCGGACCGGACCAACGCTTCTACCTGAGCCGATTGTGACAAGGGAGATACCCCATGAGAATGTTCAGGACGTCAGTGACTGCGGCGATGCTGGTTCTGACTTCGCCGATCGCAAACGCCCAAACCGTCGCCGATACGCCCGAACTGTATCCCGGCGAGAAAGCGCTTTACGAGGCGGCAAGCAAGGAAGGCATGGTGGTGTCCTTCGACACCGGCCCGACCTGGGCGAATTGGGCCGCCCAATTCGCGGCATTCAAAAAACGCTATCCCGCCGTGGAGATGACCTATAACGACCTCGGCTCGGCCGCGACGGTGATCGCCTTGGACAAGGCGCGGAACCGGCCGCAGGCGGACACCGCGTACTATTTTGCCGCATCCGGCATCGACGCCGTGAACAAAGACGTGGTAGCGCCGTTCAAGCCGGTGAATTTCGACAAATTGCCGGATGTGTTTCGCCATCCGGAAGGAAAGTGGTTCACGATCCACTCGCTGACGATCGCCTTCCTCGTGAACACCAAGTTGGCAAAAACTGTTCCGCTATCCTGGGCGGATCTGCTCAAGCCCGAATACAAGAACAGTATAGTCTATCTCGATCCGCGTTCGACCGGGGTCGGCCAGGTCATGACCTTCGGCGCGGCTTATGCCAACGGTGGGAGCGTCGAGAACGTGCAGCCAGGCATCGACTATCTCGGCAAGCTGCACCAGGCGAATGTTCTGCGAGTCGTCGGAACGACGCCCTATGCCCAGTTCGTGAAGGGCGAGATTCCGGTCTGGATTTCTTACGAGAATGACGGGCTCAAGGCCGAATACATCGACGGTCTCGGCGATCAGGTCGCCGTCGTGATCCCGAAGGACGGATCGGTCGCGGCGCCCTACGGCATCAGCCTCGTCAAGAACGCGCCCAATCCCAATGCCGGCAAGCTGTGGCTCAACTTCGTCATGACCGATATGGGCCAGGGCATCTTCGCCCAGGGCTTCGTCCGCCCCTCGGTACCGGGCATCAAGTTGCCGGCGGATGTCGCCGACAAGCTGCCGGCGGCGCCACAGGTTCATCCGCTTGACGTCCAGAAGGCCGCAGCCAAGAAGGCGGAGATTGACGCCGGCTGGGCTAAGGCCGCTATCCAGCGGTAGGAGCAAAGGGCGTGCGCCGCGGAACGTTCCTGCTAATGGCCGCTCCGGGCGCGGCCCTCCTGATATTTTTCTTTCTGATTCCACTCACCGCCGTTTCGGTGGACGCCTTCACCGGCGGTGGCAGCGCATTCGCGCGGGTGTTTCGCAACGAGCTGTTCTGGGGCGGGCTGCGCGGGACGCTCACACTCGCGCTCACAGCTTCCGTTTTCTCGCTGCTGGTCGGCTTCGCTGTCGCCTTGCATCTGTCGCGGCTGCGCGAAACCGCGCGAACGATCCTGGTGTTCTTCATCGCACTTCCCCTGACCTTTTCCGGGCTCATCGTCGCCTACGGCTTCATCCTGTCCTATGGCCGGGCGGGATTTGTCACGCAGATTCTGGCGATGGCCGGCATCGACCCGGTCACGTTCTCCCGTCTTCTGTTTTCCCCGCAAGGCCTCGCGTTTGCCTCCTCCTATTATCTGATTCCGCGCGTCGTCATGCTGTTGTTGCCGGTCTTCGTCAATTTCGATACAGCGCAGCTCGACGCCGCCGAGTCGCTGGGAGCCACCCGCGGACAGACGATCCAGGACATCATGATACCGCAGATCTTGCCCACGGCCTTCACGGCATTTTGTTTGATCGTCGCGGTCGCGATCGGAGCCTATGGAACCGCCCTCGCCCTGGTCGGCACACAGGTCAATATTCTTCCGCTGCAGCTCTACAGCATGATCTCGGAAACCGGATCGGATTTCCCCGCGGCAGCAGCGCTATCATTGCTGCTCATGGCATTCTGCACATGCGTCATCGCGATCGGGGAAATCGTCGCGGTGCGACATGAGGCATAGCTGCATCGAAGCGCTCCAGGCGCGCGCCATGAGACCTCGCCCTATACGATCATCGGCGATAGCAGCTGAAGCCTCTGCGCGATCGGCCGCCAGATATCTCCTAATGACACATGCCGGAAGAGGCGACCGGCACCGGCAAAGTCCGGTCATTGGGAACAGGGGGTGAATGCGAGCGGGTGTCTGGCTCGAACGCTTGGACAACCTCAACGTTACGGCACGAATATTGCTAAATGGGGGATTTGAGCTTTCTGCTCATATGTGATTTCAATGAGTTAGGCGTGGCAAAAATAGCACACTCGACAACTCCTGCGCGATGAGCCTCACTGCAAGCCTTCAGCGGCATAACGCGAAGTCATCCTTACGGACTTGAAAAATCTCGACTCGTCCAAACGAGCGTGTTTCGAGCTGCTCGTCAAGATGTTCACCGCATCTACTACTGTGGTTTCATCTTCCGGATCATTGCTGGTGTGGATATAGGCTTGCTGAGTCGTCTCTACAATCGCGAGAAGCTTCAGTCCAATTTATCGCGCGCGCTCAGCGGAAGTCGCAGCACATTATCGCGCGAGCGATTTAGTCCTGTGGCACATCTCGGAAGAACCGACCCACACGGGAAATGTCTGCAAAGTGGCTGGAAGCGGACTCGTTTAGTATCCAGAGCGGACCAAAGGCGAGACAGCGAGAAGGCGTTCGCGATCTGAACGGGACAACATGAATGCCTGCCAAATCCCTAACAAATTGGTTCTGATAATGGAATGTTATCCAAGGTAATCGGCCTTTCCATGCGCCTGATCCCCTCAGGCCTCCCCGAGGCCCGCGCCGCGAGCCAAATCTCGCGCCGGATTTCGTTGAGCTGATCGAGCGCGCCACGCATCACTCCCAGCAGCGGCCCAACCCCCCCGGCGGGACCTCTCTGCGAAGGGTCAATAAGCGTTGGCTGCAATGCTCTCATTGGCGCTTACGGAACGCACCGTCCCCTCGTCCTTTGCGCTTGCAGGGCGATTTGCCAGATTTCATCTGTCGAAGGAACAAGGCGTCTTAAATCTCAGAACGGTACTCCCGAAAGTTTTATCGACAGGAGACGCGTGGCATGCGCTCCGAGGTGGGCAATCGCGCGAGGCGTCAAACACCTCAATCAGAAATCAGACTGTCGCCTCTATAATTGCTTGGGAGCGGTCCGCAGCTTCACCTGGTTTCTGCGCAACATCGAAGTCACCGCGGAGCACTTTCAACGCATAACGCTCCCGATTGATCTCGTCTGCCGTACGAAACCCAAGTCGCCGGAGGATCGGCACCGGCGGGCACCATCCTTGTATGGCGTGCTGCAAAAGAAACGCGCTGACTAGGAACGGCAGCACCAGAAACCGCCGATCCTCTGTGACGGCCCAGCCAAGGCCGATAAGCGCGAGTATCGATGCATTGGCTTCTATAGCGCGCTCGATATCCCATTCCCGGTCGAGTTCGACGAGTCGGAGCTCGATTTCTGCCGGATGCTTTGAATAGTAGCGTATATTCCGGTTGATGACGTAATCGGTGTTCCTGCGCACTCGGCGGCGCGTTGAAAGAACCAGGGGGTGCTTCATTTTCGTCCATCGTTCACGGGCCAGTTCATTCGCGTTCACCCCGGTAACGGGAAAAATTCGTCTAAGTTCCTCGGGCAGCAGTGGCGACTCTGGGCGCCAAATGCATCAAGCGGATCGAGGTAGCCGACATGGGCTCGGAAATGCGGCCACCCCCATGGCATGGCGCGAGTTAAGTCGGGTAACGCGATGTCTGGGCCAAATCGGTCTAGCAGGCGATCAATGCGATACTACCCCTGCCGGCCGGACCCAAAGACACTTGCCACAGCCGGGGCGTTCTAGCTCAGCCGCTTCCACCCACTGAACCGGTACCCATGGCCATGGAGGGGAAGTGTCAAAGCACCCTGAAGCCGGAGAGCGCCCGTGGTGCTCATGGCGAACGGAGGAGTCCGATGGCGATCGAGCATTTCTCGGCTCCCACGATGACGGACAGCAGTCATGGCGATACCGACGTGGAAGCCTGGAAGCGAGCGTTCCGACGAAACCTTTTTTACGTCCTCGGTCGCTTTCCGGCGACCGCCACCGCAAACGACAAATACCTCGCGCTTGCATACAGTGTGCGCGACCGCCTTCTCGACCGCTGGGTCAAGAGCTCCGAGACCTACTTCCGGAAAAAAGCCCGCACGGTCTGTTATTTGTCTGCCGAGTTTCTGCTAGGCCCGCACCTAGGCAATAATCTCCTCAACCTCGGGGCCTTCGATGCGGCGAAGCAGGCCATGGAGGAGCTCGGTCTCGATTTCGAGATCCTCCTCGACCAGGAAGAAGAGCCGGGCCTCGGCACCGGCGGCCTCGGCCGGCTTGCGGCCTGCTACCTCGATTCTCTCGCCACGCTTCAGATCCCCTCGATCGGTTACGGTATTCGGTACGAGTTCGGCATCTTCGACCAGCAGATCCGCGATGGCTGGCAGGTGGAGGTCGCGGACAAGTGGCTTCGCCTCGGCAATCCGTGGGAGATCCCGCGCCCCGAAATCGCAGTCAACGTTGGTTTCGGGGGGCGCACGGAGCAGTACACCGACGAGCAAGGCCGCTGTCGCGTTCGCTGGATTCCTGCGCGCGTGGTCAGAGGCATCGCGCACGATACCCCGATGCTCGGATACCAAGTCAACACGGCAAATCTGCTGCGCCTGTGGAGCGCGGAGGCTGTCAATTCCTTCGATTTCGAGGCGTTCAACGTTGGTGACTACTACGGTGCGGTCGAGGAGAAAGTCGCCTCCGAGATGATCAGCAAAGTGCTCTACCCGAACGAGACCGCTCTCCAGGGCAAACAACTGCGGCTTGAGCAGCATTACTTCTTCGTGTGTTGCGCGCTGCAGGACATGGTCCGTATCCACCTGCAGACGGCGCCCGACGTTTCGCGCTTCCACGAGAGGTACGCGGTCCAGCTCAACGACACACACCCCGCGCTTGCGATCGCCGAGCTGATCCGCATCCTCCTTGATGAGCACGGCATGGACTGGAAGCCGGCATGGGACATCACGCAGCAGACCATGGGGTACACGAACCATACCTTACTTCCGGAGGGGCTGGAGAAATGGCCGGTCAGCCTGTTTGGTACCGTCCTGCCGCGGCATCTCGAAATCGTGTACGAGATCAACCGCAGATTTCTCGAGGACGTTAGGTTACGGCATCCGGGCGACGAGGATCGCATTCGGAGGCTATCGCTGATCGACGAGTCGAGCGACCGGTCAGTGCGGATGGCCCATCTCGCGTGCGTCGGAAGCCACGCGATCAACGGCGTCGCCGCGCTTCACACCGAGCTCCTCAGGCGCGACGTGCTACGAGAGTTCAGCGCGTTGTGGCCGGAGAAATTTCTAAACGTGACGAACGGGGTAACGCCTCGGCGCTTCATCATGTTGACGAATCCGATGCTGGCCCAGCTGGTGACTACCGCGATCGGGGACGGCTGGACGCGCGACCTCCAGCAACTGCGCGCGCTCGAGCCGATGGCAGACGACCCCGCCTTCCGCGAAGAGTGGAAACGCGTCAAACGGCGGAATAAGGAAATGCTCGCGGTCGAGATACAAAAGAAAACGGGAGTTACGCCGGATCCCGCGAGCCTGTTCGACGTTCAAGTGAAGCGTTTCCACGAGTACAAGCGGCAGCTCCTCAACCTGATGCATGTCATCACGCTTTATCACCGTCTGAAGCGCAACTCCGGATGTGATGCGGCGCCGCGCACGATCTTATTCGCGGGCAAGGCCGCGCCCGGTTATATCATGGCGAAACTGATCATTAAACTGATCCACTCTGTGGCGGATGTGGTGAACAATGACAATGAAATTGCCGGCCGATTTAACATCGCATTCCTGCCTGACTACAATGTGAAGCAGGGTCAGCGGATCTTCCCGGGCGCGGACCTCTCGGAGCAGATTTCGATGGCGGGCACGGAGGCGTCCGGCACTGGCAACATGAAGTTCGCGATGAATGGCGCGCTCACGATCGGCACGCTCGACGGTGCCAACATAGAGATCCGTGAGGCCGTTGGCGCCGAGAACTTCTTCCTGTTCGGCATGACGGTGGAGGATATTCAGCGACGCCTCGCCCAGGGTCACCGACCGAGCGAATACTACCGATCGGATGAAGAGCTTCGGGCGGCTGTCGACGCGATCTCCGATGGGGCGTTCTCGAACGGGGACCGCGAGCTGTTCAAGCCGATTGTCACCAATCTGCTTGGGTCTGACCCGTACATGGTGCTTGCAGACTACCGTTCCTACGTCGAGGGCCAGGAGGAAGTCGGGCGCGTGTGGCGGGAAGCCGAGCACTGGACGCGCTCGTCGATCCTCAACGTGGCGCGTATGGGCCGGTTCTCGTCCGATCGCTCGATTCGCGAGTACTGCCGCGACATTTGGTACGTAGGCCCCGTGCCGATTCCGGATTAGAGCAGGGATCAAAGAAGATGCGGAATGATTATCTTGGTTTGCGTTTGGTAGAGGGCATAGCTTCTACGCCGCGACGCCCCCGTTTTTGAAAATCGCCATTGCTCCAAATCCTTCTGTGTTGCGATTCAAGAGTCTATGCGTCGCGCGCTAGGCGTCAATAATCCCACCAACTCCCACGCCTCCCGTCTGGGAAGAGCCACGAACGCGGCTGCGCCCGGTCCGAGTAGGCACTGTGATAGACTCGCCTCCTCAGATCCGGCGGTTCTTCGGGCGGACCATTCACGAATTCGGCGATAGGCTTCTTCGCTTGGTCGTCCCACTTCCATCGGATCAGTTCGTGATTAATCGGCTGCGCGAGCCCGACAGCCGTGACGGGAGCGGGCTTGCGCACTGGCACATCAGGCGGCGGTACCGTGGGCTTGCGGAAGAACGACCACGCCATCACCAAACCTCCTCTCGCGGTGCCCACCAGCTGCGCGCCTTCTGGCGCCATGCGGGGTCAGGCACCTTGTCCTCTGGAACGGGCACCTCCGGCTGCGTACCGCGATTACGCAGTGCCTGCTCAAGCGCTTCCATGGACCCGTGGATCAACGCGCGCGCTCCGATGGCGTAGCAAAGGCAGTCAAGACTTTCACTGCGCGCCGACCGCGCCACCTTCTCAAACCGCGCTTTCGGCTGGCCACGAACCATTGTTACAACCCGACGCTCGCTTGCCAACTGCGAAAAATATTCCGGCGTCAGCTTGTTCGAAAACCGAATCGACTTGCCGTGCTCCAACCTGTTGAAAATCTGCTGCTTGAGATTGTCCACACCGCACAACGCAAGACGAATGCGGCGCTCCGAGCCACCGATCCTCGACTTGCTGACGGCAACGGGCGGGCGATTGCCGGGGACGCCCTTGCCGGCAAAAATCCTGCGACGCAAACGAGGCGCACAATATTCATAACAGCGCTCGGTCGCGAAACCAGAATCGATGATGGTCGCGCTAATACCCATAGGGAAGCCGAACGGATGCGGGATGCGCATGAGCAGCATTTCGTCAAGCTCGCGCCAGACACTGGCGTCCACCTCGGGACTACCCCACAGCGTGCCGTGCTCGAGCACGAGCGCTTCATTCGCCTTGGTCCACCCAACGACAGAAATTTCGACGCGGTCGATCTGAAGATCCACGCCAGCCGTTATCAGCAAAACTTCTTCGGGAAGATGGTCCGGGTCGAGAGACTCGGCGCGGGCGGCGAGCGACGTCTCGTCCAGTTCGGTGCCGGGTGCTGACCAGCCCTCGGCCAAAATCGTGTTCGTGAAAACTTGCAATTCGGCGGGATCGGACTTTGCCATCAGAAACTCCGCGGCGAGACGCGACCAAGACGCGTTGCTCAATAACGAGACCAATGCCGAGAGGCGAAATCCCGCGTGGTTTTTCACCTCGGGATGCGTGGCACGCCACTGCCCAAGCTCAATCATGGCCGGTTTCATATCCCGTTCCGGTACCAACGCTTCACATGAAGGGCATCGGTAAGACGCGGTCTCAGGACGGTCGGTTTCCCATTCGATGTCCGCCCACTTCAACTCGTGGAAAGTTCCGCATTCGAAGCATGGAACTTCGAAGACGCGCTGGTCGGATTCGGAATAAGCGCGCAAAATGATTGACGTGTCCTCATGGCGCGGTGTCGAACCCAAAACAATTTTTCGATTAGAGAAACTGAGGGTGCGGCGCGTGGCAAGCGTCACCGGATCGCCTTCGCTGGTCATTCCGTCCGCTTCATCGATCAGCAAAACGCGAGCGGTGTGCCGGCGAAGATTGCGCGGTGCACGACTCGCAACGATCTTCAACGAACCGCCGGGGAACCTCCGACTCAAAAGCGTGTTGCGGTCAACCTCATCGGTATCCGCCGCGCTCAGCAATCCGGACAGCACGGGAGTAGCAGCAAAAATCGGTTCAATTTCCGATGTGGTGTAGTCCCGGCAATCGTCCTGGGTCGGAAACACAAAATAGGCGCCGGATCGTTGGCAACAAATGCGCCTATCGCACCAGTCAACAAGGTCGTATATCCGATACGAACACACTTGATGACTGACACCTTCTCGATAAGCGGATCGCCGATCGCGGCGGCAATATCGCGCTGATAACTCCACAGCTTCACACGACCCGGCAGCGCAGACGTGCTAGACGGAAGCACAAGGTGTCGCTCAATCCATTCTGCCAAATGCAGCCGGCGCGGCGGAATAAGGGCGCGCAATGCCCTGGCACTGGCGTTAGATACTGCCATCTCCACTATTTCCCAATTCGGTCAGCTTCTCCCGGATCTCGGCATCGATCACCAGAATGTCCCGCTGCGTTAAATGTGGCAGTCTCTGCCCGCACTGAGCCGGGACCGTCAGCATACCGGTACTAACCATGCGGTAGTCGTTGGCCCACTGCCGCTCAACCTCGCCAGCGTCTAGCAGCTCGCCGCGACGTGCGGCGTTTTCCAAGGCAATCTTGTCCGCTTGTTCTTGGGCCAGCCGGATCTTCTCCACCCGCAACTGGGTGGCACTATCGGTACCGCCGCGAGCGGCCTCGATCTGGGCACGCAAGTCGCGCACATAGCGTCTAGCAGTTTGCTGAAGAACCTGGAAAGTGGGCGCATTTTCCGTCTTTTTGCTGGGTCTTAGGGTTGGGCGGTCAGGGTGTGTTCGCTTGCTGGCAACAGTTTCTCGCGTTGTGAGCGGACGCGTGCTACGCCGCCAGCAGTTTGGGAATTCGGATCAGATTGTAAGCG